>Ga0307479_10002930_pt1 | contig 15486 bp, 12 predicted proteins | sample atmos_gasesECM4C_FD_203743 | JGI IMG/M metagenome (GOLD analysis project Ga0307479, IMG submission 203743) | Hardwood forest soil microbial communities from Morgan-Monroe State Forest, Indiana, United States - atmos_gasesECM4C_515 | ecosystem: Environmental > Terrestrial > Soil > Temperate... | reverse complement strand
AATCGCGTGCCCCCCATGGGAATGGTCAGGCTCGGAATCACCACCGCGGCTGCTTTGGTCCCGCGGTAGCGCGGCAACACCACCGCTACTTCGTGGCCATGCGCCACCAGCGCTTTCGGCAGCGCTTCCACCACGTCCGCCAGGCCGCCAGTCTTCGAGAACGGCAGCCCCTCCGAGGCCACAAACAGAATCCTCATGGTTGGCTCATCCCTGCTGCCACCTATTTTACGCTACGCGCGGCGCCGTGGTTGTCCAATCTGCCGACTCCAGCACCCAGCCTCGATTTGTCGCTCCAATGCCCCGTCGGTGGACACCAAAGGTGTACAATGGCCGCCAAGGCCGAAACCTAGAGAGGAAAACCAATGAAAAACAAACGCCAATTTGTTTTATTTCTGTCGCTTGCCTGCTTGGTGCCTGCCGCTTTGCTTTTCTCGCAATCCGGCGCCGGTGGCAAATCCGCGGAATTCGATCACACCACGGTCCACGTGCGCGATCTGCAAAAAAGCGCGGACTTTTACGAGAAAGTTTTTGGCCTCGAACGCATTCCCCATCCCTTCAAAGACGCCAACCACGTGTGGTTTCGCATCGGGGCTCACCAGCAGCTCCATGTCGTTGGCGGCGCCGCGGAAGCCTCCGCGTCACGCGACATCGAAGTTCATTTTGCTTTTCGCGTCCCAACCATCCCTGACTTCACCGCGCGCCTCGACCAAATGCAGGTGAAATACCGCAGCATCGACGGCAGCGCCAAAGTAACCAACCGCCCCGACGGCGTCCACCAGATTTATCTGCAAGATCCTGATGGCTACTGGATCGAAGTCAACGACGACAAGTTCTGATTTGGCAGCGCACACTGCTCGATGTGCTTCTATGACGATTCTTCGCCAACCCGGCCTTACGCAATCGCCATTACATCTGCAGCGCCGGTCGCAGTGGCGATTCGGAGCCGGCGGTTAATTTACTGGTTCCCGTCGACCGAATAAGCCCGCACGTGTCCGATCTAGATTTCCAGTGTGAACCACGCCTCACAGAACATGGGTGTTACACTCTGCCCCATGCCACGTCCCCGCCTCGGGCAGCATTTCCTAGCGGACCTCGACTGGCGGGAACAGATTGCCCGCGCTATTCGCGTTTCTCCGCATTCCACCGTGCCGCTTCCGAGGGACGACCAGCACTGCTGGATCGAGATTGGCGCAGGCCACGGCGAGATGACCCGGCATTTCCTAGCCGCTGGAGGACCTGTTATCGCCATCGAGCTCGACCCGCTGCTCCTCGGAGGCCTGCGCCGCTTGGCCAAGGAATTTCCGAATCTGACCGTCGTCGCCGGCGATATTCTCAAGGCCGATCTCGCCGCGCTGGCCGCAGGCCGCCACCTTCGCATCTACGGCAACCTTCCCTATTACATCACTTCGCCGATTCTGCATCTCCTCTTCGGATTTGCATCCCTCATCGACGAAATCCACTGCGTTATCCAAACGGAAGTGGCGCGTCGCCTCACCGGCCAGCCCAGCACCCGCGATTACGGATACCTCTCCGTCATCACCCAGTTCTACACGCGTCCAGAAATCGTTTTCGAGATTCCTCGCGAAGCCTTCCAGCCGCCCCCTGAAGTGACATCCACGCTGGTCACGCTGCGGCTTCCCGGTGAACGCACGAAGATCTCCCTTTCTGGCCAGCCCGCAACGGAAACAGGCACCGAGGCACGCCTGTCTCAGGCTGATGAGGCGCGTTTCCTCAATTTCGTGAAATTGTGCTTTTCGCAAAAGCGCAAAACACTGGTAAACAACTTGCGCTCGCTTGGCAAACCGGAAAAAATACGCGAAGTCCTGCGGTCTCTCAATCTTCCGCCGGCGGCCCGCGCGGAAGAGCTCGCCGTCTCCCAGCTCGCCGCCCTCTTTCGCACGCTCTCCGGCGGCTAGTGGCAGGCGATCGCGGGTTGTGACTTTAGCGAGGGAGGTGAGGAATTAAATCGCGACTTGCTCTTCTTTTTTTAAGGCCGCGACCAATCGGTCGGGGTAATCGGTCATAATTCCGGCCACACCTGCTTCAATCAGCAACCGCATGTGCGCGGGATGATTCACCGTCCAGCAAACCACCTGGAGATCTTTTTTCCGCGCTTGCTCAAGCATCGCAGGAGTCACCAGGTCGCCTCGCGTCACCAGTTGCCGCGCGCCAATTTCCACGGCTTTCTCGATAGGCTTGTCGATTTGTCCGTCGTAAAGCAGGCCGGTCATCACCGTGGGATCGATGTTGTGGAGGTTTAGCATCGAGGCCGCATCGAAAGAGATGACCACGGCGCGCGCGATTTCCCCCGAATCGCGCAGCGCGCCGATTAAAGCGTGCTCGCCGCCCCAGGCGCCGCTGGGTTTCAATTCCAGGTAAAAGACCACGTCATTTTTCTTCGAGAACTGCAGGATCTCCTCGAGCGTGGGAATATGCTCGCCGGAGAATTCGCTTCCGAACCAGGAGCCGGCGTCCAATTGCCGCAATTCCGCGAGTGTCAGGTCGTGTACGGAACCGCGCCCGCTGGTGGTGCGGTTCACACTGTCATCATGAATAGCCATGAAATGCGCATCGCGCGAGAGCTGCAGGTCGGTCTCAATGAAAGACGCGCCCAAGGCAACCGCCTTCCGGAACGCCGCAAGGGTGTTTTCCGGCGCGTGCCCCGATGCTCCGCGATGCGCAATTACCAGCACAAAACCACTCCTATGGCGCTTTCATGCGCGGCGAGTTCGGCCTCTTCCGCCATTCCCGCCGGCTAGCCGGGCTTCTTGCCTCAACGTGGATACTGAGGGTATCGTAGCATTTCTCGGGCAGCGTTCTTCGGTGAAGGTCGCTGACATGCTGCCTGAATCTAACGGGTCAAGATCCCCGGGGAAGAGCAGCGAGCCTTCCTTGCGGGGAAAGGATTACACCATGGCCACTCCTGTTGCCAAGCCGGATGCCGCGACTTCGCCGCGGCCGTTCGCGAACCGCATCGTGCCGGTCAATTCCGCCTCCGCGGATTTCGACCCGGAGCGCGATCTGCCGGAAGGATTCCTGGATTTTCTTGCGCCGCTTCACGCCGCGCTGACGCTGCGGCAGAGGGCCTTGGTGGCGCGGCGCGCAAACACCCTGGCGGAGGCGCACGCGGGCAAGGTTCCCTCCTACCTTCCCCCATCGGTGGCGACCATGAGCTCGTGGCGCATCGAGCTTCCCGCGTGGTGCGCAGATCAGCGCAACCAGATGACTGGTCCTGCGGATGACGCCGAGTTGGTGGTGAAAATGCTCAATTCCGGCGCGCCCGGAGTGATGCTGGACTTGGAAGATTCGACGGCGAACACGTGGGAACACAATGCCCATGGGATTAAGAACATTTTGGAAGCGCTGGCGGGACGGCTCACGTATTTCGACCGCAAAGGCAGCAAGACAGTTGGAGTCAGCGCCGGCAAGACCGTTATTTTCACCCGGCCGCGCGGCTTGCATCTGCACCAGGCAGGCGTTCTGCCCGAAGAGTTGCTACCCGCTGCGCTGTTCGATGTGGCCATGGTGGCATATCAAGTTGATTTCAACGCACTGAAACATCCTCTGTGTATTTACGTTCCCAAGTCGGAATCGGCGGACGAAGCGCTTTGGTGGCGCGATCTGTTCCAGATCATAGCGCGGATGAAAGGCCTGCCTAAGGACGCCATCAAATGCATGGCACTTGTTGAATCGCATCCTCTGGCGTTTCAAATGGAGGAGTTTGCCTGGAACCTGCGCGAGCACATTCTCGGCCTGAATCTCGGCCGCTGGGACTACATGGCCAGCCTGATTCATTTTAATCTCGAGAATCCGGCGTGGGTGCTGCCCGACCGCAACACGATTCCGCACAACGTGGCCTTTTTTCAGAACCTGCGCAACCTGATGCCGGAGATTTGCCACAAACACGGAATGCTGGCCATCGGCGGAATGACCGCGCTCTATCCGAGCCGCGAAGATGCGGAATTGAACACGCGGGCGCTGCAGGTGCTGGCAGAAGACAAAAAGAACGAAGCGGACTCACTGATGGACGGCGCGTGGACGGGGCATCCCGATCAGAACGAGATCGCCGTGAGCAAGTTCCCGCTCCCGAACCAATTGCGGGCGCGACCGGCAAGCGCCAATGTGCATCCCGATTTGCGGCCGCTCCCTGCGGGCGTGGGCCGGCGCACGCTGGCCGGAACCCGCGCGGCGATTCGGACGGTGATTCGTTATCGCAACGGCGTGTTGAACGGAAGAGGCGCCAGCCTGCTCGACGGCTATATGGAAGACCTTGCCACCGACCGCATCTACCGGCTGATGATTGCGCAGCGCATGAGACATGCAGCCCAGGTTGAAATTGCTGACGAGAAGGGCGCGTCTGTGCGGCACTCGCCGGAACTCATCAGCAGGCTTTTCGACGAAGAACTCGACCGGCTGCTAGGAGAATCGCCCGCCGCCGCCAATCCCCAGGCGGCATCGACGCTGCGCGAAGCGCGCCGCGTCAGCGAAGAGATGATCCGGCGCGAAGAATTCGATCCCGCGTAAACAAGGTCTTAAGTCGGCAGCAATTGGCCGTCGGCGTAAATGCGGCCGCTGCGCGGGCGTGGCACCCTAAGCGCGCTTGAGGGCAGCGCGTAGCTGACGGTCTTGGCATTTTTCATGACCGCGTCAAAGGTGGACATGAACGCATCCATTTCGGGTTGCGTACCCACGCTGATGCGCGTGTGCGTGGGCCAGGCGGGCCAAATGCGCCCGATGAAAACATTCTTGGCGGCCATGGCATCGATGACTTCTCTTGCCGGGCGCTTGGTATCCACCATAAAAAAGTTGGTTTGAGAAGGCACGCAGGCATAGCCCTGGCGGCTCAGCCAATCCAAAGTCTTCTGCCGAATGGTAGTGTTGAGGAGCTTGCGATCGGCGAGCAGGTGCTCATGCTTGAGGCTGGCCGTGGCCGCAGCGACGGCGGTGATGGGCAGAGCGCTCCAGCCGCCGCAGTTTTCAAGCTTCTGGAGCAGGTCGGGACGTGCCACGGCAAAACCGCACCGCAACCCGGCCATGCCGTAGATTTTCGAGAACGTGCGCAGGACAATGACGTCCTGATCAGCCTTCACCAAGTCCAGGACGCTATCGGCCCCGTCCGCAAAATGAATGTACGCCTCGTCGACCAGTACGACGGAGCCTTTCGGCTTCTTGGCCACGAGCTGTTCGATGTCGGCGTGCCGCGTGAGCGTGCCCGAAGGATTGTTTGGCGTGCAGACGTAAAACAGGCCGGCGTCGGGAGCGGCAGCAAGCATCGCGGGGACATCGTGGGCATACGATTTGGTCAGTGGAACATTGACGATGCGAGCGCCGGAAATCTTTGTGGCTTTCCCCCCCGATTCATAGCCGGGATCGCCGGCAACGTAGCTACGCGTTGGCGAGGTGAAAGACAGGACGGAATAGTGGAGCGGCTCGCTCGAGCCCGGAAATGTCCGGATATACTCGCGCTTCAAGCCTTGCTGCTCGGCGAAGGTATCCACCAGTTCGTCAGTCAGCCAGTAGGAATAGCGGCCGCCTTGCGGGGCCAGGGACACCACCGCGGCCTGCGCGGCATCACAGGGACCAAGCGGGTTTTCGTTGGCGTCGATGACCACGGCGCCCGGAGGAAATTTCTTGCGCTCGCGGTTAATCGCCGCGGCGGCAAGCATCGGCTCGGTCATGATACGAACAGCGGAGACAGTTGCGGCAGCCACGGACCATTGGAGGAATGCCCTGCGAGAATCGTTGCGAGGCCCTGGTTTCTCGGACATACGAACCCCCTTTTCCTGGCGGCAGGATGAAATTTACGCCCTCACTATAGCACCGAATTGGGTTGCCGGAGCGCGCATTATGACCGTCTTTGTAGTTTGCAAAACGGCCCGCTGGCGAGCTTCGATTCGACGATGCTTAGCGGATAGATTGGGAGCGTTCCTGAGATTAGGATAGTGAGTCGCGCAGCTGCTTTGTGAAGACACCTGGAATGTAGCAGCGGCTTTACGCCGCTGCCGGGCACATACAAAAGTCTGTGCTACAAGTGCTGCTAAGGATGCTCATGGCGGAAGCAGGTCGAAAAATTTGCGAAGCGCAACCCGTCGCCGAACGCATCGACGCGCTGGATTGGAAGGCGGCGGGCGATTCGCTTTCGCAGCGCGGATACGCTGTGACGACGCCCATTCTCTCGCCCACGGAATGCGCCGAACTCGCCGGGCTGTATGGCGACGAGAGCCGGTTCCGCGGCCACATCGTGATGGAGCGGTTCCGATTCGGCGTCGGCGATTACAAGTATTTCGCTCATCCGCTGCCCGAAATCGTGGCGGCGCTGCGCTCAAGGACGTATCCGCACCTCGCTCGGGTAGCTAACCAATGGGCCGAGGCCCTCGGCGAGAAAAGCCCGCGCTTCCCTGCCGAGCATGCCGCGTTTCTGAAAATTTGCCACAAAGCCGGGCAGACAAAGCCCACGCCACTGATGCTTCATTATGAAGCCGGGGGATACAACTGCCTGCATCAGGACATCTACGGCGAGGTCAGCTTTCCTCTGCAAATAGTGTTCCTGCTCGGACAATACGGGCGCGACTGGGAGGGCGGGGAGTTTCTGCTGGTCGAGCAGCGGCCGCGCGCGCAGTCGAAGGCCGAAGTGGTCGCAGCCGATCAAGGACAGGCGATTATTTTCACCACGCGCTACCGCCCAGTGCGCGGCACGCGCGGCTATTACCGCGTCAGCATGCGGCACGGCGTGAGCCGCGTGCGTCGCGGCACGCGCTACACGCTGGGCATCATCTTCCACGACGCCAAGTAACAGAGCCAGAGCAGAACCGCTGATGCCGAACTGTCCGAATCCGGAGCCTGAGTCCCAAAATCGGGCAAACAAGGTCACTGCTAGCCTCTAAGATCCGACTTAAGCCCTTGCCTTTCTTAAACATGCGGCAACCTGCGCGTGGCGCTCCGATTGCCACATACCTGCTATTTCACCTCTATTTCACTTCGGAGGCTTGACGATGCATGCCATCGCGCAAAACCTGCGCTACGCGTTCCGAATGCTCAGTAAGAACCCAGGCTTCACTCTTGTCGTGGTTGCGACCCTGGCTCTCGGCATTGGCGCAAACACCGCCATTTTCTCCGTCGTGTACGCGGCGCTTCTGCGGCCCTTGCCTTATCGCGATCCCGCGCGGCTGCTTTTCCTCGGCGAGAATCGCAGCCAATTGGCCGGGTTCGATTTCATGCAAGTTTCCTATCCTGATTTTCAGGATTGGAAGAAGAGTGCCAGGTCTGTGCAGTCGTTCGCTGGTTTCAGCGGCGATGCTTTCACCTTATCCACGGGCAGCGAGCCCAAAAACACGTTTGCCGCGCAGGTCACTCCAAATTTCTTCTCCACACTGGGAGTCCACCCCGCGCTAGGGCGCGATTTTCTCGACGGCGAAGACCAGGGCGATGGCCCGCACGTTGCCATTCTGAGCGACAGCCTCTGGCGTTCGGAATTTGGCGCGGATCCCAACGTCATCGACCGGGTCATCCGCCTCGACGGCAAGCCTGCGACCATCATCGGCGTCTTGCCGCAAAACTTTGAATTCGCTCCGGCTAATTCCGCGCCTCTGTGGGTTCCCGTGCATCAGACGGGCGATCTCATCACGCGGCGCAGCCTGCACTGGTTCAGCGTCATTGGCCGCATTGCCCCCGGTTATTCTCCCGAGCAAGTGCGCGCCGAAATGGTGGCCATCAACGCCCAGCTTTCCGCCGAACACCCCAAAGAAAACGGCTCGATCTTTTTTGTCATGCGCACTCTTCCCGAAGGGATCACCGGCAAGATCCGGCCGTTGCTCTTGGTTTTGCTTGGAGCTGTGGGATTTGTCCTGCTCATTACCTGCGCCAACGTTGCGAACTTGTTGCTTACGCGTTCCATCGGCCGGCGCAAGGAATTCGCGGTGCGCGCCGCCCTGGGAGCGAGCTCCAGCAATCTTCTGTTCCAAATGCTCACAGAAAGCGTCTTGCTCTCTGTTCTCGGCGCAGTCGTTGGCCTGTTCCTTGCGCATTGGGGAGTCGTTTTCCTGATCGCGCTTATCCCCGAATCGGGACTGCTCTCCATGCCCTATCTCCGCGAAGCGGGAATCAACCTTTCTGTACTCGCGTTTCTCTGCGCCGTGACTTTCCTCACCGGAATCTTGTTTGGCCTTGCTCCGGGCCTTCTCGCAGCACGCTCTCCGCTCCAGGACACTTTGAAAGATGAGTTCCGCGGCACCAGCTCGACCCACGCGCGTCTCCGCAATTCGCTGGTTGTTGCGGAACTCGCCATCTCCCTCGTCCTTCTGGTCGGCGCCGGCCTGGTCCTGCAAAGCCTGCGCGCACTCCTGCACCATGACCCTGGTTTCGAGATGAAGAGCGTTCTCACTTTTGATGTCAACCTGCCCGACCTCACCTATCCCAGCGAAAAGACGCCCCCCTACAGGAGCCCCAGCGCCTTGCGCTTCGATCGTGAGTTCACCGAAAAACTCCGCCACATTCCCGGCATCGTAGACGTCGCGCAAGCCAGTGGCATTCCCGCCAGCGGCGGGAGCGGCACCATCCGCTTCCTGGTCGAAGGCCGCCCTAAACCCACCGGCAACGAAGATGAAAGCAATATCCTCACTGTGAGCAGCGGCTATTTTTCAACGCTGAAGATTCCCGTCGTTTCCGGCCGGGTTTTTTTGGAGCAGGATGCCCCCGACGCGCCTCCTGTCTTGGTGGTGAATCGCACCTTTGTGAAGACTTATTTCCCCAACGAAGACCCTCTCGGCAAACGCATCCGCTTCACCTACAGCGATAAGAATCCTTTCGAAGAGATAGTCGGCGTGGTGGGCGACGCCGCGGAGGTAGACCTTGCGCAAGCCCCTCCGGCGGTCATTTACGCCGCAAACGATCAGGCCCCCAACACCTACCTCCGGTATATTCTGCGGACGGCGGGTGACCCCGTCGCCTTTGTGGGCGCGGCGCGCGTGGCGCTGCGGGAAATGGATCCGCAACTACCGTTAATCCAGCCGACCACTCTCGAACAAGTCGCCAGCGAGTCGCCTTCGGTCTTTCTACGCCGCTATCCTTCCTTCCTGATCGGAAGTTTTGCGGTCCTGGCGCTGATTCTTGCCATGGTTGGTTTGTACGGTTTGATTTCCTACATGGTCTTGCAGCGCACGCGCGAAATCGGCATTCGCGTGGCCATGGGGGCGCAGCGCCGCGACATCTTGAGGATTGTTCTGCAACAGGGAGTGCGCTCTGCGGCTGCCGGTGTCGCCCTGGGCATCCTTGCGGGCCTTGCCCTTACGCGCCTCTTGACCAGCCTGCTCTACGGCGTCACCTCCAGCGACTGGCTAACCTTTTCGATGGTTGCTCTGTTGCTACTGGCGGTTGCTTTGCTGGCATGCTTCATTCCCGCGCGGCGTGCCATGCGCGTGGACCCGATGGTCGCGCTGCGCTATGAGTAGTCACCAGCGGCGCGAGCTTGACATGTACTTGCTGAAATTCTACTGAAGTTGTTTTCCTGCGTTCCTGCCGCCCTGCAATTTATTCGTGGTTGCCGCCAGGAAGCTCGCGGACAATCGAGCCCACAAAACTCTTGGCATCACCGAAAAGCATGAGCGTCCTATCCAGATAGTACAGCGGATTGTCGATGCCGGCAAAACCCGCGGCCATGCTGCGCTTGATGACCATGACCGTACGTGCTTTGTCCACGTCGAGAATGGGCATGCCGTAGATGGGACTAGCGTGATCGTGGCGCGCCGCGGGATTGGTGACGTCGTTCGCGCCGATGACCAGAGCGACGTCGGCCTGCGCGAACTCGCCGTTGATTTCATCCATATCCAGGAGCTTGTCGTAGGGAATGTCCGCTTCGGCCAGCAGCACGTTCATGTGCCCCGGCATGCGGCCCGCGACCGGGTGAATACCAAATTTCACGTCAATGCCGCGTTTGGTGAGGGCGTCATAAAGCTCGCGCACCTTGTGCTGCGCCTGCGCCACGGCCATACCATAACCGGGGACGATGACCACCTTGTTGGCCGCGCTGAGAATTGCGGCGGCCTCCTCGGGAGTGGCGCTGTGCACACTGCGCGTTTCCTGCGCGCCCGCCGCGGCACCGGCTTGCTCCTGTCCAAAAGCCCCAAACAACACATTGGAAAACGACCTGTTCATGGCTTTGGACATGTTGACGGACAGAATGAAGCCGGAGGCGCCGTCGAGCGCCCCGGCAATGATGAGCAGCTTGCTGTCGAGGACGAAGCCCATGGCCGCTGCAGAGAGCCCGGCATAGGAATTCAAAAGCGAAATGACCGTAGGCATGTCCGCTCCGCCGATGGGGACAATCATCATCACGCCGAAGACCAGCGGGATGCCGACAATGACCGGAAAGAGCATCATTTTTTCAGGATGCGCAACGAGCACTCCGGCCACGACGATGGCCACCCCCAAAAGCCCGAGGTTGACGATGTTCTGGCCTTTGTACGTGATGGGGCGCTGCGGAAGAATCTCCTGCAGCTTCCCCGCAGCCATCAAGCTGCCTGTGAATGTCAGCGAGCCGAGAATCACTTCCATCGAAAGCACCGCCATCATGAATGGCGGCACGGCCGGCGCGCGCAGATAAAATTCCGCGGTGCCCACGAGCGTGACGCATAGCGCGCCGAAGGCGTGACTGAGCGCGGTTCGCTGCGGCACGGCGGTCATAGCCACTTCGCCAAGCGGCACGCCGATGATGGATCCCAGAACCAGCGCGATGAGAATCCATTTGTACTCGACGATGCCGTGGTGCAGCAGCGTGGCCAGCACCGCCACCAGCATGCCGATTTCCCCGGCAAAGACGCCGCGGCGCGCCGTGGCCGGCGATCCAAGCCATTTCAGCGAAAGAATGAAAAGCGCGGTGGCGATAAGGTAAGCGACTTCGATGAGTTGATCGCTCGGCGGCACGGTGCTCACGGTTTTCTGCGCCCGCTCGTTTTGAACATGCGCAGCATACGGTCGGTGATCAGAAAACCGCCAACGATATTGCTGGTCGCCGCGACGATGGCGATGGTGCCCAGGACTTTTGCGAGCAGCGCGCCGTGCTCGTGATGTAGGCCGGCCAGGAGGATCGCGCCAACCACCGCGATGGCGTCCAGCGCGTTCGTTAACGACATCAGGGGAGTATGCAGCAGTGGGGAAACGCGCCGGATCACTTCAAATCCGATAAACGCGGCCAACATGAAAACGTAGAGGCTGGTGAGCAGGTCCAGCTTCATGAGTGCACCACCTGCTTGGACACATCCGGCACTTCGGCGAGTGAAAAGAATTCGCGGACCCGCACGTTCACCACTTGACCGTCCTTGGTCAGCAAAGTCTCGCTCACGATTTCGTCGCTGAGGTCCAGATTCATCTTGCCATCTTTGACCAGGTGCAACAGGAAGGCGGTAATATTGCGCGCGTACATCTGGCTCGCGTGGTACGGCACGCTGCTGGCCAGGTTGAGCCGGCCGATAATCGTGACCCCATGCGCCATGATGATTTCGCCCGGCTTGGTGAGTTCGCAGTTGCCGCCGCGCTCGCTGGCCAGGTCCACAATCACCGAGCCCGGCGCCATGCTCGCCACCATCTCTTTGGTGACCAAAATCGGTGGATTTTTCCCTGGGATAACCGCGGCCCCTATGACCACGTCGCTTTCGGCAACCACGGAGCCCAGCAGCTCGCGTTGCCGCTGGTAAAAGTTTTCGTCCTGGGCGCGCGCGTAGCCCCGCGCATCCTCCGCGTCCTTCGCTTCGATAGGCAACTCCACGAATCGCCCGCCCAGACTCTGCACCTGCTCCTTGGCCGCCGGGCGCAGATCGTAGGCCGAAGCCACCGCGCCGAGCCGCCGCGCCGTGGCGATGGCCTGCAGACCGGCCACACCCGCGCCGATGACGAAAACACGCGCGGGCGTGATGGTTCCCGCCGCGGTGGTGAGCATCGGAAAAATGCGCGGCAAAGTGTCGGCCGCAAGAACCACGGCTTTATAACCGCAAATCGTCGCCATGGACGAAAGCGCGTCCATACTCTGCGCGCGTGTGCTGCGCGGCATCAGCTCGACGGAAAAAGAAGTCACGCCTCGCTCGGCGATTTCCTGGATGGTTTTGAGCGACCCCAGCGGCCGCAGGAACCCGACAAGTGACTGCCCTTGGTGATAGAGCGGGACGTCGGCTTGCCCCGTCTTATCATTCGAGCCGTAGCATAGGACTTGCACAATCACATCGGCCGCGCGAAAAACCTCCGCGCGGTCCGCGGCGACGCTTGCGCCTTTAGTAGCGTACTCGGCATCGGGATAGCCGGCTCCGGCGCCGGCTCCAGCCTCCACGACCACTCCCAATCCGGCTTTTGTCAGCTGCGGCACCGCTCCCGGCACCAGCGCCACACGGCGTTCTCCGGGATAGCTTTCTCGCGGAACTCCGACAATCATGAATTTCCTCCAACCCTCAATACTTTATATGCTAGAGAGGATTGCTCACGTTCGACAGGACGCATCCAAGCGCGTTCAATCAGAGGTCTGCCCCACCGGACCGGCCGCCCCAAAGCATACACTTTTCGATGGCACCTCGTTAAGTGAGGGCGGTGTGCGTGTCATCCTAAGCGAAGGATCTCAACGTATCCCTGGTTTGGGGTTTCACACGTGGTGAGAGCCGAAAACTGAGGGCTTAGAACTCTTTCCGCGTCCTTGCTTTGAAAATCGTGTCCCTCTGGCGGAAAATAGAGATGCAGGCAGCGATGGACGACGCTAACTACAAATTGCAGGCCTCCAACAACGACTCCCCAGCTCGCGAAAAGCTGATCGCACTGCGCCTGGCTCTTCTTCGCGTGCACAAAACGCTCCTGGAAATGGAGCGGCGCAGTTACGAGCGCGAGCACGGCCACGTCAGCGCCGGTGAACTTTTCCGCCTCGTGGTGGACCACCCGCAATTCGCCTGGCTGCACAACATCTCGGAATTCGTCGTGCGTCTCGACGAATCGCTCACCGCGAAAGATGATCCCGTCACGCCCGAGTACACCAACGTCGCGTTTTCTTTGGCGCGCAAAATGTTCGTCCCGACGGAATCCGGCGACGTTTTCCAGAAGAAATACTTCGACGCCATCCAGCACGATCCCGCGGTAGTCATCGACCACGCCGAGTTGGCCCGGCTCTTCAATCACCAGGCCCTCGACTCGCCAACCGCGTAAACTCTTCCCCATTCCTGATAGAATTCCGGTGTCCAAGGGAGAAAACTGATGAGCGGGGCAAGACGTGGCTGCGGGGTGAGTTTTGGAACTTGACCTGGAGAACGTAATCGTCAGTCAAAATGAAGAGGCTCAGCGATTCGAAGCCACCGTGGATGGGCTTCGCGCTGTGATTACCTATCGGCGTTTCCCGGACCACCTCGCTCTTTTGCATACGGAAGTTCCCGGCCCGCTACAACTCCAGGGCCTGGCCGCAAAACTTACGCGTACGGCGCTCGATTTTGCGCGCGCCCAGCACTTGCGTGTCGCCCCACTTTGCCCATACGTTTCCGCGTTCCTTAGAAAGCACCGCGAGTATCAGGACTTACTCTCTGCTGAAGATCTACAGAGAATCATGTCTCGCTGAATTACCTCCATGTCCTCGCCTCTTGTCGCCGTCCAAGAACCCCCTCCGGCAATTCCCATTCGCCGGCTGCTCCGCTCGGAACTTCCGCCCGGTACCGTCAAGCTCGCGCGTTTCCTGATTGGCAAAGTGGTGGTCCACGACCTGCCCGGAGGCCGCGTAAGCGGCCGCATTGTGGAAACCGAGGCTTATCCTCCGGGCGATCCCGCAGGGCATCATTTTCGCGGCCCGACTCCGCGTATCCGTTCCATGCATTTGGCGCCCGGCCACGTCTACGTTTTCTTCAACTACGGCGCGCACTTCATGCTGAACGTTGTCAGCGAACCCGAGGGTGTGGCCGCGGCCATCTTGATCCGTGCGCTCGAACCCCTCCAGGGCATCGAGCTCATGCAACGGCATCGCAAGACCACGCGCCTTCTCGATCTCACGCGCGGCCCGGGACGGCTCGCGCAGGCCCTGCAGATCGACCGCCGCCATGATGGCCTCGATCTTTGCGCGCCCGGAACCTTGTGGCTGGGGGCTATCGATCGTCCCGCGGGCCCCAATGCAAAAACCATTCGGATCGGCATTACGCGCGCGGCCCAAAAACTCCTGCGCTTTGTCGAGCGCGGCAACCCCTTCGTCAGCGGCCCCAAGCGCCTTCTTCCCGCATCGGCAAAGCGGCGCCGAACCCGCGCGAAATCCAAACAATCTCGCAACAAAGGAGGGCGCTAGGCAGCTCTTTCTTTACTGATAAGAATCAGCCTCGCTCTGAGAGCCCGTTTCGTGCCAGAATGAAGCCGACGAGCGCCCGGGCCCACGGCGCCGGCGAATAAGAATTGTCTGTTTGACACTCCAGCCCTGACTTAGACGCCACCGCGCTCTTGAGATGGTCCGGTACGCCGGTGAAGGCGGTCCTTCCCAGCGACAGCAATTTGTGCGCTTGAGGTGCGACATGAGCGATTTGTGGAAACAGTACGAAGGCCGGATCATCAACAATACCTTTCCCCTGGAGCAGTTCCTTAGCGGCTCGGAACAGTCCGCCGTTTTTCTCACGCGGCTCTCCGGCCCGCATTCCGCAAAGGCCGCGATTAAGCTCATTCCCGAAGGCCCCTTGTCGGATCTGCAGCTCTCTCTTTGGCGCCGTGCCTTGAAGGTGACGCATCCAAGCGTGCTGCGACTGCATCAGGGCGGCCGCTGCCGCCTCGGACCTCTGGATCTGCTTTACGTGGTGACGGAATACGCCGAAGAGGACCTGTCGCAGATTCTTCCGCAGCGCCCCCTGACAGCATCGGAGGCCCGCGACATGCTTGGGCCGGTGCTCAAGGGGCTCGAATACTTGCACGGGCAAGGCCTCGTCCACTCGCATCTCAAGCCGTCGAATGTCTTGGCCAACGGCGATCAGGTCAAGCTGTCCAGCGACACACTTTTCCCGTCGGGCGAGTACCGTAAATCTTTCCGTAAACGCGACATCTATGACGCGCCGGAATCGGCAAACCTGCCGCTGACTACCGCCTGCGATGTCTGGTCGCTGGGTGTGACGCTTGTTGAAACCCTCACGCAGCACGCGCCGGAATGGAGTCCAACAGGCCAGGCCCCCGCGCTCGTGCCGGAAACTCTTCCACAACCGTTTCTTGATATCGCTACGCATGCTCTTCAAAAAGATCCCAAGCTTCGCTGGACGCTCGCCGAAATCGGCGCCAGCCTGAATCCGCGCGCCGCGGCCGCCGCCGCGCATGGCATGTCGCCTTTGTCGGTGCCTTTGTCGCCGGTCGCCGCGGTTCCTGCGGCGAAGCTGGAAGCCCCAAAACCCGCACGGCCGGTTGCCAAGGCGCCCTCGCCGCAGCCGACGACAGCCGGGGTGACAAAGCAAACCGTTACGCTGCCCAACTACGTCATTCCGTTGGCTGCTGCCCTTTTGGTACTGGGGACGATCG
>Ga0307479_10002928_pt1 | contig 15496 bp, 9 predicted proteins | sample atmos_gasesECM4C_FD_203743 | JGI IMG/M metagenome (GOLD analysis project Ga0307479, IMG submission 203743) | Hardwood forest soil microbial communities from Morgan-Monroe State Forest, Indiana, United States - atmos_gasesECM4C_515 | ecosystem: Environmental > Terrestrial > Soil > Temperate... | reverse complement strand
CCGCCAGCGAGGTGTCGCATGTGAACGCTCACGGTACCGGGACAGTACGGGGAGACGCGGCCGAAGCCGAAGCCCTCTGGCAGGTGTTCGGTGCCGCGCAGCCGCCGGTCGCCTCGATCAAGGGCGCGACCGGGCACACCCTGGGCGCCTCCGGCGCAATTGAGGCAGTGACCAGCGTCCTGGCCATTATGAACCGGCTGATACCGCCAACAGCCGGCCACAAAGAGATGGACCCGGGGCTCCGGCCGCTGGACGTAGTAGCACACCGGCCCCGCCCGGTACCCGACGGCCTGGTGCTGTCGACCTCGTTCGGATTCGGCGGGCACAACGGCTGCGTGGTGATCGGCCCCCCGCCATAGCGAGACGCCGCATCTGCACGAAGCGGCCGCCCTGGCGGTACAAGAACTGTCCGCCTGGCGTGTGCAAGCAGTGCTACCACAAGAATGTCTGGGCGGACCGGCCCTGTTCTCCCGCCGCGGAGCCAAGCTCAATGCGCGGGGGTGAGCTGCAGCTCGATGCCAAATCAGAACTCAGAGGCGTAGCCTGCGTGTAGGTGTCGGGGCCAACTGCTCCCGCATGCGGTATCGGGAAGGATCCGTCCGATGGGCAAGATCGCGGCTAATCCTTATCCTGGCGCGCGTGCATTCCAGCAGGCTGATTATGCCTACTTCCACGGACGAGATGCTGACAGCGCTTCGATTGCCGATCTGTGGCTCACCAACAGGCTGACCATCTTGACAGGACCGGTCGCGAGCGGGAAGACGTCACTGCTGCTGGCCGGCGTCTACCCGTTAATGCCGGCGAAACGGACGAGCCTGCTGCCCGCCGGAAATCTCCTGCACGGCATGACATTCCCGTTTGCGGCACTGCCAGAGCACAATCCGCTCACCTTGGCGCTGCTTTGGTCCTGGTCTCCTGGCGATATACCGACGCGTCTCGCTGGGCTGACGGTCACTGAGTTCGTCCGCCGCTTCATGCAAGTCGGCGAGGGACCCGTCTACGCGGCCATCGACCAGCTGGACGCCGTACTGCTCCGCCCGCCGCCAGGTGTCTGGCCGAGCTGGCGACAGCAATTCCTCGCCGAGGTCGGTCAGGCGCTCGATGACCACCCTCGATTCCACTTGCTGCTCGTCGCGCGCAGTTCGGCCCTCGGCCAGCTGACAGATGCCATTGGCGGCGGCGCGCGCTATGTGATAACCGGGCTGACCCCAGACCAGACCGCGTTCGCGGTGGCGAAGCCGGCCAAGGCAGCAGGCAGGTCCTACACCGTTGAGGCGGTCACCAGCATCGTAAATGACCTGGGTGGCACGACCGTGTCCGGGCCGCGCGACGACGGCGCCACTTTCATGGAGCCGTCACTGGTCCAGGTGGTCTGCCGACAGCTATGGGATGACCTGCCGGCCGAAGTCACCACGATTTCCAACCATGTACTTGGTGCATTCGGCGCTACCGATAGGGCGCTGACGGCACACTGTGCCCTGGTAATCGGTCAGGTTGCGGCAGAACGCGGCCTGACATTCACGACGCTGCACGAGTGGCTGCGTTACAACTTCATCACCGACGACGACACGCGCGGCGGCGCATTCGAGGGAATGCCCGCCACGGCCGGCCAGCTCAACGCGGTGCCGCGCAGCCTAACCGACCATCACCTGCTGACCGTTAATGCCGAGGGGTCGACGCGCTGCTATCGACTGCTCGCCGACCGCCTGATCCGGCCGCTGAAACTAGCGCAGGCCGACCAGTCCGATGCGCTTACCCCAGCACAGTGGTTGGCGGCGGCATCTCGTGACCTTGCCCTCGGTGAACTAGATTTTGCGCAGCGGAGCGCGGAGCAGGTACGGCCATCGCCGAACCCGGACGTACCAGCACCAACCACGCGCCAGAAGGCCCAAGCCCAGTCGGTGCTGGCAAACGTGGCCTACCAGCAGCGAAGGACTGCGGACGCCCTGCCACACTACCGGGAGGCGGCGTTCCTGCTGCAGGCGTCCGGCGATACCGGCGGTGCCGCGTTCCAGCTAGCCGCGGTCGGGCAGGTGCTGCTGGCCAAAGGCGACCCGGCTAGCGCAGTTACTGAACTGCGGGCGGCCGTAGAACGGGCCCCCAGCGACCTTGGCCTGCAGACCCAGTTTGCCGTCGCGCTGTGGCAGTACGGTGACGGCGCGGCGGCCGCGCGGATCCTCGACTGGGTGCTGAAGAGCAACGGCACGCACTCCGAGGCCCTTCGGGTCCGGGGGGAGGTCTTGGCCGACCTCGGCCAGGCAAGCAGTGCTCTGGCCGACCTGGATCGTGCGGCGCCTGACCGCCCGTCCACACGGGCGGCGCGCGGCCTTGCCCTGGCCGAACTCGGCCGCCATCACGCCGCCACCAGGGAAATCGACCAGGCGATGGCCGACGCGCAGCGCAACGGCCCTGTACTCCTGTATGCCGCCCGCGTGCTAGACCTGGCCGGCGACAAGATCTCGGCGCGGGAGCGGGCCAGGGAAGCCATTGATGCCACTGACCCTCCGCTGTCGCCGCCGCATCGTGAGCTAGCGCTGAGGCTGGTCGGCGACTAGCTCGGCCAGGCGCGATACGTCCGTTACCTCGGCGGGCGCCGCGTCATAGCCGAGCGCGGCCTGGGCGGCGGCCCTGAACCTGGCGAGGCACCTGTCAAACCTGGTGAAGTCGGGGGAAAGCAGGGATGCGCCGAGCTCCCGGTTCTTGCCGTCGGCTATCGTCCCGGACAGCAGGTACGCCTCGGCGGCCAGAGAGCTCGCCGCAGTCTCGGTCGCGAACACCATGAAGCCGACTTCGTCTGCCTGACAAGTAATGTCGGCGGCGGACTGCCGTACCTGCTTGGCATACGTGACCAGTTCCGCGCCCCGGGCGTCACAGGTGTTCTGCACGAGTACGCGGAAGTCCCTGGCCTGCCTGAGGAGCTTGACGCACTCGGTGCGCTGTTCCCGCTCCTGCCGCTCCCGATTGGCGGAAGCACGACTGGCCTCGTCTCGCCTGTCGCGCCCGGAATCCCGGATCCACCCGCCGATCACCGGGAGAGCCCCGGCGACGACGGGTGCAACAGTACTGACGATGGCAAGGGTCAGCGGAACATCGGTCATAGCATATTGTTGCCGATATTTCCTGCTAGGAGCAGTGCCACTTAGCCCCGCTGCACCGTGTGAAACCTGCATACAGGAGTGATTCGCGAGGCATTAAGCACACTTCGTTAAGCAGGCTAACGATTCAGCTGTCAGATGCTCGAGCCAAAACTGTTGAAGTTGCACCCCGGGTGTGAATTGAGAATCCTCTCAAGCGCCATGTCCAGCGCGGACCCGAACTCAGCGGACTCCAGGTCGGCGATACCGGTCTCCTCTACGTCAAGGAGCAGGCCATCGGCCACGTCGTTCATTTTGTTCCTCCTCGGCACAGACGGCCTTGTGGGCCGCCATCCTACGCACCGGACGCGCCCTTGCCCCGGTTGTTAATTGACACATACAGCATTTCCCAGTCCGCGTCGAGTCGTAAAGCGGATAAATGTGATGAATGAAAATCTGGCACCATAAGGCGCACTTGTAACGAGAACACCATCGAGCCATTGTGAATGATCACGGAATCAGAATGATTGGGTAGGCGACAATTGTCGACTACTTAAGTCTGATCCCCTCGCAGCTAGAATCTGGATATGACTGAGCCTGACGCCGGTGCGTCACGAGCGAGTGGCCCGAAGATCCGAGGCGACGTCCCGGTTCGCAACAGGAACTTCACCGGGCGGGAAGACATTCTCGAGGAGCTCCGCAAAGGCTCGGCCGCCTCCGGCCAGGTCAAGGCAGTGGTGCAGGGCAAGGATCTGGGCACGCTGCCGCAGGCGGTGCAGGGCCTCGGCGGTGTCGGCAAGACCGCCATCGCCATCCAGTTCGCGAACCTCTACGGCGGCGACTACGACCTGGTGTGGTGGATCTCCGCCGACCAGCTCTCCTCAGTACGTGCCTCGCTCGCGCTTCTGGCGGAAAAGCTCCGGGTCAGCTCGCCGACCACCGCCGGGATTGAAGACTCGATCAAGGCGGTACTTGACGCACTGCGACTCGGTGATCCGGTCCGGCGCTGGCTGCTCATCTTCGACAACGCCGACGAGCCCGAGGAGATCAACCACCTGATTCCGCGCGGTACCGGTGACGTACTGATTACCTCACGGAACCACCGCTGGCAGGCGGTCTTCGACACCATCGCGGTGGACGTGTTCCTGCGGCGGGAAAGCATGGACTTCCTGCGCAAGCGGGTACGCAGTGGACTGAGCGAGGTGAATGCGGACCGGATCGCGGACAAACTCGGCGACCTGCCGCTCGCACTTGAGCAGGCGGGTGCCGTGCTGTCTGAGACGGGGATGGCGGCCGACGAGTACCTGCGGCTGATGGACGACCACGTCGCCGGACTCATGAACGAGGGGAAGTCGCCGGACTACCCGATGTCCATGACGGCGGCATGGAAGCTGTCAGTGGACAAGCTCAAGGAGCAGATGCCGCAGGCGTTGGAACTGCTGCGCTGCTGCGCGTTCTTCGGGCCCGAGCCGATCCCTCAGAACGTGCTGCGCCGCGGCGAGCTGCCGGCTGGCAGCGCAGTGTATGAAGTCATCACCGACCCGATGCTGATGGCGAAGGCCATCAGCCTGCTAGGCCGGTACGCGCTGGTCACTCTGGACGGCGGCTCGCTCAGGGTGCACCGGCTTATTCAGCGGCTGCTGCGCGACGAGCTGACCGAGGAACAGCAGGACGCGTACCGGCAAGAAGCGCAGCTCATCATGGCCACGGCCGCGCCGACGAACCCGGACGACGCACGTACCTGGTCCCGGTTCCGTGAGCTGTTGCCACATGTCAACTCAGATTCGGCCGAGCTGCCCAAGTCGAGCGAGCCGGCCGTCCGCGACCTAGCCCGCGCCATGATGCGTTACCTCTATCAGTCGGGCGATTACGCGTCGGCGCAGGCGCTGACCGAGCGGTTCATGGATCAGTGGATCAAGGACTCTGGGCCGGACAGCAGCGACGTGCTGCGGGCGCAGCGTCACCTCGGTAACACCGTCCGGCTGCGCGGCCAGTTCGACGAGTCGTACCGGATCACCGGGGAGGCGTTGGAGAAGGCTAACGTCACGCTGGGCGAGGATGATCAGACCACGTTGTTCCTGCGCGTTTCGTTCGCTGCGGACATGCGAGCGCGCGGCGACTTCCCCGGCGCGCTGAAACTCGATGGCGAGACCCGGCCGATGGTCGATAACGTGTACGGAGCTGACGACTCGCGAAGCCTGCGGCTGCTGTCCAGTCTCGCCCTCGACTACGGGCTCAACAGCGACTACAGCACGGCACGTGGCCTGTATCAGGACGCCTGGCGCCGGATGAGCCCGCGATCGTCCGCCGCGACCACGTACGACGTGCTCGGCGCGTGGATCGGTTTCGCCTGGACGCTGCGGCTGCTTGGCCTGTACCAGGAGGCTTACGAGGTCAGCGAGCTGGCACGGGACTATGGCGAGGGCGAGGACGGCCTGGGACCTGAGCACCTGTCGACGTTGCGCTGCATCACCGGGTATACGATCGCGTGCCGGCGGCTTCCTGAGAAGCGGCTGGAGGCGCTGGAGCTTGCCAGGAACTCCTATGAGCTGGCCAAGCGCCGTTACGGCCAGGGGCACCCGGACACGCTGGCGATCGCGGTCAGCCTGAGCAACTTGCTACGGACGACGAGCGACGATTTCCACGCCGAGGCGCTGGCACTGGCCATATCGACGGTGGACCGTTATCCCAGCGTGTACGGCGCGAAGCATCCGTACAACTACGGGTGCATGAGTAACCTTGGCGCGCTGCGGCGGGTGACCGGGGATCCAGCCGCGGCGCTTGAAATCGACACCGCGGCCCACGATGGCCTGCTCGGAACGCTCGGGCCTGACCACCACTACTCGCTCACCGCGGCGATCAACCTGGCCAGCGACTTCGCGGCCTCCGGCCAGCCCGGCCAGGCGCGGCACATCGGCGAGGACACATTGAGGCGGCTGACGGCGCTGCTCGGCGTCGGCCATCCCCACACACTCGCCTGCGCGAACAACCTGGCCCTTGACCTGATGGCTGCTGGCGACAAAGCCGCGGGCACAGCGCTGCGGGAAGCCACGCTGCGGCGCTATGAGGAATCTGACCTGGGCGCCGAATTCCCTGACACGGTGGTGGCCGTCGCGGGCGGGCGGCTCGACCCGGACTTTGACCCGCCGCCCATCTAGTTGTCAGCTGGGATCATTATCGGCGCGCCACTGGGCGAGGTGCCGGTCCGCCTTGTACCGCGCGAGTTCGTGCGCGGCGGTCGGCACTGGCTCCAGCCGCCACGCCTCCAGAACCTGCGCCATTGTAGTGACGAAGGTCTCCCCCTCCTCGGTTAGCTGTCCGCTGTCGAGCAGGCTCTGCGCGACCTGCGCCGCCCCGTCACGCCAGCGGACGAAGTCAGCCTCCGCCCGGCTCTTGATCTCGGCCTCCGGTGCGGTATGCCGCTGTCCGCGCCAGAAGCCGCTCACGCCGAGGAAGGCGTAGGCACCCTGGAGCAAGCCGCTGGCCGGCCGCGGATCGGTCCGCCACGGCGCGTAGTACCGCTGACCATCGTCTGGCCGCCGGGTCATCGGGACCATGTCGAGCAGCGCGCATAGCTTGAGATGCTGCGTCTCGTGCACCAGGGTCTCGGCGCAGGTGTACTTGTCCGGCTGCCTGGACATCGCCACCGTGCCGAACGACTCTGGCGAGCTGGTGCTGACAAGTCCGCCCTCCGGGGCCTGGTAAGGCACCACCACCTTGACGACCGCGGCTATCTGCTCGGCGCTGGACCGCGGAAGCACTGTCCACGCATCGCGCAGCACGGTACGGAACCCGTCCAACTCGGCGGCGGTGAGCCGGCCGGCCGGTGCGCCGTCGTCGGCCGGCATGCGGAATGGGTCCAGGTCATCGATTATCACGTCGAGGTCGCCGGAGCTTGCCTGACGCAGGTCCTGCCAGCCTTCCGCGCCAGGGCTGATCCCCGCGGTCCGGATGGTGACCGATTCGGCGTCGGTAACCTGAGTCAGGCCGAGGGACGGCAGGACAACCTTGCCGCCGGTGACCGCGACCTCAATCTCGGCGTCCAGCCCGGCCCTGACCGCCGCGGCGGCAGCCACCGCGGCAAGGCCGGCCGGCTGCGCTCCGGGTATGTGCTGGTCACCGCGCAGCGTGTGCATCGCCCACGCGCCCACGGACGGGTAGCTGATCACCGCCTGTGCCGCTGCCCGGTCCCGGCGCTGTACCTCGGTAAGCAGATCCCGGCCGGCCAGCGCGATCCGGTCCTGCTCTTCCCTAGCCATCTGGACAACCCCGTGGAGCAAGATCACATGCTTGCTGCGCTGCGCCCTGACCAGCCGCCGGATGGCTTCCTGGCTGCCGCCGCCCGTGGCTAGTTCGGCGAACAGATCGGCGGGCATGTCGTGATGACGGGTCATCGGGCTCATCCAGCGGCCATCCTGGCGCGCCGGGCAGTGAGGTCGGCCTCGATGCGGTCTCGGATGTGGCAGATGAGAGCCATCAGATCCGGGCAGTAGACCGAGGCATTCGCGAATCCCGATCCAGAGCGGTAGCGATGGGAGTACATGCCGCCGCCGCATATCTCGTGGATCGCGCAGGTCCTGCACTGCGCGCACAGCGCCCGCTTGCCGATCTGCCGGGCCGCGACCTGCGGAAGCCGCAGCGCCGCGTCGAGCGGATCTCTGGCCACGTGCAGGCCGGTGGCAGGCGCGCCGGCGAACGCGATCTTCAGGGTGTCAACCTGCTCGATCGTGCCGTCGGTCTCGATGACCACCATCTGAGCTGGCGCCAGGCCGACCGTCTCGGAGTTGCTCACCCCGCCGAGCAGCAGGTGCATGATCTCGTCGAAGAGCCGGATCCTGGTCCGCGGCCGGAGATACCAGTAGTCGAACACCGCGATCAGCCAGTCCGCGTACGGCGTGCGGTCAGGGTCGGTATCGCGCCCGGGCGGCGGCGCCGCCCACGTGCCGTGCGGCAGCAGGAAGTCGATCTTCGGCGGCTCGAACTCAAGAAGGGCCTGGTAGGTCCGCACTGGATCGTTGCGCAGGTCAATCGTGCAGAGCAGCCCGCTGTACAGGTGAGGGAGTCGCTGCAGCCGCCGCAGCGCCGCAGCGACTGCCACGTAGCTGCCCCGCTGATTGGCGAACTTCCGGTGCCGGTCGTGAGCGGCAGCGTCACCATCGATGCTGACCCCGACACGGGCGCCGAGCTCATCGAAGAACCTCAGGTATGCGTCGCTGAGTCCGACGCCGTTGGTCTGCACTTGCACGGTCACCGTGGTGCCCGACCCCGCTGCCGCGCGCGTGGCGCCGACCAAAGTAGCGATCAGATCTCGCCCGGCGAGCAGCGGCTCGCCGCCGTGCAGGATCAGCGTGATATGGGACAGGCCATGCGCGGCGGCGTGCTCCCCGATCCGCCGCGCTGTCAGATCCGCCACCTCAGGCGACATTGCGCGGGGCTGATCACGCCAGGACTGGTCAGCCATTTCGTACATGTAGCAGTAATCGCAGGCCAGATCGCACCTGCTGTGCACCTTGACGATGAACTCCACGAACGGAGACGGTCGCCAGCCGCTCGATAGCAGGGAAGATACGTCGAGGCTTGCCGGCCATTCAAGCCGGGGCTGGGTCCACATGGGAGGATTAAAACATAGGCCCGCCATCGCGGCGATCGCAGGAGATTCCCGGAGGAAACCGGAGAACGCCGCAGCTCGGGTGTCACGGTTGTCTCAGATTGCCAGGCCAGGGGAGCGCTGCACGCCAGCCAATCAGCTGTGATCTCGGACACAGTATGCATGGTCGTTATTTTGACGCCCCTTGCTATCTACCGCTCTTCGAGCGAAATTGCGCTGTGGTCGTGAGGGCTTAAGTGTGTTCAACCGCAGACGTGCCATGTCCGCATCGGGTGTCCGCACGCGGTACCGGCTAGCAGGTGACGACATCGGCACGCGGAAGCACCGAAAGTGACATTGCAGGAAGGCATCAACGTGTACAGTGCTCGCCGACTGGAGTAAATTTTGCCGGTGACAGTGCGACCGCTTGGCTGGCACACCGGTCACCGATGACGGCTTAGGGGATATCGCCGTGATGAGCAAGGCTATCGCCGAAGAGGCCGCAGCTACAGCCGAGCCCGATGGCAGCCGCGCCGACAGCCCTCCGACGGTAAAAGACTGGGATGTGAGCAGCGCTCCCGTCCCGCGGAATCGATTCACTAAAAGGTTGATCTCCAGGTCCCGGGCTGCCCGTGCCTTGCTGTCGAGTTCGTTCGCGTTCCGGACTTTTATGGTCGGATCGTCAATCTCGATGTTCGGCACGAGAATATCGACGGTCGCTTTCCCGATGCTCGTCCTTCATCTGGACAACTCGCCGCTTATCGCCGGACTCGTCGCCTTTGCCGCCATCGCCCCAAGCATGCTTTTGTACATACCCGCGGGGGCGCTGGTAAGCCGCTGGAACCCGTGGCGCGTAATGCTGGTAAGCGAGTGGCTCCGCGGGCTGGCCATCATATCAGTCGTTGTGCTGCTGGCGATATTCGGCAGGCATACCAGCATATGGTTCGTGATGTTCGCTATGGTCGCAGAGGAGATATTCGAGATCTTCTTCACATTGGCCGACCGGCGGTACCTCAGCAGGATGATCGGGCGGGACAACATCGCATCCCGCCAGGCATACGTCGAGGTCAGGTCCCATGCGGCCGTCCTCGCGGGCAGGCCGCTCGGGCCGTTGCTCTTCGTTATCCAGCCATTCCTGCCTTTCCTCGCTGACGGAGCCTCCTTCCTGTTCTCGATCGGCAGCCTCCTGCTCGTGAGGAGGCCCGACCAGCCGGTACGTGAAGCGCGGCGCATTCCATCCGGACAGCTCAGGAAGGACGTTCACTCCGGATTCAGTTTGCTGAATAAAGACAGGCGAGCCTTCGCTACCGTGCTGCTCATGGCCGCTGGCTCCACGGTAGCGCAGGCACTCATCCTGATCTTCCTTTCTGCGGCACATTCACGGGAGGTGCCCATTCCGGCGATCGGATTCGTCCTCGCCGCTTCCGGGGTCGGCGGTGCGGCAGGGTCGGTCGCCTACCGGTTTGTGCCGGAACGCATCAAAGAATGCTGGCTGCCGGTTCAGATGACAACCTGGGGTCTTGCCCTCGCTCTTCTCGCGATGCCCGGTGGATTTTCAGCCAGCCGCGGCGCGATTGTGATGCTCACCATCGGCCTTACCGGTGCAATCGGCAACATCAGATTTGGTTCTTACCTGGTAACGCATGTTGCTGACGACATGATCGCCACGGTGACCGGAATTAGCCAGATGCTCTTGATTGGGGCTTACGCGCTAGGGCCGGTCGTCGGGGGCGCCACGGTTCAGCACGCCGGGGTAAAGGGTGCAATCGAGATTCTGCTCGTCTTCGTGGTCCTGCTGGCATTCCTTTCCATACTGATACCGAAGGCGGAAGAAGAGGCAGCGGGAATGCGGGGCCGGACATTGCAACAGCTGCTCTCTGTGCCTATCGAGCCGCCGGTGGATCTGCCGGCCATTCCCAGCGAGACACCGGCAATCCGAGATGATAAAGAGCGAAGTAGCGGGGGCCTTAAAGGCAAGGTGTTTGCGGGAAAGCCGGCAATTTTAATTGGGAAGCATGTAGTCGACTACAGTCGACCATTACCCCAAGACTCTGACCTGGAATTTTGTCGTGCCGGAATTGGCTTCTTGGGCATCCGCAATGCCGCGTGCACCATCGTGGCCCATCTGCAGGAAGAGTCCGGAGGATTTCGGAGAGAGCGGGAGGCGCTGATCCTTCAGGCTTAGACTGTTCGCAACGGTCAGGGGGTTTCGTGGAATCGGATCAACTGAGCGTCGCGCAGCGTTTCGCGCACGACATGAACGAGTTGCGCCAGCGTGCCGGTCGGCCCAGTTATTCCACCCTGGAGCGACTGAGCCGCCATAAGCTCAAGCGCGCCACGATGAGCGATGTCCTCAACGGTAATCGGGTGAACTTGCCGGACTGGAGATTCGTCGCCCCATTCGTGGCGGCCTGCCGAGCCGCGGCAGAAGAAAGCGGACTCGATGCTAATGAACTGGGGACAACCGCCGACTGGAAACGTCACTGGGATGGTGCATCGAGCGGAGTGATCGACGCCCGTTTCCCCGGTCACCTCGGGCCTAGTCTCGGACGGGATACGTCCGTGCCTGAGCCGGACCTGGAAGACGGCTCGCGCGACGCGGGCGCGCCGCCGCCTGCTACGGAACCGTCCCTGTGGGGCCCGCTGCCGCCCCGCCTGCCCGACTTTGTTGGACGGCACGTCTGGCTTGCGACCCTCCGCCTAGCGCTAGCCAGGCCAGAGCGGGCCGGTGTGGTAGCCATCCAGGGACTGTTCGGGGTCGGAAAGACCCAGCTGGCCCTGGAATACGCATACCGGCACGCGCAGGACTACGACCTGGTCTGGTGGATCCCTTGCGATGACGCGGAGTCGGCACACGGTGCTATGGCCGAACTGGCGTCAAGACTGGGACTGGCCACCCCCGAGACGGACACATACGCGGAGCTGTTTGAACTGCTGCGCCGCGACGGCAGGTACGGCCGCTGGCTCCTGATCTTCGACAACGCCACCGAGCCCGAAGACATCAGGGACCTGATCCCGCCGCTCAGCGGCCACGTCCTGGTCACGACCCGTAGCATCCGCTGGGAGGCGTCCGGCGACTTGCTCGAACTCGACGTGTTCGATACCGAGGAAAGCATCGCCTTTCTGCGCCGCCGCATGCGGCGGTTTAGTGCAAGCGCCGCACACCGGCTGGCCGAGGGAGTTGGCAATCTGCCGCTGCTTCTTGAGCATGCCGTTGAGTCTGGCATCGCGACCGACAGCTACTTGGCCCGGCTAAACCGCGATCCCCTCGGTCTGCTCGACGATCAGCCGGCTGACTACCACGCCACGGTGGCCGGCGAATGGCGCTCGATACTTGACCGGCTGTGCGCCGACGGCACCGATGCGTTTGATCTGCTGCGCTGCCTAGCGTTTTTCGGCGGCGAACCGGTGCCGCGCGAGTCCTTGGAGCGAGGCAGCCACCGCACGGAGGTGTCGGTGCACCAACTGCTTCACGATCCGCTCCGGCGCATCCGTGCGATCAGCAAGCTGCGGCGGGCCGGACTGCTGAGGGTTGCCGCTGACACGGGGAGCCTGGAACTGCACCGGGTTACCCGGTGTGTGGTCCGCGCCATGGTCACCGCGGCCGGCCCGGACGGAGAGGAGCGGGCTAGGCACGATGTCCACCTGCTGTTGGCTGCGGCTGATCCGCTCGACCCAGGCGACCCGGCCACCTGGCGGGTCTACGAGGACCTGCGCGGGCACGCCGCGGCGTCCGGCGTCTGCGCCTGTTCCCACGAGATGGTCAGGAAGCTCGTGATCAACCTGGTCCATTTCCTCAATGCGGTCGGCGACCCACGCAGCGCTCTCAGCCTGGCCGATGAAGCGCTCGCCGGCTGGGGCGACGACTACGGCGATACCACGCTAGCGCTGCGCCTGGCCGTTGCCGACGCGCTGTTCGCGCGGGGCCGCCGGGCGGACGCGTTCACCCTGCGGCACGATGTCCTGACAGCGATGCGCGCGGATCCGGCGCGGTGGACGGCGCAGATCATGCACCTGGAGGCCCTGGATGGTCCTCGCCTTCGTGTCCTTGGCAGGTTCAGAGAGGCACTGGCCGCCGACCGGCGGTCAGTCCTTGCGCACCGCCAGGAGTTCGGCCGCGATGATCCACGCACGTTCGCGGCGATCGACGGTCTTGTTGCCGATCTGCTGATCGGCGGCCTCACAACGGAGGCGATCGGCACGGCGAGCGATGCCTACAGCGACTGTCTGGCGTTCTACGATTCCACCCACCCGGCCGTGCTTGCGTCACGCAACCTGCTCGGCCGCTGCCGGTGGCGGGCGGGCCAGTATGCCGAGGCGGTCGGCACCTTCACTGAGGTGCGTACCGCCGCGGACACGGGCATCCTTGACCAGGATCACCCCTGGCGCCTGTGCCAGGACATCGATTACGCGGTCGCGCGACGGGACTGGGGCCTTGGTCCAGAGCAGTTGCTGGCGCTAGCCGACGAGGTGCAGGAGGTCCGCCGCCGCTGCTGGCGCACTCTCGGTGCTGAGCACCCGCAGACGCTCGCGGCCATCGTAGCCCTAGGCAGTATCTTGTGGCGGGTAGGCGGCCAGGCCCGCCAGGCCGCGCGCTTGCTGCAGGACGCCGAACGAGGTTATCAGGCGGCGCTGCCCGAGCACCCCTACAGCCTGATGTGCACCAGCTTCCTCGCCTCCGTGAGCGCTCATGCCGAGCACCAGCGACGCGCGGTCCTCGTCATCGAGGAGGTCAGCGGCAAACTGGCCGACCTGCTGGGGTTTACGCATCCGTTGTCACTGGCGGCCATGGCAGGACTGACTAACGCACTCGCCCGCGCCGGGGAGCACGACGTTGCGTTCAAACACGGGCAGGAGGTTCTGGCGGGCTTCGGGGCGCTGTTCGGCGCCAATCACCCGCACACGCTCGCCGCTGAAGCCAACGCCGTCACGATCGGTTCGTGGCTCGGCTACGCGCCGCCGGCGGATCTCCATGCCCGCTATATGAACGCACTGCACCCTGGCCACACGGATGCGATCGCATTTAGCCAAGGCAACCTGATCGACCTGGACTTCACTCCGCTTCCGCTCTAGCGGGCAGGTCGTCACCAGCCGCGGCTGACACGCCGGCCCGGCGTCACGAAGCGGGCAGCGTTCCCGGCAAGCCGAACCATGGCAGCATGTCGCGACTGAAGCTGGTCATGGCGCAGATCCGGTCACCGGCCAGGGTCAGCACGTACAGACCAGCGCCACGGCCGCCATCCGCCGTGCGCACATACGCCCCGAACGCCGGCTGCCCGTTGGCCTGCGTCGGCACCAGAGAGAACCTGCGTCCCGCGCCGAACAGCGCGCCGCAGAACCGCGCTGCCAGTTCCCGCCCCTCGTACTCGTAGGGCATCGGCGGCATGGAGATGAACACGTCGTCGGTCAGCAAGGCGACCAGCGCGTCGATGTCGGCCGACTCCCAGGCGCTGGTGAACTTCGCCGTGAGGGCGCCCTCGGCCGCCGAGCCGGAGACGGGCGCGGGTTCACGTCCTGACACGCTAGCCGAGTACCGTTCCAGGCCGGCGCGGGCCCGCTTGAGCGCGCTGGTTACCGACTCGATTGTCGTGTCCAGCATCCCGGCCACCTCGTTGGCGTGGAATCCGAGCACGTCACGCAAGATCAGCACGGCGACCTGGCGAGGCGGCAGGACCTGCAGTGCGGTCACGAAGGCTAGGGAAACGGCCTCGGCCTGCTCGTAGCGTGCCTCCGGGCCGGGCGCGACGCCCGCTAGGAGCGAGCCGGGAAAAGGCTCAAGCCACACGACCTCGCCGAGCCGGGTCGGCTCCGGCGGTACGACCCCCGGGATGTCCCACTCCTTGGCCGGCCGCCGGCTGGCCGAGCGGAGCGCGTTGAGGCATCGGTTGGTGGCGATCTTGTAGAGCCAGGTGCGGACCGAGGCGCGTTCCTCGTATCCGCTGAATGCCTGCCACGCGGCTAGCAGCGTGTCCTGGACGGTGTCCTCCGCGTCCTGGACGGACCCGAGCATCCGGTAGCAGTGCACTTGGAGCTCCCGGCGGTACGGCTCGGTCAGCTCACGGAACGCCTCGCCGTCTCCCGTCCGTGCCCGCGCGATCGTGCCGTCTGCCACGAGACCCACCATAGCGGCCACCTCCCATCCTTATGACAGACACCGGCTGCAACGAGAACTGGGCGCCCGCGGCGCGCCCAGTTCCTCGCACCCCGGTGTCTGCCTAGGTGAAAGCACAACCCAGAAGGAGAAACTGACATGGGAAAGATCGTCCTCAGCCAGAACATCTCGCTCGACGGCGTTGTCCAGGACCCGACCGGCGAGGATGGCACCAGGCACGGCGGCTGGTTCGCGCAATACGGGGGGAAGGACCTCGCGGAGTGGGGCAAGGTTGAGCTCGCCGAGGCGCAAGGCGCCGAGGCGCTGCTGCTAGGGCGCCGGACCGACGAGTACTTCGCCGAGAACTGGCTGACCCGCACCGGCGAGTGGGCGGACCGGCTGAACACCATGCCCAAGTACGTCGTGTCCGCCACGCTCCAGGAGCCGAGGTGGAGCACGGCCATCGGCTTCAGGGGCGAGGTGATCAAGGGTGACGTGGTGGCGGAGGTCTCGAAACTGAAGGAGCGCCTGGCTGGTGAGATCGTCCTCTACGGCAGCACCGGGCTCGTGCGCGCGCTGATGGAGCACGACCTCATCGACGAGGTGCGGCTGACCGTCTACCCGGTCGTGCTCGGGGCCGGCGAGCGGCTGTTCGCAGAGCTCAGCGACAAGCAGCCCATGCGCCTTAGCAAGGTCGCCACGATCGGCGAAGGCCTGGCCTACCTCGTCTACGAGCGCGTCAGG
>Ga0307479_10002927_pt1 | contig 15496 bp, 11 predicted proteins | sample atmos_gasesECM4C_FD_203743 | JGI IMG/M metagenome (GOLD analysis project Ga0307479, IMG submission 203743) | Hardwood forest soil microbial communities from Morgan-Monroe State Forest, Indiana, United States - atmos_gasesECM4C_515 | ecosystem: Environmental > Terrestrial > Soil > Temperate... | reverse complement strand
TTTTTCTGAAATGGCGTTAAAGGAAAGCCCGGGCGGAAGCATCAACCCCTTTTGTGACGACGAGATCATGACGTCGACTTCCCACTCGTCGTGGCGGTACTCAATCGACGCGAGCGAGGACACCGCATCAACCATCAGCAGCGCCGGGTGTCCGAGACTGTTCATGGCCCGGCGGATTTCAGAGATTTTGCTTGTAGCTCCGGTGGAAGTTTCGTTGTGCACCACCATCACAGCTTTGTATTGGTGCTCTCTGTCATCCGACAAACTTGCTTCGATGTCCGCAACCACCGCGCCAGTGCGCCAAGTGCCCGGCAGAAAATCGACAAGAATCCCAAACCGTTCCGCAACCTGCCGCCAGAGTCGCGAAAAATGTCCGGTCTCAAACATCAACACGCGATCCCCGGGCGAGAGAGTATTCACGATCGCCGCCTCCCAGGCGCCGGATCCCGAAGCCGGATACATCACCATCGCGCCGCGGGTTTGAACAATCTTCCGCAGGCCGTCCAGCGCTTCCTTTACGATGGCGGCAAATTCCGCTCCGCGGTGATCCATGACCGGCCGATTGATCGCGCGTAACACGCGATCCGGAACATTGCTCGGCCCGGGAATCTGAAGAAAATGGCGCCCTGTGTGAATGGTAGCCTCCGCACTGCTGATTTAATCTTCCGAACGATTTTCACTTAAATCTGATCAATCTAGCCCAGACCACGTTACGACATTTCAATTTTTTTCCTCTAAAGCGTACTTCGCGCTTCCCTAAGTCCAAATCACGTTAAGTTCCAGCTGCCCTTGAGGCAATTTTCCATTCCCACCTTCTCCGTCCAGCGACGCATGGGAACCTTTGGCGAAGGGATGCACGGCCATTGGAACATTCGCAACGATTAGAACTGAAAGCGCCTTCCGAGCGGCTGTGCCCGCAGAGAGCCGTTTTGTTGGATGCGTCTTCGCGGCAAATGTTTCCGGTACCTCCGGTGGTTCGTTCCGCTTGATGCGCGCGACCCTTGCGGAGCACGGTGATCCGATAGCGGGAGTAAGGGATGGAATGAGCATCGTGGAAAAATTTGTCACAATGGAATGGCGCCTGGCTTTGGAGGATCCTTCTGTGAGGCTCGTCCGGCTCGACCGTCATCTCCCGTTCTATTTCATGAATCGCTGAAGATACCTACTGAGTTGATGCTACTAAAAATGTGGAAGTTTTCCCTTGGTGTGGAATTGTCGAGCCGCGCGAACATACGAAAAACCGTCGAAACCTTGGCACACTGCGGTCCCCGTGCCATAATGCGCGATAGATAATCGGTCTGCCATGAACGAATCTTTCAAATTAGCGCGGGAACCCCTCTATGATCGCGCCTACAAAGCTATCCTTCAAATGATACTTGATGGAACCTTGAAGGCCGGGCAAAGAGTAACGGAAGCATTCCTAGCGGAATTGCTTACCGTCAGCCCCACACCGGTTCGGGAAGCAATGCGAAAACTCGAGCACGAAGGCCTCCTGCAGTCTGTAGGCAATACCGTCAGGATCACAAGACTTTCTCAACGGGACGTCGAACAGTTGTATTCATGCCGCCAGGCTCTTGAGGTGATTGGGCTGCGCTTTGCGATCAAGAAGCTCAACAAAGAGGATTTGCAGAAATTGGACCAGATTCTCAACGAAGCCGAACAGGCCGCCGCGAGAAACGATTTCGTACAACTGGTCAGGAAAAACACGGAGTTTCATGACAGTCTCATTGAAGCGTCGCAGAATAGTTGGTTAATGTCGGTGGTTGGCTTTGTAAGGCGACCTCTCGCCCTCGTCCGCATACAAATCACGTTCAATCAAAGAGAAGTGACACGCATTCTCGGGGATCATAGGACAATCTTGAAATGGATCGAAAAGCGCGATATTCGAAGAGCCACGCTGGCCATGCGCGAACACATGGCAGCCGATTGCAAGTATATGATCCAGGAGCTCAAGGAAGTGTCTCAGCGATCGCCGGACGGCGATAACGCACCTGCTCTGACCGAAGCGGGGTCTTGATTGCACGGCGCGTTCTGCTTCTGAGTTTGCAAGTGCGCCGGTGACCTGTCGGCTGCGACAGGTTCAATACCCGGGCACACCGTAAAACAAATCCCTAACCAGCCAACCTCCCGATCTGAGCGAGGCCAGGGCCGGCCATACTCGAAATTCCAAAAAAGACTTGACATTTCAATTTCACATGCCTACATTCTGCCGTGCATATCATATAGTCTATAGCAAATAGAGCGTCGATGGGCAGTAGTTATAGAGTCCATCCCGCTTGGGCCGTCCGGCCGAGACAGGAGTGGACAGAAGCGGGCTTACCTATGAGGAGCCCCAGGGGATAAAGGGTTTCCTGTCGGGATGTAAATTCCATCAGAAGCGGCGAAAACGATTTTGAATCTTCTGGCGGCGAAGAGACTCTCTTGTGGTGGAGGAGCTGAAAATGTTGAAGAGGCGCTACCTGGTGGCTGCTGCATTTGCATTGGTCTTAACTCTTATTGGGGGCAGGGCCTGGGGACAGGCGAACGGCCGTATCGTGGGAATCGTCGTAGACTCGTCGGGCGCAGCAGTTCCGAACGCCAAGGTAACGGTGACCTCTCAAGGCACGGCCTTTGTGCGTACAGCGCAGACAGATGCCGCCGGCGAATATGTCGTCACTCTTTTACCTGTCGGCTTTTATACCATCCGTGTGCAGAAGGCACAGTTTCGGGACTCTGAAGCGAACGATGTCAAGCTGCAGGTCGACGAGAATCGAACAATCGATTTCACGCTTTCGCTGGGCTCAGCCAGCGAGAAGGTAGAAGTATCCTCGAATCCCGTTGCACTCAATACAACCGATGCCACGGTCGGTCAGGTGATTACTTCGCAGCAGGTGGCAGATCTGCCGCTCAACGGGCGGGATTTCGTGCAGCTGGCCACACTAGGGCCAGGCACCGTGAGCACTACGGACAAGAACAGCTTTTTCAATGGTTCAGCCAGCAGCGAAGTGTCTATCCGGGGAGGTTTTTCGCTTTCCGCAAACGGGTCCCGAGAGAATCAGACGGACTGGCGTCTAGACAATGTCGACAACAATGAGGTGTCTGCCGGGGGCATTGCGATTTTGCCCTCGATCGATGCAATTCAGGAGTTTAAGGTGATCACCTCGAACTACTCCGCGGAATACGGGTATCGCAGTGGTCCGACCGTGCTGCTAACCACCAAATCCGGTACGAATCTGATTCACGGCACAGTGTACGAATTTCTGCGCAACACGGACCTGGACGCCAAGGACTTCTTTGCCAGCACACGAGGCAAGTTTATCCAGAACCAGTGGGGCTTGTCGCTCGGGGGACCGATCAAGAAAGATAAGCTCTTCTACTTCTTAAATTATGAGGAAAGACGTCAGCGCCAGGGATTGACATTTCTTGCGCAAGTTCCGACCGCATTGCAGCGCAGTGGTGATTTCAGCGAATCGTTTCCAGGCTTTCCAGCGGTGCAGATTTTCAACCCGTTTAGCACCGTGACAAACCCCGTTACTGGCCAAAGCACCCGCGATCCGTTCAAGTGTGACGGCACGGGAACTCCTATCTCGCCGAATCCAAACGGGACTCAGACCGGCGGCACACCCTGTAATAAGATCCCAGCGAGCCTCATCAACCCAGCTGGGCAGGCGCTCGCAGACTTCTTTCCGTTGCCGAACACGCCTGGCGTGCTAGCCACGGATTACCGCTCGCAGCCGACAGAGAAGCTCGGGGATCTACAGTTTACGGGCCGCGTCGATTATCATGTGAGTGACAAAGACACGGTGTTCGCTCGCTTTAGTTACGACCAAGCGCAAAAATTTCAGCCGTCAGGGTTGCCGGGTTTTGGAGGACAACCGGGAGGCTTCGCGAGCACGCAGTTTTTCGATGCGCATGGCCGGAACGTGGCCATCTCCGACACCCACGTTTTTTCACCTACGGCGGCCGCGACGGTCAGTTTCGGATTTAACCGCATTGGGGATTACATAAGCTCGGTTGGAACGGGAAGCGACATCTCGACGCAAATCGGAATTCCGGGCGCGGACACGGGCGGAGCCAGTACTGGACTGGTAGACACGGCGTTTAGCGGAGGATTTTGGAGCGTTGGAGACCGTGGTTTTGCGCCTTTCCGGTCCTTCACCAACGTGTTCAACTACCTGGGCGAATTCGACATGGTTCGCGGGAAGCATGACATTAAAGGGGGTTTGGGAGTCCGCTTCTATCAGTTCAATCTGCTTACCGCTAATTTCCAGGCCGGCCGTTTTGTTTTTGACAATCTGTACACCGCCGGATTCGCGAATGGGACGTTGGCTTCGAGCACCGGTAGTCCGATTGCCAGCCTGCTTCTAGGGTTGCCGACTCAGGGCGTTAAGAATGAGGCCTTGGCAGGTCCTGAAACGGGGCGCAGGTGGACTGTTTATCGGCCCTACGTTCAGGATGATTGGAGAGTGACGCCCAATTTGACCCTAAACTTGGGGTTGGCGTGGAACGCACAAACGCCGATTACCGAGGTTGGCAATCGATTTTCAAATTTCAACGTTGCCGCTGCCACCCGGGACGGAGCGACGGGACCAAATCCAACGATAAACCCAGCCGCATTTTTCCTCATCGCTGGACAAAACGCCGGCGCCAGCGTTGGAGTGAGATTTGATGCTACGCAATGGGAACCCCGGATTGGTTTGGCATGGGCACCTTTCGGGAGCCGCAAATGGTCGATTCGTAGCGGTTATGCCATCTATCACGAGGGTGGGTGGAATCAAGGCGCCCAGGGGCTACAGAATAACCTACCTACCTTTGCCACTTTCAGCTTTTTCAATGACAACATCAACGCCACAACAGCGAGGACAGTTACCGACGGCTTCGATACCCTGGTACAAAATAATGATCCCACTTCGTTCACTGGGGATGTCTCTCTACAGCCGCTCAATTTCAAACTGGGAAGAATCCAACAGTGGAACGCCACCGTAGAACGCAAATTACCCGGCGAGATTTTACTGAGTGCGGCGTATGTGGCGCAGCGCAGCGCTCATCTGCTTACCAGCAACTTTAATATAAATTCCGCTCCGCCTAACACGGTGGGAAATAATCCTCCGCAACTGCGACCTTTCCCCGAATACAATTCATTCGACTACTTCGTGGATCATGGGCTAGCAAGATATGATTCGTTTCAGGTCAAAGCGGAAACGAAAAATCTTCGCAATGGGTTGTTCTTCCTGGTGGCCTATACTTATGCGAGTGCATTTGACAACGGATTGTCTGACACCGCCGCAACTCCGACGGGCGTGACTTATTATCCTCTAAGTGTTCCCGCCACGGAGGACAGAGCACATTCAGAAATAACGCCCACCCATAACTTTACCGCCAGCACAGTTTACAATTTGCCGTTTGGGAGGGGTCGCACGTTCGGTAAGGACCTTCATGGCGCGACCGAAGCCGTGCTAGGCAACTGGCAAGTTAATGCCATTGTGCGAATCACCTCTGGGTTCCCGCTTTACATTACAACCGTAAATGCGTCGGGAACTGCGTTGGGAGGGAATAACGCAGGGCAAAATCGTCCAAATCAAATCTGCAGTGGTTCGCTCCCCAGCGGTCAGCAAAACATTAACAATTTCTTTAACACTACTTGCTTTGTCGAGGCGCCACCCGGAACTTTGGGCAACGCAAACAGAGCTCCACTTTTCGGCCCGGACTTTGTTAATTTCGATTTCTCTGGCTTTAAAGACTTCCCCATTCCGATCCGTGAGGGCACGAGACTTCAGTTCCGGGCCGAATTTTTCAACATTTTCAACCACGCGCAGTTTGCGCAGCCCGGAAGCTTCTTACAGGCCCCGGATTTCGGACAGATTACGTCGACAGTCGGCAACCCGCGCCTGATTCAGTTCGCGTTGAAGTTTATCTTCTAAGTGTGCCACCAGCAAAACAGTCTCCGACAAAGACTGGTTTGCGTAGCTGGGTATCGATGAAGGGAGGCCCTACGGAGCCCGCTGCTGCTTTCTAGGGGAAGTGGTGGTGAACGGAGAGGGAAAAGGCCCGAAGTTTATCGGGTCAAGTGACTGTCAGGAGGGGAACGAAAGTGAATCACCGCTTCTGATGTCGAAAATAGCGAAGACGATATCGAAACCGCAGTGCGGTTTTCACCATGGGAGCCGTATGAGTCGAGACGCTCAAGTACGGGGTGAAACTCCCCGGGGCTACTTAACCTGAGAGCAGGGCCAAACGTTGTGTTGATTTCTGTAGGGCCTGCACTAGATGCGCTCTGCCAAGCCGCAGCCCGGAATCTCGGTGGGTTTAGCGAGTGTAGATAATTCTCGATCAGCTGGTTTTCGCATTCGGATGCCATTGTCGCTTGCCTGGCAAAGCTCCTTTGCCCCGTTCTTAATGAAGAAATCAATGCCTGATCGTTTCCTTCGTCTTGTTGCTCGGGAGTGCGCGTGAATCACGGACTTGGCAATTTGATCGCTTCGGGACCACTGCACCAGGTAGTCATCGGCCTTTCCCTCTCCTCGATGGTGGTGGCGATATTCATCTGGGTCCTCGAATTTTCCGGGTGGACCATCAGCCGACGCGGATTCATTCGCAACAACATTCCTTGGGATGCCACCACCGTCGCTCTCATTGCCGTTTCCGCCGCGATCTACATCGCCGGCCGCCCGATTCAGTTTCAGTTGCTTCCCGGTGTAGGAGGTTTGAATCCCACGCTGTGCCTGGCTCCCGTGATGGCAGTGCTATTCGGGTTACCCGGCGCTATCGGCGTCACGTTTTCGATGCCCATCGGGGATACCCTTTCGGGAGCGTTGACGGTGGGCTCCGCCGCGGGATTTCTCGGACACACCTTTCTTACCTGGATTCCGTACAAACTGACTCGTGAACCGGATTTCAAGTCCCCCAGAGCAGTCTTCTCGTTTTTTCTCTGGGCAGTAATTGTAGGTCCGCTTTTCCATATTCTTGTGGTGGCGGGCTGGCTAGACTTCACCCACTTGCTTCCCACGGCCGTGGCGTGGAGTGCGCTGGTCTGGATTCTCTTGCTGAATCATACCCTTATCCCCAGCTTGACGGCTCCCATCCTGATCCAGGTCCTCTATCCTTTTCTGAAGGCTCGAGGTCTCTTCTGGCGTGACCGATTTCGTGCCAACGCCGTTTCAGCTGGTTCCGAGACTGGTCCGATTAGCGATCTTGTCGAAACGCCGACCGCTCAAGACGACCGAGCGACGGCAGTTGTGAGGCGGCGCGCGACAGACTTTGAGGTTGTGGTCGATGATCTCCGGTTTAGATATCCCACAGCGCAGCAGGATTCTCTCAACGGCGTCTCTTTTACGATAAAGAAAGGTCAATTCGTTGGGATAACCGGCCCGTCGGGCGCAGGCAAATCCACTTTAGCCCTCTGCCTGCGAGGTCTAATTCCTCACGTTACCAGCGGGTGGATGCGAGGAAATGTTATTGTTTGCGGGCTGAACACCCGAGAGGTAAGGCCTGCCCTGCTTGGTGAAAAGGTCGGTTTGGTATTTCAAGATCCTGAGGCGCAGATCATCGGCCTAACTGTGGAGGAGGATCTCGCTTTTGGCCCGGCCAATTATGAGTGGCCCAGAGAAAAGATCCTGGCTAACCTGTCGCCCCTTCTGGATTCGGTCCGGATGCACGGTACGGAAAAGCGCGAGACCTTCGGCCTCTCGGGCGGACAAAAGCAGAGGGTGGCTTTAGCCAGCGCCCTCATGATGTCGCCGAGATTACTCATTTTCGACGAGCCGACTTCGGAGCTCGATCCCGCGGGAAAGGAAGAAGTCTTTACCGTGGTGCGTCGTCTGTGCAACCGGCTCGATATGACCGTCATCATGATCGAACATGCGGTCGAACAGCTGGCGGAATTCGCGGACCGCATAATTCTCATGGATCAAGGCCGCATTGTGGCAGACGATACGCCACGCGTGCTGTTCCGAAACGTAGATCTCTTCCACCGCACGGAAGGGGAACGACTCCCACACGTTGCGGAGTTGCTGTTTCTTTTAATGCAGGATGGGCTTATTTCCTCGGACCAGTTCACAGCTCGCGAAGGCGATGCGGTCGAGCTTCTTTCGCTTCTATTGCAAGGACCCAATGTCTAGTCCTCAACCTCCGGCCATCGAGGTGCGAGATGTTACCCATTGCTATGCGGGATCGAAAGCTCCTGCACTCGATCACATCAATTTGCATATCGCACCTGGAGATTTCGTTGCGTTCATTGGCCAAAACGGAGCAGGAAAGACTACTTTGGCCAAGATGTTGAACGGAACGTTGGTCCCAAGCACCGGCAATGTGATCGTGGGAGGCCACAACACCCGCGAAGGCGGACTCGACGTGCTCTCTCGCCTGGTGGGTTTTGTGTACCAGAACCCCGACCAACAGATTTTCTCGAAGACCGTCCGTGACGAAGTTGCTTTCGGACCTCGGTGTCTCGGCATGGAAGTCCGGGAGGTTGAAAAGAGAGTCGGGCACGCCCTGCAGCTGGTGGGAATGGAAAAGGATGCTGAAACATATCCTTTTTTGCTGGGACGTGGACAGCGCCAAAAACTAGCGGTAGCCGCAGTCATTGCCATGAGCACCTCCGTGTTGGTAGTGGACGAGCCCACGACGGGACTCGATCTCAAAGGTACGCGAAGCATCATGAATCTGCTCTGCCGGTGGAACGGGGAAGGACGCTCTATCCTGATTATCACCCACGACATGAATATTGTAGCGGAGTACGCCAGACGAACCGTGGTGATGGCTGGAAGCCGAATCCTGGCTGATGGACCAACCCGCGAGGTCCTGACGGATGTCGACATGCTCAAGCAGGCTTATCTAGAAGGTCCGCAGATCACCCGGGTCGCACACGAGTTGAGCCGCCGTTTCCCGTTCCCCAAGAACATTTTTACTGTGAAGGAGTTTTACCAAGAATTTAAGAAGGCGCTCGAAGCGCGCCGAGAGGCTTGACATGCCAGTTGGCTACAGCATCTATGTAGACGCGCCGTCTACCATCCATCAAAAAATCGATCCGCGCACCAAACTGGTGGCGATGATTGCGATTTTCGCGTTGGCAATGGAGTTTCAGCACCCTCTGATCCTTGGCAGCCTGATGGCAATTGTCGTCCTCGTGGGTATATGCGCGCACTTGTCCTTGCAGCGCTTTTTCCCCATTTTGGTCGGCGCGATGTGGTTCCTGATTTTGGGCGTGGTGATTTGGCCGGCGTACATTCACCAGGGCCGAGTTGTGGGCGCGCTTTTCGGCCACAGTATCACCTCCGACGGTCTTCTCTTCGGTGTGGCGATGGGGCTACGCGTGGGTCTTCTGCTGACAGCGGCCGGCGTATGGATGATGGCCACTTCACCGCAAAAGATGACGCTAGGCCTTTTGAAGATGGGCCTACCCTACAAAGCCGGGCTTACCATGTCCACAGCGATTCGTTTTGTTCCCTTAATCAACGCCGAGCGTTCGAAGATCATGGAAGCGCAGCGGGCTCGAGGACTAAACGCGGAGCGGGGAAGTCCGCTTTCGCGTCTCCGGAAATATGTTTCCATCATCGGTCCGATGGTGCTGCGCTCGGTAGATTTGGCGGAGATGCTGGCCACCGCGATGGACGCCCGGGGCTTTGGTGCGCGAAAGGGAATTACTTCCATGACCGAGATTCGAATGACCGCTTGGGACTGGCTCATTGTCATCGTGTGCGTCCTAGCTGTCTTGACTGGGCTGTTACTCCGCATTCTCGGCATCGGTGTGATCGTAAAAGGATTTGTATGAGGCTCCCGACGTCAGGAACCGACCGGCTCTGGGTCCAAGGAGTGTTTGCGCCGTGAGGGATGGCAAGGTGTATTTGGCGGTTGCGGACGGCATCGCGAAGGTCGTCTTCGATCGGCCGCTCGCGCGCAACGCCATGACCTGGGCGATGTACGACCAGCTCGCCGCGGCCTGCTCCATGATTGCAGCCGATTCGAGCGTTCGGGTGGCAACGTTTCGCGGCGTAGGCGGCACATTTGTTGCCGGCACCGATATCAGCCAGTTCGAGACTTTTGCTTCAGCCGAAGACGGCATTGCCTACGAGCAACGAATGGAAAGCGTCATGGCGGGCATCGAGAAGTTGCAAGTTCCAACGGTTGCGATGGTGGAGGGCGCCGCCATGGGTGGCGGCTTGATCCTCGCCACCGCGTGTGACCTCCGGATCGCTTCCAGTGACGCTTGCTTCGGGGTGCCTATCGCGCGCTCCGTCGGCAACTGTCTGTCGATAGCCAATACCGCCCGCCTCATTGCCGCTTTCGGGCTAGACCGAACCAAGCGAGTCCTTCTCCTTGCCGACTCCGTTTCGGCGGAAGAGGCACTGGCGTGCGGCTTTGTTGCTCAGGTCGTCGCGCCCGAGGCCATTGAGGAAGCGGTGACTGCGGTTTGTCTGCGACTGCTATCGCATGCGCCCATCACCATCAGGGTCGCCAAGGAATCGATTCGGCGCGTATGTTCGGCAGCGCTACCGGACGGGGACGACTTGCTTCGACTGGCCTACGGTAGCGACGACTTCAAGACCGGCGTGCGCGCGTTTCTGTTGAAGGAACAGCCATATTGGCGGGGTCGATAATCTCTTCGATTCACGAAAGGATAAATCAGATGAGTTTCGATTTCTCTGGTCAGGTCGCGATGGTCACCGGCGCAGGCAGCGGTATCGGTCTCGCTGCTGCCCTAGGTTTGGCGAAGTCAGGCGCTAAAGTTGTCGCTATCGATGTGGCTGCCGCCGAGGAAGCCGTGGAGACCATTCGTGCCGGCGGTGGCGAGGGCGCTGCAATGAGTATGGACGTGCGTGACCCGGCCGCTTGGAAGCGGGCGGCGGAGGTCACCATCGCTCGTTACGGAACGATCGACATTCTGGTTAATTCAGCCGGTATCGCTGTTCCTGGCGACACGGCCCTCGAAGTTTCCGAGGAGGTATGGGACCGCATCATGGACGTCAATGCCAAAGGAGTATGGCTAGCCATGAAATCCGTCCTGCCGACGATGCTGGCGCGGCGGCGCGGGAAGATATGCAATGTGGCATCGACTGCATCCCATATCGGGCTGCGTGACGCTGCCTCTTATTGCGCTTCGAAAGGCGCGGTCCTCGCGCTCACCCGGCAGGCTGGTGTGCAATATGCCGCGGACAACATTCAGATCAATTCGGTATCGCCGGGCACGACAATGACCCCTTTGCAGCGTCACGTTACCGAGGTGCAGCGAGCGGCCTTCCTGAAGCTTACTCCGATCAACCGTTTTGCCGACGCGGAGGAGGTCGCTGCAGTGATTTTATTTCTGTGCTCTCAGGGCTCCTCGTTTATGGCTGGTGCCGATATCAGCGTCGACGGCGGAATGGTAGCTCTCTAAGTCAAAGGAAGCGTGCTAGGCGACTGAAACCTTGACTGATGTCAGACATCATACAGCTCTGAGAACCGCGCCAACACAACGGAAAGGCCCAGACACAGCGGGCAAAAGTTCAGGATTCCTTATGGACGCACAGGCTATCGCCGAAATCACCGGCCACATTTTCAGGTCCCGCGGACAACGCACCGACCTAGCGGGCGCGGTGGCTTACGCCATTAGACAACAAATCGTATCCGGCAGCCTGGCAGGCGGCGAGAGGCTCGATAACGAGATTGAGCTGGCGCAAGCTCTCGAAATTAGCCGCCCGACGCTGAGAGAAGCCACGCGCATGCTCATTCATAACGGACTTCTCGTTAGCCGCCGGGGTGTCGGTACCTTCGTGACCAAGAGAGCGCCCCGCTTAGTTCACGGTCAGCTGGATATGGGCCTATCAATGACGGATCTCATCCGGCGAGTTGGCGGAGAGCCTGGCTCGATGGATTGCATTATCAGCAAGGTCAAGGCATCGGGTGCGGTCGCGGAGGCGCTTGATATCGTTGGAGGAACGCACGTAGCCCTGATCGAGCGCACCCGTCTCATTGACAGCGAACCTCTCGCCTGGGCCAATGAATATGTGACGTTTGCTAACGAGGCGGAGTTTGCGTCTATCCAACGATTCGACGGCGGCTCGCTGTTCCACTTCCTGACCAAGACTCTTCGCCGCAAGATAGCGTACAACAAGCTGGTACTGACAGCCGTTTCGGCCAGTACAAAGATCGCCGGCAGCTTACACCTGCGGCGGGGCCATCCGCTGCTGCTCATCCGCGAAACTCATTACGACGCAGATGGGCTCCCGATTCTCTATTTGATTAACCACTACAACACCGAATTGGTCGATTTCGCAGTGGTGCGGCCAGGGCCAAAATCGTGAACGAGCGTTCTTTCTTCTCTTTTGGCAACATGACTATCGATGATCTGGTTTTTGCCGACGGTAGCACGAAGTGGTGCGTACCAGGCGGCAACAGCATATACGCCGCGCTGGGAATGGCAATTTGGGGCGTGCGCCCGTCCATCGTGGCACGTTATGGCAACGATTATCCGGTCAACGCGATAGGCGCGAGGCGGGTTGACTTGTCGTTCGCCCGAAAAGTAGGTCTGACGCTACGAAATTGGGGCCTATACGAGGAGGATGGCTCGCGTCATTTCATCTTCCGTCAGGCGACTCGTGACTGGTTTGAGTTCTGCCCGAAGGTTTCCGACTTGGACGACGGTCCGTATCCCCATTGCCATTTGGGCCCCCTACCCTGGGACCTGCAGTCCGATTTTGTCGCCTTTTTGCGTCAACACGGAGCCAGGCTCATTTCGATCGACGTCGACGATCGCAGAATCGCTGAGGTCGATCACCGCGCACTCACCGCGATGCTGGGTCAGATTGACTTCTTTCTGCCGAGCCGGCAGGACGTAGCGGCGCTTTATCCCGGGATATCCGACGTCAACGCGTTGCGATGCCTGCGCGATCTAGATTCCAGGGTCAAGGTCATCGCAATAAAACGCGGTGCTGACGGTGTGATTGTCCACTCAGCCGGCGACAGCGACTTCGTCAGCCTGCCAGCCGTTGCATCGGACGTCGTGGACGCCACCGGTGCGGGCGACTCTTTCTGTGGTGGATTCCTGGTCGGTTACGCCGAAACCGGGAACGCGATCGAAGCAGGTTTGCGGGGCTCGGTTTCGGCGTCTTTCGCGGTCGCGGGATTAGGCGTTTCCAGACTCGCAGAAGCTGAAACCTCGGAAGCACACTCACGCCTGGCCGCTCTTCGCGGTCGCGTTGAGACTCATCCGCTGTAGTTCGACCTACGAAAGGGAGTGTTCAATGGATCGTGAAAAAACGGTAATGCTGCAGGAAATCGCGATGCAGCCGGAATTTGTCCGCGAGCACATCGACGAAATGTTGGAATCGATGCGCAGTGTGCTGCGGGACCGGCAACCCGGAACCATTCAAAATGGATTCGGGATTGGTTGCGGCGACAGTTATTGCGCGGCCTTGGCGGTTCGCAGTTACATGATGACGGCGACCGGTCGCTGGGTCGAGCCGGTGGAATCACTGGAATTCTCGCGTTACTTGGTTGGGGATCTGCCCGCGAATTCATTCGTCTTTGCAGTATCCAATTCCGGCACAGTTTCCCGGACCATCGAAGGCGTGCGGCTGGCTCGCGAGCGCGGCGCGTGGACCTTCGCGGTCACCGTAAGCGATCAAAGTGCACTGGCGCGCACTGCGGAAACCTTGATCAAGGTCTATTCTCCTCCAAACATCAAGGAGTCGCCTGACGGTACTCGTGTGATCACTCCCGGCACCATCAGCTATACCGCCAGCATGTTGGCCCTCTACGTGGCCTCAGTGGCGTTCGGCGAGAAGCTCGGCCGGTTGTCCGCTGCGCAGGTGCAGGGACTCATCGCTGAACTCCGCATAGTCGCAGATCATATGGCTCAGGCCGACGAAGCTGTGAAAAAGCTTTGCCAGGACATAGCGCCGCAGCTAACACCTGACCGCAAGGTCGTCATACTTGGCGGCGGCCCGAATTACGCTACCGCCTACTTCGGCATGGCAAAATTTTTCGAGGCCCTCCGGCAGCCCGGTCATTGCGCAGAACTCGAAGAATGGGCCCACGAACACTATTTCATTACCGACCAGGCGACGGACACATTCATCATTCTTCCGGCTGGCGCGGGGCGGGAGCGGGGTCTGGAGCAGGCGCAGGCGGCGCGGGACGTCGGTTCACGCGTGTTCATTATCGGGCCAAAAGATGACCAGGCTGCATCGAGCGCCGCCGATGTGTATTTCCCCATGCCCCGTGGGATTCGCGAATCGCTGACGCCTTTCGTTTACAAGGTGCCCTTCGAATACCTGACCTGCCAGATCGCCATTCACCGCGAGGTCAGATTCCTCGGTTTTGACGACCCCAATCGACAGCAGGTCAATTTCCGGCAAATTTTTGACTCCAAGCAGTCTCAATCGGTCGCGGGGCCCCGATCGTAGGATCCCTATACACGGATTGTCCGGCCAGAGGAGAAACTTTGCCATGAACACGAATGAAATTAGAGAAACCAAGGTTTTCCGGCTCAGCATGGCGAATCCCGGAGATTTGTCCGAACTCGCTGCCTTGTTCGACGCCGGCACGCTGGATCCCCATCATGTGACCGCGATCATCGGCAAGACCGAGGGCAACGGCGGCGTTAACGACTTCACGCGCGGCTATTTCACCCAGTCCCTGATGCTTCTGCTCGGCGAGCGACTAAAGATTTCGCCCACGGCCGCGGCAGAGAGCGTTCCTTGCGTGTTATCCGGAGGCACAGAAGGGGTAATGAGTCCGCATTACTCTGTTTTCGCGCGCATGCCGGCAACAGGATCGGCAAATAAACCCGCTCTAGCCGTCGGTATTGCTTTCGCGGAGGCGGTGCCGTCGGAACTTTTAGGTCGAATGGCCCAGGTCGAGGGCACCGCCGACGCTGTGCGTGCCGCCATGGCCGACGCCGGACTGGCCCCCGACGAAGTCCATTTTGTCCAGGTCAAATCACCATGCCTTACTTCGGCGAAAATCGAAGAGGTGCGCCGGCGCGGCAAAAGCACCGTCGCTTCGGATCCCAATCGGGCCATGGCATTCGCCCGCGCAGCTGGCGCGTTGGGAGCGGCTCTAGCGCTTGGTGATGTTTCGCGCGATAAGTTATCGGACTCCGTGCTGGCCCAGGATATGAGTCTTTATTCCTCCCGCGTCAGCGCCTCATCGGGAGTAGAAATTTCGCGAACCGAAGTCATCGTGCTGGGCAACGGCAAGAAGTGGGTGGGGAACCTGCGCATCGCCCACCGCGAGATGATCGACGCGCTCGACGTTGACGCCATCCACGGCGCTCTGCACGATCTCGGCATTCCGTCGACTTCCAGCGTGGCGCAGGCGGATCGCGCACGCATTAAAGCGGTGCTAATGAAAGGCGAACCGGATCGCCGAGGCCAGGTCCATGGCTATCGGCACACCATGTTGGACGACACCGACATTAACGCGCAACGGCATATTCGCGCGGCCATCGGCGGTATGAGCGCTGCCGCCTTGGGCGACGGCCGCATCTTCATTTCCGGCGGCGCGGAGCACCAAGGCCCCGATGGTGGCGGGTTGATCG
>Ga0307479_10002925_pt1 | contig 15500 bp, 21 predicted proteins | sample atmos_gasesECM4C_FD_203743 | JGI IMG/M metagenome (GOLD analysis project Ga0307479, IMG submission 203743) | Hardwood forest soil microbial communities from Morgan-Monroe State Forest, Indiana, United States - atmos_gasesECM4C_515 | ecosystem: Environmental > Terrestrial > Soil > Temperate... | reverse complement strand
GAAGATTAATGTCGATGACGATCCGTTCCGGCGGCCGCTGTATTGAAGCTATCCGGATAACCGGCCTGTAGGCATCATTACCGGTTGGCGCCGCCACAGACTGCGGAAGGAACCAATTTGCTGCTAACAGCAGCACAAGCAGCGATGCGCCGACCCAGGTTATGTACCGTCCGATAGGCATAACCATCTCCGCCACGGTAACCTGAAGAGAGCAAACGCCGTAATTCCTGACAGTCCGTTACTGAACGTGGTTACTGCCAGAATTCCTTTTTGATGAGCTTGGTCCAGGAACAAGCCCATTCCGTCGGCTATTTCCGTGCAGGTTGGAGTGCAGTCCGGGAGATCAGGGAACTGAAGGCTTGTTACCGCTGAACCGGCATAAGCGCATACCGCGATGACGAGCGCCCAAACGATTATGAACATTTGCTGCCTCTTGTCTATTTGCAGGCAGCCTAGAACGGATTCGTTTCGGACCGTTTAGAGAAATTGGTTTTCACGCCATTGACCGACCTGGTAAACAGTCTGCTCGCATCAATTGAATGGCTGGGTTGCAGAAGGCAGCTTGCTTTTTTTTAGATGGCAGTTAGCTATTAAAGCACCTCTGCACGAGATGCCTTCTGCACACACGCACGAACGATCGGTTGTCGTAACGAGATTCCAGACTGCAACTGGCAATCATCAGGGCCAGCGCGGGCACGTTAACCAAACGAACAACGCAGCCTTATTCTGGGCTGATTCGATCCCAATGCTTTGCACCTCTCCGCGTAGGAGCGTGCCCCGTGATTAGGACCGTCGCGCTTGGAGTAGTTTGCCTGGCCGGGCTCTGTGCGATTGCCGCGGCCGCAAAGAGATCAACGTTGCAGCGATCGGCCGAAGTCGTTTTTCCGGTGGTGGCCGACAACAAGGCCGATCGCCTGCAGCTAATAATCAGTCGGGATGCGCCAACTGACGCCGAGAAGGTGGTGGATGTCGCATACGCTCCACCTGTCGTCGAAGACATAGCCCCTTCGAACCCCTCACCGTCACAAAAGGCAGCTAGTCCACCTCCCCCCCATCTCGTTTCTCGTCACTGGCACGACCCGCATGATTTGAAGTTTTTCGAGGCGAGAAAGCAAAAAGCTAGTAGCTCAAAACTGCCAAAGAAGAACTCCGATGATCGAGCGCCCAAACAGGTTAGTGACGTGAAGCAGTGTCGTTCAGATGGCTTGGATCCGCTGTTAAGAAAGCTCAACCTCTCGCCACCGTGCGAATAGTGACGTCGTCCCCGGGGGCCTGCCGCTTCAGTAACGCAGGCAAGAGCCGCCGCCCAACCCAAGGTGGATGCTTGGGCGTAAACTCACAAATGCGGAGGCGTTACACTAGCCGGCATCACTCGACCACTTCGTCGGCGCGGCCGGGTGAGAATTGGGGCCTAGCTGTCAGCCCAAATCGCTCAGCCAACGACGGATGCAATCGTTGGATCTTCGCTGTTGTTCGACTGCAAGCGACAGGTGAGTCTCGCGCAGACTGGAAACATCCACACCGGCCGCGCCGAGCTCTACTGCGTGTCCGATGAGCCATCGTTCAAAGCCCCGCGCTCCAGCCTCTGGGTGGAACTGAAAGCCGATGATTTCCCGACCGAGTGCGAACGCTTGATTAAGGCACGCCTTCGTCGACGCCAAGCGAACCGCGCCGGTCGGCAGATCGAACGTATCTCCGTGCCAATGCAATACCGGAATGTGTTCGAATGCAGAAAGGCATGAGCCCCGGCCTTCGGGCGTCAGCGACATGCGGGCGAATCCGATTTCCTTTTCGAGGCACGGATAGACTTTCGAACCGAGAGCGCTTGCCATCAATTGGGCACCGAGACAAATACCGATGGTCGGCCGTTTCGCTTGCAGGCGCGCGCCTATCAATCGAAGCTCGGCCTTGAGGAACGGATAGCGGTCCTGCTCGTAGACTCCGATCGGCCCGCCCAGGACGACAAGCAGATCGGAAGCCGTCGGCGCGATCGCATCCAGATCATCGAGACCGACGTCGACATAACGCACTTCATATCCGGCTTCAACGAACGCGGTTTCGAATGAGCCGAGGTCCTCGAAAGCCACGTGTCGGATTGCGGTACAGATTTTCCTGCCGACCAATGATGGCTCCGCGCTGCGATTCCGATCTCAATGCCCGCTCCGCTCCAGCGTCACGGCTGGCAGCGAATTGCCATCATCGAACGAAAAACGGATGGGCCAGTTTCCGAAAAGTATCGCCGCGCCCAAGGCCAGCAAGCCGCCAGAATTGCGGAATCGGCGAAAGATCGACTTCATTTGGCCGTCGCCGCCAGCCGTTTATGGCCGGGGGCTGGACCAGGCATAAGCCAAGATATAGGATCGAAGATGGGCCAGTGGAGAGGCAGTGGTGCTGCGCGAGTGGAGGCTCAATCTCAAGCTTAATCTGAAGCGCAGGCCTGGCGGCGCGCCTGTCTACGTTCAGATCGCTCACGGACTCGTCGCGGAGATACGGCGGGGACGGTTGATCGCCGGTGAAGTCCTTCCCGGCTCGCGTGAGATGGCTGAAGAGCTTGGCGTCAACCGTAAAACCGTCGTCGTCGCATACGACGAGCTGGTCGCTCAAGGTTGGCTGACGTCCCGCGGCACCAAGGGCACCTTCGTCTCTGCGAAACTTCCGGAGCCGAAAGGCAGGCCAACACGATCGGGGCTCGATGGACCGCGCTCACGGGGCGAAGGGCCTCAATTCAGCCGGCTTGCGCCGCCGATGGATATTCCCGTCCTTTTCCCCCGACCGGGCCTGCTTTCGCTCGACGATGGAACGCCGGATACGCGGCTTTTTCCCGCCGAAAGTTTTGCGCGCGCCTACAGGAGCGCAATGACGATCGGGGGCAAGGTTGGAAAGCTTGGTTACGGCGATCCCCGCGGCAGTCCGAACCTGAGGGGCGCAATCTCGCGAATGCTGAATGTCGACCGCGGCCTTGCGACGACGCCGGACCGCGTCTGCCTGACGCGAGGAAGCCAGATGGCCATCTATCTGGTGTCGAGGATCATGATCCGAAACGGCGACGGCGTGGTCGTCGACGATTTGACCTATCCGCCCGCCCGCGAGGCGTTTCGCGCGGCCGGCGCCAATATTCTCAGGGTGCATGTCGACGACGACGGTACCGACATGGATAGCCTCGAGAAGACCTGTCGACGCCACCGTGTCCGCCTGGTCTACCTGACGCCTCATCACCATTTCCCGACCACCGTGCTTCTGAACCCGGACAGGCGACTGCGGCTGCTCGGATTGGCTTCACAGTTCGGCTTCACCATCGTCGAGGACGACTACGACCACGAATTTCATTTCCAGCACCAGCCTCTCCTGCCGTTGGCGTCATTCGATCCTTTGGTCCTCTACATCGGATCGATGTCGAAGCTTCTCTCTCCCAGCCTCCGGCTTGGATACATTTCCGCGCCCGAAAAATTCATCGAACGAGCCGCGCAGGAAATCTGCCTTATCGATCGGCAAGGCGATCCGGTCACGGAAGACGCGGTCGCTGAACTTGTAGAGTCGGGTGAAGTAAGACGGCATGCCAACAGGGTGCTCAAGATCTACGCGGCGCGCAGGGAGAAGCTCGCGGTGATGTTGCGTGCCGAGCTCGGCGATGCCGTCGATTTCCGCCTTCCCGACGGCGGGCTGGCGTTCTGGCTCACGTTCGCCATCTCGTCGCATCTGGATCGGCTCGAGCAGAATGCGCCGAAGCATGGACTGCAATTTTTACCTAGCCGCAGTTTTGCCGCGAAGGAAGATGGCCCTCGCGGAATTCGGGTCGGCTTTGCCGGCCTCGACGATGCCGGCATCCGCGATGCGGTCAGGCGGATGAAGGCGGCGATCGGCCTCTAGACACGGCACCAGGGCTGGCCGTCCGAAAAGTGCACTGGCCCATACGTGATCGGAAAACTGGATCACGGCTCCATTTCGCCTCCTGGCTTACTGATCGGGAATGGTTCGAGGTCGGAGCATGAGGACTATCAAAGCAACGCTTTCGTCGGGAAGGACGTTCGAAGCCAGATCGGACGAGACGATTCTCGCGGCCGCCACGCGGGCTGGCATTTGGTTGCCGAGCGCATGCTGCGCAGGATCATGCGGGAGTTGCAAAGCAAGGATCGTCACGGGCGAGTTCATCCACAACGGGTCCGTCGGCGGTCTGGGCCGCACTCATGATCCTCTTTCCGCGTTGCTATGCAGGGCCAGCGCGCTCACCGACATTACGATCGACGTGCTCGAACTTTCCGAACCGCCAGCAAGCGAAAAGCCGCCGGTGCTGGCGCGCGCCGTGGCCTTGAAGCGCGAAAACGACAGCGTCATCCGCCTTACGCTGCGGTTTCCGCCGTTTGACAAACCCGCCTTCAAGCCCGGCCAATTCGTTGGTATTCGCCATTCTGACGGAATGGACCGGTCATTCTCCATTGCCAATGCTCCACGCGATGACGGAACGATCGAATTGCACATCGGACGTGTGGAAGGCGGTTCGTTCACGGGGCGCGTTTTCGAGGAATTGAAGATAAACGACGTTCTCCAAGTGAGCGGCCCCTACGGAAACTTCACCTATTCATCGCAGGACCGGTCTTCGATCTTCGTAGCCGGCGGCACCGGCATCGCGCCGGTGCGCGCTATTCTCGAAGCGATCGCAAGAGAGGATTTTCGATTCCCGGCCCGTGTCTATTGGGGCAGCAGGACGCGGAGCGGCTTCTATATGGACCGAGAACTTAGAAACCTTTGCGCCGGCGCCACCCGTATCGAATATGTGCCGGTCCTCTCGGATGCGGACGGCATCTGGAAGGGACGCACAGGGTTGGTCCACGAAGCGGTGCTTCAGGACTTCACCGATCTGTCGAACTTCGACGTCTACGCATGCGGAAGTCCGGCGATGGTCGACGCAACTTACGAAGCTCTGAGCGCGCGCGGCGCCCTGCCCGATCGCTTTTTCGCGGACAGCTTCCATCACTCGGGGCCAACCGCGTGCCAACCGATTCAATCCAGGAAAGGTCTGCTTCATGATCAAGATCAAGGATCTGTTTGTCTATCCCATCAAATCCTGCAAGGGACTCAGAGTAAGTGAGATCGAGCTATCTCCGACCGGATTTCTCGGCGACAGAAACTGGATGGTCGTGGACGAAGCCGGGGTGTTCGTCACCCAGCGCGAGCATCCAAAGCTTGCCCTCGTGGAGCCGACACTCACCGAAAACAGCCTGACTCTGAACGCACCTGGGATGACCGAACTCGTCGTTTCGCGCAAGGCGCAGGCGATGCAAAGCTGCGAAGTCGAACTGTTCGGAGAGAAGATGCCATCGCTTTTTGTTGGTGATGAGCCATCGAATTGGTTCGGAGAATATCTCGGAGGAAACTTCCGGTTCGTTTCGCGCGACCCGGGCTTCCTCAGGAAGGGTGGTGTTCAGTATCCATCAAGGGACGAGGCCCCGACCAGCTTCGTCGACAACTACGGGATCCTGGTGATCTCGGAGGCTTCGCGAAGCGACCTGAATAACCGTCTCGTCTCGGGCGTGCCGATGAACCGTTTCAGGCCAAACATCGTCGTCGAGGGCGTTGACGCCTACGGGGAAGACTATTTCGCGAGTGCGAGCGTCGGCGACATCACACTCCGCTTCGTCGACGTTTGCTATCGTTGCAACATGTCCACGATCGACCAGGAGAAGGCGGAGTTCGGTCAGGAGCCGCTCCAAACACTTGGTCGTTACAGGAATTCGAAAGTCGGCGTCCGCTTTGGCAGCTACGCGGCGGTGGCTGGCGGCGTCGGGAAAAGGTTGACGGCAGGAAGTCCGCTGGAGATTGCGTTGAACTTCTGAGTTGTCGGCATGAGGTGGGCGGGCGCGCATCATCCACTGCTGCGCGAGCGGAGAAGGCCGGTCATCTGGACCGGCCTTTTCGCCGTTCTCGGCCAATGACTGGACCAGCGGGGACGGAAAAACTGGAGGCCGATCCTGAGCGAGCGGCGTGATGCAATCCTGAAAACCTCAGATGAGGACGCTTAGGGCACCACCGGACCAATTCTCTCGCGCAGGAAGGGACGACATCGATGTACGACGCAACTCTGAGAAAGAACTGTCTAGGCTTCGTGGAACTGCTGGCGCAAGGCATCGCGCTCATATCGCCAACCATGACCGCGGCTCTCATCATCCCCGTCATGTACGGGAACACGGGTGATTGGAGTTGGCTTTCATATGCACTCGGCACGGTCATGCTCGTGTTCGTTGCATTCAATCTCAACCAATTCGCCCGCCGCTCCACCACGGCAGGCTCCATGTACCTGTACATTTGCAGGGGGCTAGGCATCACAGCCGGCGCCATCGGCGGCTGGTCGCTAATCTGGGCGTATCTCGGAATATCCATGGCGGGCGTCACAGGCTTCTCGATCTTCGGCGACAAGCTGCTCGAGATGGCCGGGATTCACGTGCCTTTCGCCCTGCTCTTCGGCGCCTGTGTCGGGGCCGCCTGGTTCTGCGCCTGGAAGAATGTTCAGTTGTCGGCGATGCTGATGCTGTTCCTGGAAGGTGCATCGATGCTGCTGATCATGATCCTCTGCTTGGTCACTCTCGCCCAGCACGGTTTCAAGATCGATCACGCCCAGTTCGAGACGTCGTCGCTGCCGTTGTCGGGCCTTGGTCTCGGCGTCGTCGTCGCAATCTTCAGTCTCGTCGGCTTTGAATGCTGCACGGCCTTCGGGGAAGAGGCGAGGGATCCTCTCGTCACTATTCCAAAGGCGGTTATATGGAGTCTCGCGATTTCGGGCGGCTTCTTCGTCTTCGTGTCCTACGTCATGGTCATGGCGACGCATGGCTCCGATCCCGCGCTCGACAAGATGGACGCGCCGCTCAACTCCATGGCGTCTCTTGCCCACCTTTCGGTACTGAAAGCACCTCTTTCGTTCGGGGCGATGGTCAGTTTTTTCGCTCTCTGCCTCTCCTGCGTCAACGCGGGAAGCCGGGTGCTGTTCGCCATGGGCCGGCACGGACTGTTCCATGCGTCGACGGCCGATTCTCACGAGAGCAACGCCACGCCACACATCGCCGTAACGATCCTCGCGGCGATCGCATTCATCATTCCGACGGTTGGCGTAGCGATTGCCGGGCTCGAGCCGCTTGATCTGTTCAACTACGTTGGAACGCTTGCCGCGTTTGGCTTCATCGTTCCCTACATCATGATCACGATAGCGGCGCCAGTCTATCTGAAGAGGATTGGGGAGCTTCGCAATGTTGACGTCGCGGTCTGCGGACTGGCGTTGGTCCTCCTGATGATTCCGACCGTCGGAAGCGTTTATCCGATCCCCGACGCACCGGTGCTCTATTTCCCGTATCTGTTCCTGGCTTATCTCGCGAGCGGCGCAGCCTGGATCTTCTACGTGCGATTCCGCAAACCTTCGGTCGCGACAACGATCAGGGAGGAACTCAGCCTTCTCCCCCTCGCGCAGCGGGTCGGATGATCGCGGCCATGATGCTGGAGGACCGATCCTCCGGCATCGCTCTCGCAAAATTCGGCTCGTTCGCCGAGTTCGTTCACGGGCCGGATCTCGCCTTTAGGGAAGTCGACGGACTTCCTCGCGTTCAGCGACGCCTCATACGTTACGGGGACTGAACTCGCCTTGGACGGCGGTAGCGCAGCTCTAGGCGGCATCCTAATCACCCTCTATCCCCTCGCGGAACTGAACCCGTGGGATTGAAAGAATCAAAGAATCGTGATGTGCCGTGCTACAAGAATGCCAATCGGGAATGAGGCTTCCGGCAACGGGATGGTCACGAATAGGCACCGAGTACCGCGCCCAGACGCCTACCCCAGCGCAATCGTCGTCAACAAAACACTCTCATAAAATCAATGCGGTAAACGTCGAGAGTGGCTTGATGCACAAGTATCCCATCGATACCCTACTTGAACGTTTGGTCACGGCCGATTCCGGAACCGAGATGATCGAGCATGACCCGGTGCGTTTGCATAAAATGGAGCGGTTGACCTCCACAACTGCGGCTGATGGAACCAGTTCGGCATACAGGGATACTGCACCTCATCAGGCGGTGGGAGGCACGACAATGCTGGTGGGTCCAGTCCATCATGAGGAAGTTTTGGCTAGGTCCAGCCAGCGGAAGCTAGCCAGATCTAACATCCACACCTCAATGACCGGATGCGCCATAACCGGTCATTCGCTTAATGCGCCACTGCGGCGTCTGTTCGGCATGCTACGGCATCGCGTCAACGCTTCGAACGCGGGTCAGGCTCCGGGCGGGCGGCAGCACACGTCATGTTCGACATCCTACGAAGGGCAACGGAAAGTTCTGAGCCGTATGTGATTACTGCGCTGGCGCAGCGATGGTCGGGAAGGTTTTCTCATTCAGCCGCCAACGCCGCTGCCCAGCTGAAATCATAATGCGCGCTCAATGCTTTCATCGCGACGACTGCGCCCAGAACGCAGATGATCTGCAATAGCGTCCTCGTCGAGAAAACCTTATTGAACAGCGTCATATGACTTTCCGCTTTTGCTTAGTCATATTGTCAGCGAGCCTGGTGGCATCGGACCTAGCGTCGGTGGCCTAGACGTATCCCAAGCTTAAGCGCCTTCTGCCGCAGCGAACCCACACTACGTTTTGTAAGCTTCGCAATTCTAACGACGGGTGTTTTCGCCTTTGAGTGCGCACGCAACTCCTTCACATCGGCTTTGGTGTATTCGCGACGCACGACCGTCTTCTTTGTTTTTTTAGGCACTCAATATTCCTTGATTGTGAGGCCGCTTTAGTACCACAGATGGCCTGAGCAGCAAGCGTCATCAGCTTTAACGCCGAGCCTCATGGCCCGTGTGTACCGAAAACTTAGACCCGGGGATGGTGATGGTGAAGCATTGTGCGAGCGAATGCCGCAAACTACTACTGAGCCTGGTTCCGAAATGACAAGCTCTCTGCTCATGCCCTATCGCTTACGAGAGGCTGTTTGCGGATGAATGACCACCTTGCGTAGAGTCGAGGTGTGACGCGGTAGCTTTAGGTTCGAACATATCTGTTGCCGCCCCGCCGACGTGGTCGGTTACTCAGCGTTGATGCAACGCGCTGACCCATAAGGCCGGGCCCGCATCAACTCCTTTTCCGCCCGCGCGACAGCTTCGATCAGCACTAAGAATCCATAGTACTTTTCAAAACCCATGCCGAGGGGCCAGTGGTCGAAAGGACCGGCAGCGGTGTACGCCGTGTAAGGAGTGAGATGCCATTTGCCGACGGCGAACGTGTTGTAGCCGTTCTGCTTCAGGACCTCGGCAATGGTCGCGGCGCTTTTAGGGATGCTGCCGTAATTGCCGGGATAGCCGGTGGCCCATTCCGTGATCGTCGCGAGCCCGACCGCGTGGGGGTAGCGGCCCGTGAGAAGCGCGGCACGCATCGGTACGCACAAGGCTGTCGTGTGAAAATTGGTGAAACGCAGGCCTGACGAAGCCAATTTGTCGAGATTGGGCGTCTCGATCGGCCCCCGTACGAGCCAAGTTGGCTATACCCGACATCGTCAAGTACGATCATGAGGATGTTCGGCGCCCCTTTGGGTGCTTGAAGCGGCAGAGCAGGTGTCCAGTCGGGGGTCGAGTCCTTATAGGTATCACCGATTTTGCCCACGAAATCTGGAATTGGTACCGGCAGTACGGTCCTGTCCTGCGCAGCAGCGAACGACATAAAGGGACCACCTAGGGTCGCCATGACGATTGCCGTCCCAAGCAGCACGGCTCCAGGCCGGCAGCTCATGAAATCTCTCCTATCTACGTTCGTCTTTTGCTCCGTCCCGGCGAGCAGGCGCACGTTCGCGAGATCGCAAATTCTGCTTATTTGCCAGACGCTGTTATTGGGCTGGCCTTAGCCGCCTCGATAAAACCGCGCATCTTGTCGACGGGCACGGAAAGCGTCGTGCCAGCGGCCGCGGGAAATATCATCGCCGTGCCGCCAAGAAGGGTGATGAACTCGAGCCGTCGCATTTGCCACCTCGGCGACCGAGGATATCGCCGGACCGGAGGAAAAGTCTACCACATCGCACCCGGTCCGTCTGCGGTCGCACCAAATCAGAACGGGAGCACGCCCTCTTTTTTTGCACCGGAGTTGCCGTGACATCTTACTTATTTCAACATGCGAAAGGCCCGCACGCGGAGGGCGGCGAGCGCAAAATCTGCGGCATTCGGCGCGTGGTGATTTCCCTGGTCGCTGGGTTCACGCCCTGAAATCCTGCCAGCACTACAACGCGCCCACGATCAAGTTCCTCACGCACGCGAATGGGCCGTACATCCAGAATGCGTGCGGAGGAATGGGAGTCATCAGTCATCACGCCGGCCTGGCTGCCGGTGAACCGATCACAGGCACGCCGAGATCGGAAAGCGCCATGCTCATCAGGGACATGCTGATGCGCTCACCGGTCGTTAGCAGCATGTCGAGTTCACGGCGATTGGGCGTCGGGCTTACCTGATAAGCCATCTGGATCAGTTGGTCGGTGGTCGTGCCCATGGCGGAGACGATCGCCCACGACACGATGACCACGGCCATGCAGGTCGGCGAGACTGCGCGCAACCGCACGAATTTTTACCGGCGTTTCAAGACAAACACCGCCATATTTTTTGCACGATGAGGGGATGGTTGCGCATCTAACCCCGCTGAGAAGCCTCGCCCGTCGAACTGACACCGCCTATCCATGTGCCGACGACTTCAAAGTTCGGATTGAAGGCGACAAGGTCCGCGCGGTATCCGGGCGCGATCTGTCCAAGCTCGGACTCGAGGCCCAGAAATGCCGCGGGCGTCCGAGAGGCCATGATGAGGGCATCGACAAGGGGGATTTCGAGCAGCGCAACAGCGTTGCGTACCGCCTCGATCATTGTGAGGTGAGCGCCCGCGAGTGTGCCATCGGGGCCAGTCAGGCGATTTTCGTGCAACGTGATCTGCCTTCCTTGCAGCATGAATTGCCGGTCGTTCGTGCCCACCAATGGCATGGCATCGGTGACCAGCATCAATCGATCGCGCCCCTTGCAGCGGAAGGCAACACGCAAACCGGCGCGGTCAACATGGATGCCGTCGCAGATGATCCCTGCAAACAGCCGGTCGTCCTCAAGCGCGGCGCCCACCAGGCCCGGCTCCCGGGCGTTCAACTGCGACATAGTATTGAACAGATGGGTCACCCCGGCGACACCGCGATCGACCGCCTGCCCGATTTCGGCTGCGGTCGCGTCGCTGTGGCCGGCCGCGATACGCAATCCGGCGCCGATCAATTCATCGATCATGGACGCGGGTACGCATTCCGGGGCCAAGGTCACAATGGAGCGGCCGCGGTCACCAAAACTTTTGATAGCGGCGAGATCGCGCCGATCAGGCGCGCGTATCTCGGCTTCCGGATGAATGCCCTTGCGAGACCTGTTGAGGGCCGGCCCTTCCAAATGAAAGCCGAGCACGCCGGGAATCTTCAGACAAGGCTGGGCGACTGCAGCCAATCGCTCGATGACCTCGCTGCGATCGGTGATGAGGGTCGGCAAGCAGCCCGTGGTCCCCCCCTTGCGGTGCGCCTCAGCGATACGTCGAACGCCAGCTTCCGTCGGCTGGGAGTTGAGAAGAACGCCTCCGCCTCCGTTCACCTGGATGTCGATGAATCCGGGGGCAAGGATCGCGTCTGTGGGAAGGCTGATTGAGGCGCGCGCCTCTGCCTCGCCGAAGGTGATGCTTTCAATCCGCCCCTGCGAGATCCTGACCGACCCAGACCCGCGTATCTCGGCACCATCAAAGATGTGCTGCGCGGCAATCGTGAGAGAGACGGGAGACCCAGCTTGACCCATCATTGTTCATCCGAGAATGGCCGTCACGCACTCGTGAGGCGAGTGTGGTACAACACTTCATATGTACAGCAAGAAGCTTGGGGGACCCGGAACGAAACCCTGGCGTTAACTTTCGATGGGAACAAAAGGTAGCACGTATCTCGGCATTGATGGGGGCGGAACCCGCTGCCGCGCCCGGATCGAGGACGAAAACGGCAGGGTACTCGGTGAAGCCAGCTCGGGGCCTGCCACGACGCGAATTGGCTTCGAGAAGGCCTGGCGTTCCATCATGGAGGCCACTGAAGCAGCAGCCGCACAGGCCGGACTGACGCGCGAGGATTTCGCGCGGATGCGCGCTGGAATTGGCCTTGCCGGTCTCGGTCGCCGCGGCGCGGAAGCGGCGCTCAACAAGATCCCGCATCCCTTTGCGTCTGTCATCTTCATCAGCGACGGCCTGGCGGCCTGTCTCGGCGCCCATAGCGGCGCAGACGGGGCCATCGTGGTAGCCGGGACAGGCTCGGTGGGTGTCGGCCTGATCGACGGCCGCGAAATCCGTCTCGCCGGTTACGGATTTCCCGTCTCGGACGAAGGCAGCGGTGCCGACATCGGCCTGCAGGTTGTTCGACGGGCGCTGCGGGCCGCGGATCACCGCGGGGAGCTGACCCCATTGCTTTCAGAAGTGCTTGGCGCATTCGATCATGATCCTTATCAGGCGGTGGCCTGGTCAGAAGAAGCCACGGCCACAGACTATGCTGCGTTCGCGCCGATCGTGATGCGGCACGCCAACCAGGGCGATCCGGTCGGCCGTCGCATCGTTGAACGCGCGGCCGACGCCATTGGGGATCTGCTCGATCTGTTCCTGGCAAGAGGAATTGACCGGCTCTCACTGGTGGGTGGGCTCGCGGATGCCATTACGCCCTGGCTGACGCCTGACCTTCGCGCCCGCCTGAGGCGTCCTGACGCCGACGCGGCTGCGGGCGCGTTACTGCTGGCGCGAGGGCGGCTTGACCTGCCCAAGAGAGAAACCGACCATGAACGAGCGTCAAAGTTCCGCGTTTGAGGGCGCATGGATCAACGATATGGCCACCGAAGAAGTCGATCCCCGCTTTGCCGATCTTGATGCATGGTCGCTGACGTCAGCGATGGAAGCCATGTGGGAGGGCCTGCGGCAGTCGCAGCGATCGGTCATGCCCTCCCCGCGATCACTGCGGCGGCCGAAGCCGCCAAGGCGGCGCTAGGCGAACGCGGACGCATTGTGTATGTCGGCGCCGGCACCTCGGGCCGCGTGGCAGTCCAGGACGGCGCCGAGCTGACGCCGACATTCGCCTGGCCCAGCGAGCGCGTCCGCTTCATCGTCGCCGGCGGAGACAGCGCCTTCGTCACCAGCATCGAGGGAGCGGAGGACGATGTTGATGATGCGGTCACGCAGATCAACGCCGCGCGTCTGACTCCGCACGACGTGGTGATCTCCGTTGCCGCTAGCGGGACAACGCCATTCACGGTCGCGGCGCAGCAACAAGCAAGTTCTTCCGGTGCCGTGACGATCGGTGTCGCCAACAATCCGGGCACCGCACTGCTCGCATCGGCAAAGTTTCCGATTCTGATCGAGACCGGCCGTGAGCTGATCGCCGGATCCACGCGGATGAAGGCGGGCACCGCGCAGAAGGTCGTGCTCAACCTGATCTCCTCAGGGATCATGCTGCGCTTTGGGCGGGTGTATCGCGGCATGATGGTGAACATGCCGCCGACCAATGCCAAGCTGAAACGGCGCGCCGAGGCCATGGTGGCGCAAATCGCCCACTGTGATCCATCGCATGCCGCAAGCTCGCTCGAGCAGGCCGAGGGAGCCATCAAGACGGCGGTCCTTCTGGCGTTGGGTGTTGACAGGGATGATGCCGATACCATTCTGAAAAGCTGTGACGGCAACCTTCGGCGCGTGTTTGCTGAGCTCGCCAAGGATCGTGACCGACGTCCCAAGGGCGCGGCGGCGCGCAAACAAGGCGGAGTGGTTGAGTCGTGACGACATCCGCGATGGCGAGCGAAATCGGCGAAAGCGCGAACGTTGTCGCAAATATTATTCGTAACCGCCTCGCCACGCGCGACATCGCACAGCAAATTGGAATTGGCTCTGCCCCCTGTGTGTCGTGTGTGGCCGGGGAAGCTCCGGGCATGGCGGGGTTTTCCTAAGATATCTTGTCGAGACGCGGCTTCGCCTTCCCGTTTCAGCCAGCGCTCCTTCGGCGATCACGGCATTTCGCACGCCCTTGATGTTGCGCCATGCGCTGTTCATCGTGATCTCGCAATCCGGGCGCAGCCCGGATCTTGTTGCGGCAACCAGATCGGCACGCGCCGCACCGTCGCCATCGTCCATGCGACGTCCTCGCCGGTGGATGACGAAGCGGAGTTCGTCGTTCCGATCGAAGCCGGCCAGGAGCACTCCGTAGCGGCAACCAAGACCGTGGTTGGCTCGACGGCCGCCAGCGTCGGACTCATTGCCGAACTGGCGGAAGATCGTGCGCTGCGGTCAGCCCTCGACGGGCTGCCCGAGCGCTTGCACCGCGCGCTGACGCTCGACTGGTCCGGGATTGCCGATGATCTCGCCAAGGCGTCAGCCGTGTTTGTCGCGGCGCGGGGCCTGGGCCTGGGCTCGGCGCGGGAGATCGCGCTGAAACTTTCAGAAATCCTGCGCCTGCCTTCGATTGGTCTAAGCGCCGCCGAGCTGCAGCATGGGCCGCGAGCCGCGCTATCATCGCGCACGCCGGTTGTCATGATGCGCCTGATGGATGAAACGGCGGCCACGGTGGACGCTGGCGGAAGAATTGCGCGAGCAAAAGATCGCGCTGTATCTATGCGGCGATGCGCTGCTGGCCAGGCGAATAGTCCGGAGTGAGATGCTTGATGTCGCAGTCCGGGCCGATCCGGGCTTTCGTAAGATCGATCAGCATTTGCTTGGCGCGCTCGGGGTCCTTTGCAAAGCGCTTGGCTCGCAGGCGCCCGGTGATGATGGTCCGCCAGCGCGTCGCGTGATAGGCGAGCTTCGCCGGCACGAAAGCTTTGAGCAGAGTGCTGAAGCCGTCCTCGGAGGGCCGGCTCACCACATAGGTCGGCGAGCGTTGCAACTGCACGACCTCTGCAGCCTTTTCGGCCCGTTGCGCTGGGAGGAGGTCGCGACCACCTGACCAAAATGAAAGCCTGCACACAATTTATTCATAGCACCAGCCCTTTGACTACATCTTCGACTGTGCGCAGCCAAGAATTAACGCCATCATCTTCAGTGCGATCGGACAGAAGACGTGACGCCCCTGACGCGGGCCGAGCATGCTCGACAACAGGTAACCACGCCATCGAGGTTGAATCGTCGCAGGCGCGCGGTGCCCGCGGGGCTAGGCGGCCTTGCGGTTCGGCATCCACTTCAACGTGCGAGGATCCTCCCATGACCGTTGGCATCTTGTATCTGATCGTTGCCGCTATTGGCATCGTCCTGGCGGCAATTGCCTATTTCATGAACCGCACAAGCGGAAAGTTCTTCGTTGCGTTCACGTTGATGGAGATCGTCATCATGGCGATCATTGGCGTGATCAACGGAGTTCTCGGTACCCCCAACGCCATGCTCGGGCGTCTGTTCATGACCTTTTCGGGCAGCTACGGCTTCCTGGCCTTCGCAGCCATCTGCGGCGGCTTCTACATTTCCGGCCCGCTCTGCGGCTAC
>Ga0307479_10002924_pt1 | contig 15506 bp, 8 predicted proteins | sample atmos_gasesECM4C_FD_203743 | JGI IMG/M metagenome (GOLD analysis project Ga0307479, IMG submission 203743) | Hardwood forest soil microbial communities from Morgan-Monroe State Forest, Indiana, United States - atmos_gasesECM4C_515 | ecosystem: Environmental > Terrestrial > Soil > Temperate... | reverse complement strand
CCGTTATGAACACCTGTGGATGGCTCAGCAGATAGGAATGATCACCGTGTATCTCGCGGTGGCTTATGTTTTCTGGCAAGCGGCGCGTCGCCAAGAGAGTCATGGTGATTGGGCGTTGGCCGCGGCGTTCGCAGGTTGGGCCATCTTACCGCTGGTGAGACTTGCCTTCGGACCGCTGACCCGGCCTGCGGGGACAGACTTCGCCGTGATTGCGAGTTTTCCGTCTTTATTGGCAGCTGTGATAATGGTCATGGTGCTCTACGAGGACCAGAAGAGGCGGGTGCAGCTGAATATTCTGGCGCTCTCCAGTTTGAACCTCACCACGTCAAGCTTCATGGCAGGCGAAATACAAAAGTCCCTGGTGGAAGCGCTGGAACGCGTCCTGAGCGTCGTCGGATTGCCTTGCGGGCTCTTGACTTTGCATCGGCACGAAACACAGGAGCCGAGCGTCACCGCCTCGGTCGGCATTGATACAGCGTTCTGCCGCGCACTTGGGGACGACCGCCTGGACAAAGAGTTCTTGCAATTGGTTTCTCGGCTGGGAGGGATGGTTGTCTTCCGCGAGCTTGAGAATGATGCTTCCTGGCGTGCGCTCGAACACGAGGCCGCGTTTCTGCCTTTTCGGCAGTTGGCAATGGCTCATGGTATGCGAACCGTGATTGCCATTAGCCTCCAAGCCAAAGAAGAGCCTTTCGGCCTTCTATTGCTGAGCAGCACGGAAAATCGCCGCTTCACGCAGGCAGAGCTACGCCTCCTGCTGACACTCGGGCACCAGATCGGCATGGCTGTGGAGAACAGCTATTTGATACAGCAGACGACCCGGCGCTCGGAGGAGTTACATCTGCTGAACGAGATCGGGCGTGCGCTGAGTTCAACGCTTGACGTGGACGAGCTCTTCAACAAGATTTTTGTGGCGCTGAAGCGGATGTTTGACGTAAGCAACTTTTACATTGCAATGTACGACGCTGGGGAGAACCAGATCCGTTTCGAGCTGGAAATTGCCGAAGGGATTCGCTTGCCCAAGCGCAGCAGGCCTTTTGGCGATCACCTGACCGAATATATCATCCGCACTCGGCAGCCTTTGTTGATTAGACAGGACCTGATGCAAGAGGCTACGAAGCTGGGATTGCGGCCGGTTCAGGAGACGGGTTCATTCTGCGGGGTGCCCCTGGTTGCCTACGATAAGGCTATTGGCGTGATGGCGCTGAGGGGGCTTCAAGAGAATGTCTACGACGAAGGCCACCTCGAAATGATGCGTGTATTGGCCAGCGAAGCCAGCATCGCTATCGAAAATGCGCGCTTGTTCCGTGAAGAGCAAACAAAATCACGTCATCTGGCGCTACTCAATAACATTTCGCGGAACGCTATCACTACGCTCAATCCTGAGGAAATGTTATCGAGAGTAGCCGAGCAACTCGAACGCGGCCTTTCCTTCGACCACGTTGGCATTGGCTTGCTCGACTATGCGAATAAGGAAGTCGTCATCCAAGCGGAGGCCGGCCGTCGACGCGGTGCTCTGGGGCGGCGCTTGCCCCTGGGTGAAAGCATCGTCGGCAAAGTAGCTCGAAGCGGACAAATTTGCGTGGAACGCAATCTCGCTGGCGCGGAAATGTCCGGCACGGTCTTGCAGGGATCAACATCGGTGCTGGCCCTGCCCGTTTTTTACGCGGATCAGCTTCATGGTGTTCTTTATGTGGAAACCAGCGAGCCAACGGACTTTTCCGAAGAAGATGTCCGGCTGCTGCATACACTTGCCGATTTGATTTCGGTCGCGCTGCACAACGCCCTGACCTTGCAGAAGGCGCAGGAACAGGCCATCACCGATGGTCTGACGGGCGTTAAAACTCACCGCTTTTTGATGGAAGCGCTCTCGGCCGAATGGAAACGCGCGACGCGGACAAGCCGGCACTTTTCGGTCGCCCTTATTGATTTGGACCGTTTCAAATTTGTGAACGACTTCTATGGCCACCTTGAGGGCGATTTGGTGCTACACCGCGTAGGCCAGGTTCTGGAACAGAACTGCCGGCGGTCCGATGTAGTCGCCCGCTACGGCGGAGACGAATTTGTTATTCTCATGCCCGAGACTGACGCTTCGCAGGCGGTGCAGATTGCCGAGAAGCTACGGCCCGCAATCAGTGAGGATCCGTTGCTCCGCGAAAAGACCATCACCGCGAGCTTTGGAATTGCCACTTTCCCCCTGCACGGTTCGACGCCCCAGGAGCTGATCCAGGTGGCCGACGCGTCCATGTATATTTCGAAGCATGGTGGCGGTAATATCGTGTCGACAGCGGACCATTGTGACGCGGCTGAAAACAAAAAATGGAAGCGCGAAGTGCTGGAAGCTTATCTTGGGGTTACGTTGAAGCGACTTTTCTCCACGGGTCCCGAGGCATTCAGCGAGATTCGCGAGCGCCTGCACCAATTTGCCGCGTCGCTTAGCCCTTCAGAACTGGAGCCACAGAGTGGGGATGGCTATGCCGAGCCGGCGGGGCTGTTTGGCAATCTGCCGCCGGCATTGATCGATACAGTGACTTCGCTGGCGCTGGCCATCGACTCCAAAGATCACTACACGCAAGGGCATTCGCAAAAGGTGGCAGCGTATGCCGCGCTCATGGCCGAGGCATTGGGCCTTAAGGAGGAGGAGATCGGCGAAATTCGCCTGGGAGCCTTGCTTCACGATATAGGCAAGGTAGGCATTCCCGAACAAATTCTTGGGAAGCGCGGCCCTTTAAATCCGGATGAGTGGGAGAAGATGAAGGAGCACGTACTTTTCGGCGATCGAATGCTTGAACCGCTGCGCACAATCTCCCACATTCGGGAGATGGTTTGCCATCACCACGAGATGTTCGACGGCTCGGGTTATCCTACCGGCCTTGTGGGGGATCAGATACCGATAGGCTCGCGCATCATCGCTATTGCCGACGCCTACGATACCATTACCTCGGACCGAATCTATAAGAAGGCGCGGACTCCAGCCGCGGCGTTTCAGGAATTGGAACGTTGCGCCGGTTCGCAATTCGATCCCGAACTGGTCCGTGTCTTCATTAAGGCTGTTCAGCACCTGCCGCAACGCACTCTTGAACATAGCGATATTCCCGCCGAACGAAGCGCTCGTTAATCCGAAATTCCGCCGAGTGTGCACAGGTTTGCTTGTCACCGAGTTGACGATTGCGTAGAATCGCGCTCTTTGTAGGTCGCGAAAACAGTTGAGGTCTAGATCTCAGAGGGATAGCTGATGGGCAAACGCCTGGCCGCAAAAATCACCGGGGTAGCGGGGTATGTGCCACCGAAGCTGCTTACGAACGCGGACCTGGGACGTATGGTGGACACGACCGACGAATGGATTCAGCAGCGCGTGGGTATACGCGAGCGGCACATCGTGGACGATGGTATGGCCACGTCGCACCTCGCCACGGCCGCAGCTCAACAGGTTCTGGAAAAGACCCAAACCAAGGCTGAAGAAATTGATTTAATCATCGTAGCTACGGTCACGCCGGACATGTTCTTCCCCGCCACCGCGTGTTTGGTTCAGACGCGCATCGGAGCCACGCATGCGTGGGGTTTTGACCTTTCCGGAGCATGTTCGGGATTTGTCTATGCGTTGACCATTGGCGCCCAATTCGTGGGGGCCGGCACGCACAAGAAGGCGCTGGTCATCGGCAGCGACGTAATGAGTTCGATCATTGATTACCAGGACCGTAATACCTGCGTGCTTTTCGGCGATGGCGCCGGCGCGGTGCTCCTGGAACCTTCAGCCTCAGACGGTGAGGGCATTCTCGATTTTGATAACGAGATTGATGGTTCGGGCGGTGAATACCTCTATATGCCCGGCGGCGGTTCGCGCCATCCGGCATCGCACGAGACAATCGATCAAAAGATGCATTATGTGCATCAGGACGGAAAGCAGGTTTTCAAATACGCAGTCCGGCGAATGTCCGAAATCGCGTGTGAGCTTCTGCAGAGGAATGGATACTCGCATAAAGACTTAGCGCTGGTTGTCCCCCATCAGGCAAACCTGCGCATCATTCGTGCCATGCAGGAGCGGCTTGGTCTGGACGATTCCAAGGTAATGGTGAATATCGATCGATTCGCAAACACCACGGGAGGCACGATTCCTTTGGGACTTTGCGATGCGGTCGGCCAAGGCCGGCTAAAGAAAGGAGATCTAGTGGTGCTCGTCGCAGTCGGTGCGGGCTACACGACCGGTGGTGTTTTGATGCGATGGGCCTATTAGCCCGGCTGGTGACGTTTTTCTCACGGTATGCCGCTGGTTTCCCGCAATTCACGATTCCAGACTTGCCGATGTCGAACGCAGGTAATTGCTAGTGGGAGCCGCCAGGTGCAGCGCCGCCAATGGTTGGCGGGTTGGCACTCTGCCCGCAGAAGTATTGTCGAATCTCAATGCGCCATGCCGGTCCCGAAAAATTGGGGACGAAACGCTGCTTCCACATATAAGCAGGATCGCGCGTCAAATAACGGGTGATCCGGTCGCCACATTCTCCGCTAAGTTTTTCACCCACACGATTCATCTCAGCTAATTCTTCGGGCGGCGAAGAACCGCGAATCCAAAGCACGCTGGCCGGCTTGAGGCCACCTGCTTCTTCCCACTGCTGCGGACGCCACACCGACGGATATTGAACCTGTCGGGGCAATGAGCCCATGAAGCGCCAGGACGAATTGGGTTGCGATGGCTTGAGCGCATAGGTGAGGTAAAAAAAGAACGAGTTGTCGTTGCTGATCACGCCGGAGCCGTTACGGAGGGCGTCCGCGGCATCCTGGGCAACAGTGTTCCACGGCTCGAAGAATCGGGAGTCGGCGTAATATCGCCGATTCAGTATTCCGAACCAGCCAATTGCCGCGACCGCGGCCAGTGCAATGGCCATGGGAGTGCGCCATTGCCATTTCTCTATGGTCCCCAGCGCTATGGCCATCGGCAATAAAAACCATGGGCCCAACACAAGCAATCGCTCGGTTTGCAGGATTCCGGTGAGCGCCATCGAGACAAACAATAATGTGGAGTAGATAAGCAAGCGCCGAGCTACGCCGCGGATACCGGCGAACGCGAAGATCAACAGGGCAACCACGCCAATGGCAGCGGGGATGCTAAGCCTCCAGAACCACGGCGCCACTGACTGGCTCACAAAGAAAACATAGAAATTGAAGGCTGCGTTCAGAAAGAGAAACCGAGCTGAAGGAGGCAGAACGAGGTGCGAATGTATTTCGCGCACGAAGACCGGCCAGCGTGGTGCGAAGCCTATCACTAGCACGGCGGTTGCCAAGATTGCCTTGGTCTTTCCTTCTCCGGTGAGCGGTTCGGGTTCCTGAGGATTGCCTTCTGAGGTTCGCCACAAATAATCGATCCCGAGCAGGATAATCAGTGCCCAAGCGAAGTCATTGGTATAGAGCAACATCAAAGATAAAACGCAGAAGATGACCCAATCGGAGCCGCGGCGGGAACGAACGCAACTAAGGTATTGCCAGGTGACCGCTGCAATCAGCAGAAATCCGAACGAATAGGGCCCGGCGAGGCGCGCGGCGTGAAATCCCAACGGCCAAAGCGCGCCTAACCACACGAGCGCGTTGCCACTCTCTTCTCCACCTAATTGGCGCGCCACGCGGGAGAGGAGCCATAACCCAAGCACAAAACAAACAATTGCGGGTGCGCGCAGCCAATCGAATGCACCACCCGTGATCCGTAGCCACACCTGCAGCAGAAGTTCGTACAGTGGGGGGCGGGCGTTCCCGACGGCAGATCGCGCGGCGGCGAGGATGGCTGGGACATTCTGAGCCGCTGCGCTGATAGCGGACGCCTCGTCGTTTGTCAGCGTAAGCCAGCGGTTCGTATAGGCCAGCGCAGAGCCGAGCATGAGGAGAGGAGCGGCGTCGCGAAGGAGCGGCGTAATAGCTCGCTGCGGCTTGGGAGACCGCGTTTGCGGCGGATCAGGGTGGGTAGGCATTCGGCCAGAAGCAGTGGAGGATTTCCCCGTGCAAATGCTATCCGCGTATGGCTTTCAGGTCAAACTAGGTGCGGATTTATACGGATTGGGCGAGGTCTCACTCCGAGCGGTCTGTAAATCGGAGCGGCCGAAAAGGCGCTTAAAGACAGTAGGGGAACCGGGCAAACGCTCAGCTTGCCGGCGCGTGAGTTAAGGGCACCGGCAAGCTGGAGCAGAGCAGAGTGGCTTCGTTTAGCGGGTTAACTGAGGGAGTGATTTGGACCGTACGATCAATTGATTTCGGCGTTTTACGCGGTTAGATAAACCGCCGCAACCACACGCAGTGAATCCAATCGCAATAACTAAGCCGAATTTGGCAGCGAGTTTGTCTGGAACCGGCGTTCCGTATCGCTTTCAGCGGGAAGCAAAATTTCGATGCGTTTCGAGGCCCGTTCGATAGCGGTCGAAAGAGTCATTTTGAAATCATCGGAGAAAACCGCTGCTTCGGGATAGGAATGCTTACCGGGTGTCACTCTAAAAACGGATGCGGCGAGGGCGTTTTCGGGTGCGGGCGTGATTTGCAGGGAATATTGCCAAACAATACGGCTATTCCCGCGGTGGCGCGACCAGGAAAAACGTAACTGGCCGTCCGAATCAGGACGCAGCGGCCGAGGCCATCGCGTTGGCATGGTCCCAGAACCAGGTACCTGCAGGCGAATGCCGTCAATCCCGATAGGTTGCAGATTCTGTTTCAATACTTGGCAGATGGATCTGAAATCAGCGCATCGTTCAAGCGAAAGCGATGCCAGGCGGATGCATTCTTCCGCCCGAGCGATTTGACGGCGCCGCAGATACGGACGCAGCCCGAGCCAGCCTCCCGAGAATTCCTCATAGCGCAACTGTTGTACGCCTAGACCAACGCCGAGGACGGTTGCGATCAGCACAGGAACGAGCATTTTCTCTTCGCGTATCAAGAGGATGCTGGCCAGGACGAAAGCTGCCGTGGCCCCGTATAAGAGGAGCACCGCATGTTGCTGCGTCAAGCCCCGTTTCAGAAGCTTATGGTGCACATGATCCGCGTCAGGCCGGAAGAGTGGCTGATGCCTAAGAAAACGGCGGGCTACTGCCAGGGTGACGTCGACGATGGGCAATCCGAAACAAAGAATCGGCACCACTACGCCCATGACGGACGGTCGCCCGGTCCAGCCGTTCAGCGAAAGCGCTCCCAAAGTAAAACCGATAAACAGGCTCCCGGAATCCCCCATGAAGATACTTGCGGGCTGGAAGTTGAAGGGCACGAATCCGAGGAGCGTTCCAAAAAGTGCGCACGAGAGCATGGTCGCCAGATCGTTGTGCCGCACCAATGAAGTTGCAATCACAACAATGGACGAAAGCAGGGCAGTGCCTACGGCCAGCCCGTCGAGGCCGTCGATCAGGTTAAAGGCATTCGTGATCAGCAGAATCCATCCGACGGTGATCCCAAATCCCACTGGTTGTCCGATCGGAAGGCCAGCGATCGAAAGATTCACATCGTGAAGTCCGAAGCCAACGAAATAGAGGAACGAGGCGGCTAACATTTCGAAGATTAGTTTCGATTTCGGCAATAAGGATTTCAAATCGTCGCACACGCCCATCGTGAAAATGGCGCTAGTGGCGATCAGGAATCCGATCATCGTGCGGGGCGCGAAAATGTCGTCTCCCCATTTCGGTATGGCGCCGAAGGCGATGACGGTTATCAAGAAAGATGCGTAGATGCCGACGCCGCCAATTCGGGGCAATGGTTTAGTATGCAGATGCCGGTCAGAAGCTGGAGGAACGAGCAAGCCGCGGGCGACCGCGGTTTTCTGCACCCAGAATGTCATGACCATGGAGATGGCCAAAGAAACGACAAAGCTCCATACGAAAAGGATCACAGCTATCCTTACTCCCTGTTTTCCGGATTTTTCGCGGGAAAACTGAGTGTTATTTTCAGATTTAATCAGACTGCGTTAGGTCAGCTAATCACACGCGGTTCCCGCGATTGCTCACTCGAGCTGGGAGATGGACTGGAAGTTGAGGAGTCAGATTGGAAATTCGTGGGCTGTCGCTCAGCAGCAAAGAAACAGTCCTTGAGTCTCGGCCGGTCGACTTTTCCATTGGCATTCTTCGGAAGCGTTGGATATTGCATCCAGCGGACCGGCAGCATATAGCCAGGCACGAGCTTCTCGAGATGCCTGCGCAGTGAAGCTTGTGTGACGTTGGCCCCGTCGCGGGGCACGTAGGCGCAGCAAATCATCCATCCGCCGAAGTTTTCGGCCTGGATGGCTATCACCGCGCACTCCTCCAGCGCTTCGCAGGAATTCAGGGCCGCCTCGATTTCACCCAACTCGATGCGATAACCGCGAGATTTGATCTGAGTATCGGCTCGCCCAATGAAATAAACGCAACCGGATTCGTCCTGCCAGGCCAAATCTCCCGTGCGATATAGCCGCTCGTTTCTGTTTGAAGTTTCTGAACCCTCCGACGTAGCCGAAGTGCGCGGATCCGCCAGGAATGCGGCGGCCGTTTTCTCCGGATCGCGCCAATAACCGGGGCTCAAGCCTGCGCCTCCGATGAAGAGGTTTCCGGTCTGGCCCGCTGGCACGGGTTCCAGATCGTCGTTCAAAACAAGCAACTCTTCGTCTCCGCAGGCGCGGCCGATGGGAATCTGTTCCTGTGGATTTTGCGGACACGCCGAGACATCGTAGTAGCTGCTCGCGATGGTAGCTTCCGTGGGGCCGTAAAGATTTGTAAATCGCACATGGGGGAGATGCTTCATCCAGTAAACCAGCGCTGGAGTGGGCAAAACTTCTCCACACCACAGAACACGCCGCAGCGATGGAAAATCACCCTGGCGCAGGGCGTTGAATTTCGCCACATAGTTGAGCACCGAAGGCACGGAAAACCATTGGGTGAGCTGCGAATTGCGGATGAACTCCACCAGCTTTGGCGGCAGCAGAGCTACGCTTGGGGGCACCAAGTGGAGCTCCGCGCCCGCCGCAAACGTTCCGAAGATATCGAACGTGGAGAGATCGAAATGAAAAGGCGTGTGCCCGGAAAAACGATCCGTATGGTCGATGCCGAAATGTTCCAGTGCCCAGGTAACAAACGCAATCACATTGGAATGCGTAATTACGACGCCTTTGGGCGTCCCGGTCGAGCCGGATGTGAAAAGAATGTGCGCAGGATCGCCGGAGTCACACTGCTGAGGAAGCGCACTCGCCCGGGCGTGTTGTAAATCGGCACGATAGAACGCGGGTTGGAAATTGCTCGCTCGCGGCCTTTCAGAATCCAGCCACCCCACGGAAATACGTCCGCGAAATCTTTCATCCGCGAGCAATTCGTCGAGCAGAGGGACCACCGGTCCGACGGCTAATATCCAGCGCGTCTCGCAGGATTCGAGGATGCGGCCGACCCGCGCTGCGGGGCTCGCCGAATCGATCGGCACGTGCATACAGCCGGCCTTTAATGCGCCAAGCATGCTCACAATGCCTTCTGGAGATTTCGGCATCAAAAGGCATACGCGGTCGCCCTTCTGGCAGCCACCTTGACGCAGTAGATGCCCGAGCTGATTGCTTTGCTGGTCGAGTTCCGCGTAGGTGAGACTCTCGTTCCCGAAGACGATGCAGCGCGCGTCAGGACGAGATTCAGCCTGTCGGGTCACCCAGTTTTGGAGCAGTTGTTTCATAGAGCCACCGCACGCGAAGCGTGATCAAAGGCGGCACGAACGTGGTTCAGTTCCTCGCGAGCCGGTGGAATGTCCAAAATGAAAGTGTGATAGCCGCTGCGAATATAGCGGGAGAGTTCGTCGGCAACTTCCTCATAGTTGCCAATGAGGTAGGGGCAAAACGTCTGATAATTTTCGAAAGGCCACATCCAGTAGACGCCCTGGAGGTCGCCATTTGCCTGCGCCATTTCGGACAGCTGCTTATGCCAAACCGAATCCGAGAGGCGCATCGCGAGCTGATGGGCGAGTTGCCCTTTGCGATCGCCGGGAAATCGTTCGATTGCGACGCTCCACGCCTCCGCGCTGGTCGGCCTTGCGATGATGCCCACGCGAATTCCGGCCATATCCGAGTTCGGCGGCGCTGATTCATACTCCTTGGCAGGTTTCGGATATTGCACGGGAGTCGCCCCGATGGCCTTCGCTGCGGCAAGACCCGCTTCCGAGGAGCCGGAGATCAGCAATCCGGGAAATAGCTCCGGGTCCAGCGGAGGCGTCATGCGCAGACCTTGCACCTTGTAATACTTTCCCGTGAACGTGACAGGATCTGGACTCGACAAAAGCATTCTGATAATCGTGGTGTATTCGATTAATCGGGTGTAGCGCTCGTCGTGTGGCGTAGTGTCATTCAATGCGGTCAGGTCGTTTTTAAATCCGCCGGCGACGAGATTGAGGTAGATGCGCCGCTGATAGAGATGCCCGAAGGTTGAGACAATCTTTGCGACCGTGTAGGGATGCATGTAAACGGGCTGCACGGCGACCAGAGGACAGAGTGTCTTGGTGTTCTGGATAATGATTTGGGAGACGAGCCAGGCGTCCACCAGCGAGTTGTCCGTGTAGACCAAAATCGCCGTACATCCGGCCTCTTCGCTCCAGCGGGCCACATCGATGATCTGCTGGACATACGTTTCGCGGGGACGATCCTTGGATTGCGGCGTGGTGGAGAAGATCTCGATTTGCAGCTCATCGTTCGCGGCCATTCCGTTTCTCCTATGTCGTCACGTACTTGAGCAATTTCGTTAGCCTTGGTGAATGCTCGCAACTACCTTGTCAGGTACGGGAACTCCCTGATCTTCTCAGGTGATCTCGCTATGTTAGACTTCGCGGCCCGCTCTAAAAGGCAAACCAGTCATGAACAGATCTACACGGCGAAGCTTCTTGCTTCTCGCCGGATTGTCCGTGTTTCTAGCCGTGGAGACACCGGCTTCACATGCGCAGTCCGGTCCCACGGTTTGGGTCGTGCCGGCTCTCACGCGAGTCGCACGCGACGAAGCTCCGGGCAATCGGCGAGAAATCGAGCTTTGGGCTGGCCGGGGCGAATACGAATCTTTCCAGGTGGTTGTGCGCGCTCCAACGGGCGGGCTCAAGAATGTGAACGTTGCCATTTCCGATTTGGAGGGCGAACGCGCTCGCATTACTAAAGCCAGTCTGACGCTTTATCGCGAGCATTATGTGCAGATCACGCACAGCAGCCCCGATCGCGGCGGCACGAACCGGCCGCTCGGCCCCGGTTGGTATCCTGATGCGCTGATTCCATTCACCGCAAAGGGCCGAACGCTAAGAGCAGTGCCCTTTGATGTGGCGCAATCGAGCAATGAGCCGGTCTGGATCGATGTCTTTGTCGAACGCGAAACACGGCCGGGCAAGTACAGCGGAACAGTCACTGTCACTTCGGATCAGGGGAAGGCCACAGTGTCGCTCGCTCTCAATGTGTGGAACTTTGAGCTGCCCCGCAGTCCATCGCTTCTTTCCGCGTTCAATATTGACAACGATACGAGCAGCAGTCCGCGCATCTTTTATGGCGATGAGAAGCAGAATCAGGAACTGCTGCTCCGGCACAAAATCATGCCTGTATCAATCGATCCGCGGTACGAGATGCAGTTTATGGAGCAACTTGGTCTAAAGATTGCGCGTGTTGAATACTTTCAGCATGCCACTTACGGCAATTGCAAACAGCCGCCTGCGCCTTCGGTTACTGATCTATTGTCGCTCAAGGCCAAGCATCAGCCGGACTTGGCTCTTTATCTCCATCTCGGCGACGAAATTTCCGACTGTCCGAATATCTTCCCAATCCTGAAGCAGTGGGCGCGGAACGCCCGGCAGGCCGGTTTGATCACCCTTTTGACAGCGATCCCGCTGCCCGAGCTTCTTGACGACGGCTCGGGTACTGGCCATTCCGTTGCGGATATCTGGGTTCTGCTTCCAAAGCAGTTCGTTTCGAATGCCGCAGATGTTGCCGCCGCCCTGAAAAAAGGCGACCGCGTTTGGTCCTATACGGCTATTGTTCAGGATAATTTCTCGCCCAAATGGGAGATCGATTTTCGGCCGATCAATTACCGCATTTACGGCTTCCTGAACCAGAGCGCTGGCGCGACTGGATTGCTCTACTGGTCTGTGAACTCGTGGGCCGTCGGTCCCACAAAAGATCCGTGGAACAACCTCACCTACATCGAAAACGGCAAGCCTGAGCCGCCGGGCGAAGGCTGGCTCGTTTATCCTGGTGTCGAAGTGGGCAGCGAAGCCTTTGTCCCTTCAATCAGGCTGAAATGGATTCGTAAGAGCGTGGAAGATTTTGAGTACGTCGAAATCCTGAAAAAGCTTAATCGAGGCGATTGGGCGCTCGCTCTGGTCAAGACTGTGGCCGGGGACTGGGCTCACTGGTCACAAGATCCTGAGGCTGTCGAATCCGTTCGGCATCAACTAGGAGCGGAGATCGATCGCATCTCCTCAGGTTCAAAAGCTCCTAACGGCCCGGCCTCCGAAAAGCGACGCTAGCGTTCATGCGCCCTCAAACGCCCAGCATGTGTCTGTATCCTTGCCGCTGACATGCGTTCGGGATTGATGGTCATGAGCGAAGCAGATCCCGCCGCGGTTAAGAAATACCTGCTCGCTCGCCAAATTCTGCCCGAAATCGTCGATTGGAAATATTTCGATCCGTCTTTCAATCGCCACCAAGAACGGGGCGTCGTGTTGGTGAGAGAAAACCAAGTCGCGGGTTTTCTGGGCCTCATTCCGTTTCGCCTGCAGAAAGACGACGTTCGCGCCGAGTGCGCCTGGTCTTGCGACTGGTCCGTCGACCCAGGGCAGGGCGGCATGGGACTTATGCTGGTGAAGCGCGCGCGCGAACTCTACGATGGCATTTTCAACTTAGGCGGAAATGAGAATACCCGCCGGCTCTTTCCTCGTCTGGCCGATCACACAGTCCCGGATGCGGGGGGCAGTTTCGTATTGCCGTTGCGGCTGGGCAGCATATTTGCGCGTTTACCAAAGGGAAAGCTTCGAGACCTGCTGAACCAGCAGCAAACTCTGCAGCAAGTCCCCTTGCGCTGGGTTCGCGGTCTGAGCAAAAGCGAGATTACGATCGATTCCGGACTTTCGCCTCGTCTGCTCGCGCTCGCCGACGCGACGCCTCAGGGTGATTGGCGTCCACTGTATGATTCCGAATTTCTTGAATGGCAGTTTGGGCGATGTCCCGTCATCACGTGCTGGAGTTGCTGGATATCCTCGGAGTCGCCGCTGCGAACCGCAGCACTGATTTGGAGGTCCCGACTCTCGCCAAAATTCTGGCGTTTTATTTTCTGCGGCGAGACACATGATTGCGAACAAATGGAAAGGCTCATCGGCGCGATCGTCTCATTCGTCTACAGTCAGGGATCTGTCGCCCTATTCGCAATCGCCTCGCACAAAGAAAGTGATCTCGCCACATTACTTCGAAGGCAGGGGTTTCTTCGGTACGGCAATCTTCCTTTCTACGCCATGCGAGGACGTTGCGCCGAATTGCCGACAGATGAGTTTTCTGTCCTAAGCTTTCTGGACGCCGATCTCGCATATCGTTTCGAGCACGATAACGCTTCGTCGGAGTCGTAGAACTTCACCTCGCTTGAACTCCTATCGGCGGACAGCTGCGGTTGAAGGCGTCCAAATGGTCGATGATTGCCGAGCAGGAGCAGGTATGTTAGCCAAGGCTGCCATCAAGTGCCTGTCCAGTTCGTCTTTGCACACCGGCGTGCCGCAGAGCTTCAGGAATTGCAGGTTGGAGTATCGAGCATCCCGGTAATCGGTGATGAATTTGCTTTCAAAAGCGCGCTTGATTTCGCGGACGCCGTCCTCGAGGGTCCACTGGCATTCGAAACCGATCTGGTTGCGAATCTTTTCGAAAGAAACCCGATAATTTCTGCGATCTGAATTTTCAACGTACTCCACACGCGTAGCAGGGATCTCCGCTAACACCTTCTCAGCGAGTTGTCCCAGCGTAAAATTCATTCGTGAGTCGCCAAGATTGTAAGTCTCGCCGCTAACCACATCGATCGGGGCGGACAGCACCTGGCAAATGCCATTGGCGACGTCTTGTACGTGAATGAATGGGCGCCACTGCGTTCCGTTGAAGATGGTGATCATGCCTTCGGAATGGGCTTTCGCCGTCAGAAGGTTCACGATCAAATCAAATCTGGTGCGGTAAGAAAGACCAAAAACCGTCGCCAGCCGCAGGATGACAGGGTGGAAATCCGGGGAATGCGCCTCGAGGAGCGCTTCTTCGGAATCCACTTTTGTCTGTGCATAAAGCGAGATCGGTAGCACATTCGAATACTCATCCATGAGCAGGTCGGTAGCGCCGTAGACACTGCAGCTCGAGGAAAAAATCAGCCGGCAGTTGCCGTTTCCCTTGGCCACCTCGATGAGCATCCGCGTGGCGGCATAGTTTGTTTCGCGGGATGTCTGGCGGTCCACCTCACAGGCCGGATCACCCACAATCGCCGCAAGGTGAATAACTGAATCCGTATCTTTTACTGCAGCGACCACATCCTGCAGTTTTCGGCAGTCGCCCACGCGCACTTCGAGGTTGGGGTGCCCCAGGACGTCATGCAGCGAATAATCACCATAAATCAGGCTATCCATTACGCGGACTTTCCGGCCCGCAGTGAGCAGCTTTCGTACCAGGCAAGAGCCGATATAGCCCGCGCCGCCTAAAATCAAAACAGTCCCATCAGGATTTGGACGTCTCACTATATCGCTCGCCTTCATTTCAGATTTTCGCCGCAACGCGCCTTTGACAATCCGAGGTAGCCACAACGAAATTATCGCCAGACCGCAAAATAGCGGGATAAAACCTTGCGGCGCTTGCTGCCGACGGTATAGCGCAAAACTCACAATAGAGAAGAGTAAGAGGCTAAGTGCAACGCCGCGGAAGAGGGTTATCCCTCTCGAAACTCCATCAGTCGGTGAGTTGCTATACCGTCCGTTCAGTAGAAAAACTGCAGGAAATAGAAGCGAGAGCAGGAGGAAGACCGAAACGTAATAGTGAACGGCATCCTCCGGCCGAAGTTGGGTTCGTGTCGAGATCAGGCCAGGATGCAAAACGCTGAGGGCCAGAGCGGCAATCATGCTCAGATGAATGCTGGTGAGGTCTGAAAGCACGCGCATAGCGATGTGGGAGAGCTTGAAATCAGCTTGCATTCGTAACTAGCCCTCTTCTTCTTTTGTCCGAAAACCTTGCCGTCACGTGCGGGGCGAGCGATCGCGGAGGCAATCGCAGCGAGCGAGATTTTCAGATCGAAGCTGGCGAGGTCATCCGATAGCGCTTTACTCTTCCATAAGGCTTGAGCTCTTTCGGGACCCAATCCTCGTCAATTAACTTAAGTGCGGTGTGGAAGAGAATTTTCAAATCCCCAAAAAACGAATGGTTCCTTACGTAAAGAAGTTGAAGAGCAAGCTTCGTCGGACGGATCAGCTCCTCGTAGGTCCTCTCAGGGTCGCGACTGCCTTCGAGCACGGCTGCTTCATTCGAGTTCCAAATCGAAGCCCAATCCGTGATTCCGGGGCGAACCGTA
>Ga0307479_10002922_pt1 | contig 15512 bp, 13 predicted proteins | sample atmos_gasesECM4C_FD_203743 | JGI IMG/M metagenome (GOLD analysis project Ga0307479, IMG submission 203743) | Hardwood forest soil microbial communities from Morgan-Monroe State Forest, Indiana, United States - atmos_gasesECM4C_515 | ecosystem: Environmental > Terrestrial > Soil > Temperate... | reverse complement strand
TGGGATAGGCTTCGTTGCCTTGATAGTGGTCCCAGTGAAAATGGGTGTTGACGACGAATTTCACGGGCTTTGGCGTGAGTTTCTTGATTTGCTCGATGAGGGCGCGGGCGGCGGAAGGTTTGGAGTGAGTGTCGACGACGAGCACGCCGTCGCCGAGGATGATGATGGCGGCGTTGCAATTTATTTTGTAGGCGGGCTTGGCGATGGCGGCGTAGACGCCGTCGGCGATAGGCTTGATGTCGAAGAGGTCGTCGCTAGGGACGGGGGCGGCGAGGCAGGTGGCTGGGAGCAAGAGGAAAAGAAAAAGCGAGAGGCGAGATTTCACGGTGCGTCCTCCAGTTGTTAGGCTGAGACGGCGGAGAGAGTACTACAGGGGAAGCGCAGACTGAAAGCGCCGCCGGTTGAGCTCGCGGGCGCGTCCGGAGCGGTGCCTGTCATTACATCAATTGAACGGGCCGATTGCGTTTGGTACCATCCGCGCCATGGCCGAAGCGCCCATCGTGCACAAGGAGACTGTCGACCGCTACGTCGGCGATTACCTGCGCAAGGCGGAAGTGGCTCTCTATCACATTGTGGCCTGGTTGCTGGCCATCACCGCGCTTGCCACCATCGCCAGCGCCGCCGGAAACTTCCCGGGCGCGCTTGGCGTATCTTGAGTTACAGGGAGGAACCAGCCATGTTTTGCGATAAATGCGGGACAGCGCTTAGCTCCGGTGCGCAATTCTGTAGCTCCTGCGGGAAAGGGGTTGGCACGGCGCCTATCGCGGCACAAGCTCCCGCTGCTCGACCCGCCTGTGACGGACGAGTGCAGCGGCATATTCAGCTTCTGGCGACGCTGTGGCTGGTGAATGGGATTCTGCGCTTCGCGGAAGTCGGATCGATTTTCATCGCTGGCCGAATATTACCGTTCCTGATTGGCTGGGGAGTCGGCCGGCCGTTCACGAATTTTCCGTTTGATTTCCTGCCCTTCGGACTCTATGCGATCGGCTGCTTGCTGGCGCTGTTTGGCGTGGCGCACCTCGTGTTGGCTTGGGGACTGTTTCAGCGCGAGCCCTGGGCGCGTACGCTTGGCCTGGTCATCGGATTCCTGGCGTTGCTACGGCCTCCGTTTGGCACCGCGCTGGGCATTTACACTATCTGGGTGCTCCTGCCCCAACAATGCGGCGAGGAGTACGACCAACTTTCCCGCGCGACTGTAGCGGCCCGGCTGCAACCCGGCCGGTAACGCACGCCTAATCCAACGAGGTTGCAAAAAGGCCGATGCAACCCGCAAGCTGATACGCGTGCCGGAACTGCCTGATATCGCCGCCTACATCATTGCACTTGAACCACGAATCGTTGCGCAGCCGATCGAGCGAGTGCGACTGGCGAGCCCTTTTCTGCTTCGAACCGCACAACCACCAATCACGAGCGCAGAGGGCCGCGCGGTGCGGGAATTGCGGCGAATCGGCAAACGAATCGCGATCGGAGTAGAAGGCGACCTCTGGCTGGTGCTGCACTTGATGATTGCGGGCCGGTTGCACTGGCGACTGCGAGGGGCAAAGCTGGCAGGCCGCCGGAGTCTAGCAGCCTTCGATTTTCCCGGCGGCTCTCTAGTGCTTACGGAAGCCGGCACAAGGCACCGCGCGTCGTTGCATGTCGTCACTGGCGAGGAGGGTTTGCGTTCGGTGGACCCGGGAGGAATCGACATCTTCACGAGCGATCTTAGCTCCTTTCGGGATGCACTTACGGCTGAAAACCGCACGCTCAAGAGGGCTCTTACCGATCCGCGCATATTGAGTGGCATTGGCAACGCGTATTCGGATGAGATTTTGTACGCGGCGCAACTGTCGCCGATCGCGCTCACGCACAAGCTGACGCCAGCGGAGTGGGAAAGACTGTTCGCCGCAACGCGCCAGACCATCCAGCTCTGGATAGACCGCCTTCGCGCAGAGGCGCACGCTGGCTTTCCCGAAAATGTGACGGCGTTTCGCAAGGATATGGCGGTTCACGGACGCTATGGCGAGCCCTGCTTGCGATGCGGAGAAAAGATTCAGCGGATTCGGTACGCGGACAACGAAACGAACTACTGTGCCCAGTGTCAAACTGGTGGAAAAGTCCTTGCGGATCGAAGCTTGTCCCGATTATTGGGATCGGACTGGCCGCGCACGCTCGAAGAACTCGAAGCTCTGAAGCGCCGCTAGAATTGAAAAAGTTGCGGTGACTCCCCTATTGTCCCGACTCGGAGACCTCGTGGCTGTCGGTCCCGGAATGACTTCGATGAAATAAAATGGATTCATCTACTCATCGGCTTCTCCTTTGGAGAAGATCGGATTTTGGATGGTGCCGTTGATCCGGAAAGGAAACGTCAACTTGCCGTCTACCAGTTTGCCTCCGGACAGACGGCCGAAAGTGTTGGTGAAGAAGCCTTGCTTGGTGGTGATTTGCGCGATGCCGCGATAGTCGAGCACGTCCGAGCCGGAGACGCTAACACTTCCGGAGCCGTCAATGTCGACGCCGTAGCCATCGACATCGATTTTGGTGCTGGCAATGCGCAGATTGGCAAGCTGCAGATCGGTGGAAATAAGATTAAACGAGGCGGGATCATTTTTGGCGGGGCCAAGATCGTTGAAATGCATCAGCTTCATCAGATTAGCGTTAAGCTCGAGACTGGGCACCTCACCGTTGCGCACTGTGACGTGTCCAACTCCACGCAGGCCGGCCAAGGGATGTGCGGAGTGCTCCATTTCTCCAATCAGCGTCAAGTCTCCCGCCATTTTTCCGGTCATGGTGCCAGGGGCATTCCCAAACGCGGCAAGAAGATGAGTCATCTCGATTCCATGTACTTGCGCTTTGGCCGCGAAGCTCGGCGTTTCACCAGACAGTTTGAAAACAAACTCACCGTTCACGCTCCCGCCATACATGTCCGCAGCGACATTGCTGAAAAGAACTTGCCTGGCCTCGAGGCGGAGCTTGGCATTTACATTCGTGGCGTGAACCGAGCCGAAGCGCAGGCGTCCGGCGTGCAGAGTACCCTGGCCATCGACGGAGGAAGAAGAAGGATTGAGAATTGCTTCGAGATCCACTTGCGTCAGTTCGCTGGAGATGTCATGAGCTTCGAACAAAATGGGGCCCTGGGCGTCAGATGGCTGAAGATTTGACGCGATCACCTCACCGCGCTTGATTTGTAGGTTGGCAATCGGTCCGAGAGGAAAGACGTTTTGGGAAGAGTTCGCTTGAGGATTTTCGAAGTTCCACGGGCCGTCTGGATCGGAAATCAAGTGGATGACGGGAGTGTTCAGCACTAGCGATTTAATGACTACCTGGCGATGCAGAAGTGCGGCGGCATCGAGGCCAGCGTCGATCCGCGCGACCTGGATGACATAACCGTGCGGAAACAATGGTGAATTCTTCACGCCTAAGCCATCGACACGAATCGAAAGAGGAAAGAAGGTGAGGGCCAGCCGCCCGATCTCGACTTGCTTTCCCGTTTTCTGTTGGAGATAGGAGACTACCTGGTCGCGGTAGCGATCCACATTAATGAGAGCAGGTAGGATAAAGAGCGACGCGGCCAGGAGTATGGCGATGACGATCAGAACAGTGTTGCGGCGGTTGGCCATGGCAAGGAGGAAACAGAGATCATACGACGGCGCGGCGGCGAGCTCCAAACGGTCAGGCGGTAAGGTCGCGGAGGGCTTCGGTGAAGATTTTGGTGTGTTGGTCTATGTCGGGCGAGGTTGTGTCTGGACACATTAGGGCCATGTTGTGGAATGGAGTTAGCAGGACGCCGCGATTCAGGGCGTAGAGGTGGAGGAAGCGCTCCAGTTCGAAGTCGGCGGCTGCGGCGGATTCGCCGCCGTTGCGGGGAGGTTGGGGGACGAAGGTGTATTCGGCGCGGGCGCCGAGTTGCTGGACGTTCCAGGGGAGATTGGCGCCGCGAATGTGTTCGGCCACTCCTTCGGTGAAACGCTTGGCGAGGGGGATCATTTTTTCGAAGGCGGCCGGCGTGAGAACGTGTTCGAGCGTGGCGCGCATGGCGGCCAGCGAGAGGGCGTTGCCGGCTAGCGTGCCGCCGATGCCGCCTACGTCGCAGTCTTCGAGTTGAATGCGGGCCGAGATGCGCTGGGCGATTTCTTCGGTGACGCCGTACGTCGCGCCGGGAATGCCGCTGCCGATCGGTTTTCCAAAGACAACGAAATCGGGATCGAGTTTCCACTCACGGGTGCAGCCACCGGGTCCGGCGCAAATGGTGTGCGTTTCGTCGGCGATTAGGAGCGTGCCGTAGCGGCGAGTAAGTTCACGGGCGGCGCGCCAGTAGCCGTCGTCGGGGAGGATGATGCCAACGTTGGTCATGGCGGGCTCGGCGAGGACACAGGCGACGTCGTTGTGCTTTAGCGCGGATTCGAGGGCGTTGAGATCGTTGAACTCGACGACGCGTGTGGTTTCGGCGGGATTCACCGGCGGGCCGATGTTGCCGCGACGGGGGCCGACTGCGCCGTTTTTGTCGAGAAGAGTGGCGAAGGATTCGTCGACCGTGCCGTGATAGCAGTAATGGAAGATGAGAATTTTCTGGCGCTGGGTGATTTCGCGGGCGATGCGAATGGCGAAGCGGTTGGCATCGGTGGCGGTCAGAGTGAATTGCCAGTAGGGAAGGCCGAAGCGACGCTTTAGGTCTTCGCCGACCCAGAAGGAATCTTCCGTGGGAAGCATGAGCGTGATGCCTTCGCGGACGCGGCGGGCGACGGCTTCGGCAACGACATCGGGGGAGTGGCCGGTCATGGCGCCGGTGTCGCCGAGGCATAGGTCGACGTAATCGCGATTGTCGACGTCAGTGAAGTGCGCGCCTTTGGCGGATTTGACGAAGATGGGAAAAGCGCCGGCCCATTTTTTCATCCAGTTCATGGGCACGCCGCCGAGGAGAGAAGATTGGGCGCGTTGGTAGAGAGCGGCGGAGCGGGGGTGATCGGAGATGAAGCGGGCCGATTCGCGTTCCTGGAGAGCGTGGAGTTTGTTGCGGTCGATGGTGGTCATGGTGGATTTGGAGGAGACAAGATAATCGGAATGGGGAGAACGGGCAAGGAGGGCGGGATGCAGTGAAAGACGCGACAACCGATGGGCTGTTTCTCGGCCGAGACTAGCTGCGTTAGGAAGCGGGTCGAAGATGAGCAATTTGCCAGCCACTTTTTGGAATAAAAGTCCTATTTACAAATAATAGACAATTATCTAGCATTCGCGACGGTTGCATCGCCCAGATTCCTCTAACCCAAAAGGACGTCCGAGGAGTTCCATGAACAAGCGGAAAATAACCCTGGGGAATTGGACTATCTTCTTCGGCCTCGTTGCTCTTGCTTTCGTACCTAGGTGCGCCTTCGCACAAACAACCACAACCACCAGTAGTTCGCCGACTCCCGTACCAATGGTCGCTAACCCTTGCCTGCGTTTTACTGCGGGCAGCGTGGTCCATCAACCGCCCGCGTTGTTCAGCCAGAATGGTGTGCTCAACGTTAGGTTCTCCTATCAGACGGTGACCGATTCGGTCGGCAGACAACTGTTTTGTTTCATGACGCCGGATGGGCTGGAGAACCCAACGTTGCATGTGAATCCCGGCGATACGCTGAACATCACTGTGACCAACAATACGCCCACGACCGAGGTCAACGATAACGATAACGACGAGCCCTTCAACCCGCCGAACTGCGGCGATACCGTATTTGAGTCGCACGTCGTACCGCCGAGCAACACGCCGCCACCGCCAGTGACGTTTGGGATGACGGCGGGCTCGATGAATATTCACTACCATGGAACGAATACCTCGCCCGCGTGCCATCAGGACAACGTGGTCAAAACCCTGATTAATCCGCAGAGCACGTTCCAGTACAGCGTTCAGTTTCCATCGAACGAACCTCCTGGGCTTTACTGGTATCACCCGCATGTGCACATGTTGGCCGAGGCGGCCGTGTACGGCGGGGCTGAGGGTGCTTTGGTGGTGGACGGAATTAACAACGTGCAGCCCGCGGTTGCCAATTTGCGCCATCGGGTCATCGTCATCCGCGACCAGCAATTTACCGACCCCACGTTGAGTGAGGCTGGTTTCGGCGTCGGCAACACAGTGGATGGCGGAGTCCCGCAGCGCGACCTTTCCGTGAACTACGTTCCGCTGAACAGCACATTCCACTCGGCTACGAATACGATGAGCTACACTCCTGCCGTTATTCACATGGAGCCCGGAGAACGACAGTTCTGGCGCGTTTGTAACTGCACATCAGACGCTCCGCTGGACCTGCAAGTGCGGTTCGACGGCGTGGCCCAGACGATTCAGTTGGTCGGGATTGACGCTGTACCGGTGAATTCTCAGGACGGCACTCAACCGGGCAGTCTCATCGCGGTGACTCATTTCCGCATCCCACCGGCGTCGCGCGTCGAATTCCTAGTGAACGCGCCGCCATCCACGGTGAAGCTGGCACAACTCGTAACCCAGTACATCTTCTCAGGGCCGCTTGGCGATACGCTTCCGACGCGGCCACTCCTTACCATGCAGTTGATGAACAGCCCGGACGGCGATGAGCCGCTCCAGGACGACAGAGTTTCCGCCTTTACGGCGCTGAACACCAATCAGGAGCGGTTTGGCGGCATCGACAGCGTAACCCCTGCGCTCACGCGAACGGTGTACTTCGAGGAGTTCGAGGATGGAACCAAGTTTTTCATCAACGCCTCCGGGTGTGTGACTGCCTCCGGCGCGCAATGTCCAACCCAACCCTACGGCGTCGACACACTATTCGACAACAACCGCCCTCCGGCGATCATCACCACTCAGGGCACGGTGGAAAAGTGGATCGTCCAGAACCACGCCAGGGAAAACCATGAACTCCACCAGCACCAGATTCATTTCAAGGTGCTGTCGCAAGACAACTTCGACATCAATTGCACACCTGTCGGCGGAACGGGCAACTGCGGCATCCAGCCGTCACAAACCTGCCAGACATGTGCGCCAGGCATCGACAAGCAGTTCCTGGACATGATTGAGATTCCGTACTGTGGAGGCGACGCTGCGAAGAACGTTACCCTTCCTGACGGAAGAACGATACAAGTGGCTTGCCTCACAGCTAAGGGTGGCCCACCCATCCCGTATCCACAGGTGGAGTTGCTGATGGACTTCCGGGGGCCGGTTGTCGGCGACTTCGTCTTCCACTGCCATATCCTCGGACACGAAGACCTGGGCATGATGGCCATCGAGCACGTGAATCCGAAAGACGATTAGAACCAAACTGAGAAGCAGACTCCTCCGCCTCAAGCTGCGGAGACCGGCCTGCCGCAGGCAAGCCGCAGCCTGAAGGTCGGAATGACAAAAGGCAGTTTGCTCCTGATCGGGGCGGTTTATCTAACAGACATAAAGGCGGCTTCAGAGAGTGCCTCTGAAGCCGCTTTTGTTTTGAAATCTCGCTTACTGCTTCGGCGGCGCAGGCGGCATGACAAACTTATCCATGTAGGTCTCTAACTTATCGCGATTCTTGCTTCGATATGCGCTGTAGTCCTGCGCAATGCCGTCGTCGCCCAAACTGAAGAGCACGTAGGCGTCCAGGAGGCCAGCATCGCGGAGCTTAAGTAAGAGGCTCGCCGATGGATCGCCGGCGACTTGCCCCGAGCTCTTGGGATCGTGTTTGAGCTTGTCCAGAACCTGCGCGGCCGCGGCGAGCGCTTCGGATTCCTCGGAAAGCGAGTGGCGATATTCCGGCTCCTGCGGAAACCGCTTTTGGAAGGGCCCGCCCTTCTTCCAATCCTCTTTCACCGAGTAATAGGTTCGCCACGCAGGAAGCAGTTCCGCGGACTGTTTGCTCGCGCCCGCCACGGCCTTTTGTGGTATAGGGATGGCCACGAAAACGATGTTGAACGCGGTGTGATTGACGGTGGCCCAGGCGCGAATTTCGCGCCACACGATTTTGTTGTAGGGCTCGGCCACGGCTGCCTGGATGAGCAAGGTGCGCGCCTTGGCCATGTCGCCTTGTTTCGCCAACATGTCGGCATAGTAGCGATACGCGGTCTCGATATTTGGGTCGAGCTGGATGGCGCGCTCGTACCACTCACCGGCTTTGGGGAAATTGTTCTGCTTATCGTAGGTGTTGCCGGTGAAGAGGGCGGCCAAGTAACTCGAGGGCTCGAGCTCCAGGGCTTTTGAGTAGTCCTTGAGCGCCTCGTCGAAATCGCGGCGGGCGAATGCAGCTTCGCCGGCGTTCATTGCTTGTTCGACAGCCGGGTTACCGGAGAACTTGATAGCGCCGCTCGCGGGGAGTTCCTCGAGAAGCTGGCGGAGGTTCTCGGCGAGGGGGCTCGTGTTGCCGAGTCCCCAGGCTCTTTGCAGGAGATCCCTGGCGCGAAAGCGTTCCTTGGCGGCAGCGCTGGAGTCGGCAAGGGTAGCAGCCTGTTCGACGAGGGACGCTGCCAGGGCGACGAGAACGTCACTGTCCTGGGAATTTTTCTGCGCCAGGTCCTCGAGAAGCGGCAAGGCTTCCAAGCGCCGACCCTCTCTGAAAAGAGCCATGGCCCTTTGACGGCTGGCGCGATCCGAAGCATCCGCGTTGGTTTGGGCTGTCAGCGGTGAGGAAGCAAAGAGCAGCACGAGAGGCAGTAGAAAAAGCTTTCGCGGTTTGTGGCTACGCATGGCCTTTTGTGTGGAAACAAATGAGCTTGTGATTTGTGGAGCTAGTTGCTTTCCGTCACGGGGCGTTCGCCCAATGGCTGAAGCGGCCTGGCGGTGTTGTGGTAGTGCTTCCGGTATTCAGCAATCTGAGCTTCCGACACTTCAACGGGGTTCTTGAGCACGAACCAGGCGACGCCTTCGTTGCAGATAGGGTTTGTCAGCGACCCGCGATAACTGTAGTAGCCGTGGTCCGCAGGCAGCAGGTCCATGGCGTTGACTTTCAGTCCCTGCGTCACGCGCTCTTTGCCGGGATCCGGGATGTGTTCCCACAAGGTTTTGATCACGGGGTTTTCTTTTCCCACGACGATGGGAACCTCGATGATCAGGAACGTAGCCTCTGGCGATAAATGGACGAGTTGGAGAGACATGGGTGGGCGTTTGCCATTGACGGCGTGTTCGCCGGGTTCATGGAAAACGATTTCGCTCAAACGATAAGGCTTTCTTGATACTTTCAGCCAGAAATTTTCGGGAAACCGGACCTTGATCCGATAGTGGCTACAATCGTTCACCATGTCCAAATCGGCGTGCTGATAGTGGAATTCGAGTCGGGCAAGGGACGGGGAGGACATCTTTCCCAATCTCGTGATGTCGACCGGCGATTGCGAGTGTCCGGCTGTGCAAACCCCCTCCCAATGGTCGGGGCCGCGAGGTCCCTCTTCGTAAGTGAATTGCGGTTCGCACTTGTCGGAAGCACCGCTGGGCAAATTCATTTGGTGACCGTGCTGATGCTGGTGTGAGGCTGGCTTTTCGGGGGCCTGGGCGGCCTGACGTGCGACGGCTAGTGCCGCGACAGCGATGGAGAAACACAAAACACAGAACGCCGGAACGCAAATGCCAGTTACGCGGTTGGGGGACACGATCTATAGCCTCCAAGCTGGCCGGGCGCCGTACCACTTTATCTCAGACGCTCGAAAAGCCAAGGAATATGTGTTTCAGACTTCGCTCGAGCGGCTTTAGCTCATTGAGGGAATCTCTCATCGGAGGGCGTGGATTATTTCGCGGGCCGCGTTGGCGCCGGAGGCGCCGGTTAGGCCGTTGCCGGGGTGGGTGGCGGAGCCGCAGAGGAAGAGGTTGCGGATGGGAGTTTTGTAGCGGGCCCAGTCGAGGATGGGGCGCATGGTGAAGAGTTGGTCGAGGGCCAGTTCGCCGTGGAAGATGTGGCCTCCCGTGAAGCCGTAGGAGGTTTCGAGATCTTGCGGCGTGATGACTTGGATTGCTTCGACCAGTCCTGGAAGATTTGGCGCGTACGTCGAGAGCGTCTTTACTACGGTGTCTCCTAGTTGCTTGCGGCGGTCGTCCCAATTTCCCTCTTTCAATTTGAATGGGGCGAATTGCACGTAGGCAGAGAGGACGTGCTTGGCTTCGGGAGCGAGGGTGGGATCGAGGAGCGTGGGAATGGTGACGTCGAGATAGGGGGCGGAGGAAAATTCGCCGTACTTGGAGGCGTCGAAGGCGCGCTCGAGATAATCAATTTCGGGGCCGATGTGGATGCGGCCGGAGAGCGCTTTGAGGAATCCGTCGGAGGCGATGGCGTCGGTGAGCGCGGGGAACGATGGGAGATCGCCCAGGGCCAGATGGACTTTAGCTACGGTGCCGTTCGAACGAAAATTTTTAATGCGTTGGGCGAAGGTGGGATCGAGTTGCGACGGGTCGAGGAGATGGAAGAAGGTGCGCTTGGGATCGACACTAGAGATTACGGCGTTGGCGGAGATCTCTTCGCCGTTGGCGAGGACGAGACTGGCGACGGCGTCGTCTTTGACGCGGATGTGCCGGACTTCGGCGTCGGTGCGAATTTCCGCGCCGGCCTGGCGCGCGGATTCCGCGAGCGCACGGGTGAAGGAGCCGAGCCCGCCGTGCGGGAAGGAAGCAGAACCAACGGGATGCGGGTCGGCAGCGGCTCGGAGTAGCAGAACGGCGGTGGAGCCTGCGGACCATGGGCCGAAAGTGGTGCCAAGGATACCGCGTGCGGCGATGACGCCGCGGAGGAGTTCAGTGTCGAAGAACTCAGCGACGAAATCGGCGACGGCCATGGGCCCCCAGCGCACGAGATCGAACATCCCTTTCTTGCCGAGGCTGCGGATGCCGCGGCCGGCCTTGAGAAGATTCCAGAGATCTTCGGGCGAAGGCGAATCGATGGAGGGCGGCGTAGTGGAGAGGATTTGATTCAGGATCGGGAAGAGATTTTCGAGTGTTTCGGCGAACTCGATGTATTTCGCGGCATCTTTCGCGAAGAAGCGCGCGATGCCGCCCGCGGTTTTAGCGCGGCTGTTGTAGAAAAGGAGAGCCTTGCCGTCGGGAGTGGGAGCGAAGAGCCGCGGATTGGGATGCAGCATGTGGCATTCGTATTTTTCGAGTTGCATGTCCGCGGCGACATCGGCGCGAAGGGGGCCGACGGTGTGCGCGAGCGTGGATGCGCGGAAACCGGGATGAAATTCTTCGGTGATGGCGCCGCCGCCGACGAATTCGCGGCGTTCGAGGATTAAAGGCTTGAAGCCGCCTTTGGCGAGGTAGAAAGCGGTGATGAGAGCGTTGTGACCGCCGCCGATGAGGACTACGCGCTGTCCGAGGGGCATGTTCAGTTTTTCTCGACAGAAGCGGGCTGCGGGTCAGCGACGGAAGTGGGCGACGGTCGGTGCGGCACGGAAGAAGACTTTGACGAATTCAAACGCGAGGATTTCTTGAAACCTTTGCTCCAATCTTTGAGGATCACTTGGCTGGCGATGCGGCCGGGAGCGCCCATGATGCCGCCGCCGGGATGTGTAGCCGACCCGCACATATAAAGGTTGTCGATCGGCGTGCGGTAGTAGGCCCAGCCGGGGACAGGCCGAAGGAAGAAAAGTTGTTCTAGGGAGAGCTCACCCTGGAAGATGTTGCCTTGCGTGAGACCGAATTCGCGTTCGAGGTCTAGCGGGGTGAGAATTTGGCGGCCGATGATGATTTTTTTGATGTTGGGGGCGTGCTCCGCGATGGTGTTGACGACGGTGTCGCCAAAGGCTTCTTTCTGATCGTCCCAGTTGCCCAGCGCGAGTTTGTAGGGCGCGTACTGCACGAAGCAGGAGAGAACGTGTTTGCCTGGGGGCGCGACACTAGGATCAGTGAGGCTGGGGATGACCATGTCGATGTACGGTCTGCGGGAGTAGTGACCATACTTGGCGTCGTCGTAGGCGCGCTCCATGTACTCGATGCTGGGGGAGACGGATATTGCGCCGCGCAGATGCGCGCCTTGGCCCGGCATGGATTTGAAATCAGGGAGCGCGTCGAGGGCGAGATTGACTTTGCCGGAGGAGCCGCGGAATTTGTAGCGGCGGACGCTTTCGAGAAAGTCGGCGGGTAGTTCGCTGGGCTCGAGAAATTTTTCGAAGGTGAGATACGGGTCGACGCTGGAGGAGACTACGCTGGCGGAGATTTCTTCGCCGGATCGTAGCGCTGCGCCGGTGGTGCGGCCATTCTTGACGAGAATTCTTTCGACTGGGGCCTGCGTGCGGATTTCCACGCCGAGTTCGCGGGCGGCGGCAGCGATGGCGTTGCTGATAGCGCCGGTGCCGCCGCGGCTGAAGCCCCACGAGCGAAAAGCGCCGTCGATTTCACCCATGTAGTGGTGCAGGAGGACGTAGGCGGTGCCGGGAGAACGGATGCCGAGGAAGGTGCCGATGATTCCGGAGGCGGACATGGTGGCCTTCAGAACGTCGGTCTCGAACCATTGGTCGAGGAAATCGGCGGCGCTCATGGTCATGAGCTGGATGAGGGTGTAGCGCTCGTCGGAGGAGAGTTCGCGAAAACGCTGACCGAGAAAATAGAGGCGGTGAAGGTCTTTGGGGTTGAGGGTGGTGGGATCGGGCGGGATCATGGAGAGGATGGGCTTCACGAAGCGGCACATGGGGGTCATCATCTTGGAGAATTCGTCGTAGGCTTCCGCGTCGACGCGGGAGTGCCGGCGAATTTCGCGCTGGGTGCGGGCGTGATCGTTCATGCGCCAGAGGTAGTCGCCGCTGGGCATGGGGGTAAAAGTGCCGTCGAGGGGAAGAATTTCGAGGCCGTGGCGCGGGAGATCGAGTTCGCGAATGATTTCGGGGCGGAGCAGGGAGACGACATAAGAGCATTCGGAAAAGAGGAAGCCGGGGATGATTTCTTCGGTAACGGCGGCGCCGCCGAGGACGTGGCGGCGTTCAAGGACGAGAACTTTTTTGCCCGCTTTTGCGAGGTAGGCGGCGTTGACCAGGCCGTTGTGGCCGCCACCGATGACGATTGCGTCGTAATGCTGAGGCATGCAGTGAGACTCTGCACAAATCCGAAAAATGAATTGATGATGCTTGCGACTGGAAGAGCAAGACAGTTTACTGGGATGAGGCGATTGTGTACAAGTGGCCGACGTTGCAGAGAATGGAGAGGGGATACAGGACAGCGCACTATTTGCGTGGCTTGTGAAGGCTGATTGGGAGGACCTCGGCGTATCGTTCAAAGTCGGGATCGCTACTAAAAATGGTCCATTCCCGGCGGGCAGCTACAGCACAAATCAGAATATCCACCGCAGTGACACCCACTCCTCTGGCTCGGCAGTCGTTGTTTGCCTTGGCCGCCGCCTCATAATCAGAAGTGTTGATGGCTTCGTCGCGAAATGCGCGCAAAGCCGCGCGGATTTTCTCGTATTGCGAGACGTTCCGAATGCCAGAGAGCAACTCCTGCCGAACCGGACCGATGATCCTGACGCGCCCCTCCTTTACGAGGTCGTCGAGCTCGATGACCGCTGTTTTCTCTACAATATTCAGGTCATCTTGTTTTCGCCGTAGCGCGAGGGACCATATGGTGGTGTCTACGAGCGCGTTCATCTTCGCTTGGAACGCCGCTCACGCTTGTAGTCATAAGTTTCATCAAAATCTACGGTGCCAAATAACGGGAGAATCTCCTGTTGCTTGAGGCGCTGGATATATTCGTCCAAGGCGGCGGTGACCGCATCCTTCTTGGTGCGGTGGTGCCCGAGTTTTTGGGCCTCTTCGATGAGGCGATCGTCGATGGCGAGGTTGGTCGGCATGCTACACATTACTCTACACACTAGCACGTGTGGAGTCAATGGCAAGAACGCCCGAATTTTTACTGGGTGCGTGCTCCACCTTCTATAATCTCGCTTCCGAGGAATTGACAAGGAGGCCGCGTGCCGGTTGGGACTGCGTTTCATGAGCGGACGAAGGCGCTTTGCGAGAGCTTGAGTTATCGCGAGTGGTCGGGCTACTACACGGTGAGCGTGTACGAGACGCACCACGAGCATGAATACAATGCGATACGGAATTCGGCTGCGCTGATCGATATTTCGCCTCTCTTTAAATATCGAGTGACCGGCCCCGAGGCTACCAAGCTCGTAAACCGCGTGATCGCGCGGGACATCAACAAAGTCGCGGTGGATCAGGTGATTTACTGCTGCTGGTGCGATCCCGAGGGGAAAGTGATTGATGACGGGACGATTACGCGGCTCGGGGAGAACGAATATCGCTGGACGGCGGCGGACCCGAGCTTGCGGTGGTTTCAGCAGAACGCGCTGGGGTTGGAGGTGACGATCGAGGATATTTCGGAGGAGGTGGCGGCGCTAGCGCTGCAGGGACCGACTTCGGGGAGAGTGCTGCGCGCAGTGACGGACGCGAACATTGCGAACTTGAAATATTTTCGTGTGACGCGCGGCAAGATTGCGGGTGTGCCGGTCGATATTTCACGGACCGGTTACACGGGTGATTTAGGATTTGAGATTTGGATGCCGTGGAAGGATGCGCTGCGAGTTTGGGACAAGCTGATGAGCGAAGGCGAGGTCTTTGATATTCATCCGGCGGGGATGATTGCGCTGGACGTGGCGCGCATCGAGGCAGGGCTGATTTTGATTGAGGTGGACTACACGTCGAGCAAAAAGGCACTGATCGAGTCGCAGAAATATTCGCCGCCGGAGATCGGGCTGGGGAAACTCGTGGACTTGAAGAAAGATAATTTTGTTGGGCGCGAGGCGCTGGCGGCGGAAGCGAAGAAGGGCGCGGAGCGGGCGCTGGTCGGGCTAGAGATTGACTGGAACGAGGTCGAGGCGCTGTATGAAGAGCTGGAGATGGCGCCGCAGGTGCCGAGCATGGCGTCGCGGGTGGCGGTGCCGGTGTATCGCGCTGGGAAGCAGGTGGGGAAGGCGACTTCGACGACGTGGTCGCCGACGTTGAAGAAGATGATTGCTCTGGCGTGTGTAAAGCGCGAGCAGTCGGCAGTGGGTACGACTTTGGCTATCGAAATGACGGTGGAGGCGGTGCGACGGACGGTTTCGGCGAAGGTGGTGGCGATGCCATTTTTTAATCCGGGGAGGAAGACAGCAGTACCGACGATTTAGAGTGCTCTTTACTGTGGTTGCAAATTCCTGCGTCGAGATCCCTCGGGCATCCTCGTCGGATGCCCTCAGGATGACAGCCGCACCCACACATTAGATCCTGCCAAGATGGGGCGCAGCAGTGCTGCGCCCCTACTTTTTGGGACCGAGCGTGCTCGTTTGGTAGAGCGTGGCTTGCGGATCGACGGGCACAGGCTGAAGCCTGTGCTACTGGAGGCGGTTGTATTTTTTTAGGACGGCGCGGAGGCGGTCGTGTGGGAGGGCGATTACTTTGTGATTTTCGATGCCGGTCATGGTTTCAGCGGCGACCATGGCGTTGATTACGGCTTCTTCGGTAGCTTGGACGGTGGCGGCGAAGACGGGTTCGATCATGTCGTTGGGCAACATTTTTAGATCGACGACGTGGTCGGTGACGGCGGCGCCGGAGTTGGCGGTGGAGAAGGCGATGAAGATGTCGCCGGAGCTGTTGCCTGAGATGCTGCCATCGCGGCC
>Ga0307479_10002920_pt1 | contig 15515 bp, 12 predicted proteins | sample atmos_gasesECM4C_FD_203743 | JGI IMG/M metagenome (GOLD analysis project Ga0307479, IMG submission 203743) | Hardwood forest soil microbial communities from Morgan-Monroe State Forest, Indiana, United States - atmos_gasesECM4C_515 | ecosystem: Environmental > Terrestrial > Soil > Temperate... | reverse complement strand
AGGTCGTGGCCGGTGGCGTGCAGGCGCACCGCGAGCTGGGCATCGAGGTCATCTTCGTCGGCCAGAAAGACAAAGTCGACGCGGCTCTCGCCAAAGCGGGCGCGGGCAAGTGGGCCCAGATCGAGGACGCCCCCGAGGTGATCGCGATGGACGAGCACCCGGCCCAGGCGGTGCGAAGCAAGAAGGCATCATCGATCGTCCGCGGCGTCCAGATGGTCGAGGATGGCCGGGCGGCCGGCTTCGTCAGCGCCGGCAACAGCGGCGCGGTGATGGCCGCCGGCCTCTTCGGACTGCGCCGGATTCCTGGCGTGGAACGGCCGGCAATCGGCGCGGTGATTCCCACGGCGACCGGCCGTTGCCTGCTGCTCGACGCCGGCGCGAACGCGGACGCAAGGCCGGAATACCTGGTGCAGTTCGCCCGGATGGGCAGCATCTACGCCGAGCGGCTGATGGGGATCGCCACGCCGCGGGTCGGCCTGCTCAGCAACGGCGAGGAGCCGGGAAAGGGCAACCAGCTGGTACAGGCGACCGAGCCGCTGCTGCGGTCGGCCAGCGGTATTAACTTCATCGGCAACATCGAAGGCAACGACATCTTCAAGGGCAAGGCCGACGTGATCGTCTGTGATGGCTTCACCGGCAACGTCCTGGTCAAGACGGCCGAGGGTGCCGCCGAGCTGCTCTTCCGCAGCATCCGGGACGCCATCAAGGGCGACCCGGTCGCGTCCCTGGGCGGCCTGCTGGTACGTCCCAAGCTCCAGGCGCTGCGGGCCAGGGTCGACTGGCGCGAGCTGGGCGGCTGGCTGCTGCTGGGCATCAACGGCGTGACCGTGATCGCCCACGGACGTTCGGATGCGACGGCCATCCGGAGCGCGATCCGGGTCGCCAGGGATGCCGTCGATCGCCAGGTCGTGGCGACCTTCACCGCCGCCTTCACCGACGCGGCCGCGGCCCCCAGAGCGCCTCAACCCCAGCCGAGCGGCCTTTCGTAACATGACGGCAATGGTGGGGAATGGGGTGCGGCCGGAGCACCGCGTGGTGGTGACCGGCATGGGGGTACTGGCCCCGAACGGCAATAACCTGGCCGAGTTCTGGGACAGCCTGATCGAGGGCCGTTCCGGCCTGGGGATCGCGACCACCTTCGACGTCTCCGACCTGCCGGTCAAGACCGTGGCAGAGCTCAAGAACTTCGATCCGCGCAAATACATGGACTTCAAAGAGGCCAAGCGAATGGCGCGCTTCAGCCAGGTCGGAGTGGCGGCCGCGAAGATGGCGATCGAGCAGTCCGGGCTCCAGCTGGAGACAGAAAACCGCACCCGGATCGGATGCGAGCTGGGCACCGGCATCGGCGGTTTCAAGGAGATCTCCGAGGAGATCGAGGCCTTCGCCCTGCGGGGCGAGCGGGGGCCAGAGCGCATCTCGCCGTTCTTCGTGCCGCGGGTGATTCCGAACATGGCCTCCTGCCAGATCGCCATCCAGTTCGGGCTCGAAGGTCCGAACAACACGGACACGACCGCCTGCGCCGCATCCACTCAGGCTCTGGGCAACGCCTTCCGGGTGCTGCAGCGGGGCGACGCCGACGTCATGCTGGCCGGTGGGGCGGAGGCGAATCTGTGTCGCTTCGGCCTGGCCTCATTCGCGGCGATGAAAGTCCTCTCCACCTATTCGGAGGATCCGACCAAGGCGAGCCGGCCCTTCGACGCCCAGCGTGATGGCTTCGTGCCTGGCGAAGGCGCCGGCATGCTCGTGCTCGAAACCCTCGAGCACGCCCAGGACCGGGGGGCCGAGATCTTCGCCGAGATCATCGGGTTTGCGGTCACGGACGATGCCTTCCACATCGTGATGCCCGAGGAGGATGGCGATGGCCCGGCGCGGGCCATGGCGAAGGCGCTCGAGGATGCTCACATCGTTCCCGCGGACGTCGACTACATCAATGCGCACGGCACCTCGACACAGCTGAACGACAAGTCCGAAACTGCCGCCATCAAGCGCGTCATGGGCGATCGGGCGAAGCAAATTCCGATCTCCAGCACGAAGTCGATGATCGGCCACCTTCTCGGCGCCGCGGGGGCCGTCGAGGCGATCGCCTCGATCCTCTCGATGAATCACGGAATCGTGCACCCAACCATCAACCTCGAGCACCCCGATCCGGAGTGCGACCTGGACTACGTGCCGAACGAACCGCGCCGCCATGAAATCAAGGTCGCGATGTCCAACTCGTTTGGCTTCGGCGGCCAGAATGCCTGCATCGTTCTAAAACGCTTTGACAACAATTAGCACCAACTCTTCCACCGCGAGGTCAACATGGAACCGCTAAACATCGGCACCGTCTTGCCGCTGCAGCTCGAGAGCGAGATGCGCTCGAGCTACATGGACTACGCGATGAGCGTCATCGTCAGCCGGGCGCTGCCCGACGCGCGCGATGGCCTCAAGCCGGTCCATCGCCGCATCCTCTATGCCATGCAGGAGCAGGGGATGACCCCCGGCGCCCGCTACCAGAAATGCGCCGCGATTATCGGCGAGGTGCTCAAGCACTACCACCCGCACGGCGATACCTCCGTCTACGACAGCCTGGTGCGACTGGCGCAGGATTTCTCGCTGCGATACCCGCTGGTCGATGGCCAGGGTAACTTCGGGTCGATCGACGGCGACTCGGCGGCCGCCTACCGGTATACCGAGGCTCGGCTCGCCCAGATTGCGGCCGAGTTGCTTGTCGACCTCGAGAAGAACACGGTCGACTTCGGCGACAACTACTCCGCCACCCGGCAGGAGCCGCTCGTGCTGCCCGCCCGTCTGCCCAACCTGATGATCAACGGCTCATCCGGGATTGCGGTCGGCATGACGACGAACATCCCGCCGCACAACCTGGGCGAGGTTTGCGAGGCCGAGATTTACCTGATCGACAATCCTGAGGCCACCACCGAGGACCTGATGAAACTGGTGCGTGGGCCGGACTTTCCAACCGGCGGCATCATCATCGGCCGCGAAGGGATCGCAGCCGCCTACGGCACCGGACACGGCCGCCTGATCGTCCGCGCCCGCCACACCTTCGAGGAAGCGAAGAACGGCCGCGAGCGGATCATCATCACCGAGATTCCGTACATGGTCAACAAGGCGACGCTGGTCGCGCGCATTGCCGAGCTGGTCGGCGAGCGAAAGCTGGAAGGAATCGCCGACCTCAACGACGAGTCGGATCGGCACGGCATGCGGATCGTGATCGAGCTCAAGAAAGACGCGCGGGCGCTCACCGTGCTCAACAACCTCTACAAGCACACCGCGCTGCAGACCACTTTCGGCGTGATCTCGCTGGCGCTGGTAGAGGGGCGTCCGGTGGTGCTCAACCTCAAGGCGCTACTCCAGCACCACATCGACCATCGCCGGGAGGTGCTCACCCGACGCACCCGCTACGAGCTCGAGCGCGCCCGCGAACGCGCCCACCTGCTCGAAGGCCTGAAGATCGCGCTCGACAACCTGGATGCGGTGATCAAGACGATCCGCGAGTCGCAGGACGAGAAGACGGCACAGGAGCGGCTGCAGGAGCGCTTCAAGCTCTCCGAGCGACAGTCGAAGGCGATCGTCGACATGCGACTCGGACGGCTGACCCGGCTCGAACGCAACAAGGTGATGGAGGAATACGAGGAAGTGATCAAGCGGATCGCCTACCTCGAGGACCTCCTCGCCCACGAAGCCAAGATCATGCTCTTGATCAAGGATGAGCTCGCTGAGCTCAAGAAGAAATACGGCGACCCACGTCGGACCCAACTCGACTTCCAGGGTTCGGTCGAGCTCAACGAGGAAGACCTCGTTCCCAAAGAGGATGTGGTGGTGACGCTCACCCATCGCGGCTACGTCAAACGGGTGCCGGCCAGCACCTACCGGCCACAGCGCCGCGGCGGCAAGGGCATCCTGGGCGCCGCCCGCGTCGAATCCGATTTCGTCGAGCATCTGGCGATTGCCTCGACGCATTCCGACATGCTGTTCTTCACAAACCACGGCTCGGTCTTCCGCCTGCGGGTCCACGAGATCCCCGATGTCAACCGCCAGGCGAAGGGCCTGCCGGCTGCCAACCTGATCGACATCGATCCAAAGGACAAGATCACGGCCGTCATCGGCATCACCGATTGGGCTGAGGACCGCTATCTCGTGATGGTGACCAGGCAGGGCACCATCAAGAAGACGCCGGCGCGCCTCTACAGCCAGGTGCGACGCAACGGTCTGATTGCCATCAACCTGGCCGAGGGCGATGAGCTCAACTGGGTGAAGTCGAGCTCCGGCGCTGATGAATTGATCATTGCCACCACCGACGGCAAGGCGATTCGCTTCAGCGAGAAACAGGTGCGGCCGATGGGCCGCGATACTCAGGGGGTTCGCGGCATCACGCTTCGAAAGGGCGCGCTGGTCGCCGGCTTCGATATCGTCCGCAAAGCCGCCCACCTGTTGGTCGTCTCAGCAAAAGGCTATGGCAAGCTCACGCCGATCGAGGAGTATCCGGCCCATTCGCGCGGCGGCCAGGGTGTCTATACGATGGCGATCACCGAGCGCACTGGGCCTCTGGTCGGGATGCGGGTGGTGGTCAATCCCGAAGAGGAGCAGCTGATCGTCATCTCCGAGGCTGGCCAGGTGATCCGGACACCGATCGAGAACATCCGGGTGGCCGGCCGGCAGACGCAAGGCGTGATCATCATGCGGCTCGATGAAGGTGACACGGTTGCCAACATCGCCGGGGTGAGCGCGACGGAGGAGGCCGAGGAGTAACCCTCGCAGCCGTCGCCAGCGTCTGCGCCGGCGTTGGCCTCATCCTGCTGATCTACGCGCTCCAATCGACTTGGCGGGCATACCGGAGGACGTCGCGTCGCGCCGCTGAGCTCTCCAGCTATGCCCTCGACGAAGCAACCGCGCTCGAGCAGGTCTCAGCGCAGCTCAACCAGCATGGCTTCGACCTGCAACACACCGCGTCGGAACTGTTTCCGAAGATCGAGCGGCTGACGATCTTCCTCCGGCGGCCGCTGATCGCCGCCGCCATCCCCTGGCTGTTACGCCGGGCCATCGGCCGACCCTACCGGCGCCGCTGATTACTCCGCGACGACCCGATCCTTTCCGGTTCGCTTGGCCGTTAGCAAGTTCTCGTCGGCGCGCTTGAAGAACGAGAACGCGTTGTCTTCCTCAGGCCGATAGGCGGTGACGCCGGCGCTGACCGTGAGCGATTGCGGCGGAACCCCATGGGCCTCGTCGCTGTAGGGGCTGTTGCGGATTTCAGTCAGCACGCGCTCGGCAACTTGCCGGGCGGTATCCAGGTCGCCCTCGGGCACGATGATGCAGAACTCATCGCCGCCATACCGCACCACTACGTTGGCCTTGCGGCTGTGACGCTGGATCAGGTCGGCCAGATGACGAAGGACACCATCTCCAACGCCGTGGCCAAAGTTGTCGTTGATCACCTTGAAGTTGTCGAGGTCGAGCACGATCAATGACAGCGGCGCCTTGCTGCGCGAGGCGCGGCTGAGTTCTCGCTGCAGGCTCTCCTGGAAGAACCGGTAGTTGTACAGCCCGGTCAGGCTGTCGGTCAGGGCTTGTTCCTCGCTGGCGACCAGCCGTTCGAGCATGACCAGACTGTTGACCGCCTGGGCCGCGAGCATCGACAGCAGGTGTAGGTCCGACTCGGGGTCGCGGCTCGCCTCGCCGGCGTAGATGCCCAGCGCCCCGCGGATGCGCTCCTGCTGGAGCAACGGTGTGATCGTGATCGAGCCCTGGACGTCTTTTCGGTTGAGCAGGTACTGGGTCCACGGGCTCTGGGAGGCGTCCGGAACCGACAGCGGCCGCTTCGACTGCAAGACGAAATCGCTCATCTCGACCAGCAGCCGGCGCAGGTCGCCGGTGCCGTTGGGCTCCGGCCCGGAATAGGCTTCCTCGCGCTGGCCCTGGTCCCCCGCCAGGAACAGCAACGACGCCTGGCCGCGGAGCAGCCGGGTGCCAAGGTTGAGGATCATGTCACTCAGCACTTCATAGCTGAGGTTGGTCATGATGCTGTCGAAGGCTCGCAGCACGGTGAGCTCGTCCTGGTGCTTGTAGTTCTGCGCCACCACGTGCTGCACCAGGGTGTGCACCAGGTTGGCCGCTTCCATGATGTTCGATTGCGACACCACCGGTACCGACTGCACCGCCCGCATCAGGTTGTCGGGGTGAACCGGAAGCGCCCGAGCCAGCTCGTAGACGGTCGCGAAATCCGGTTTGGACACGGCGAAGGGTTCGCTGACCAGGCGGCCGAGCAGATGACGCCCGTCGCAGATGGGAATCACGAGGTGGCCGATCTGCGCCCCGTCGTAACGAAGTTGCGGCTCGTTTCCAACCGGAGGCGCGGATGAGTTGGGGACCATTTCGCAGCGGCCGAAGTTCTGCATGATCAAGCAAAAATCGTTCTGCGGCAAGCCTGGCGGGATCTGGTAGCCGTCCGCGGAATCGGCAGCCAGCGATATGCCCGTCCGGGCCGAGAAGTTCTGCATCGCGGCTCTCGTCACATCGTGGTTGATGATGTAGGAGAGCCGGACGGTGGCTGTTTCAGCAGTCAATAAAGATCACAGGTCCTGGGGGAAGCCGCGACTCGGACATTATAACTATGGCTCCCGTAACATCTTTGTACACGTTGCGCGTCGTTTGCGACATCCGCCGAACTGCCCTTGACAAGATTCGTTTTCCCGACTTCGATGAGTCGGGGTCGCCTGCGAACAACACATGCACGATGTCCTTGTTCATTACCTGGAGGTCAACTTCGCGGAAATCGCGGAGCAGCTGGCTCGCGCCAGCAGCCTCGACCCGGGCCCGAAAGAGCGGTCCGAGGCGGCGGAGCGGCTCCGGGAGCTGATTCGGCGGCTCGGCCGTGAGGCGGAGGTGTCACGGGCGAAGAACCACGCCCCCAGGGCGACGGCGTCAGAGATGATCGCCGGCGTCAACGGTGAGCTTCGCCCCGAGGAACGACGCGTTCTCGACCACTTCTTCGATCTCTTTGCCCGGTCGATGCAGCGAACCCAGGCGGCGTCGTTTCCCGAGCCGGCCGACGCCGAGGCCCCAGCTGGCCAGGCATCGGCCGAGGAGCCCGCGCCCGAGCAGGCCGCGCCGGAGCAGCCCGCGCCGGAACCCGTCGCCTCAGCAGTCGCGGTAGCGGAGCCAGTTCAGGCCGAAGCGGAAACACCCGTCGTCGAGGCTGTGCCAGTGCCGGCGGTCGCCGAAGCGGAGGAAGCCCCCGTCGCGCCGGCTGAACCGGTCGCTGCGGAGCCTCCGGCTCCCGAGACGCCGGCTCCCGAACCAACCCCGGCCGCTGAACAACCGCCGGCACCAACGGCCGAGGCTGCGCCCTCTCCCGCGCCCGCCGAGGCTCCGGCCGCTCGTCTGGTCCCCGAACAAACGGCCGGTCCCCTGCAAACCATTCTGCTGGCGGCGGCACAGCAGGCGCTGGACCTCCTGCAGGTGGACGCCAGCCAGGTCTATACGCTCGGCGAGCAGCGGCGCTTCATGTTGCGCGCCGGCGTCCCGACCGAGTCGCTGGCGGCGCCCGAGGGGAACGCCGCTATCACGAGCGGACTCTTGCGGCACGCGCTGGTCAACAGCGAGGTGGTGACCGTCGAAGATCTCTCTGCCGAGGAACTCACCCCTGATGAGGCCGCCTGGGTTGACGCCGGCTACCGAGGTTTTGCGGCGATCGCGCTGGCGCCGCCGTTGGAGCGACCGGTCGGCGTCCTCGCGTTGCTCCGCCGGACTCGCTGGCGGCTCGACCGGCGCGACGCGGTCCGTTTGGAAGACCTGGCCGTCGAGGCGGTCGCCGCGCTTCGAGCCAACAGCCTGGCAATCAAGGTGGCCGAAGTTGCCGTGCTTCAAGAGCGGCTGAACCTGGCTCGGGAAATCCACGATGGGCTGGCTTCGGACCTCGCGGCCGTCGTCGCCCTCTTCAAGTACTACGAGCAGCGCCGCGAGCGCGACCCCGACGATGCCAGCCAGCTGTTGCCCCAGTTGCGCTCGATGACCGAAGAGATCCTGGCCGGCGCGCGCGACATCCTGCAGTCGCTGCGACCCAAGACGATCCAGTCCGAGGGGCTCCTGGCTTCGGTGTTGAAGCTGGTCGATCAGTTCGGCCGTGTGAACCTGGTCGAGACCAACGTCAGCATTCGCGGCGAGGAGACCGCCATCACTTCGGAGCAGAAGGAGGTCATCTTCCAGGTGCTGCGGGAGAGCCTGTCGAACGTCCGCAAGCATTCCCAGGCCCGCAACCTGTGGGTGGTCCTGGATCTCTCGACGCTACCCTGGGTGCTCACCGTCCGCGATGACGGCCGCGGTTTCGACGTTCGGCGGGTCGCGGAGGACCCCAAAAAGATCGGCTCCTACGGCCTAGTCGGCATGCGCGAACGGGCGGAGCTCCTGGGTGGAACTCTAGAGATCGTGAGTCAGTCGCTCGAAGGAACGCTCGTCACGCTGATCGGCCCGGCCGAACGATCCGAATGAGTCGCGTACGGGTCCTCATCGCCGACGACCGGCCGATCTTTCGGGCGGGGGTCCAGGGCATGCTGCGTGACTTTCCGGAGATCGACATCGTCGGCGAGGCGGTGACCGGCCGCCAGGCGGTGGAGCGATCGCGCCGGCTCAAGCCGGACGTGATCCTCATGGACTTGAACATGCCGGAGATGGGCGGCATCGCCGCCACCCGGGCGATCAAGGAAGAGGATCCGGAACGGGTGGTCCTGGCGCTGACCGTCTCCGAGGCGGAGGAGGACATCGTCGAGATGGTGGCCGCCGGCGCCTCCGGCTATGTCTTAAAGGATGTGGACCCGGTCAGCCTGGCCCGCAGCATCCAGGACGCCCACGCGGGGCGGTTCCAACTCGACGATGGGCTGACTCGCCGGGTGATCATGCGGCTCGGCGCGACCCTCAAACGCCCACGTCGGCCACCGGCCGAACCGCTCACCGAACGGGAGACGGAGATCCTCAGGATGGTGGTTGAAGGGAAGGGCAACAAGGCAATCGCCAACCGTCTGACCCTGAGCGAGGGGACCATCAAGTCCCACCTGCGCAACATCTACCGGAAACTCAGAGTCCAGACGCGGGCTGAGGCGGCAGCTCAGGCTGTCCAACTCGACATCTAGCGAACATCGGTTCGCTATCGAATGGCCACCGCCACTGCCTAGGCGACAGATTTACGGCTATTGCCGGGCCCGGTAGCGTGGTGCTACCAAGGGAGTCCTCTGCGCGGGTCCCGGGAATCTATGTGGGGGTGGTCGATGTGAAGAAGCTTCTCGTTGTCGTTGTCGGCCTGCTCGGGGCTATCCTGGCAGGCGGCGCGAACATCAACGTCTGAAGCGGTAGACGTTAAAGAAGCCCGGGCAATAGCCCGGGCTTTTTCTTTTGCCGTCAGTTCCCGGGGCGCATTTAGTTATGTGATTAGATATCGAGGACCTGATGCCCAGGCCTAAGTCCGTCACCCTTTACGCGTTGGCCGTTGGCGTCTCAGGTGTGGGCCTTCTGCTCGTAACTACCGCCATCCAGGCGCCTGGTGACTTGCGTTCGCCGGAAGCCGGGCAACTGATATCCAAGGCGATCATTCTGCTCGTCCTGACATTTCTGTCGTCGATTGCTCCATTGAAGACTCGTCACGGAGCCGTCTTGACGGTCGGCTTAGCCCCTCTCTTCGGAGCCTTGCTAGCCCTGCCGCCTTGGGCGTTGATGTGGGTAGCAGCGGTAGGGACACTGGATGAACGGATCCCTGGGCGAACGGTGTCTTGGTCTAGGTTCCTCTTTTCGCGTGGCATGTTCAGCTTCGTTTACGGCCTCCCAAGCCTTGCACTCTACGGGCTCGACCTCCAACACGCCAAGGCTACTTGGGTGGTTGCCCTGCCACTTATTGTCCTTATGATCGTCGGCCTCAACGATGCGTTCGTTGCTGTGTACCTATCACTCCTCCAAGGCGCTACCTTTTGGCGGACGGCTCGTAACGCCGTCGCGGGTAGCTGGCTGACATATGTCGCCCTGCCGATCGTCGGCTACCTGATCTTCACGATCATGCAGGCGGACACCGTCGGAGGCAAGCTGGTCGTCTTCCTCCTCTACGGACCGCTGCTCGTCTACAGGACTAGCCTGCAAAAGCAAAATCGCCTTGATCAATGGCTCCGCGACTCGTTCATCATGCAGAGCCGCGTCGTTGACAAGCGAGACGGGCAAACCTTCGGCCATTCCCAGCGAGTAGGCGAGTTATGCGAAACAATCGCGCGGATGATGCACCTGAGCGAGGAGGAGTGCAACACGATTCGCGTGGGTGGGATCCTGCACGATTTGGGAAAGATCGCAATCCCAGACTCGATTCTGCTGAAGCCGGGCAAATTGACGCCGGAAGAATACGAAATCATCAAGACACACCCGGTCGAAGGCGCCCAGATTCTTGCTGAGCATCCCGAGCAAAAGGACGTCTCAGAAATCGTCATGCACCATCACGAGCGTTGGGATGGCGCCGGATATCCCGATCACATCAAAGGTGAGGAAATCCCGCTCGGATCGCGGATCGTGAACGCCTGCGATGCGTTCGACACAATTACTCAGGCAAGGGTGTTTCGCCCCACCGTCAAGACCCCGGCCGAAGCGATCCGCGAGCTGAGGCAACTGGCGGGAACGTGGTATGACCCGGCAGTTATAACGGCGCTCGAGAAGATCGTCGGGGACCGGTGGGGCGTCGAGATTTCTGCGCCAGCGCCAACAAAGATCCTGAAGTATCGCGACCTGATGGCCATAAAGATGTTCAGACGTCTTTGGCTCGGTCAGGCTGTCTCGTACTTCGGCGACATGATGAATACCACCGGCCTTGCCATCATGCTCTTCCTGGTCAGCCACTCAGCCTCAGTGATCGCCCTGGGCTTGATCGCCAAAGCTCTGCCGACGATCCTTTTCGGTCTGATTGCCGGCTCAGCCGTCGATCGATTCAACCGCCAGCGATTAATGGTTGGTGCAGATCTTTTCCGGGCGGTTCTCACCGTCACGATCCCCTTTCTTGCGCTGCACTGGTTGCCAGGAGTATTCGTATGCGTGTTCCTTATCGCAACAGCCAGCGCAGTCTTCAACCCGGCCAAGCAGGCAATCATCCCAAACCTTGTGCCTTCGGATCTTCTGGTCAAGGCGAACAGCCTGGTGTTTTCTTCCGAACGCGCTATGGAACTCCTCGGCTACACGACGGCGGGTGTGATCGCCGCAGCGATAAGTTGGACGCCGTTATTTCTAATCGATGCAGCAACATACCTGTTCTCAGCGGTTTCCCTGCTAGGAGTTCCGGACGTCATTCGAACCTCCACGGCCGCTGGACGGCGCCTCCTGCAAGACGTTGTCGAAGGCATGCGGTTCATCGGAATGAATCGAGTTCTGCGGTCGACTATGGCCATGACAGCCATGGTGGGCCTTTTCGCTGGGCTGACGTTTCCAACCCTTGTCGTCCTCGCCTATAGCGCCCTTCATGCTGGTCCTTTCGGATATGGGCTTCTCGAGGCGGTTATTGGAGCTGGCGCCGCTATCGGAGCACTGATTGCGCCGCAGCTGATGAGCCGGTACAAAGCCGGCGTCGTGCTCCTGACAGGCGTCTTAGGTTGCGGAGTCTCATATGCGCTCACTGGCGTGTTGCTAAGTCTTCCCTTTGCCATCGCATTCCTGTTTGTTTGTGGCGTTGCAAGCACCGTCTACTTCGTGCCTCTAATTTCAGTCAGCCAGAGGGAGGCTCCTGACTACGTTAGAGGCCGGGTGATGTCAAGCCGATTCCTGCTCAGCCAGGCGGGATTGCTCGTAGGCATGGCGATCGCGGGGCCTCTCACCGATCGCGTTGGCGCTCCGGTTGTGTTCGTCGCCGCCGGGGTCCTTGTGGTCTTCGCAGCTCTGGTTGGTTTCGCCTACCGAGATCTCCGCGATGCAACGCTACGCGACGTCTCCACCGCCCCGCTTCTTAAGGCTGCCTCGGGCTAGCTGTGTTTCTGTTCTTCGCAGTCATCGCCGCGGCGCTGGTGATCGCCGTAGTGATTGGCGGCGACGTTCGCCGGTTGAGCCAGCTCCGGATCCACCACATCGAATTGCTGCTCGCGGCGTTCGCCGCCAAGGTGTCCGTCGCGCTGCTCGGCACGACGCACGCGGCGGCCGCGGTCAATGCCGCCAGGCCGCTCAACGTCATCGGCGCGGCGTTGCTGTTAGCGGTCGTCTGGCTCAACCGGCGGATCCCTGGGGCCTTCCTCTTCGGAGCGGGTCTGACCCTCAACCTGATCGTGATCCTCACGTTCGGGGGCAGAATGCCCGTCTTGATCCCGCGCAACATCGATCCAAACTCGGCCGTCCTAGCCACGCTCAAAGGCGGCCTCGACCCGCTCCATGTCGCGCTCCAGCACCCCCAGGGGCTGTGGTTCATCGGCGACGTCTTCGCCATCCCGGGCATCGGCGGCCACTCCTCCCTGGTCAGCATTGGTGACCTGCTGATGGCGGCCGGCATCGCCTGGCTGATCATCCGCTGCAGCCAGCCGGCTCCGGCGCTCAAGCCGGCTTACGGCCCTAGCCCTTCCCACTAGTCGCCCCTCCACCTTTTGCGCGCATGCCGGGCATCGAATTTGCCGTTTGAAGGGTTGACAATGCCGCGATGATCCAGCGCCGCCGCGTCGAGGAACTCTGGCGAAGCCGCGACTTCCGTGCCCTGATCTTCCTCGGGGTGCTGGCGGTGCTGACCCTCGTCCTGGCCTACGCGATCCGCGGCATCCTCGGACCCTTCATCCTGGCGGCGATCCTGGCCTTGATCGTGAATCCTGCGGTCAATGCTGCCGAGCGCCGGCGGGTTCCGCGGGTGGTGGCGGTGCTCGCCCTCTACGGCCTGATCGGGGCGGCCTTCGCCGCCGGCGTCTTCTATCTGGCGCCGCTCGCCCGTCAGGAGTTCGTCGCGCTGGTCGCGCAGGGCCCGGCGATCGCGAGCTACTTCCAGGACCTGGCCGACAAGGACCACGTTGTCTCGATTCTCGGCATTCCGATTGACCTGCGGCAGGCCTACAACGACTCGGTCCACAACCTGCCGACCCTGCTGGCCGGCCACCTCTCATCAGTGGTCGAGAACGTCTTCATGCTGTTCAACTGGATCTTCCAGACGGTCCTGGTGCTGCTGGTCGCCTTCTTTCTGGTGAAGGACGCCCACGCCATCCGACGCTTCTTCGAAGACCTGGTTCCGCACGGTTACCGCACCGATGCCCGCGATCTCGCCGCCGACGTCTACCGCATGCTCGGCGCCTATATGCGGGGCCAGCTGGCGATCTGCGCGTTGGTCGGGCTGGTCACCGGGATCGCCATGTGGTTCGTCGGCGTCCCCTACTCGCTGGCGCTGGGCATCGTGGCCGGCGTCACCGCCTTCATCCCCTTCATCGGGCCCTTCCTCGGCGCTCTGCCGGCGGTGGCGGTGGCCGCCTTCGTGTCGCAATCATCCGCCAAAGTCATCCTCGTTCTCGTTATCTACTTCGTGATCTCGAACGTCATCTACAACTTCATCTCCCCCAAGGTCTTCGGCGACGCGGTGCACCTCAGCCCGATGCTGATCATCATCGCGTTCGTGGTGGGCGGCTACCTCGGTGGCATCCTCGGGCTATTCGTCGCCGTGCCGGTGGCCGCCACCCTGCGTATCCTGTTCCAGTACGCCCACGAACGCGTCTACGCCTGAGCCAGCCCCCGGTCAAACCCTCGCACTCATCTCGGACGTCCACAGCAACCTCGAGGCGCTGGACGCCGTCCTGCAAGCGTTGCCGCGGGTCGATCGGATCGTCGTGCTGGGCGATATCGTCGGCTACGGTCCCGATCCCAACGCCGTAATCGATCGGCTGCGCTCCATCCGCGCCCGCGCCGTGATGGGCAATCACGATGCGGCGATGCTCGCCCCCGCCCAGCTCGACTGGTTCAATCCACATGCGGCCGCGGCCGCTCGCTGGACGCAGACCGTCCTCACCCCCCAGAGCCGGCAGTATCTCGCCTCGTTACCGAAGCTCGGCCGCCTCGGGCGCCACCGGTACGTCCACGGCAGCCCCAAAAAGCCTTACCTATGGGAGTACATCCTCGATGACCTCCAGGCCCTCGAGATCCTGCTGAAGCTGGGCCGTCGCTTCTGCTTCTTCGGTCACACCCATTTGCCCCGGGTCTTCACCGAGGAAGGCGAGCAGATTCCCGACTCAACCGACTGGATCCCGCTCCCTGCGAGTGCGCTTGTCAACCCCGGCAGCGTAGGTCAGCCGCGCGATGGCAACCCCGAGGCCAGCTTCGCGGTCGTCGACCTCGGGGTGCCGGCGGTCCGCTTTGGCCGGATCCCGTATGACATCCCGACGACCCAGGCCAAGATCCGCGACGCCGGGTTGCCCGAGATGGAGGCGGTGCGGCTCGCGTACGGCCGCTGAACGTAGAATTGGGTCGCAATTCATGAAACTCGTCATCGTCGGCTGCGGGCGGGTGGGCGCCATGGCGGCCGTCGCCCTCTCCAAGGCCGGTCACCAGGTCACCGTGATCGACATCAACGGGCGTGCCTTCGACCGGCTGGGCCCGGACTTCAACGGCGAGATGGTGCTCGGCAATGGCATCGACGAGGATGTCCTCCGCCAGGCCGGCATCGAGAAAGCCGACGGGTTTGCCTCGCTGACCAACGGCGACAACCGCAACATCATGGCCGCCCAGATCGCGCGCGAGATCTTCAAGGTCCCACGGGTGATTACCCGAATCTACGACCCCATGCGCCAGGACGTCTTCTCCGAGCTTGGCCTTGACACGGTCTGCCCGACCCTTTCGGGCGCCAAGCAGATCCATGCCATGCTGAAAGGATGAGCGAGCCCATGTACGTGATCGTGATCGGGGGCGGCAAGGTCGGGTACTACCTGAGTAAGCACCTCCAGGATCGGGGATACGAGGTCACCCTGATCGAAAAGGACCCGCGGCGGGCGGAGGTCCTGAACTCAGTTCTCGGCGAGATCGTGATGGTGGGCGACGGGGACGAGATGGCCTTCCTCGCCACCACCGGCATGGAGCGGGCGGACGTCGTGGTCGCCGTGACCGGCGACGACGAGGACAACCTGGTCGCCTGCCAGCTGGCCAAGCGCAAGTTCAACGTCCCCAAGACGGTCGCCCGGGTGAACAACCCGGCGAACGTGCGCATCTTCAAGACCCTTGGGGTCGACGTTGCGCTGAGCGCGACCGAGGTCCTCCTCGACCTGATCGAGTCCGAGCTCGCCGGTAAGGAAGCGGCTGGCCGGACGGCCAGCAAGCCCTAGGCCCGGCCCAGAGGCAAGAAAAAAGCCGGCTTGCACCGGCTGTCCAATGTTCGGTAACGCTGAGTTACGCTTTGCCGATCTTGTAGATCTTCGTTCCGCAAGTTGGGCAGGTTCCCGTGGTGGCGGGCTTGCCGTTCTTCATCGTGATGTGCTGCGGATTCGAGATATCAACCTTTTTCTTGCACTTCAGGCAATAACCGGTTACGGCCATAACACTCTCCTTTGCTGGCTTTTGAA
>Ga0307479_10002919_pt1 | contig 15516 bp, 16 predicted proteins | sample atmos_gasesECM4C_FD_203743 | JGI IMG/M metagenome (GOLD analysis project Ga0307479, IMG submission 203743) | Hardwood forest soil microbial communities from Morgan-Monroe State Forest, Indiana, United States - atmos_gasesECM4C_515 | ecosystem: Environmental > Terrestrial > Soil > Temperate... | reverse complement strand
CAGCCGTCGGCCCCAACTCGGCGTCGCCGGCCTGCTCCACCGGCGCCATGGTGGCGTTACAGCCGGGCGCCGGCGCGCCGCACCGACTGGGCGTAGCCCACGGAATCGATCGCGGCCTTTCGCGGCGCCGCCCTCTGCACCAGCCCGGCCCAGAACGCGGCCGGTCCGGCATATCGATCACGAGCCACGGCGGCAGCAGGGCAGGTATAGACCCGGTTAGCGTCACGGAGAAGGACGCTGCCGTCGGTCTGGGTGAGATAGACCAGGCGCGGTCCCATCTCGGCGATCATGCGGAGTGCCTCGCGACCAGCGACGGGACCGAAGAGGGCCAGTGCATCGGTCGCCTGGAGGGCGACGCTATCAGCCGCACGCAACGCCGGTTCCAGGACCCGGCGCGTGATCCGGGCGTTGGTCCACCACAGGAGGTCGGCCTCGAGCAGCAGTGCGGAATGACTTCGCCGGGCGCGAGCCATGGTCAAGGCACCCAGCGCCGCCGATCGAGCGGGCTCGACCGAGAGGCTGTATCCCGAGACCACGGTCAGCGCCGCCGTCAGCGAGACCGGTGGCAGTTCGTCGAGTCGGAGGGCGAGATCCGCACCGCGGTCCACGCGGCGATCTCCGGCGTGGCCGTCGGGCTGATGCCACACCGTCGTTCGCATGCCGGGAGCGGTCCGCATCCACTTCAGCTCGACCTTCAGTCGTGCAAGCGCGTCACGCACGTGACGGCCGGCGTCATCCTCGCCCAGCTTGGCAACCAGCGCGGCGCGAACCCCGAGCGCCGCGGCGTGCGCGGCGAGCCGTGCGGCCCCTCCACCCAGGATCGCCACGCCATCGGCGGTACGTTCCTCCGCCACATCACCGACGGCGAGCCAGTCCAGGGCTCCGCTCATCGGGGTCATGATAGTCAGCGGTCACGCGGGACCGGTTGACTAGAGTGGTGTGATGGCCAACCGTCTGGCGCACGAGACCAGTCCCTACCTGCTGGAGCATGCCCAGAATCCGGTCGACTGGTATCCCTGGGGCCCGGAAGCGCTGGCGCGCGCGCGGCAGGAGAACAAACCCATCATGCTGAGCGTCGGCTACAGCGCCTGTCACTGGTGTCACGTGATGGCCCGCGAGTCCTTTGAAGATGAGGAGACCGCGGCGCTGATAAACCGGGACTTCGTCGCCATCAAGGTGGACCGTGAAGAGCGGCCGGACCTGGATCAGGTCTACATGCGGGCGACGCAGGCGATGACGGGGTCCGGCGGATGGCCGATGACGGTGTTCCTGCTGCCCGATCAAACGCCCTTCTTCGCCGGCACGTATTTCCCGTCGAGCGAACGGTTTGGCATGCCCTCGTTTCGTCGCGTCCTCGCCGCGGTCGCCGATGCGTTTGCGAACCGTAAACCAGAAGTCGCCCAGACGGCCGAACAGATCCGCGAGTATTTGAAGCGGCCGGCGCTGCCGCTGGCGGCTGGCACGCTCGAGCCGTCGCTGCTCGACGAGGCCTATGCGCGACTGGCGCGCGACTACGACCCGGGCCACGGCGGTTTCGGCGGCGCACCGAAGTTTCCCCAGCCGATGCTGCTCGAGTTTCTGCTGCGCACCCATGTCCGGACCGGCCAACCGGCTGCGCTCGAGATGGCGACCAACACCCTGCGCGCCATGGCCGCCGGCGGGATGTACGACCAGCTGGGCGGTGGCTTTCATCGCTACAGCGTCGACGAGCGCTGGCTCGTCCCGCATTTCGAAAAGATGCTGTACGACAACGCCCTGCTGGCCCGGGCCTATCTCGATGCCTGGCAGCTCACCCACGATGCGGCGTTTGCTCGGGTGGTGGAAGAAACGCTCGCCTTCGTCCAGCGAGAGATGACGGCGCCGGATGCTGGGTTTTACTCCAGCCTCGACGCCGACACCGAGGGCGAAGAGGGCCGCTTCTACCTGTGGACACCGAACGAGCTCGATGCCGTCCTTGGTCCCGAACAGGGCGGCGCGCTGGCGCGCGCCTTCGACGTCACGCCGGACGGCAATTTCGAAGGCCACAACATTCTTCATCCCGTCGCTCCGGGCGCGATCGACCTGCTCGCGGCGGCCCGCGATCGGCTACTGTCGGCGCGAGCGCAGCGGGTCCGGCCGCATCGCGACGAGAAGGTCATCGCCGGATGGAACGGGCTGATGCTCCGGGCGTTTGCCGACGCGGGGCGGGTGTTACGCCGGCGCGACCTGGTCGCGGTTGCGGAGGCCAACGCCCGCTTCCTGCTGTCACGGATGCGTCAGGACAATCGGATGCGCCGCAGCTACAAGGATGGCCGGGCTCCGCTGGCCGGCTACCTGGAGGACCAGGCGTCGGTTGCGGATGGGTTGCTCAGCTTGTATGAAGCCACCTTCGATCCGACCTGGCTCGACGATGTGCGCGGCCTCGTGAACGAAATGCTGACCGCGTTCTGGGACAACAGCGAGGCTGCGTTCTTCGATACGGCATCGGACCAGGAGCACCTGGTCGTGCGTCCGCAGGATGTCACCGACAACGCGATCCCATCGGGGACCTCGATGGCCGCCGACGTGCTGCTGCGCGCCGGCATGCTCCTCGGCGAACCGACGTGGGTCGACCGCGCGCACGTCACCCTCGAACGGCTGGGACCAACCGCGGCCAAGGCACCGCAGGCCTTCGGCCGCCTGCTCGCCGCGGTCGATTTCTACCTGGGCCGACCGGTCGAGCTGGCCCTGATCGGCGATCCAGCCGAGCCGCAGGCGAGCAAATTTCTCGAGGTAATCAGAGCGCGCTACCTGCCCAATCGACTGGTCGCGGTCGCCCCGTCGGCCCGTCAGTCGCCAGCGATACCACTGCTCAGCGACCGCGCCGCGATCGGCGGAAAGGCGACCGCTTATCTCTGCGAGGGTTTCGTCTGCCAGGCGCCGACCACGGACCCCGCCGACCTTGCCCGACAGCTGGATAGCTTCAGCGCGAAACCGGTTGCGTCCTGAGCCAGTCCTGGTAGTCCGCCGGCGTATTGATGTTGCGAAAGGAGCGCAGCTCGGGATCGACGGTGCGCAGCTCTTCCGACACGACGTAACGAACGGCGCTGCGGTCCAGCAGGCTCTTGATGCTGCGTTCGCCGGCCTCGAGTAGGGCGGTGATACGCGGAGCCAGCTCGCGACGGTAGAGAGCGCACACCCCCTCCGGCTCCTGGTCAGGGCGGGGCACGACCGCCTCGTAATCGCTCGCGAGGGCGAGGAGCAGGCCGCCGAGCGCCGGCTCGACGTCGGGCAGGTCGCAGCCGACCACCCAGACAAGGCGGTGGTTCGCCGCAGCAAGGCCGGCGAGCATGCCTGCGAGCGGGCCGAGCCCAGGCTGATGGTCAGCAACGGCGCGAACACCCTCAACCGATGCGGCGACCGACCCGCCGGCAATGATCGTCTCGTCGACGACCGGCCCCAACCGCCGAGCCAGGTGCTCGATGAGTGTCCCGTCACCCGCGGCCAACGTGGCCTTGTCCTGACCCATGCGGCGGCTGAGCCCGCCCGCCAGGATGACGAGGCTGCAGCCGCTGCGCATGGCGAAGAGCCTACCGGTCGACTACTGGCCGATGGCGCCGCTGATGTTGCAGAAGACGTTGGCGACCTGGTTACCGAGGATGATCAGCAGCGCGATCACGACAACCGCGATCAAGACCAGGATCAGCGCGTACTCGACCATGCCCTGGCCTTGCTGGCTTCGCGTCCGACGACAAACGCGTCGAAAAAGTCCACCGAGATGCATGCGTGCATTGTCCGTTACCAACCTTTCGCACCCCGTTACGGGACCGTTGCAGTTTCGCGGGATAAGAAAAAGACCGGCGACCGTGCCGGTCTTTTCTTTCCTGGCGGCCCCGTAACGATTAGGAGGGAGAAACTGAGGCCGAAGCCGAGGGCGCGAGCGACGGAGCGTTCGACGGCGGGTTGATGATGGTCGTGTTGCCGGCGCCAGCGCCGAACCAGTGGGCGACGGCGAAGCCGTAGAAGAGGATCGCCAGGATCACGATCAGGGCGATCAGGAAAATCGCAACCACCGCCGCACTGGAGCCTCCGTCGTCGTCATGCTCGTGAACAACCGCCATAAAGTACCTCCCTGGAGCGTGTTAACTGATACCGCTACTATCATATCAACTGTCTGTCTTCAAGTCAATATCGAGACATCCCCGGGCAGGGCCGAGTTGGGATAGCGGCGTGACAGGGTTGATATCAGCAGATGGCTGGGTGCGTAACTCAGAGAAACCGGGGTCGGTGTGCATATGTGGAAACCCCTGTGTAAAAGGGGGCAGGTCAGCTCAGGCCTTGCGCGCGACGTCGCGAACCGTGGCCTGGGCAATCGGACGGACCACCATCTCGTCGATGTTCACGTGGGGTGGCCGGGTGACGGCCCATACGATGCAGTCCGCGACGTCAGCCCCGGTCAGCGGCGTCATGCCCTGGTAGACGGTGTCAGCCCGTTGCTGGTCGCCCTTGAAGCGGACCAGGCTGAACTCCGTCTCGACCATGCCTGGCTCGATCTCGGTCACGCGGATCGGCTCGCCCAAGAGCTCCAACCGGAGCGTCTTGGTGATCGCCCGCACGGCGTGCTTGCTGGCGGTGTATCCGACGCCGCCGGGGTAAACCTCAAAGCCGGCGACTGAGCCGAGGTTGACGATGTGGGCGCGAGGGGCCCGCCGGAGCAGCGGGAGCATCGCCTTGGTGACCCGAAGGACGCCGAGGACGTTGGTTTCCATCATCTGCACCCAGTCGTCGTCGCTTCCCTCGGCCAGCGGTTGCAACCCCGCGGCCAGCCCAGCGTTGTTGATCAGGATTTCGACCTCCGGGTAGCGCGCCTCGACGGCACGAACAAATGTATCGATGCTGCTGAGATCGCGGACGTCCAGCGGAACGGCCAATCCGCCCAGCTCGCGGGCGACCGCAGCCAGGCGGTCCTGTCGGCGGGCCCCGAGCACGAGCGTGAACCCTTCGTGGGCGAGGCCGCGAGCGGTCGCCTCGCCGATTCCCGAGCTGGCGCCGGTTACGACGGCGACGCGTTCGGGGGAAGGCACCTCTTAATGGTAGGCGCGACCGTCAGCATCACGGTCTGTTCTTTTCCCGCCACAGTCAGTATCCTTTCTTGAGGAGTATCGGCAGGAGGCGAGCGGAAGGGATGGGTAGAGGTCAGCGTGGCCTCGCGCTTGCAGCCGCGTTGCTGCTGATCGGCACCTGCGGTGCCTTTGCTGGCGCCGCGACGGCCAGCGGTGCCTGGGCGGCCAATCCGTCGCAGGCCAGCCCGAATCGCCCGCATCCGTCACCATCGCCAACGCCAACCCCGACGCCGAGGCCAACTGCGACGCCAACCCCTACCCCGCCGCCCACGCCTCGCCCGACGCCATCCCCCACGCCCCCACCGACGCCTCCGCCCACGCCGCCGCCGACACCAACGCCAGCCCCAACGCCCTCGGCTTCACCAACGCCGGCGCCGACGATCACGCCCGGGCCGACGCCCACCCCGGCTCCCTCGGCCGCGCCACTACCGGACGCCGTCGCCCCCGGCGGGGGCGGCCTGCCGTTTACGGGCCTGGCGCCGAGCGGATCAGCTCAGGCGGTAGCGATCGAACCCACGCCGCAAGGCGCTCGCACCGCGGCCGACACCGGTGCCCCCGGCGATTCGCCGAATCTCTTCCTGGTTTTGATGGTGGCGATCATGGCGATCCCACTCTTGCTGACGATGACGCTGCTGGCGACGGTCCTGACGCGGCGCTAAGGCAACTGCGAGCCGCGAGGTTGTACGAACTGGTCCTACTTGACCGCACCTGCGAGCACACCCTGGACGAAGTAACGCTGCAGCGAGAAGAACACGATCAACGGAATCAAGATCGAGATCATCGCGCCGGTCGAGATCACCCAGTAGTTGGCAGCGAGCGTCCGGGTCTGGTCGTAGAGGAAGATGGTAAGGGGGTGGTGGGGATTGCCGCCGAGGAATACCAGGGCAATCAGGAGGTCGTTCCACACCCAAATAAATTGGAAGATGGCGAGCGACATGGCAGCCGGCAGGCTGAGGGGCATAACGACTCGCTGAAACAGCGTCCACTGACCAGCTCCGTCGATCCGTCCGGCTTCCATCAATTCAGTGGGAATACCGATTAGGAAGTTGCGCATCAGGAAGATGCCAAAGGGCAGACCGAAGGCGACGTGGAAGATGACCACGCCGAGGAGCGTCCCATAGGGGTTGAAACCACTAATCGAACCAAAGCCCCTGAACATCTGCACAACTGGAATCAGGGCCACCTGCAGCGGCACCACCAGAAGGGCGACGACAGCCAGGAACACCGCCTCACGACCGCGCCATCGACCGAAGACGAGTGAGTAGGCGGCCAGGCTCGAGATGATCGCGACCAGAAGCGTCGCCGGCACAGTAATCGCAATCGAGGTCGTGAGGGAATCCAGAACCCCGCCCGGCACGAGACCTTGTGAGAACAGCGTCGCATAGTTCTGGAGCGTTAGCTGCGCAGGGGCACCGAGAACCGTCCACCATCCAGATTGTTGGAAGAACCGCTCGGGTCGTAGCGAGATGATCGTCAAGCCGATGGTCGGCACCAGCCAAAAGATGGCTATGATCGCCAGCACGATATCGAGCACGGCCCGCGACGGGCGGAAGCGGAAAGCACGCTGCCCGGTCTGCTCGGCAGTACGCGAGACAGCCACTGGGGCGGCGGCGCTCATCCGCGAATCCTCCTGAGGTTGGACACCATGGCCGGGATAACGAGCAGGAAGAGGATCACGGCAAGCGCGCTCGACAAGCCCGAGTGGATACCACCAGTGAATCCATCGTTGTACATCGCCAGCGCCAAGGTGCTCGCATCCCCCTGGGAGGAGCCGGGCGCCATATTAAGGATGATGTCGAAGATCTTCAGGACGTTGATGATCATGGTCACCAGGACGACAACCAGGACCGGGGCCAATAGCGGCATGGTGATCCGGCGGAAGATCTGACCTTCGGTTGCACCGTCGACCCGGCCAGCCTCGAGAAGCTCGCGGTTAAGTGAGGTAAGCCCGGCGCCGATGACGACCATCGCGAAGCCGGCCCACATCCAGAGATACGCGACGATCATCGCGAGGTCGACGAGGGGAACGCTGAGGAGCGCTTGGGCCGTTTCGCTGAGGTGGCTCGTCGGGGTTAGCGATTGCGAACCAAGCCAGAAAATGCCGGTGAACCCCGATTGAAAATTCTTAGCGTCGATCTGCACCTGGAAGCTGCCGCTGCCAACATTTTCGAAGCGGAAGTCGCCATGCTGGTCGGTCGTGGTCGATGTCACGCTCGTGCCGTCGCCCCGCAGGAGTGTCAGTCGCAGGCCGGGCAGGCCGACCTCATCTGGAAAGACCTGGCCGCGGACGGTTGGATGAGACGGGGAGAAGTCGCGGTACACCAACCCCGTAATGGCTCCGGAGGAGGGTGACGGTGGAACGGCGGTCTGCGCTCCAACGACCTGAAGGGTCGCGGCATTGATCCCGATAAGCCCTAACTCGACGGTGTCGCCCGCGGCCGCCGTCGACGTGCTTTGCAGGCTCCCTGATGCGCCGGGGCCCAGTCCGGACGAAGCCAGCGCCGCCACCGTCTGGCCTGCGGAGACATTGACCGGATACAGGCCGGGCGGATTGACCCAGTCACTCGCCGTCTGAACGGCCGCGTTGACCATGCCAACGTGAGGATCGAGATCGAAGATCGTCCGCCAGATGAGGGCCGACGCCGTGGCGCTAAAGACGATGGGCATGAAGATGATGGCCTTGAAGGCGGTCGACCATCGAATCCGCTCGGTGAGAACCGCGAAGAGCAGGCCGAGGAATGTGACCACAAAGGGGAAGACCACGACCCAGATGACGTTGTTGCGGAAGTTCACGATGATGCTGGCGGTGGAGAAGACCGACTTGTAGTTGCCGAGCCCCACGTAATTGGTTGCGGTCTCGTCGTAGAGACTGTTGCGAAAGGTGGCGACCACAGGATAGATCGTGATGGCCAACAGCCAGATCGCAGCGGGCGCGAGGAACAGCAGCGAACCGAACTGATCGCGCCAGCCGCCGCCACCAGCGGGCTTGCGCGTAAAGGGCACGGCTGGAGAGGTCGCGACCGGCGTACCGGCGGGAGTCGGCACCCCTGTCGGCACGCCGGTTTCCGCCGGTGGCGCAAGCTCGCGACCGGGTGACCGCGACGACAACGTCACGCCTCCGTTGTGCCGGAGCCCGGGCCCCGAAGGGTCATGCAGGCCGTCCTAGTGGCCGAGACCCGCGGTCGCTTGCTGGTCCATCGTCGCCTCAATCGACGAGATGCTCGAGCTGCTGGGATTCTTGAGGTAGTCGAGCAGATCCTGCCACATGTTCTTCTCCCAGGTCCCCTGCAAGTCGTCGAGGCTGAACACGAAACTGCTGGCGCCGACCAGCGCCTGTGCAATGCCTTTGCTGACCGGGTCAGGGTAGGCGCTCGCCGGCACCTTCTTGTTCGGTGAGGCAAAGCCGCCCAGATGAGCCCAGATTGCGGCGGCATCAGGACCGGCGAGATACTTGATCAGCGCCTCGCTTTGCGGGGTGTCCTTGAGCATTACGGCTACGTCGCCTGCACCCTGTATGGCAGCGCTGTTCGCGCTATTCGCGGACGGCGCCGGGAAGTCGAAGAAGTTATAACAGGGCGTCTTGCTCGGATCGGTCGTGCAGCTGGCGCCGCCCGATCCCGTCGTTCCGGGCGTGTAGTTTTTGGAGTTGCCCGTGATCTCTGTCGCCACGAAGTCGCCCTCGAAGACCATCGCCGCCTGGGGCTGCGCCCCGGCCTTGGGGAACACTTTGTCGACGCACGCGGGGTAGGCATTCGATAGCGAGCCCTGCAGGCCGCCAGCGAGATTGCTTGGCGTGCCGACGAGCTGGGCCATGGTCGTGAAGGCAGTCGTCACGGTCGGATCCGTCCACTTAACGGAATGCGCGGCCAGTGCGTTGTATTTGTCTGCCCCCGCCGTCTTCAGATAGACGTTTTGCCAGAAGTCCGCGACGGGCCAGCCAACGTCGGTGCAGAGCGAAAACGGAGTGACGCCGGCTGCTTTGAGGGTGTTGACGTCCTGGATCAATTCTTCCCAGGTCTTGGGTGGCGAGCTGATGCTCGCGGCGGCGAACTCGGCCGGGTTGTACCAGATCGTGTTCTTGTTAGCGCCCTTGAACCAGACGCCATAGAGCTTGCCGTTGTACGAACCCAAGGTGTTCCAGGCCGATCCATAGTTGGAACTGAGACCGCCAAGGATGCTGGTCAGGTCCGTGATCTTTCCCTGCTTGGCCAGCGTCTGTAGGGTTCCTGGGTCCGGGATCAGCGCGACGTCCGGGGGGGCCCCGCCCGCGACGGCCGCCGCCAGGACGGTGTCGATGTTCGATCCCTTGCTCGAGTAGTTGACGGTGACACCGTTCTGACTTTCGAATGGCGTCAGCGCTGCGGTGAAGGCTGCTTGCTCTCCGCTGCTCCATTCAGCCCAGAGGCTGACCGAGCCGCCCTGTACGGACGACGACGTTGGGGCGTTGGACGTGCCGCAGGCCGCCAGCAGCAGACCTCCGACAATGGCGAACGTCAAGATCCTCGGCTTCATTCCCATCCTCCTGCGAAGTCGGTCCCGAACTTTGCGAATACTCTACGCCTGAGCCGACCCATCATCAAGGCCCACGCATTTCCGCGACCCTAGTGATGCCGGCTGAACATGGTTAATGTTTTCTAATTGGTCCCGTGTCCTCCGCGCCTGCCCATCGACCCCACCCAGGACCACCAGCCGCTCAAGGGACGCCGGACCCGGTTCCTTAGCTCGCTGCCTTCTTGACAAGCTGGCCAATCCTTTGCTCGACGGCTACCGTCAACCTTTTCAGGGCAAAGGAGGTTGGCCAAATGTCACCCTCATCGAGTTGTGCATCTTGTTGAAAGCCGAGCGTGGCGTACCTCGACTTAAATTTCTGGCCGCTCTGGAAGAAGCAAATAACCTTGCCGTCCTTCGCATAAGCGGGCATCCCGTACCAGGTTCTCGGCGTTAGAGCCGGAGCCGTGGCTTTGACGATAGCGTGGATCCGCTCGGCAAAAACCCGGTCCTCTTTCGGCATCTCGGCGATCTTCGCGAGTACGTCGCTTTCCCCGTCATCCTGACCCGAGCGAGCGCGTCTCCGCTCATTGAGCGTCTCCCTCATTGCGTCACGTTCCTCGGCTGACAACAACGAAGACGCCTTGGCAGTGGTGCGGCCGGCCGATGTCTTCGCGGCCTTTCGTGGGCTCATGTGTCTATCCTCCGGTCGGATTATGCCAAGACCAGTGACACTTTCGGCCAGCTATCACGTCCCAGCGCTTCCCAAGCAAACACGTTCCCCGTTACGCGTTGGAGTCTCGGGTCGTTTACCTTGTGAGCCATGTCGCCAACTTCACGGAACAGCCTGATTATGTCGGCGGGGAGCGTTGGGGCTGCTCTTGCCTTCGGCGTCAGTCTGCACTTCCTCGCCGTCTATCTGCGGGACCACGGTCCCTCGGGTCAGGGGCAGTCTCTGCCAATCGCCCTATTCCCGGGGTTGTTTTCATTCGGTGGCTTTTAGAGCGCTCGCGAGCGGACTCGGTGTCGGCCGCAACGCCTGGCTCCTTCCCCTCGACATCACCTTTAAGACGATCGGGCTGCGGTACGGCTGGCTGAAAGCCCTCTTCGACAATGCCCCGCCCGGGCCGCTGGCGATGACAGGCCGCTTGCGGGCCGAGCGGGCTGCCTGGCGCGCGGTCCATCAAGTGCCGGCCTACCGCGCTTACCTGTCCGCGCATGGCGTAGCCGTGGATCGGCTGGTGCCGGCGGGGATCCTGGAAAAGCTCCCCGAAACCGACAAACGCAGCTACATCGACCCATACCCGCTGGCCGAGCGCTGTCTCGACGGGCGCATTCCGTTCGTGGGCACGACGATCGACGAATCGAGTGGGTCGACCGGCACGCCTTACAACTGGATCCGCTCCGAGGCCGAGCGCCATATCGCCCACCGCAACATCAGTTTCTTCGCGCGCTATTGCTTTGGATCCGATCCGATCGTGACCATCAATGCGTTTTCGATGGGCGCGTGGGCGACCGGGTTCAACATGACGTTGGCCCTCAACCACAACGGGATTGTCAAGTCGACCGGACCCGACATCGGCAAGATCCTGTCAACCATGCGATTCCTCGGACCAACCTATCGCTATCTCATCCTCGGATATCCGCCTTTCGTCAAGCATCTGTTGGACGAGGGCGACGCCGATGGCATGCCATGGACCGCGTATCGCATGCAGGCGATGGTCGGGGGCGAAGGGATGACCGAGGAACTTCGCGACCATCTCCTGCAGCGCTTCAAGTCCGTCTACTCAGGATATGGCGCGACCGATATCGAGATCGGCATGGCAGGCGAGTCGCCCGCCAGCGTGGCGATTCGGCGACTGACGCGGGCCCGGCCCGATTTGCGGCATGCACTGTTTGGCGACGACTCGCGCTTGCCGATGGTGTTTCAGTACAACCCCCTGATCCACTATATCGAGGTCAACTCGCAACGCGAGGTTATCTGCACCATCAGCCGGCTGGACGTCCTGGCGCCGCGGATCCGGTACAACGTTCACGACGAGGGGGGAATCCTCGACTACGGCCGCATGATGGCCACGCTGCGATCCTTCGGACTGGATTCGGCGAGCTTCGGCCAGGATCCAGCCGCCGCCGGGCCGCGTGGCCCCTTACCCTGGGTGCATCCGGTCCGCCTTCCGTTTCTCTGGATCTACGGCCGCCGCGATGCGACGATCAGCGTGATGGGCGCCAACATCTACCCCGAGGACATCGAGACCATCATCTATCGGGACGGGCTGCTTTCGGCCCGCCTGCACTCGTTCTGCCTGTCGGTGGTCACGGATTCATCGGCGACGCCACGGCCCTGCATCGCGCTCGAACTCACCGGCGACTTGCCGGACGATGCGCAGTGGAGCGAGCGGCTTGCGGCGCAGTTTCAAGCGGGCCTGGCTGGACTTAACCTCGATTACCGCGCAGCCCTGGGCGAATTCCCGGCAGCAATGGTCCCTGTCATCGAGCTCTACGGCCGCGGGGATGGGCCGTTTAAGGCTGACGCCGGTCGGATCAAACAGCGACGAATCGCCGAGTAGCCGGGAAGCCCCGTCAAGATAGCCGTAAGGCCCGTCGCCCACCGAGACCATTCGGAAAGCTGAAGCTGGTCCCTCAAGGGCCCACACGTTGAAGGCAATGGCTGGGTCAATTGGTCAGGGTTGGCAACCGTTCTCGGCGGGCTCGCCAACGCCGTTCACTTGTCCGTGAACCGCCTTTTATCGCAGCCGGCCACAGCGACTGAGTCCGCTCGGAGAACAGGCGGACATAGGTGACGACCCGGGCCATGCGTCCAGCGAGGATTCTTAGACCGCTAGCGCTGTTCCAGCGGCATCATTCCACCAACTGGCTGACGAAATCTGATGCTTCTATCCCTGCACAGAGCGATCGTCATGAACCGAAGCCCGAAAAGCGAATGATACCGAGATGCAATCGCGAGCGAATCAAGCAGCCGGTGGGATGCGTCGGGAAAGCGGGCAGCGAAGCGATCGATTTCCCGCAGAATCAACACCGTCCCGCTCTCATCTGGTATTTCGATGTCTTCGAGGCTGTCGTTCAACATGTCTGGATTCAGCACCTCGACGGAGTAAGGAAGAGCCGGGAATCTCAAAGTCGCACTGAGACCTGTCCAGGCTGCTGCTTCGGTCGTCCAACCAGCACAGTCAGCCTCGCAGAGCATGTAGGCGTTCTTCTGAAACCACTCGACGACACCGGCCATGTAGGCGGGGTCGTAGTAGATAAAGACGGCTCCATTAACGAGGATCCCAAGGTCAATGCGACCGTCGTCCAACCCATGTCTGAAGGGTGCCACGCCCAGCATCCTAGCCGACCCTCTCCGTAGGCGCGACGAGACATGCCGGTTTGGTCGAGAGGGCTGCTCCATACGCGTCCTCAGGGACAGAAGGCTGGAATTTGAATTGCGAAAGCCCTTCGACGCCCTCGTCACAGCGGCAATAGTGAAAATGGCTGGGGCGCTAGGATTCGAACCTAGGATTACCTGATCCAGAGTCAGGCGCCTTACCAGCTTGGCCACGCCCCAGCGGGAAAAGCGACGACAGTCTATCAGCACGCGGTGCAGATCGAGGCCGCGCTCAGGCCGAGAGCCTCGCCAGCATGAACTCCGGGGGCGGCCTTTAGACGCAAAAGACCGAGCCGTTAGGTGGCCTTCAGTTTTCGCGCGTTAGGCTTGTGAATTAGGCAGTCCTGCCGATGCAGCGGAGTTACGCTCGGTGGCACGCTGCGAACGACGCATACTTGTAGGTCCCCGGGGGCGACGGTGGGGAAAAGGGGGAGCATAATTGGACAGCGGCATGCCAATCGTCCGGCTGGGGCATGTCGATGCGGTCGGCGTTCGCCACCTGACGCCACGGCAGGCCGAGGTGTTGCGCCTGCTGGCCCGCGGATGGACTGATGCCCAAATCGCGGGCGAGCTTTTTCTCAGCCGTCGTACGGTGCACGCCCATCTTCGAGAAATCTTTCGCAAGCTGGGGGTTTCCCACCGGAGCGCCGCGACCCGCTATGCGATCGAGCACGGCTTAGCCTAAAGCGCCCAAGGTCAGCGGCAATACGAAATCACTCGCGTTCGCGCGTGATTGCTATGCTTAGCATCGTATAGCACAATGCAGCATCGATCGCGAGCGTGGGTCTTGAGCGAGACGTATCCTGATCACCTGACATCCCGAGAGGTGCACGTCCTGAAGCTGGTCTCCGCGGGCCTGACCAACCGAGAGATCGCCGAATCGCTCGGCCTGAGCTCTCGCACCATCGACGCACATTTGCGCTCCATCTTCGGCAAGATCGGCGTCGGTTCTCGTAGCGCGGCGACTCGCTACGCCGTCGAGCACGGCCTGGTTTAGCGACACCGGCGAGCAGCAGGTCGTCCCCGCGCGGCGGTCTAATGCCACATTGCAGCCCGCCAACGTTGTCCTTTACAGTAAGTGCGCGCAGCAAGGCGGTTCCTTCAACTCGACGATGAACCTGAGGCCTGGTTCGCGGTACCACGGATGAGCGCTCGTAACCGTCAGGAGACGCCGGTCGCGCGGGAGCGCCTTATGACGACGCGGGAAGCGGCGACCTTCCTCAAGGTTAGCGAGGCCTCGATTCGCCGGTGGACGGATAGTGGTCTGCTGCCAGCACGCCGGGTGGGTCGTCGTCGCGCCCGACGTCTCCGCGAAGAAGACCTCAGGAGCTTTATGGAGGCGGGTCCAGGCCAGGGCGCGGGCGCCACGGTTCCCAGGCCGCCCTCGACCATCGTCATCCAGAACGTGATCGTCTCGCAGGGAGACCACCTGGCCGCCTTCTACACGACCGATGCGGGCCGGCTCCGGATCGGCCTTCCTTTTCTCAGGGACGGCCTGCGCGCCGGGGAGACGGTCGTGCTTCGGGCGCTCCCGGACTGCCGCGAACGCTATTTCGCCGCGCTCCTCAGCGAGGGCGTCGACGCTGCGAAGGCCATCCAGGCCGGACAGCTCATGATCTATCCCGAAATCCCGGGATCAGCGAGTGAGCAAGTCGCGCGCTTCGAGGAACTGCTGACAGCGGCGTCCCGACAACGAGCGGAACAGATCCGCCTCCTGGCGGAGACGTTAGCGGATGTCCAAACCCTGGGATCGGTCGCCGAGCACATGGTCGTGGAGCAGCATTTAACGGCGGTCTTCAAACGGTTCCCCGTCGTGACCATCTGCGCCTACGACGTCCGCGCCTTCGATGCGGTCACCGTGGTCGAGGCGCTCAAGCTCCACTCCGACATCTTTGGGCCCCAGGTCGGCTACTGGCTGAACTGACCCGCGCGCGTCGGTAAGAATTGACCCATGCCCAAAGCGCCTCGTCAGCAGGGCATCCTCGCCCTCGACCTCGGCACATCATCCGTCCGGGCCGTCATCTACGACGTCCGCGGACGAATGCGGCCGTCGAGCCTGTTCGACGTGCCCTACAAGGTCCGCACGGCGGAGCCCGGCGAGGTCTCGTCAGACCCAGACGAACTGGTCAATCTGATCGGGCAGAGTGTCGACGGCGCCCTGCACGCGGCCCGCAAAAGTAAGGTCGATATCCTCGCCGCCGGTGTCTCGTGCTACTGGCACAGCCTGATGGGCGTCGACCGTTCAGGGCGGCCCACCACCGAGCTGCTCACCTGGGCCGACACGCGCAGCACCGCCGAGACAGGCTTCTTGCGCACGCGGTTCGACGAGCGCGCCTACCACGAGCGCACCGGCTGCTTCTTCCACGCCAGCTATTGGCCGCCGAAGTTGCGATGGTTGCGAGCGACGCGCCCCGCGGCCGTTCGACGGACCGTCCGCTGGCTGTCGCTGGGCGAGTACCTCTACCGGCAGCTCTTTGGCGAATCGCCGGTGAGCTACTCGATGGCATCCGGCACCGGGCTGTTGGATGTCAACCGCTGCCAGTGGGATCGGCAGGCACTCGA
>Ga0307479_10002918_pt1 | contig 15524 bp, 8 predicted proteins | sample atmos_gasesECM4C_FD_203743 | JGI IMG/M metagenome (GOLD analysis project Ga0307479, IMG submission 203743) | Hardwood forest soil microbial communities from Morgan-Monroe State Forest, Indiana, United States - atmos_gasesECM4C_515 | ecosystem: Environmental > Terrestrial > Soil > Temperate... | reverse complement strand
CCCGATGGACCGATGGAAAACGTTGACTACTATCAGATCGTCACTCCCACCTACTTCAAGACGATGGGCATTCAGCTTATTGATGGACGCCTGTTCACCGACGCCGACCGTAATGGCGCTCCCGATGTAGCGATCATCAATCAAAGCATGGCGCGGATGTTTTATGGCAATCAGAGTCCAGTGGGTCGTAGGGTGCGACCGGGCAACATCGATCCCTGGTGCACTATCGTGGGGGTGGTCGCGGATGTTAAGAACGCGGGCATCGACAAGCCGACCGGCACGGAACTCTATTTGCCCTATAACCAGAAACAGGGTTCGAGCAATCGCAATACCGGTATGACTCTGTTTGTGCGCAGCACAATGCCTGCAAGCTCCCTGGTCGGCGCAGTGCGGCGCCAGCTCGCGGATCTCGATCCTCAAGTTCCGCTTTCGAAAATCGCTCCTATGGAAGAAGTAATCTCGACTGCACAAGCGCGTCCGCGCTTCCTGAGCGTTCTGCTGACGATCTTTTCCGCGGTTGCGCTGGTTCTTGCGGCGGTGGGAATTTACGGACTACTCGCCTATTCTGTAGCTCGCCGAACCAAAGAATTTGGGCTAAGAATGGCGCTCGGAGCGCAGCAGCAGGATGTGCTCGGTCTGGTTCTGAAGCAAGGCGCAATCATGGTTGCCAGCGGACTCTTCGCAGGGTTGATCGCAGCATTTGCGCTCACCAGATTGATGTCGAGCTTGCTATACCACGTTCGCGCCACCGACCCGCTGACGTTCATTGTGGTGCTTTTCGGACTCGCATTGGTTGCTATGCTCGCCAGCTACATTCCCGCAAGGCGTGCAACTAAAGTCAATCCGACGGTAACGTTGCGCTACGAGTAGCCGTTGCGATTGATGCTGAACATCGCTCGCGTTCCACCAACGATGGGGCCTAACCCGTTCCAGTTAAGCCTGAGGAAATGTCGGCGGAGTCATCGGGATCGGCAGCAGGGCCGGCGCGGGGGCTATCCATGCCGGCTTCGCCTGCGATTTGGGTACGATGGCGCGGAAGAAGCGGCAGCACTCTTGCCAGGTTCCCAGGATTTGCTGCGCCCATAGGCTTTCGGTAAGAAGGGCATGTACGCGAACGAGCATCTCGAGCTGCCGAAGCTGCTCGGGGGACGGCAATCCAAGTTCGATTGTTTCCTGATTGACGCGGGTTTCAGTAAGGTGAGTCGGATCGAAGACGAAAGCCTTCCCGCCAGTCATGCCCGCAGCGAAATTACATCCAATTTCCCCGAGCACCACGACGCAGCCACCAGTCATGTACTCGCAACCATGGTCTCCAAGCCCTTCCACCACGGCAACCGCTCCGGAGTTGCGAACCGCGAAGCGCTCGCCGGCTCGGCCAGCAGCGAACAGGCGTCCTGAAGTCGCCCCATACAACGCAACGTTGCCGAGAATCACGTTCTCGTTCGACTGCATGATCGCCTTGCCGCTGGGCTTTAGAATCAGCGCCCCACCGCAAAGCCCCTTGCCAACGTAATCATTCGCTTCGCCTGCGAGCGTGACCTCCATGCCATCGACGCAGAAGGCGCCAAACGACTGTCCGGCAGATCCGTGAAAGGACAAGCGAACTTCGCTGTTGGTAAGGCCGCGAGGCCCCAAGGCACGAACGATCTCTCCAGCGATAGCCGCTCCTGCGGAGCGATCCTGATTGTGGATGACGAACTCGCGATCGAAGTTTTGTCCATCGCGCACGGTGGCGACAATTTCCTGGGCGAGGCTCAAACCAAAATCGTCGCGGTCCGATGGACGATCATTCCTGGATGTCGTGCAGCGCGGAGCATCGCCTTCGGCCTTAAATAGTAATTGCGACAACTGCAATGGACCTTCGCGGGAAACTTCGCGCAGCAGATCCGTCCGGCCGGTGGCTTCCTTCAGCGAACATACGCCCAATTCGGCGAGCAGGATCCGGATATCTTCGGCGAGGCGCAGGAAGAAGGTCACAACGTGTTCCGGCTTGCCGCGGAACTTTGCTCGCAGCTCCGGACGTTGCGTCGCGATTCCGGCCGGGCAGGTATCGAGATGGCACTGCCGGGCCATGTCGCAGCCGATCGAGACCAGCGCTGCTGTGCCAAACGCGAATTCTTCCCCTCCCAACAACGACGCGATCACGACATCGCGCGCAGTACGCAAGCCTCCATCCACGCGCAGTCGCACGCGGCTGCGCAGGCCGTTACGCATAAGCGTTTGCTGTGTCTCCGCCAGTCCCAATTCCCAGGGCGCGCCGGCATGCTTGATGCTGCTGAGCGGAGAGGCGCCGGTGCCGCCCGAGTGTCCCGACACGACGATGTAATCGGCGTACGCCTTGGCGACCCCTGAAGCGATGGTTCCGATTCCCGCTTCGGAAACCAGTTTTACGCCGACGCGAGCGGCGGGATTTACCTGCTTAAGATCGTGGATGAGTTGAGCAATGTCTTCGATGCTGTAAATGTCATGATGTGGGGGAGGGCTGATCAGCGACATGCCAAGCTGAGCGTGCCGTAAGCGAGCGATGAGTTCCGTGACCTTGGCCGCGGGAAGTTGGCCGCCTTCGCCGGGCTTTGAGCCTTGCGCAATCTTGATCTCAAGCTCTTCGGCATTGACCAGGTATTCGGTTGTGACTCCGAATCGGCCGGACGCGACTTGCTTGATCTTGTTGTTGGCCTTCCTATCGGAGCGGTAAATCTCGGGATCCTCCCCGCCCTCTCCGGTGTTCGACTTGCCGCCAAGCAGATTCATCGCTTCGGACAACGTGCGGTGCGCCTCGGGACTGATAGAGCCAAGAGACATGGCGCTGCTCACGAAACGCCGCGCGACCTCCTCTGCCGGCTCGACCTGCTGCAGCGAAACCGGTTCTTCGGTGCGGGTGAAATCCAGCAGGTCGCGCAGGTTGTGGGGAGCTAGAGACTCCGCAGAAAGGGTGAATTCACTCCACGCCGATTGATCGAGCGAGGCTGCCCCTTTACCGCGAGCGACTCCAACGGCGTTCTGCATAGCACGCACGAGCGGCGGCGCCCAACCGTGCTGGTCGGCATTGTCGGCCTTGCGGTAGCGAATGGAGCCAGGGTCGGGCAACAAATCCGACCCGCGATCGGTTACCGCACGCCGCGCAAGCTCTTGCTCAAAAGTTTCAAAACCGATGTTGCCCACCAGGTTCGGGGTTCCCTGGAAGCAAAGCAGGACCAGGCGATCGTCGAAGCCGATGGTCTGGAAGAACTGACCCCCGCGATAGCTCGCGACATCGGAAATACCGAGCTTGGACATCACTTTTTTCAGCCCGTTCCTCAGAGCTTCAAGCAGCTTCTCCTGTGAATCGCAACTTCGCAGTGCCAGCCACGGACATACCGCGCCTGCTCCATATCCAATCAGTACGGCAACGTGGTGGACGTCCCAGCAATCTCCCGCCTCGGTGATGAGATCGCAGCGCATTCGCAGACCTTTGCCGATCAAATGATGATGGATGGCGCCAACTGCCATCGCCATGGGAATCGGAAGATGAGTGGAGCTGGCGTTGCGGTCCGACAGCAGGAGCAATTCGGCGCCGTTGCTCACAGCGTCTTCCGCACGCTCACACAGATTCACAAGCGAATGCTCCAGACCATCCATCGCTGGGAAAACGCATTCGAGTTCGGCGACTTTGACCAGGCACTGAGAGCGAACTCCGTCGAGCTGAGACTCCCCGAGAATGGGAGAGGAAAGGTCGAGAAGGGCGCCACCCGTGGAGACGCAGCGTGCTGCGTCTCTACAAGTTCCGAACAGGGATGGCTTGCGGCCAAGCGTCGTCCGCAGGGACATCATCAACTCTTCGCGCAGTGGATCGATGGGCGGATTGGTGACTTGCGCGAATCTTTGGCGGAAGTAGGTATAGAGGGAACGCGGAATGCGGGCGAGCGCTGACACCGGCGTATCGTCGCCCATCGACCAGACTGGCTCCTTGCCATCTCGCGCCATCGGAGCAATTACGAGCTTCAGATCCTCGCGCGTGTAGCCGAAGAGCGCCTGAATTTGCTCGGCAGGAGCAGAAACCAGGCTGGCGGGCGCACCGTCCACCTTCATTGCGTGAAAGCCGTTCTCACTGTGAGTTCTCAAAAGGTGTAGCTTGATGTTCTCCGCATCGAGGATTTCGTGCTGCTGGAGATCGACAGCCAGCATCTGGCCTGGACCCAGCCGGCCCTTGATGGCAACTCGCTCGTCATCCAAATCAAATAAGCCGACTTCGGAACCAGCTACCACCAATCCATCCTCTGTGACTTTGTAGCGCAGGGGACGAAGTCCGTTGCGATCAAGAGCCGCTCCCACGTAACGGCCGTCCGCAAATGCCACTGCGGCAGGACCGTCCCATGGTTCCATCATGGCCGCATGCTCACGGTAGAACGATGCGAGTTCCTGGAACGCAGAATGCGCTTGCCAGGCTGGCACCAGGAGCATCGCCAGACTGTGCAGAAGATCGCGGCCGGAGTGCAGCAGCAGTTCCGCTGTTTCGTCGAGATGGCAGGAATCCGATCCACCCTCCCGCAGCAGTGGCAGAAATTCCGGCGGAAGCTCGGTTTCGCGCGCTTTCATCCAGGAACGATTGGCGCAGATCGTGTTGATTTCTCCATTGTGGGCAAGCAGACGAAAAGGCTGCGCCAGCCACCAGGAAGGATGGGTGTTGGTCGCGTAGCGTTGATGAAACAGCATGAACGCCGTTTCAAAGTCCGGGTCGCGGAGGTCGGCATAGAACTCTCGCAGATGTCCGCCCGCGCACAGAGCCTTGTACACCACGGTTCGCGAGGAGAGAGAAGCGATGTAGCTTTTCAGGTTTGCTCTCTCGAATTGCTTGCGCGCGCGGTGCAGTCTGAGTTCGAAGTCTTCAGATTGGATTCCAGATTCGGGAACAACGATTGCTTGCCTGATGATTGGCATGGATTCAAGCGCCGTCTGTCCCAGGGCGTCGAAGTTCACCGGAACTTCGCGCCAGCAAAGCAGCTTCAGGCGCTCCTGCCGCAACGCTGTATCCAAGGCTTGAACCGGAGCCGCCAGGTCTTCGGCATCGACAAACACCATTCCCACGGCAAGACCGGTTCCGGCGGGAAGCTCGCATCTGGCTTCGTTCAGGAATCGTTCCAGGAGCCGTCGAGGCACGGCCGTAGTGATTCCCGCTCCGTCTCCGCTCCGTCCATCCGCGGCTACCGCGCCGCGGTGAGCTAGACGAGAAAGCGCTTCCAATCCCATCTGCAGCAGTGCGTGCGACGGCGAACCTGAAACCTGGGCGATGAAACCGACGCCGCAAGAATCATGCTCAAATCGGGGATCGTACAAACCTTGCTGCACAGCGGCCGCCTGATAGGAAATAGAGCGGAGTGCTGACACTGCGCTCAAAGCTAGCCTTCAGGTGTATCAGTCATAGTGGAAGCGCTCCAATCGAATCTTCAGATAGTGCGCATTGAAAAACCGAATCGCATTCCCCTGGTTCAATGCTCGAAACGCTGCCTTATAATATTGACATTTGTATAAGCGAGATTTATAGTTCTCATCACGAATCGGCAGGTAAGTAACATCCATGAACAGTGCATTAAAAGCGAGATGCAGCGATTACAACCGAGGCTCGCTAGCGCCACTGGACGTTCTAATTTCGATTCGAATTTCCGTGCTTACGGTAGTGCTCTTGTCCGAGCAAAGCGGATGATGGCGGACGAGAGCAGCAAGATTGAAGGCCATCATCCGAAAGATGATGGCCTTAAGTGTTTCAGAGCAGACTGCGCTAGAGGTCGAGTTTGAAACTTCGACAATGAACCCACTCAAGAAAAACAGCGCGGCAATTACCGATGGTCCCAGCCGGTCTCCGGCTCGCGCGATGTTGAAGGCCGTTGGTTTTACCGACGAGGATCTTCGCCGACCCATTATCGGCGTTGCCAATACCTGGACGGAAATCGGCCCTTGCAACTTTCATCTACGCGAGCTCGCCGCCGAAGTAAAGCGCGGCATTCGCGATGCCGGCGGGACTCCCATGGAGTTCAACACGGTTTCAATTTCCGACGGCATCACCATGGGCGCGGAGGGAATGCGCACCTCGCTGGTGAGCCGCGAGATTATCGCCGATTCCATCGAGCTGGTCGCGCGCGGCAATCACTTTGACGGCTTGGTGGTGCTGGTCGGCTGTGACAAGACTATTCCTGGCGCCGTAATGGCCGTGGCGCGCCTGAATCTTCCTTCGGTCATTCTCTATGGTGGGTCTATTGCCCCGGGTTCGTTCCGCGGCCGGAATGTCACGATTCAGGATGTCTTCGAGGCGGTGGGAGCCCACGGCCGGGGCAAGCTGGCGGATTCCGAACTCAAGGAAATCGAAGATAACGCATGTCCCGGAGCCGGCGCATGTGGCGGGCAGTTTACTGCCAACACCATGGCGATGGTCTGCGAATTTCTCGGAATCGCGGCTATGGGAAGCGGCGGCGTACCTGCACTCCACTCCGGGAAGGCGCGGCAAGCGCAGGCTACGGGCAAACTGGTAATGGAACTGGTGAAGACCCAGCTTTTACCGAAGCAGATCTTCACTCATGAAGCGCTCGAAAATGCTGTTGCCAGCGTTGCCGCAACCGGCGGATCGACCAACGCGGTTCTTCATCTGCTGGCCATCGCACATACCGCCGGCGTTCCCTTCGCCATCGACGATTTTGAGCGAATCAGCGCTCGCGTCCCTTTGATCGCGGATCTCAAGCCCGCAGGCAGATTTGTTGCCACCGATCTTTTTGAAGCTGGAGGCGCCGCTCTGGTGGCGCAACGTTTGCTGGAGGCGAATCTGCTGCACGCCGATGCCTTGACCGTAACGGGAAAGACGATCGGAGACGAGGCCCGAAAGGCTGTCGAGACGCCCGACCAAGAGGTCGTGCGGCCAGTGAATCAACCGCTTAAAGCCACCGGCGGACTCGTGATTCTGAAAGGCAATCTGGCTCCAGAAGGATGCGTGATCAAGGTAGCAGGACACGAGTTCCATCGCCACGCCGGGCCGGCTCGAGTCTTCGATAGCGAAGAGCAAGCCTTTGCCGCGGTACAAGAGAACGCGATTAAGCCGGGCGATGTTGTCGTGATCCGTTATGAAGGCCCCAAGGGCGGGCCAGGAATGCGGGAGATGCTCGCCGTGACCGCGGCCCTGGTGGGAGCTGGCCTCGGAGATTCGGTCGCATTGCTTACCGACGGCCGTTTTTCCGGCGCTACCCACGGGCTCATGGCTGGTCACGTCGCTCCCGAAGCCATGGCGGGAGGTCCGATTGCCGCAATTCGCGAAGGAGATACGATCATCTTTGATCTCAGCAAACGCGAGCTACGAGTCGATGTTCCCGATTCCGAACTGAAGCGACGACTGAGTGGATGGCGTCCGCCACAGCCGCGATACATAACTGGAGTGATGGCGAAATATGCGAGCCAAGTGTCATCGGCTTCGCGTGGGGCGATAACGACCTAGCCGGAGAGGAGCGCAGGAGCGATGAAGACCGGTGCGCAGATCATGTGGGAATGCTTGCTTGCCGAAGGTGTGAAGCATGTCTTCGGCTATCCCGGCGGTGCGATCCTGCCCGCCTATGACGCGCTGTGCGGTTATCCGGAGATGCACCACATTCTTGTGCGGCACGAGCAGGGCGCAACCCACATGGCTGACGGATATGCTCGCGCCGGCGGCAAAGTTGGAGTTGCACTGGCGACTTCGGGACCGGGAGCCACGAACATGGTTACCGGAATCGCAACCGCCATGATGGATTCCTCGCCCATCGTCTGCATCACCGGACAGGTGGGAAGCAAGTTTCTCGGCACCGACGCCTTTCAGGAAACCGATATCACCGGCATAACCCTCCCTATCACCAAACACAACTATCTGGTCAAGCGCGCTCAGGATGTTGCCCCCGCACTGCACGAGGCCTTTCACGTGGCTCGCAGCGGACGTCCCGGTCCTGTGCTCGTCGATATCACCAAAGACGCGCAGCAGTCCTCCTATGATTTCAATTCCGATGCTTGCGGGCCGATCTCAAGCGCAGACCGCCAACCAGAAATCGATACACAAAACTTCGCTGCTGCACTGGCATTGATCAACGCGGCGGAAAGACCGGTGATCCTCGCCGGTCACGGTGTCCTGCTTTCCGGCGCCATGCAGGAACTGCGTGATTTTGCCGAGCGCGCGAGCATGCCCGTGGCTATGACGCTGCTTGGAATTGGCGGCCTCCCGGCGTCGCATCCGCTGAATCTGGGAATGATGGGCATGCATGGCGAAGCCTGGGTAAACCACGCGATTCAGGAAGCCGACCTGTTGCTCGCCTTTGGCATGCGCTTCGACGACCGCGTAACCGGGACGCTCAAAACATACGCACCGCACGCAAAGAAGATTCACGTCGATATCGATCCCGCTGAGATCAACAAGAATGTCCGCGTCGATTGCGCTCTGGTGGGAGACCTGCGCCGAGTACTTCAACATCTGCTTCCCAATCTGGAACGGACCGATCGCCAACAATGGCTGCATCATATCGATGGACTGAAGGGAGATGCTGCGGTCCGCGACATTCAGAAGCTTCCTGATAGCGGCCATCTCTATGCCGCGCACGTGATCAATGATCTCTGGCGTGAGACCAATGGCGGTTCCATTGTGGTCACCGATGTAGGCCAGCATCAGATGTGGGAAGCCCAATACTACAAGCACGAGCAGCCTCGCTCACTGATTACCTCAGGTGGCTTGGGCACCATGGGCTTCGCTCTCCCGGCGGCAATAGGAGCAAAGTTTGCGCGCCCCGACGCGGAGGTCTGGGTCGTAGCCGGTGATGGTGGATTTCAGATGACGATGCCGGAACTGGCTACAGCAGCTCAGGAGGGCCTCGACCTGAACATCGCCGTCATCAACAACGGTTATCTGGGCATGGTGCGGCAGTGGCAAGAATTCTTTTACGACCGCCGATATTCGGCGACTCCCATGCTGAGTCCGAACTTTGCCAAGGTTGCCGAAGCTTATGGATTGCGGGGACTGACGGTGCAGAGCCGTGAGCAAGTGATTCCGGCAATCCGCGAGGCCCGCGCGCATCGCGCAACTGCGTTAATCAATTTCCTGGTCGAGCAGGAGGATTCGGTTTTCCCCATGGTGCCGAGTGGCGCCGCGCTTGATGAAATGATCCGTCGTCCTAGTCCGCTGGTGGAAACGGCTGCATCGGAGGCATGAGCATGGTTCGCACTTTTATTGTCTATGTTGCCGATCATCCCGGCGTGCTGAATCGCGTATCCTCGCTCTTTCGCCGGCGCGGGTACAACATCGAATCGCTCACCGTAGGACACACGCACATCGCAGGCGTCTCGCGAATGACGGTTGTCGTTGCCATCGACGCTCAGGGCGCTCCCTTGGTAGAAGCCAATCTGCATAAGTTAGCCGAGGTCTTGCAGGTGGACGATATCACCAGCGTACCGTCACTCCATCGTGAGCTGGTGATCGCAAAAGTAGCAGCTTCGCAGGAGCTCCGCCCCGATCTAATGCGGGTTATCGAAGCATTCCACGCGCGCGTTCTGGAGGTCGGAGCAGAGTGGCTGGTGATCGAGGCAACCGGCCCTGAAGAAGTGATCGACAGTTTGATCGAAGGGGTGAAGCCCTACGGTATTGTGGAGATGACACGCACTGGACGAGTCGCCATGACGCGCGGCAACGCCCCGGCATTCACACCTTCACCGGCGCAATCGTCCGGGAAATCTCCATTTTGGAACACAACAGACGCGCCAACTATGCCACGTAACTGTTCTTAGGAGGATTCGCAAATGGCAAAAATCTACTATGACAACTCCGCCGATCTTGCGCTGGTTCGCGCCAAGAAGGTCGCGGTCTTTGGATACGGATCTCAAGGTCACGCGCATGCCCTCAACCTTCGCGACAGCGGTGTAGAAGTTCGCGTTGCACTGGAACCCCAAAGCCGCTCGCGCGCCAAAGCTCACGACGCGAGCTTTGAAGTGCTCTCTCCGAAGGAAGCGGCTGAGTGGGGCGATGTCATTGTGATTCTTGTTCCCGATACGGTCCAGGCGAAACTCTACCAGGAGGCTATTGCACCAGCCCTCTTGCGTAACGGCAAGACATTGCTGTTCGCCCATGGCTTCAATATTCATTTCAAAACCCTCACGGCGCCAGCGAATACCGATGTAATCATGATCGCGCCGAAGGGGCCCGGCCATCGCCTGCGCGAAGTCTTTGCCGAGGGCGGCGGCATTCCCGGCCTGCTGGCGGTTCATCAGGACGCGAGCGGCACGGCAAGATCGCTCGCCCTCTCTTACGCAAAAGGTATCGGATGCACGCGCGCGGGGGTCATTGAGACAACCTTTGCGGAGGAAACTGAGACCGATCTGTTCGGCGAACAGGCCGTTCTTTGCGGTGGAGTGAGCGCGTTGGTGAAGGCCGGATTCGAGACTCTGGTCGAAGCCGGATATCAGCCGGAGATCGCTTACTTTGAGTGCCTGCACGAACTGAAGCTAATCGTCGATCTGATGTATCGCGGCGGCCTGAATTTTATGCGTTACTCGGTCAGCGATACCGCCGAGTACGGCGATTACACCGGCGGGCCGAAGGTCGTGACGCCAGAGACCTACGCCGCGTTGCGCAAGATGCTGGCAGAAATTCGCAGCGGCGATTTCGCCCGCGAGTGGATCGCCGAAAACGAAAAGGGCCGACCCTGGTTCAATCACGTACGCGGCCGCGAGCGCGAACACCTGATCGAACAGGTGGGATCGGAGTTGAGGTCCATGATGCCGTTCGTCAATCCCGTGACGGTGTCGCCCGATCAGACCGAAACCAAAGCTCGAGTAAAACCGCGCGAAGAACAACAAGCCACAGCAAACGTTTAACGAGGGATCCAAATGCCGCTCTATGATCTGAATAAAATGCGTCCGGATTACCTGACCCCAGAGTACCGGCGTAAAGTCGCCAATGGCGAGAGCCTCACATTGGCCCGGCTCGAGGCCAAGCAGGGGTCGGTCACGAGGCCACACCATCACGATCACGAGGAAGTCATCCTGCTGCTCAAGGGATCGTGGCGCTTCCAGCTTCCCACCGGAGTTGTAACTCTGTTCCCAAACCAGGTACTGACGATTCCGCGCGGCGTCGAGCACTCGTCGGAAGTGCTGGAAGACGTAGTTGCCATCGATGTCTGCACCCCGCAACGCCAGGACTGGATCAGCGGCGCGGATCGCAGCCTGCATGGTGAGGTGGATGAGGGATTGTGGGCGGTATAGCAACCTCAATCTAGACCCGACCTCTCAGCTCTCGCAAAACGGTAAACCAAATCAAATAGGGCCTGTCTGCCCTTCGCAAGAGAAGACGGCCCATTCCCTGCTAACAGGGAAACTATCAGGGAGAATTAGCGTTGCAGCTTGCAAGCATGCGTCAGGTAACCCGCGTCAATTGCGGGGATGAGCTCGCAATTCCCTATCGATCGCTGCAATCGAGCAGGGAATTTATTCGGCGGGAACAGGGAATTTAGTTGGTGCGAACAGGGAACTTGATCTAAATATCAAGGAATCTCAGAGTCCATGCTCTGAGCATCCAACTTCAACACTGCAACGGCTCCATCCTCCAGGGTTCAGAGTGTCTTGCCCTGTTGGAGGTAAAGCTGGATGAGTGCAGTCACGTCGATCGGAATTTGCTTCTGCTCAACGTCTTGGCAGCCCCAATTCGAGAATTTCCTTGTGAGGCAGTCTCGAATCCAAGTCGTACCGCTCAAGTCTTGCGGCAAGGCCCGCAATTCACATTTGGTAATAACAGAGATGCAGACATCGGGGAGGGGGCCCTTGAAGTTTCTTCAAGAGACCGGGATGCTTGCGCTTCATTAATGTAGGACGAAGTATCTGTATCCAAATCCAACATGTACTTGGACATCAGGGATTGCGCTGCGCGGGAAGGTCCTCGACGCCTTCCACGAATTCTTTCGACGCGACCGATCCCGATGCCAGGTAAGCCGACCAATCCGCAGGCCGGGGAGAGAGAATCACTTCTTCTCCATTCTTGCGGATAAAGACTTCTGCGGTATTAAATTGGAACTCTTTGGGAAGACGCACCGCTTGGCTACGGTTATTCATGAAGATCTTGGCGGTACGCCGAAGGTCTTTTCTGTGTTTTTGTGGCATATACATGAGAATATGCCAAAGTAAACTCAAGGCAAACGGTTCACTCCGCTAGATTTGGCAAGATCTCGGCAGACGATGTGAGAAACGAAGAACTATCTCCGGAACCGTTCCTGGCGTGCTGCCATCACGCGCGCGAGACCGCTGCGGGCGGCGGCGTTGTGCGGCGCGAGCCGGAGAATGATGCCGTACTCATAACGCGCAAGCGCATAGTCGCCAGAGCCCGCGGCAGTGTCGGCCTTACGCAAAAGATCAGGAATATCGGCGCGGCTGAAGCCTTCGACTCGCGCATTATTGTTGCCAGATTCAGCGACCCTACGTCTCCCCTGCGACTGAACAGATTTCGACGATGTCGGGCTGGCAGAATCGGAATCGGTCTCCTCAGACGCGTCGGCATTCGTGTCTGGCGCTGAGTCTTGCGCCGAGTTTACCGTCGCAGTGGTTTTGGCTTGGTCGGTGGAACTAGTTAGTGTCGCCGCTCTCGGTTCTTGTGAACTCGGCTGAGCCGGTCCTGAAGCAGCTGGTGCCTGGGCTTCGGCGTTCTGCGGCGGTGCGGTCGCCGCGAGGGCTGGACCTTCGAGAGGGTCAGTTGCCGGTGTTGCCTGGACAACTGCAGTCGAGAGCGCATTCGAGGCTTCCGCAGATGCCTTTCCCGTTTCCGGCTGCGAACTTACGGCTCCGTTTGATGTAGCCGTTGGCTCGACCTTCGCCGGCAATGCAGTTGTTGATGTGCCATTCGCGGAGCTAACACGCGAAGTGTGCGCCCCCACATTTCGTACGAGACTCCCTATTTTTTGCCAAGAAGGCGGAAGGGACCCGGTTCGGGTCTTCACTCGATAACCCCAGCTCCCGAGCGTTCCCATCACTAGAAGCACTAGGACTACTGCCCATGCGAAACCTACTGAGCTGGGCTTCTTTGTGGCCTGGACTCTCACTGCGGCAGCTGAACGAGTTGTAATCGGTGTGGGATCACTGCGCCTTGCGATGGCACTCTGTATCGTTCCTGAGTCTTCCAACAACCACGCCTGGGCTTGCAGTGCCTCGCGCATTTCTTCGCAGGTCTGGTAACGATCTTGTGGCTTCTTGGCCAGAGCCTTGCGAATAATTGCGTCAATCCCGTTTGGCAACGAAGGGTTAATTACAGATGGAGGAGCAGGATCGTCGTGAATCAGCTTATATAAGACCGCGGGTATGTCGCCCTTAAACGGTTTCTCGCGGGTGAACAGCTCGTAGAAGACGGTTCCAAGCGAAAAGATGTCGGAGCGCTGATCCAGCTTCTTGCCGGTGGCCTGCTCTGGCGCCATGTAAGTCGGAGTGCCGACCACAATGCCGGTTTGCGTCAGCGACGCGTCACCGAATTTCGCAATGCCGAAATCCAGGACCTTCACTACGCCTTCAGTGGTCAGCATGAAGTTGGCGGGCTTTAGATCGCGATGGATGACTCCACGCCGATGAGCAAAGCCAACGGCAGCGCAAATCTGATCCGCATACGTCAGCAGAGTGGAAAGTGAAGGAAGCTCGCGGCTGTCAAGAAGCGCCGCCAGAGTTTTTCCCTCCACAAACTGCATGCTCAGATAGACAAAATCCTTCTCCTGGCCAACATCGAAGATGGTGATGATGTTGGGATGATCTAGTCCGCCGGCAGCCTTCGCCTCCTGCTTCAAACGTTCAACCAAATCGCCGTGATCGCCGAAGTTCTGCCGAATGGAAATAGTCTTGAGAGCGACTGTCCGCCCGATCACCTGATCGTAAGCTTTGTACACAACGCCCATCGCACCGCGGCCAAGCTCAGAGAGCATCTGATAGCGGCCCGCGCCTGTGACGTCTTTCGCCGGAGCCTGGCCGGTCCTTCTTACGTGCGAGTAGGTCGATTCGTCAGTCCACAGGAGCTCGTAAATCGCCTCGGAAAATCCTCGTTCCCCAGCTTGGTGTACTGGTTTGGAATTGAAGGAGAATCCGGGAACGTCTTTTGCGGCTTCGTAAACTCGTTCTGTGACAAGAATCTGCGCCGAAGCCGCTTCGATCAGTATGTTCGCGAGCGTGAGTTCGCTATTCGTCGAGGTAGTTTCCCCATGATCGCGCACTATCGCCGCGGCGACAACCTGTGCAGCAGACGCAGTGCGCTGTGCCGTCAGTAGTCTTACCTGTAGAGCCTTTGCCGCGGCAACCGCAGCTAATGTATTCCCGAAATGAATTACAAGCTTGTCCTGCTGATTCGGAGATATTACGCCATGACGTTCACCAGCTACGCCGCGAACGAGTTCTGCGATAACTGGATCAGATTGCCACAGCAAATCTTGTAGCTTTTCTTGCGGACCTCGATATTCCCAAAGCCGTACACACAACGCCGAAGGCGAGGCAGGACTCTGCGTTTCCTGCACGCCTTCCTTGCCGCTATCGCTAATTGGCTCTGCGGATAGAGATTCCATGAGCGATGATACCAACCTCTTTCTATATCTCTGCAAACACTGGGCCACTTGAATCTTACTTTACAAACGTCCATGTCCCATTAGTTACTTTAGTTTTTCGACATGCCTGCCGTATCAGCCTATTCTTACCCAGAGACTCCCCGGAAAGCGCTTATCTCACAATGACTTTGCGAACCCGCATTTCGTCCGCCGCTGCTCGTGTCTTCGGAATGGGCTTCTTACTATGCCTGTTCTCGTCCTTCGGAACGGCTGCAAATACTCGCGCGACTGCGATCGAGCTATACGACTCTGCGAGCGGTCCAGCGTACGTGCAGATCTTTGGTCTGACAATTAACGGCAAGACGGATATGCGCATTTGCGATGACTTGCCAAAATTTGACAAACGCGCCTACGACCTCATGGTCAAGACACAGATCGCGGGAGCGAGTTCTCTGGAACGCGGCCCAGATGGCAAGCTGACCCTGACGGTCAACTCCAAGCCTGTTTGTGTTGTTCCCAACGGCCTGAAGTTTGATAAGACGCCCGCGTTTACACCAGCCGAAGCGGCCGAGCAGGCGATAGCGCAGGGACTCGTGGTTTCATCGTCAGTTCAGGGCGCGGGAATCGCTCCCATTAAGCCCGGAGTGAAGTTTGTATTTGTCACAGCTCCCGATAATGAGTTGGCAGAATTCCTTCTGGCGCAGCGTGCCAATTCAGTTCCAGCGTGGCAAGTGTTCCTTTCGCACTTCCCATCATCGCCGCGCGCTGCGGATGCAAAGAACGCGACAGCCACCATATACGCAACTTCCGCCGAAACAGCCTTTGCCGAGTATCGGAAATCTTCAGCCACGGAGTCGGATCTCGCTCGTCTCAAGCAGGCAGAACAGCAGGCAGAACTGGCTGAGAGCTTTGTAGCCGGATACGATCCGGCATACCAGCTTCGCGAACAAATCAGTAAGGAAATTGAAGGGTTGCTCGACGCGGACCGCGACCGTCTTC
>Ga0307479_10002917_pt1 | contig 15527 bp, 17 predicted proteins | sample atmos_gasesECM4C_FD_203743 | JGI IMG/M metagenome (GOLD analysis project Ga0307479, IMG submission 203743) | Hardwood forest soil microbial communities from Morgan-Monroe State Forest, Indiana, United States - atmos_gasesECM4C_515 | ecosystem: Environmental > Terrestrial > Soil > Temperate... | reverse complement strand
CCCCCAGCGGCCGCCGGCAGTCTGCATTAATTCATAGCACACGCACATCGTGCTCTCAACGCAGCTTCGGCCAGCGCGTTCCAGAATATCATTGTATGGTTGCAATAGCGGGGGACCCTTTGACCGGACTCAAGCGTTCGCGCAGCACATTCATCTATTTCAGCGCATTTGTTGCGCTGTTCTTCTTGGGCGCGTTGCCGACGCGCGCCACCCCGAAACATTCGGGCCGCGCGGCACGCGTGCAAACCGGCCTCGATGTTCTCGAGGCGCAAAAGTTCGCGCCTCTTCGCGGCAAGCATATCGGAATCATCACCAATCATACTGGCCGTGATTCGCAAGAGCGCAGCACGGTTGACGTCTTATCGCATGCCACCGGCGTGCAACTTGTCGCGCTATTCAGCCCCGAGCACGGCCTGGCCGGCCGCAATGATGAAAAGGTCGCTTCCTCCAAAGATCCCTCCACCGGCCTGCCCGTTTATAGTCTCTACGGCGAAACAAGGCGTCCTACGGACGAAATGCTCAAAGGAATCGACGCGCTGGTTTTCGATGTGCAAGATGCGGGCGTGCGGTTTTACACCTACACGGCGACCATGGCGTATTGCATGGAGGAAGCCGCGAAGCGAAATATCGCTTTCTTCGTGCTCGACCGGCCGAACCCGCTCGGCGGAGAAATCATTGAAGGCCCGATGCTCGATCCGGACAAGACCAATTTCGTCGCGTACTTCCCGTTGCCGGTGCGTTACGCGCTGACCATCGGCGAGCTCGCGCAATTTTTCAACGCCGAAAATCACATTGGCACAGACCTGCACGTCATCACCATGAGGAACTGGCATCGCAACTATTTTTTCGAAAGCACCGGCATCAAATGGATTCCTCCCTCGCCGAATCTTCGCACCATCAAGGGGTCCATTCTTTATCCGGGAATCGAAATTCTCCAGAGCGCCGGAGTCTCCGTCGGGCGCGGCACGGAAACGCCGTTCGAGGAATTTGGAGCGCCGTGGCTTAATGGCGAGGAAGTGGCCTCGGCGCTGAACGCGCGCAGTCTTCCGGGAGTGCATTTTGCCGTGCAGCCCTTCATCCCGATTGCGGGGCTGTACGCTGGTCAGCGGTGCGGCGGAGTTTCCATACGGATCACCGATCGCTTCAAGGTGCGCTCGATGCGGGTGGGACTGGAAGTCGCCGCGATTCTGCAGAAACTCTACCCAAAACAGTTTGAAGTCTCGAAGCTGATCGAACTCGTTGGAAACGCGGACACTGTGCAGCAGCTCCAGTCCGGCGTGCCGCCAGAAAAAATCGTTGCGAGCTGGTCAGACACCTTGGCCGCGTTCGACAAAATCCGCCGCAAATATTTTTTATACAAATAGAACCGTTCTCAGTTGTCAGGTTTCAGTGATCGGCAGGAAAAGACAAATTGTGTCCTGGAGTCAGGATGAGAGTGGGAGGCAAAAAGTCTATGACATACGAAGAAGCGATGAAAGTGTCTTCCCGAGATGAAACATTCAAGGCGACCGTCTATGCCATGAATACACTGCTGATTCATCGCGGCATTTACACGCAAGAGGAGTTTCAGGGGACGTTCGTAGAATGGGTGAAGAAAGAAGAATTAAAGAAGGATATCAGTCGTCCTGAGGCCGCTCTGACTTAGGTCAATTTCATTCAACCGCAGATGCTGGTGGTCACGACTTTTCTGTATGTGATACATTTCCCGCATGCGAATCGTGTCACTGCTGCCGTCGGCTACGGAAATTTTGTTTGCGCTTGGGCTGGAGCGCGAAATCGTGGGCGTCAGCCACGAGTGCGACTTTCCACCGCGCGCGCGCACGAAGCCGGTGGTCATTCATTCGCGGATGCCGCACGATGCTGCGCCGGCGGAGATTGACCGGCTGGTGAGCGAGTTCGTACATCGCGGCGAAAGTTTGTACGCCGTCGACGCCGAAGTGCTCGAGACGCTGGCCCCGGATCTGATCGTCACGCAGGACTTGTGCCATGTTTGCGCGGCTTCTCCCGACGATCTGGCCACGGCGCTGTCGCGGTTCGAGCGGCGGCCGGAAGTTCTTTGCCTCAATCCGCAGGATTTGGGCGACGTCTGGCGCGACATTCTTTGGGTGGGGGAAGAAGCCTGCCGCGGTCCTCAGGCGGAAGCGGTGCTAAAGCAAATCGGCGCGCGCCTCGGTGCGCTGGAACGGCAGTTGCCGCAATCCGTGGATCGTCCTCGCGTGGCTTTCCTCGAATGGCTCCAACCGTTTTATGTCGGAGGCCACTGGGTTCCGGAAATGATCCACCGCGCCGGAGGCCAAGACGTCTTTGGCCGCGCCCGCACGCCTTCGTTTCGAATCACCATCGAAGATGTGATCGACGCCGCGCCGGAGATCTTGCTCATTGCGCCGTGCGGCTACGGCGCCGAACGGGCCCGCGAGGAATACAAGTCGATGTCGTTCCCCGAGCCGTGGCATGACATTCCGGCCGTTCGAAACGGCCGCGTCTACGCCCTGGAAGCCAACAGCTATTTTTCGCGGCCGGGACCGCGCCTGGTCACGGGCATCGAAGCCCTCGCCAAACTTTTCCATCCCGCGATGGAAGTTCCGGGCGAGGCCGAAGCCGCCGTCGTGACGATCCATGCGAGCGCGCACGCCCGCGCGGCTACTACTTAGCTTCTGCACCGCTACCGTTTGCCTCGGGACACCTGTTCCAAAGACCAGTTGACAATTCTCATTTTATATGTAGGATTCTTATATGTAAGGGAGAGTCCTATGATTGGAAGTGGAATCAAGCGCGGCACGGCTGAACTCGCGATCCTCAGCGTTCTGGAGGAAGGCCCTCTCCACGGCTATGAAATGGCGCGGCGTATCGAGGCACAAACCAAAGGCGCGCTGCGCTTCACGCTCGCGGCGCTTTACCCCATGCTTTACCGCATGGAGCAGCGCGGCTGGATTCGCGGCGCCTGGGAAATCAGCCAGTCGGGACGACGCCGGCGTTGTTACCGCCTTACTCCTTCCGGGAGGAAAAAGTTATTGCCGCTCCGCAAGGAATGGGCGGAACTTTTCGGCGCGCTGAAGCGGCTGACCAAGGTGGCCCATGCCTGATTGGCAAAAACTTGTCCGTCAGCGCCTCTCCGGCATTGCCCTTGATGCCGAAGAGAAAGACGAAGTCCGAGCGGAACTCGCCGCGCACTTGGAAGAATTGTACGAAGTATCTTGCAAGGAAGGATTGCCCGAAAAAGAAGCGGTCCGACGAACCCTTGCGCAAGTTGCGGATTGGCGGGACTTGCAGCGCAAGATTTTCATTGCAAAAAGGAGCGGATACCCCATGCAGAAACGCGTGCACCAGCTTTGGATCCCTGGGTTCCTCACGATGGCACTTTCGATAGTTCTCTTGGTGACGCTCCAGAAGCTCGGATTCAACCCCCGCATGGTCTCCTGGAGAGACTCGGACATCTTTTTCTACGCGCCTTGGCTGGTTTCGCTTCCTTTTTTGGGGGCTTTCGGCGCTTACATCTCTTCGCGGGCCGGAGGATCACGGAGAACCGCGCTGCTCGCCAGCATTTTTCCTGTGCTCGCGCTTACTTTAACGTTTCTCCTCATGTTTCCGATTGGTTTTATCGTCGAGCGGATCATCGGGAGCCAAGTGGATTTTAGTATTGTGGCAGCCAGTCTTCTACGGGATGGGATTGACTGGATATTGGTTCCCGGAGCCGCTCTTTTGGCTGGTGGGTTACTCCTACACCTTTTGTTTGGCCGACGGTTATCGTCGCAAGACACGGCGATCGGTTAGCGAGGCGGAGAATGCCTGATTGGCAAAAACTCGTTATTTAATGCCGCAGGTCACTGATTGGAATGCGTTGCAACGCCATATCCGCAATGCAAAGGAGAGAGAGCAGCTTATGCAGAACCACGTACTCTTCCCTGGCTGTTTTCGTTGCCGGTGATCGGTGCGATGGGAGCTTATCTGTCAAATTGGGCGGGCGGCTCGCAACGCGCGGTGTTCTCTTCCGTCGTTTTTCCCGTGCTGCCCTATTTGGTCTTTTTCCTGTTGGCGCTTCCCGTGATGGCTATCTTCAACGATCGCCTCGCCCATAACATCATGTTCGGCGCTTTGTTCGTTGGCTTATTTGCGTGGGTGCTGGCTCCCGTGGCGGCGCTTCTTTCCGGTGAAGTGCTGGCACAGTTCTTTCTTTCACGACGGCTGGATTCCCGGCGGATCGCCGGCGGCTGAGAAGGACCGGTTCCAGCGACGGCAGAAGGGAAGTCCCGCTAGAATCAGGAGCAAGCCAATCGAGGAGCGGCCGGGGCGCTCGATCCAGATATTTACGGTGAGGGCCAGCGCACCCGCAACGAAGAGGCCGGGAACCCAGGGATAGCCCCAGCAGCGATAGGGGCGCGGCAGATTGGGTTCGGTCTTGCGCATGCGAAACAACGCTACGACGGCGGCTCCGTAGAATATCCAGGCGGCAAAAATAAATAGATTTGTGAGCTCCTCGAATGTTCCGGTGAGGGCCATCAGACTTGCGAGCACACCCTGAAAAATCAGCGAGCGGCCGGGTGTGCGGAATTTCGGATGGATGCCCTCGACAATTTTGAAAAAGATTCCGTCGCGCGCCATCGCGTAGCCCACGCGCGCTCCGCTCAGCACTGACGAATTCATAGACCCGAGGGCGGAGATGACCATCGCAAGGGTGAGCCAGTTGGCGGCGGTGGCTCCCTTGATGCGCTCGACTACATCCGAGGCGATGTGCCGCGAGGCCGCCACGGTTTCGAACGGCAGCACATTCAAACACGCCGCGGTGAAGAGCAGATAAATCACGGCGACGAATCCGACGCCGCCGACGAGCGCGCGCGGGAAATTCTTCTGTGGGTTTTTCACTTCGGAGCCGACGAGGTTGAGGTCTTCCCAGCCGTCGTAGGCCCAGAGCGCGGCCGCCAGCGCCGCGAGAAACGCGCTGAAAATCGCGCCGGCGCCCACGCCCGCCGCAGGCCAGAAGGGTTGGACCCCGCTGGCTTGCGTGCTCGCCGGTGCAAAAAACGCCACGCCAATCACAATCGCCACGGACGTTATCTTGATGGTGGTCAAAAATACTTGGACCGCGCCGCCGAGCCGCACGCCGAGATAGTTAATGCCCGTCATGATGAGCAGCCAGACGACTGCTAGCGGCTGCGCCCAGGTGAACACAAAGTCGTATGGTTTGATCCAGCCGATCAGGCCGGGGATGGCGATGTGAATGGTGAAGAGCGGCGCGGCGACGACTGGGAGCAGAAAGCTGAGGAAGCGCATCATACCGGCGGCGATGGAGGCGAGCGAACTGGGGCGGCCGACGATCGAATGCATCCAGCCAAAGAGGAAGCCATAGACCGGTCCGAAAGCGCGGCGGAGATAAGCGTATTCGCCGCCGGCTTCGGGAATCATGGAGCCCAATTCGGCAAACGAAAACGCGCCAAAGATGGAAAGAATCGCGCCGATGATCCACGCTGCAAAAACGACGGAGATGCTGCGGCCTTCGCGCGCCATTTCGGCGGGCTTCAGGAAAATCCCCGTGCCGATCATGGTGCCGACGACAATGGCTGCCGACGCCCACGCGCCTAGGCCGCGCACCAACTCAAGGCGCTTTTCTGTCATGTGACCCCGCACAAATCTCTTTCGGATCGCACAGTGCTCCCTACGGACGGGCGATTCGGCTGGCTAGCGAGCCTACAAAGAATGTGACTAGCGCGCCAAGCATGAAGTACCACGTATACGCCACGCTCGTAAATTGGAATACGCATAAAACCGCGGCGAGTCCGACAATCATTCCGGCCAGGGCGCCGCGCGCGTTGGCGCCGCGGTCGAGCGTGCCGAGCAGAAAGAGGCCGAGCAGGCTGCCGAAGGGAAGGGAAGCCACGGTCAGGCCCGTTTCAAGCAGCGGGCCCCACTTCACGAGGCCAAAGCCCATCAGCACGAGGCCCCACAAGAGCGTCATGCCGCGGGAGAGGCGCACGAAGCGGGCGGGATCAGCGCTTTGTCCGCGCAGTTTTGCGAAATCGAGCACGCTCGAAGCGGCCAGAGAATTCAATGAGCCGCTGGCATTGGACATGGCCACGGCAACGATGGAAGCCAGCAGCAGGCCGGCCAATCCGACGGGCATCTCGCGCACCAGAAAGAGCGGCAGGATGCGGTCCGTGCGTTCGCCGGGTGCCAAGAGCGGGGAATGCTGCGCGAACACATAAAGCAGCACGCCAATCAGCAGAAACACAGTGAATTGGACAAGCACGATGGCGCCGCTGGCGAGCAGGGCGCGGCCGCTGTCGCGCTCGTTCTTGGCCGCGAGAAGGCGCTGCACGATGATCTGGTCGGTGCCGTGGGTGGCCATGGTGAGAAAGGCGCCGCCGATGAGTCCGGACCAGAAAGTATATTTGGTGGCGAGATTCCAGGAAAAATCGAGCAATTGCAATTTGTGTCCCGCTGCGGCCGCGACTTGAGTCACTTCGCTCCATCCCCCGGGAATGCGGTGCAGCAAAACGAAAAATGTCACGGCGCTTCCGGTCAAATAGATCAGCAACTGCGCCACGTCGGTCCAAATCACGGCTTTCATTCCGCCTTCGAAAGTGTAGAGCACGGTGAGCGCGATAACGATCACGACCGCGAATTTTTCCGAGGTCCCGAGCACAACGCTCACGACCAGGGCGATGGCGGAAACGCGGACGCCTTCGGCAATTGCGCGCGTGATGAGGAAAGTGCTGGCGGCGACGGCGCGCATCCGCTCGCCAAAGCGCTTTTCGATCAGCGCGTAGGCAGTGAAAAACTCGCCGCGAAAGTAGCCGGGCAGCAGCAACAGCACGATGAGCACGCGCCCAATCAGGTAGCCGAAAATCAATTGGAGGAACGTGAGGTTTCCGCCGTAGGAAATGGCCGGCGTGCCGATGATCGTAAGCGAGGACGTCTCGGTGGCAACGATCGAAAAGGCCAGTGCCCACCACGGCGCCGTGCGGCCGCCGAGAAAATAGTCAGTGGCGTTTTGCTGCCCGCGGCGGAAGCGCATGCCCAGAGCGGTGACGCCGAGCAGGTATGCGATGACAATGGCCAGGTCGAGCGGATGGATGCGCATGAAGTGGCTTTTCCGCGGCGGCTTTCGGATGCCGAGGAAAAGTGCGTCGAGGATAGTGGCGGGCCTTATCGGCGTCAAGAAAAGCCTGCGCCATGCGTGCGCGGGCTGGCACATTTATTGAGTTCTTCCAGTTTGCGCACCGGCGCGGCAACGGGCGCTACGAATGCCGGGCGTTCTCGCATATGCTTTTCCTATGCGCTGGGTTCTGGGATTTGACGGTGGGGGCACCAAAACGGACTGCGTGCTTATGGACGAATCCGGGACGGTCGCGGCACGTTCACGCTCGGGAGCGTCCAATCCTACGAGTTTCGGCGTGGACGCGTCAGTGGCTGCGCTCTCGCAAGCGGCGTCAGACGCGCTGCGAACGGCCGGAGGATCCGACAAAGACGTGGCCTATGCCGTGGCGGGCGTCTCGGGCGCTGGAGAGCCGACCATGCGCCGGGAGCTGCAGACGGGCCTACAGCCGAGATTTCCGAACGCAACGATTATCATCACGAGCGATCTTGTGCTTTCTTTAAACGCCACGGGAGAAACTCCCAGCGTTGTGGTGATTGCGGGAACGGGTTCGGCAGTTCTGGGGAAAACAGCGCCATTCGAATTGGCGCGCGCCGGCGGATTTGGGCCGGTGATCGGCGATCCGGGGAGCGCTTACGACATCGGCAGGAAAGCGGTTGCCATGTGCTATCAGAAACATCTCAACAGCGAAGAGTTTCCCCTGGGCGCGAAAATTCTTGGCGCGTTTGAATGCGACTTCAATAAATTTTTCGATCGAGTGCGCGCACAGCCGGGCGAAGTTTTTCCCAAGGTATTTCGAGTTGCCGCAGGCGCCGCGCAAAACGGCGACGCAGCCGCGCGAACGTTGCTGGCCGGTGCCGCGGAGGATTTGCAGGAACAGGCGCGCGAAGTCATCGAGAAACTAAAGTTGCGAGACGCGAATTTCTTTCTCGCCAAAACCGGAGGAGTCTTTGACGGCAGCGCGTTTCTCAATGCCCAGTTCGACAGGCTGATCCGGGAGATTGCTCCAAAGGCGAGAATCGGGCCGCTGCCGCGCACCGTGGCGGAAGCGGCGGCACAGTTGGCGCGAGAGGCGCTGACGACTCGTATCGTGCTTGACGAGAGCTGAGCCGTGCCGGATCCCAGGAACAGAGATCGCGAACGCGCGCTGGCCGCCACGGGCGAAGAACTTGCCGTTCTCTTGCATCATCATGCGGCGGATGTGCTTCTGGCGCTTCTCGATAATCCCGCGCTCGACGAAGCGCAAGTCTGCCTGCTGCTGGAGAGAAAGGACCTTCCCGCGGAAGTCCTCGAGGAGGTGGCGCGCCGAAGATCCCTGCTCAAGAACTATCGCGTGAAACGGTCGCTGGCGTTTCATCCGCGCACGCCGCGGCTGGTCAGCTTGCGGCTTCTCCGCGATCTCTATTTGATGGACGTGGTGCAGGTCGCAATTTTGCCGGGTGTTTCCGCGGAGCTGAAGCGCAACGCCGAGGAGCAATTGCTGGCGCGCTTGCCGCAACTTCCCCTCGGCCAGAAAATCACGTTGGCGCGCCGCGGGCCGGCGCGCGTGGCCGGAGCGCTACTCGCCGAAGGCCACGCTCAAGTCATCTCGATCGTTCTGGACAATCCGTACATGACGGAAGCGCAAATCCTGAGAGCGCTCTCCCGCGAAAAGCTTCCCATTTCCGTGATTCCGGCCATCGTTAAGCATCACAAATGGTCAATCACCTACAACGTTCGGCTCGCGCTCCTCCGCCACCCATCTACGCCGCTGGCTTCGATTCTTTCCTATCTTCCCGAGCTTACGGTCTCCGATTTGCGGGAATTGGCGGCGCCCGGTATCGTTCCGGAAAACTTGCGCAAATATCTTCAGGCCGAAGTCCAGCGCCGCCTGCGCGCCGGCAAAAAAGCAGCGAGCGAGGATGCTGCCCCCACCGATCCTTCCGCGTCTAAGCAGGACTGAGCAGCCGCTTTTGGCCTCGCATCACTCCCATATTTCGGGCGCGATCTCCTGGCGTCGAGGACAAGATTGCCGGGAACAAAACATTTCCGTCCGGCGTCGGATGTGTTGTGGAGAAAGAAGGCGTATGCTTGCTGCAGTGGAACGGCGATTTCGCCCGAGCGCCGTGGTACGTCATCCCTGGCAGGGGGTCGCACCAAGTTCATGGGCAGTGGGGATCATCCAGCCCGACGAAACGAACGTCGGTGGGCGCCGCGTTACTCGTTCCGTGCCGACCTCGAGATCGAATGGGGCTCCGCGGTCCTTCGTGGAAGCACGCGCGACATCAGCACCAGCGGAATGTTCATCGAAGCCGCCGATCCGTTGTGGGTGGGGGCCGGCTTCACCGCGCGGCTCACGCTCCCTCACCCGGTAAGACTCAACTGTTCTGTGAAGCGCGTGGAGCCCGCGCTTGGCATGGGCGTGTCCGTGGCCCTTCCGGAGGCGGAAAGCCAGAAGCATTTCGAGGACCTGCTTTCTTCGCTCTCCCACACCGGCTCTTAATCCCGTTTTATAATGAACGCGATGACACGCTGCCTTGATTGCGGTTCCGAGCGGGTTGCGGACCAGTGTCCCTCCTGCGGCCTGACTTCGGCGGCCGCCGAGGTCATCTTCCGCCGGCGCCTGTGGAAGCGCACGGCGGTGTTTCTTACGGGTTCCCTGGTTTTCCCCTATGCGAGCCAGTTTTTTCCGCCCCTTGATTTAGACCTGATGCTGGTTTTTTTCGGCGTGCTTTTCTTTATCGGACTCGCAATCGCGGTGATTCTGGACCGCCGTGCGCAAAAGCGCCAGGAAATTGAAGTGCTTAAGCGCGTCTATTCGGGATTCATCCCGTTGCCGTGGATTCTCGCGGCTATGCTGCTTGCGAATGGAGCGCTGGACTCAGCAAAAAACGTAACTTACCACCCCTCGACTGTGGATAGCCGATACAACATGCCGGGTCTGGTTCGCGGCACCCGGCGATTGTTTGTTCATTCCTGGCGGGATGGGCAGAAAATCGAGCGGTTGGCTGTAAATTCCGATGATTTCGACCGCTTCCAAGCCGGCGACGCAGTGTCTGTTGGCGTCGAGCCTGGGGCGCTCCGTATTCCGTGGTATTACGGCGTGTACCGCCGATAATATCTTTGAGCTTCAATAGGCCGGTTTGCCGTTGATGAGAAGCGGGATTTGCAGCTCCAGGACGTGGCCATCCTTGCCGAGGCGGAATCTCACCAGTTGCACGCTGCCAACGTCGCGCGTTTTCCACTCGGGAGTCTCCAGCGGCTGATCCGGTTTGTCGGCGGGAGACCATTCCACGTCCTCGCCGCGCGGCTTCACCGTTTGCGGATCGATTTCGTAAGCCTCTTGCTCTTTCATGTCGACGAGCAAATAGCGTTTCCACAGGCGTACGAGCAGGAGTCCCTTTTTCTCCGTGTGATAGATATTCCAGGACTTCGGCGCTTCGTCATTGAATTTCACGATGGCAAATCCGACGGATTTCCAAAGTACTTTCTTCTCACTCTGTGGTTGAACTTGAAGAGGCGAAGCGCAGCTTGCCGAAGAAAGAATGGCAAGCGACATGAACAAACTGCTGAATCTCAATTCCCGACCTCACTAAACGACTTGTCGAGGAGCTTGATGGCTTCGTCGACGTCGGGCTTGGTGGTATTTAGCATGGGGGCGAGGCGGAGTGTATTGCCGTAGAGGCCGCCCTTGCCGATGAGCAAGCCGTTCTGGCGGGCGCGTTCCATCACTTGCGTGGTGGCTTCGGGAGCGGGCTCTTTGGTCTTGCGATCTTTCACCAACTCGAGCGCCTGCATCAGTCCCATGCCTCGAACGTCGCCGATGAGCAAATGCTTTGCCTGCAACTCTTCCAGCTTGGCGCGGAAGTATTTGCCGACGACATCGGCGTTTTCGAGCAAATTTTCTTCTTGGATCAGTTCGATGGTGGCTTTTGCCGCTACGCTTGTAACAGGATTGCCGCCGAACGTGGCGATGTTCGAGCCCTGGAAGCTGCCGGCGATTTCCGGCGTGGTCACCGTCAACCCGACCGGCACGCCGTTCCCCATGCCTTTCGCGCTGGTGATCATATCCGGGATGACTTCCCAATTCTCGATGCCGAACCATTTCTTGCCTGTGCGTCCCCAGCCGGTTTGCACTTCGTCGGAGACAAATAGTGCGCCGTATTTTTTCACGATGCTGAAGACGATCTTGAAGTACTCCTTCGGCGGCGTGATGAATCCGCCGACGCCTTGAATCGGTTCGGCGATGAAAGCGGCGATGTTCCCGCTTGTACCAGTCTGGATGAGGTTTTCCACGTCTCCCGCGCAAGCCACTTCGCAATCCGGATATTTCAAATGCAGCGGGCAGCGATAGCAGTAGGGATTCACGGCATGCGAAATGCCCACGCTGATGACGCCGCCCTTGCGATAAGGCGCGTGCGCGGTTACCGCTTTGGCGAGCGCTGAGCCGCCGGAATAAGCATGGCGCAAAGCTACAACGTCGAAACTGCCGGTGGACATCCGCGCCAGCAGAATGGCGGCTTCGTTGGCTTCCGTTCCGGAATTGGTGAAGAAACTAGACTGCAGGTTGCCGGGCGTGATTTGCGCGATCTTCTCCGCGAGGGCCACGATGTGCTCCGTGGGATAGAGCGTCGAAGTGTGCTGCAGCTGGTTGACCTGCGCGGTCACCTTGCTGGAAATTTTCGGGTTGCAGTGTCCCACGGAGACGGTCAGGATGCCGCCGAAAAAATCAAGATACTTGTTGCCTTCCACGTCCCAGAGATGTTGCATCTCGCCGCGGTCGGCCACCAGCGGCTGCTGAAAATAATTGGTCACCGAGGGCCAAAGATACTTCTTATGCTTGGCGACGACTTCTTCACTGCGGCCGCTGCGGGCGAGCCGGGATGCTGGTACGAATTGTGCGGGTGTGGTCACGTATGGTTCCTCATGACGTCTGTAGGATGTTTCAAAGTGTACGACGCGGAGTAGCGAGCGGCAAGTAAGAGAGAAGAACTAAAGATCCGAAGCATATTCGGTGGATTAGCCCGGCTCCCTCGGCCAGTATCGATTGTTCGGCGCGGACCTCTCTATTACCACTTGTCTAGCTCCTCATACTATTGAATTGGGACTAGGCAGACGTGTGTCGCATCTGGTACCGGACCAGTACTCTATGTACAACACTGAACAGACATTACCGGCCTCAATTCATAGTCTAGCTATGAGGTAACTTTGATCGAACGGGGGGCAGATTGGCGCTGAAGGCTCTGCCACCCCGGGATACTAAATCGCTTCTCATGCCGTCGAAGTCCAAACCCAACCTGGACCAAGCGGAACGGGCCTCGCCCCTCGAGGCGCTTGGGCTCAGACGAAATCCCGTGCGCATCCTCTTTGTTCATCGTTTTCTGGCGGAGGTTGACCACTGCTTGTATGAACTCAAGAAGGCGCGATTCACAGTCAGCACAGACATTGTGGTAACTCCCGAGCAGTTCGCCGAACGCCTCCATTCGCAGTCCTTTGACCTTGTGGTCGCCGAGCATCCCAGCCCGAATTGGCGAGAAACGCAAACGCTGGAAGTTCTTCGTGAGATCAAGAAGGACATCCCGGTTATCTTTCTGGTCTACGGCTTGAAACGAGAAACTGCCGCGGAGTTCATTCTGAAAGGTGCCGCCGATTGCATTGAAATGGATCGGATTAGCCACCTACCGGTGGTCGTGCATCGAGCTCTTGATGAGAAAGTGTTGCGGGATCAACGCGACCGCGCGGAGAAGGATTTGCGACGGTCCGAAGCACGTTATCGCGCCCTGGCAGGAAATCTAAGTTACGGAATTTGCCGCTGCAGTCTCGCCGGTGCGTTTCTGGAAGTGAATGAGGCGATGATTAGGATGCTCGGCTATGGCTCAAGAGAGGAACTCCTTGCCCTAGACGTTGCGCGAGACACGATTCAAGATCCTGTCAGACGAGCCCAATTGCTGGGTCGATCGGGCGCGGACGCCCTCGCCGATCCAGTCGAAATAGAGTGGGAGCGGAAGGACCATGCGACGCTGAAGGTCCGGCTCAGTGGACGAGAAGTGCTCAGCGAGCAGGGCGAATTGGAAGCCTACGAAGTCATTGCCGAGGACGTCACCCGGCAGCGAGAGCTCGAGGACCACCTCCGCCGTCAGGCAGCCAGCGATTCACTGACCGGTCTGGCCAACTATCGCCACCTCGTAGATGTGCTGGATGGTGAAATCAAGCGCAGCAACCGCACGAGCCGGCAGTTTGCCTTGTTGTTCTTTGACATGGATGGACTGAAACGAATCAACGACCGCTACGGACATATGATCGGAGGCCAGGCGCTATGCCGGTTGGCCGATGTCTTGAGCTCCTGCTGCCGCAGCATCGATACTCCCGCGCGCTTCGGCGGGGACGAGTTTGCGGTTGTCTTACCTGAAACCAATGCACGGGAAGCCCACCAGGTGGCCCGGCGTGTCTGCGAGAGCGTTGCCAATGACAGCAATGGACCAAAGCTTTCCGTCAGCGTGGGTGTCGCCGTCTACCCCCAGGACGGAGACACGATTGAGAAGCTCTTGCGCGCGGCGGATTCGGCTCTTTACTCCATGAAGGAGCAAAGAACGTTGGTTACACGTTCCAGGTACACTACTAGTGGGCAGTAGGGCTTGTTTCAGCAACTCAGCATGGCATCACTGCGCTCTAGATTTGACCAGAATGGTTCCTCCCCCGGGTCAGTTTTTCATGAATAGATTCAGGAAACTGGGCCTCATTCGTTACAATGGCGGACTTCAAGTGCACAGTTCCCTCCTGAGTGTGGTCCTTCACGAGTAGATAGCCTTCCTCCATTCGCGTTTCAACCCATTCTCCATCGTCCATTTAGATGCTACCGCCCGCGCGCCATTGGCGGTCTCAGGTCCAACGGATTTTCTGAAACGATTCAGGAGACTTTGACACTACGGTCATATCGCCTGTTCATGCTGTATTGGGCGAGCAACCCAACAGACCACGGCGTCCGGAGAACGTCCCTTGCGGCCCGCAACTTCCCCATCCCGGAGATTGACGCCTCGCGTCCCGGCCCCTGGTGACGTGTGGGTGTACTGGCAGTGCCGCGGACGTGAGGATGTTTCGCGTGTAAAGGATATGAGCATGGGAGGCTTGTTCATCGAGACGCCCCAGCCGAGGCCCGAGGGTGTCCTGACCCGATTGCACTTTCTTGTGCAAGAGGGGCAGATCCGGGCCGACGCTGTCGTGCGGCATGCAAAATCCGGCGCCGGGTTGGGTTTGAAATTTATAGCGTTGACGGAACAAGACCGCCCCAAGTTGGCTGCCCTGCTGACCAGGCTTCGCGGGACGCATCATTCCCGGGAAAAATCGTAGTTCAGGGAGCTCACCTGTTTCCCTTCGTGCATAATGCCGCCCGCTCATCGCGCCCCAAACCAGCCCTTCACGCACGAATTGGCGCGGGCAGGTATAATGCCGCGTTATGAATGCAGTGGCGGGGCTTCTTCGGCGGATATACGGGATGTTTGCGCGCGTATTTCCGCGGTGCAGCGTAATTTCACAGGCCATTGCCTTCAATCTTTTCCTCGCGTTTTTTCCAACCTTGCTGATTGCCGTGGCGTTGGCGACGAGCCGGATTGGCGGCAAAACGAGCCTATTCGACCTGATCGCGGATTTCACCCAATTCTTGCCGCCGGGCAGCCAGACGATCGTTTCGGAATTTTTAGTGAAGCGCGGGCCGGATGCTTGGAAGATCGCGGCGCTGGGATGGACTGGAACGCTGCTCGCGGGCTCTCAAGTGATGAAGCTGGTGATGCAGGGAATTCACACCATTTATGGCGACACGGTGAAACTCGGATTTCTGCATCGCCAGGTTCGCGGCTTGCTGTTGCTGCTGGCGACGATTGCTCCCTTGCTAGGGGCGGCTATCCTCGGAGTTCTGGGAAAACCGTTGCGGCGCTGGATTGCGCATGAAGTCGGAAAGCACGCCATATTGCAGGGATGGTGGAATGTCTTTTTCCCGGCCATGGCTGTGGTGCTGGCCATGATGGCGCTTACCGTGATTTATCGCGTGGCGCGGCCCCAGGAGGACAGCATGCGCAACGTCCTGCCGGGAGCGATGGTTGCCACGCTCTTGTGGTGGCTGGTGGACGTGCTGTTCGGAATTTACGTGCGCCGCGTGCCCTACGGCGTTGTGTATGGCGGTCTTGCCGCCGTAATCGGATTGATCATCTGGATGCAACTCTCCGCGGTGATTATTTTCCTGGGCGCCGCCTGGAACGCGGAGCTGGCGGAAGCCCGTAAAGTGGCCCGAGCCCTTGCGTGAACACCCATGCGTGAACGATTGATCAGCGTGGAGTCCTATTCCGGATATAAAGCGGACGAGCGTCCCTTGCGGCTGAATCTGACGGACGGACCCAGGGAGATCGTCGCGATTGAGGATCGCTGGTATTCGCCGGGAGCAACCTACTTTCGCGTGCGGCTGGAC
>Ga0307479_10002915_pt1 | contig 15537 bp, 15 predicted proteins | sample atmos_gasesECM4C_FD_203743 | JGI IMG/M metagenome (GOLD analysis project Ga0307479, IMG submission 203743) | Hardwood forest soil microbial communities from Morgan-Monroe State Forest, Indiana, United States - atmos_gasesECM4C_515 | ecosystem: Environmental > Terrestrial > Soil > Temperate... | reverse complement strand
GATCAAGCCAAAGGCTCCGCCACGGCCGCCAGAGATAACGATGGAAGTCCACGCGGAACCCCCACTGTTGCCTCAGTTGAACCCCAGGCAGCCTCACGTATTCTTGATGTCCAAACCTGAACTGCGAAAAGTTCACACAGTGGACGTGAAGCCTGTGGAACTCAGGCCGGTTCTTGCACAAACAGAGATTGTTCTGAGGACGAACGAGCCAAAGGCCCCAAAGGAAGATGTGAAGACCGGCAATCTCAGTTCAGGGGGAAGTTCTGCGCCAGCGACGGTGACCGCTCCTGCGAATAAGGTACAGACCGGCGGCTTTGGTGACCCCAACGGTCTCCCTGGTACTGGAAATCCCAGCCGCGCCGCAAACATCAATCGAGCTGGCTCACCTCTTCTTCCTGGCGGTCCCGGCTATGGCAACGGCAGTGGCGGTGCCCGCGGGATCAGGGGTGTCGCTGCCGCCGATGAGTCCAACCAGAACGGGCTGGCCACGCGGGGCGCTACCACCGGTGTCGATGTTCTGAACAAGCCAAACCCCGTTTATTCCACCGAAGGCCGCACCCTTAGGATTGAAGGTGATGTAGTTCTGGAGGTGATCTTCCTCGCTTCGGGCCAAATGCAAGTGACCCGCGTGGTGAACAGCCTCGGGCATGGTCTTGATGAAGCAGCAATTCTAGCCGCAAAACAGATACGCTTTCGACCTGCGAAACGCGACGGGCAGCCGGTTGATTTTCCCGCTCGGGTACGGATTGGGTTCCGTTTGGCCGAGTAAATTAAAAGCGGCCATGCAGGCTCTTCGATGCTGACCCTCCGCGTGTCTTGTTGATTAGCATCGCATGGGCCACCTTCGCTCTTCTCTCAATTCACGTGCACAAGCCAGAGCGCCACAGTTATAAATGTACGAACCCGGCGAAAGCTGCCTCGTAGGACAATTACTCGCTGCTGCCCCTCGGCAGTCCTGGAATAAACGCCCAGTTGCCTTGAGCTTGGACAAGGACTAGAATTTACAAAGAGTTTACATATAGCCCGCATTCTGCGACCAAGCCCTCGGGCGCAGATCGATTGGATCGGCTAGGGTGCGAAAACTCCACGGTTATCGCGGGGCTATAGCAAGGGAGAGGCGAGCCCCCGCGGTGGAGCGTGATTGGTATGTTCTCAAGCACCCCCACGCCCACAGGGAAGGTCTTGGCTTTGTTCGTCGACGCTTTATCGTCGAGTTCCCCAATGACGTGAGCCCGAACCGATACAAATGGCTCACCTTGGTTGGCAGATAAAGCAATGGAAAACTCATGACGCCAGTGCCCATTCCCGGCCGCGATGAAAGCGTCAAGCAGGGTCGCGCTCGGTTTTGTGAAAGTAATCTCGCCGTCGGTGCTTCCTTACCTCCAGGAGGTCTGCAGCTCACCGAACGCCTTGGCACGCTACTGCATCTCACTCCCAAAAGCCGTGTTCTCGACGTGGCTAGCGGTGAGGGCGCTAGGTCCATTTTTCTGGCGAAACGTTTCGGGTGCCACGTTGTTGGTCTCGACTACGGCAGCCAAAACATCACACAAGCCGCCGAGCTCGCCGGAGCCGACGGACTCGCGTCTAGCGTCCGCTTCGATTGTAGCGACGCCGGACACCTGCCTTTTCCGGACGCGTCCTTCGACGCGGTCACCTGCGAATGTGCCTTCTGCACATTTCCAAATAAATCAAACACCACTCGCGAATTCGAGCGCGTTCTCCGGACAGGCGGCCGCGTAGGTCTCAGCGATTTCACCCGCGGAGAGGTGCTCCCACGGGAATTGGCCTGCCTTTTTGCCATGATCGCCTGCGTGGCCGATGCCCAACCAATTGCGAGTTACGTTGAATATTTGCGTTCTGCAAATTTCGATGTGGAAAAAGTAGAGTTTCATGATGCAGCGCTTACCGAACTCGTCCGCCAGATCGGCACCAAGCTATTGCGCACGAAGAATCTCGCAGCACTGAAAAAACCCGCTCTCCCCGGCGTCGACTTCACTTCCACCAAACAGATTGCCCAGGGCGTCCTCACGGCGGTTCAGGAAGGTCAGCTCGGCTATGTCATTCTGATCGGCGTCAAACCTTCTTTCCGGTGCAGGGGATAGGCGCGTTTATGATTCACCACGCGTCCTCAACGCCGCGGAGGAACATGAACGTGACAGTAGCCATAGCGAACCCGGGCTTCTGTCAACTCTCGGATCTGCACCTGCATTTGGGGGCAGCGAAAGGCTTCCTGGGAGATACACTAGGTGCGGTTTGAGCGTCACCGCGCGCGCCGTTATCCCTTCCATGCCAGTGTCGAACTGACGGATGTGCAGTCGGAGATTCAGATTAGCGAACGGACGCACGATCTGAGCCTGTTCGGATGCCACGTGGACACAGTGAAACCCTTACCAGCGGGGACCAAGGTCAGGATAAAGATTACCCACAGAAGTGAGAACTTCGAAGCGCTGGGTAGGGTGGTGCATACTCGACAGAACTCGGGGATGGGTATCCTCTTCACCAAAATTGAGCCGAACGACCAGCTCGTCTTAGATAAGTGGATCGCTGAGCGAAGAGACCCGTAAAGAACTAAGGTTAGGGAACCTGGAACACTCGGCGCAAGATTCGTCTATCTGGAACAAACAGACGGGTGTCAGGCCGCGGCCACGGACAAAATGTGAGTGATACATTATCTGCCCGATGCCCAACTGGATTCCTTCCGAATCGCCGACGAATCGGGAGTTTGGACCGGGACGCCCCCTGTGACACCCGACCGCTTGTGACTTCAGAGCGACACGGAACATTATTCTATTGAAGGTATTCGTCACAAAATGGTAGTGCTGCACATACGGCAATGAACACTGAAGGGGAATTTCGGCATCAAAAGGAGCGGCTTGAGCTGCTCCTCAATCTGACGACCAAAATCACATCGAGCCTCGATCTGCGGGAGGTTCTGCGCGCGATTGCAGCGAACATACGCGAAGTCATACAGGCCGATGCCGTAACAGTTGCGTTGTCCGATGCAGCTTCAGGAAAATTCAGAGCATTTGCCGTGGATTTTCCGCACGGCAAAGGGTTTATCAAGGAAGAATTGCTCGTTGCGCCAAGCGTGGCCGTCAAGAAAGCGATGGATACTTTAAAACCCGTAGTCTTTGACATGCGAGATAACGAACTCGCGCCAGAGGCATCTGGTGTCGCGGCTGCCGAGGGAATAAAAGCAGCTTGCAATATTCCGCTTGTGAATCGCGGCCGTGCCCTCGGAATTTTGTCGATCTTACGGATAACAGAAAGTTTCTGTTGTGCTTCCTACTAGCCAAGAACGAACCCGGCAAGGGAGGCCAGGTTGCCGTTCACTGAGGACGTACTTCTTACGATGACCTTATTTCGTGAAATCGGCACCACGGTTCTGCCGGTGATACTTACGCTCTGGCTGCAGTCTGTCGGGATCGCGGCGCTCATACATTCGGTCAGACGCGCCCTTGCCAGTGATGCGCACAGACTTGGGCCCGTTTCGATCAGATTCCGACGGCGCTTGGCATAGCTCAGCAGCGCGACCGACCGAAACCACGGTCACTCCGAACGCAGCGCCTCTATAACATCGATGCGCGATGCGCGGGAAGCGGGCAGCCAAGACGCGACAACCGCGGCGGCTAGCAGCACGAACGCAGAGAGGACCACGGGTAAGCCACCAGGCATTTTCATGTCTGGGAAATAGCGGCCCGCCAAACGCGCCACCACGAACCCGAAAGCCGCGCCCGCCACAAGGCCCGCGGCCGTCATCACGGCGCCTTCCACGATGACACCTCTCAGGAGATCCAGCGGCTGCGATCCAAGCGCCAGCCGGATGCCGAACTCGCGTGTCCGCGCGCTGACCGAAAACGCCAGCACGCCGGCGACGCCAACCAACGCAATCGCCAGCGCCACAGCCGCGAACACGCCGAACACCACCGAGTTCAAACGTTCCGGCATGAGCACCTCCGCGCGGACGTCTTCGAGAGTGGCAGCGTGCTCAACGGGCTGATCGGCGGACATGCCGCGAATAATGCGCGTGACCGGCGTGACGAGTGAATAAGGATCTGCACCGGTGTGGATGAAAAGGCGGCCCCCAAAGATCGGACCCTCTTCAAAGGGTCCATAGATGGTGACGATGGGCTCTGGAACGACGTGTTCGTCGTCAATATCGGCGGTGACGCCGATGATGCGGTGCGGCGCGGGGTTAATTCCGGGAGCGAATTGCAGCACGGGATCCGTCCAATAGACATGCCGGCCCACGGCATCCTGATGGGGGAACATGCGCTTTGCGAGAGTTTCACTGACGATAGCGACAGGCTCTTTGCCCTTTTGGCCATCCTCCTCGTTGAAATCACGGCCAGCGAGGATGGGAACGCCGAGCGCAGCAAAGAATCCGGGAGAGACGACGCGCAACTGCGCGCGAGGGTCCTCATTGGGGGTATGAACGTGGCCGTCGGCGGAGAATTGCAGGCCGAAACCGCTAGCACCGACGTCGCGCCAGGGAACAGACAGACCGAAAGCGGTCTTGTTCACACCGGGTAGCGCATCAATGCGACGAATCGACTCCTTGTAGAATTCGATGACTTGCTCAGGCGTTTTTCCATGGGACATAGGGGGAACGTTGATGGTGAGGACGTGACGCATGTCGAGACCCGTCTGCGCCGTTTGGAGTGCGATGAGAGTAGTGATCACCGTACTTGCGCCAGCCAGCAGCACGAAGGATGCAGCGATTTGCGTTACCGCAAAGATCTGCTGGCGGCGGCTGGTGCTGCCGGTGATCCGTGCGGTGCCGCTCGACAGGCTGTGGCCATTGGACGTGTCGGCCGACGGTAAGCGCGGGACAAACGCCAAAATCACTGCGGCCACAATGGCCAGCGCCCCTCCCACCCACAGCAGGCTGGAATCGACCGTCAAATCGAGCGCGCGGATCGAGAAACGCGATGCGTAGCGGGCCAGGATGGCCACCAGCGGCTGCGCGCTCCATATACCGACCGCAGCCCCGGCGCCGCAGAGCAGGAGGCTTTCGGCCAGCAGCATGCGCCGCAGCGCGCCTGTGCTTGCCCCGAGCGCCGCACGGGTGGCCAGTTCGCCTTCGCGGCGAACCGTCCGTGTCAGAATCAGGTTGGCGACGTTGGAACAGGCGATGACGAAGACCAGCGCTGACGCGGCGAGCAGCACCAGCAGCACCGTCCGGGCGCCCGAGGTGAGCTCGTCGCGAAGCAGCTTGGCCCCGATCTGGAACTTCGCTTTGGCCGAATATGCTTCGGGATGTGCTTTGGTCATGGCCCCGTACGCGGAGCACAACTCGGCGCGAGCTTGCTCGACCGTGGCGCCGGGAGCGAGACGGCCAAAAAGCTCGGTCATGCGATGGACGCGGCCCGTGACCATGGTTGCAGAAAGGTGATGCGGGCTGGTGACGATATTGGCAATGAGCTCGGTATCCTGGGGATAGGGGATGGAGGGTTCGAGGACGCCGATGACGGCGGCAGAACGGTCGCCCATGAGCCCGCTGTCGAGCCGGACGTTTTTGCCGAGGACGCCCGGATCTTTCCCAAGAGCGGTCGACCAGAATCGGTACGTGAGAACGACGACGCCGGCGGCTTTGGGACCATCGTCTTGAGGTCCGATGAGCCGGCCGAGGACAGGATGGAGGCCCATCACTTCGAAATAGTTGCCACTAACGACGCCGGCTTGAACTACGCGAGGCTCACCCAGGCCGATCATAGTGAATTCGGTGGTCGAGAAATCGCCGAAGGCGCTCAGGGTTTTAACGCTGGCGCGCAAATCCTGAATTTCAGGCACAGAGAACGCTGTGTTGTCGTCGCCTGTGCCCGGGGCGCTCTGGCGGATGTAGATCAGCCGGTCCTCGTCGCGGTTGACGAGAGGTTTCAGCAGCACACCGCGCACTAGCGTGAAGATGGCGGCGTTGGCGCCAATACCCAGCGCCAGCGTCAAGATCACCGTGATTGCAAGGCCCTGGGTCCGCATGAGCGAGTGGAACGCAACTCTCATGTCGCGAAGAAATGGCATATTTTGGACCTCTCACCTGTGAATATAGCACCACACATGCCAGCACTAAGTACCGCATTATAAATCACTTAGTATGCTGTGCGCCCGCCGGTATGCTCGTTTTCAGGATGCCCATGTAGCAAATTCGGACACCACCCTAGCCGACCCATAGGACTGCTGTTCATGGCCCGACATGTCCGCCCATGAGTGCATCCAAGCCGATCGAATTGCGACGGTCGACGAACTGAGCACTCGTGCAAAGCGCGACCTACGCGCTGCTTCGGGAGTCGTGAAAAGGATATTTCTCAATCCCTGGCACACACGGGTGCGATGGTTTAAGATTGCGCCCTTAGTCGCGGGTGGAATCTATTGCGCGGAGGTTTGGAATGACGACAAACGCAACTCAAGCACAAGATGCGACAGTCAGCTTCGTCGGCCAATCCGATGCGGCAAACGGTTTGGCTTTGGTTCGCTTGATAGTCGGCGCGATGTTCGTTTCGGTCTTCTTCGAGAATCTGGGGAAGGGCGCCTACACGCCTGCGGGCTACGCAGGGGTGATCAATTACTACATCAAGAACAGCCACTCACCGGCGGCATGGAAGTTGGTTCTGGGGTTTATGTCGAGCCATGCGGCCATGATAGCTCCCGGGCAAGCGGCGATGGAACTGTCCCTGGGGATACTGCTGGTTATCGGCCTGCTCACGCGTCCGGCCGCCTTGGTCGCATTCCTGTTCCTCGGCAGCCTTTGGGTCACGGAATTGGGTACGTCATGGATTTGGGAACTACTGGTTCCGGTGGTCGCATCGCTCGGACTTGCGGTGGGACGCGCAGGTCGTGCCTGGGGCATCGACGCGTTGCTGGCACGGCGGCGCCCCTCATCCCTGTGGTGGTGATGATGAAGGAATCTGCATGCGAGTATCGGTCATCATTCCTACCCATAACGAAGCGGAGGGCATTGGACATGTGCTCGCCGATCTGCCTTCCCATCTCGTCACGGAGGTCATCGTTGTCGACAGCAATTCGACTGACGGAACGCCCGATCTTGCCCGAAAGATGGGTGCGCAAGTCATCCAGGAGCCTCGCCGAGGATACGGGCGCGCTTGTTTGACAGGGCTTGCGAATGCGCAAAATCCTGATGTGGTCGTTTTCCTCGACGGAGACTACAGCGACCGCCCTTCAGAGTTGCCGATTATCTTGGCTCCGATCATCGAGGGGCGCGCTGACATTACGCTCGGTTCGCGCTTCGGCGGCAAGAGCAACCCCGGCGCGCTACCGTGGCACCAATCATTCGGCAATCGCCTCGCCGCCGGCCTGATCAGGCTTTTGTACGGCGTGAAGGTCAGTGACCTCGGTCCGTTTCGCGCTGGCCGCGCAGATGTGCTGCGCGCCCTCGCCCTTGAAGAGACTACCTACGGCTGGGCGGTGGAAATGATCGTAAAAGGGGCCATCGCGGGATTTGGCATCGTGGAAGTCCCTGTGAGCTACTACCCGCGCATTGGAAAGTCCAAAATTGGCGGTACGGTGAAGGGCACGGTAGGAGCAGCGTGGTTCATCCTGAGCCGGATCGTGCGCTATTATTTTCGACGTCGAAGGGCGGGAACGCCGCGACCGGCGTAAGTCCCGATATACCAATCTCTTATGGAATCCTCCAGCCAAACCACCGTGTGTTTTTCTCACCCAAACCGCACGTTGGTCATTATGGCGAAAGCCCCAAAGCCCGGCATGGTCAAGACCCGTCTCACGGAGAGTCTTCCTGCTCCCGCAGTGACCGCGCTGTATCGCTGCCTTTTAGAGGACACCCTCACGTTGGCAAAGTCATTGACGAGCGTGGAGGTCGCGGTGATGTGCCCTGAGTCGGATCAGGGCGAATTGACGCATCTATTAGGTAATACTGTGCACGTCGTGGCGCAAAAAGGCGAGGGCCTTGCGGCAGGACTCACCTCTGTTTTTCGACATTTCACCGCCGCCGGCCGGCAGCACGTCATCGCATTCAATAGCGACAGTCCACACCTCGCGCCGTCGGTTCTGGACAGCGCGTTCGAAATACTCGCTACGCATGACGTGGTTGTCGGGCCAACCCACGATGGAGGCTACTATCTAGTTGGCGCCAAGGCCGCTCACCCAGCGCTTTTCGAAGGCGATCGTATGGGAACAAGGAGTGAGCTCGACAGATTGCTGACGCGCACGAAGGTCCTTGAACTCTCAACCGGCTTCACGGAACCCTTCTATGACATCGACGTTGCGAACGACTTGATTCTGCTGGCTCGGGAATTGCGGCTCGCTCCCGCGAAGGCCCCAAGGACTGCAGGCTGGTTCGGCGAATGGCAGCAAGCGGTCGCGCAACTTCGCGATTGAATGGGAGGCCCGTGAAACTCACACCCTCGCACAGGCTGTACGGACTCGGCGTCATCTTGCTTGTGGCGCTGACGATCTGCTCACGCAACTTCAGCAGCACGGGTGAATCGTCATTTTTCATTCCTCTAGGTGTCGCCGGCGTCGCGTACCTCCTAGCCATCCGCGAGCTCTTTTCCACGCCAGCATTTCCGAAGCGCGTCATCTTCTTCGGTCTCGCCCTGTCTGCGCTGTGGCATTTTCAATTCCTACGAATGCCACCGCGTTTAGACGACGACATTCATCGATATGTTTGGGACGGACGCGTGCAGCGGCTCGGCTATAACCCTTATATCGTGGTTCCCAGCGAGCCTGCACTTGCCGGCTTGCACACATCTGAGACGCGTACGCTGAATAATCCCGAGGTGCCGAGCCCATATCCAGCGGGGGCGCAGCTATTCTTCCGCGCCGTAACATCGATTCACGAGTCTACATTCGCGCTGAAAGTAGCATTTGTGGGCTGCGATTTCGCGATCGTTCTCGTTTTGCTCGATGTGTTGCGTCGTACCCGGCAGGGAGAGCACTGGGTTCTGGCTTATGCCTGGCACCCACTGCTAGCGATTGAGGTGGCGGGCAGTGGTCACATCGACATTGTCGGCGTGCTGCTGCTGTTCGTATCCGTCGCCGCGCTGGTGCGCCGCTGGCGTGCGGTTGGAGCCCTGGCATTTGGGCTGGCTGTTTCAGTGAAATTCCTCCCGATCGTACTGCTGCCACTCTACTGGAAGCGGGTTCGGATGCGCGACGTCGCGCTGGCGGCTGTCGTAGTCGGACTCCTATACGTACCATTTTTCAACCACGGGCGGATTCCGATCGGGTCGCTCGGCACTTACGTACAGAGATTCCGCTTTAATGATCCCGTTTTTGCAACACTCGAGCGAGTGGCGGCTCCGCAGCTTGTGGCTGGGCTGGCTGTGCTCGTCGGCTTTCTTACCGCGATCTGGATGCGAAGCAAGTCCGCGGAGGGACCTCCGGACTCGTTTGCTTGGCCAATGGCAGCATCGCTTTTCTGCGCGCCGGTTGTATATCCATGGTACATGCTGTGGCTGCTGCCGTTCCTAAGGTCGACACCAACAGTGCCGATCATGGTCTGGACTTTGAGCATTATTCCTACGTATTATGTCTGGCATTTGCGCATCGTCGGACGGCCGTGGGTAGTTCCTGGCTGGATCATGATGCTGGAATACGGATCGGTGGCAGTAGCTGCTGCCATTATCGCTTTGCGTGGGATCACACGATCCGGCGGACTACAATGCCCAGCGGACCAGGCAGAGTGAATTTCACGTATCCCGGGACCTTTGTACGTCATCCAAGAAGACGTTCGTTTCATTCACTGAGGAGGATCTCTATGACAAAGTTGCGCCGTGCCTTGACGATCTGCTGCCTATTTTTCGGGGTGCTGCTCTTTGCGGGCACTTCCCGGGCACAGACGCGTCCAGCCATTGTCGATCAACTTGCCAAGACCTATGGCCTTGATTCGTTTGGCCAATTAGATGCGGTCCGTTATACGTTTAACCTCGAGCTCCCTGCCTTGAAAGTGAGTCTCTCACGCACGTGGATCTGGGAACCCAAGACCGGACAAGTCACATATGAATCAAAAGACAAGGACGGCAAGCCGGTGAAGGTTACCTATAACCGGTCTCAGCTCAACAACGCACCCGCAAACGTGAAAGACGAAATTGACCCGGGTTTCAACAATGACAATTATTGGTTCGTTTTCCCCTTCCATGTTTATTGGGATACCAGCGCCACCGTGACAGTCAAGGAAAAACAAAAATTGCCCCTGGCAAAGGCTACGGCAACGCTAGTGTCTGTGAAATATCCGGCTGAGGCTGGCGGCTACACGCCAGGGGACACTTGGGATCTTTACGTCGGGTCGGATGGGCGAGTAGCGCAATTCATCTATCATCGGGGTGGACCTAAGAAGCCGAGCAACGTCACAACCACCTGGGCGGGCTACAAGAAGGCTGGCCCTCTGCTAGTCTCAACCGAACATCGCGGGACGGCCGACGGCGCGGCGGCGCATATCTTCTTTTCGAATGTGGCCTTCAAGCTAACGGGCTCCGATAAGTGGGTGGACGCGCAATAGGAAGCGGGCGGCTGATTGCGTCCAATTGACGCCGATCTTCACGACTCAGACTCTCGGGCAATCACGACGGTGGTACACGAACTGCCAAGTTTGGGCAGATCGCGATTTGCGGCCATGCGGATCTCGAGCCGCGGGCGCTCGCCCCGAATGATCGGACAATAAAAATCCGGTTGCGCTAGCGCCCCTTGCAGGCGCCGTCGTCCGGCGCATCCTCCGCGACATGGTTCTCGAAACTCGCAAGGCCGGCACGCTTCTGGAAGTGTACGCGCCTGCTCGAAAGGCGCGGAGGTCAGGATCTCGGACCCTGACGAAATCAACTCTGACAGCGGTTCTCCGGAGCCGGGCCAATAAACGCAAGGCTGCGTTGTGGCGCGGGGCGTAACTCGCACCGTGCTGACGCCGCATCCTCCTTCGAGTGGCGGTAGGCCGGCCATCGCCCGCACCAAGGGCTCGCCGATCGCGATTGCATCGGTGCTCTCAAAAAGCTTACGGAACGCTTGCCAGTATTCTTCGTACGTGAGTGCGTAGAGATCGGACCGCACTGCCTGATAGACGTTCACACGCAAGGGAGCGCCAAACCGTTTCGCGACTCGTGCGACATCCGCCAGCCGCAAGTAGTTTGACTTCATCATGACCGCGATAATCGTCACGGGTACGCCCAGACGCACACAACGCTCGGCCTGTCGATGAATCAGTTCCCAGTTACCTGGGCCGCGCTGGGCATCCTGTTCCGCTTGGGTTGGGTAATCGAGAGAAAACTCGATGTCATGGAAGGCACGCAAGTCATGGTCTTCCAGAACGGCAACACTGTGGCCGTTGGAAGTGATAGTGAGCTTCACCGGTCGAGTTCGCAGGTATGCCAATATAGTCTTGTACTCAGGATGCATTCCGTTCTCGCCCGTTCCCAGATTCACGGCGCGAACCGGAAGGCATTCCATCACCGACTTGACCTGGTCCAACGAGAGACGGTCGGCGCGAGTGGGATCGCGGTAGCAGAAGGCGCACTTGAGGTTGCACTCGTTGGTAAGCCCAAGTCCGAGCGAAATGCCGCTAACCGGCTCGAGGGCCTTCGGAACGATAGACGAAGGTGCCGGTTTGACGTTGCTCATTCATCTCCCTCCGATCCACGTGTTGCACAGCTTGCCAAACAGTGCATGTAACGAGCAACGCCGAAGAATTCCCGCCGTTTGCCGAGCTTGCGCTCCAGACTGAAGATTCGCTCGTACTCCGCCGATCGAGAAATCTGTGCCGGCAAGTAATCCGCGATAACGCGCACTCCCCGCCGAGCGTTGATTGTTCAGGTGGAGAACTATATCCTGAACATGAAGCGCGAGCACACCAGCTGGGGCGCCCGTAAGATCAGAGAGCGCCTGATCCGGAGGTTCTCCGGTATCCAGATCCCCGCCAAAAGCACCATCCATGCGGTGCTCGATCGCTATGGCCTGGTGGAGCGCCGCGGTCGCGTGCGTCGTCGCGCTCAGGGAACTGCTTTATCCTTAGGCCAGACTCCCCATGAACTGTGGTGCACCGATTACAAGGGCGAGTTCTTGCTCGCCAATCGTCAGTACTGCTATCCGCTGACCGTCACCGATCACGCTAGCCGTTTTCTCCTCACCTGTGAGGCTCTTTCTTCTACCTGCGAAGACTACGCTTTTACCGTGTTTGAGAGGCTTTTTAAGGAGCGTGGCTTGCCTGCCAACATCCGCAGTGATAACGGCGTGCCCTTCGCTTCGGCCCACGCCTTGTTTAACTTGAGCAAGCTGGCCGTCGCGTGGCTGCGGCTCGGGCTTGGCATCGAACGGATCAAGCCGGGCCATCCGCAGCAAAACGGCCGTCACGAGCGCATGCATCTCACGCTGAAGAAAGAAGCCACCCAGCCGGCGGCTCGGAACTTCCTGCAGCAGCAGGCCAAGTTCGATCGCTTTATCGAGATCTTCAACAAGGAACGTCCTCACGAAGCTCTGGACATGCAGTGCCCCGCCGAGGTCTATCAGCCCTCCACGCGCACCTATCGGGGATTCCACGACAAGATCATTGTCGTCACCAACTGCGGCCGGATCTGTCTGGGGCGCAGAAAAATTAACTTCAGCACGGTCTTTGCCGGCCAAGCCGTCGGCATCAAAGAAGTTCACGACGATATTTGGCTGGTCAGTTTTATGGATTATGATCTGGGATACTTCGATCTGGAGACTCGGGTGCTCGAACCGCTCGAAAATCCGTTCGGCCCAAAAGTGTTACCTATGTAGCCGGTACGTTGTGTAACCTAACCCATGTCTCCGGGCCGGACCCAGGCAACGGTGGCGCGCCCGGAGGGACTCGAACCCCCGACCCTCTGCTTCGAAGGCAGACGCTCTATCCAGCTGAGCTACGGGCGCTATCAGGCATTATAGCGGGTGGTGCGCTTTTTTGGGCGCTCCAAGGATGCTAGCTCTTGATTGCGTATACGCGAAGAGTTAGCAGGCCGTCGAAAACTCTGGTACAGCTGGAATCTGGGCTGTTGCCGCCGCGATTTACGCCGGATCAGGGATCGCTTCGATGCGCCCCAGAAGGAAGAGATATCCGGCGATGCCAACAATTAGAAAGGCTGTGGCACCAATGAACGCGCCAGAAAAAGAGTTTGTCGCGTGGACGATGTAACCGGTAACGATGGGTGCGGCGATTCCGGCGAGCTGATTGCAAAAATTCAGAATTCCTCCCAGCGTGCCAACGCTTTCGCGCGGAGCAATCAGCGAGGGGATCGACCATCCCACCGGCGAAGCTGCGGACAATCCGCCGATTGACATGCTGATCCAAAACAGGGTGGCCGCAGGGCCCTGCGCGCGCGCCGTGCCGAGAATACTCAGACCGAAAACGGTTCCTCCGACGAGGACCACTTGACGAACACCGGCCGCGCTCCACCCGCGCCGAATCAGCGCATCCACGAGCCAGCCGCCTACGACCAGGTCCGTGAAGGTTGCGAACATCCACGGCACACTGGTATAGAGCGCGGCATGAAGCATGTCCACGCGTAGGGCAGCGGAAAGATAGGATGGCAACCACGTTAGGAGAAAATAGAAAGTGTAGTTGTATGAGGCAAAACCCAGGGCCAAGCCCCACACTTTGCGCTGCCGGAGCAAATAAGCGAGCGGGGCTCCTTTAGCGGCTCGCGCGCGATCCTCCGGCTGCGCTCCGCCCCGGACGATGAACGCGCGCTCCGCGGGTGCCAGCAATTTATCCTCGCTGGGATTTCGATAAAGGCCGTAGAACAGCGCAAAATAGAGAAGGCTAATGAACCCGGTGGCTGCAAAATTCCATCGCCAGCCGAAGTAAAAGAGTAAGAGACCCAGCAGCGGTATTCCAATCGCGGAAGAGAATTTCGCCGCGGCGTCAAACATTGCCGTGGCAAGGCTGCGTTCGTCTTCGGGAAACCAGTAGCCAATCGCTTTTGCATTTGCTGGAAATGTCGGCGCTTCACCAATCCCCAAGAGGAAACGCGCCCCAAACAAACCGCCGATGCCTGTGCAGATGGCCGTCGCGAAGGAAGCCACGCTCCAAATCGCGATGCTTAGGATGCCCACGCGCCGGACGCCAAAGCGATCCAGCAGCAGGCCGGAAGGCAGTTGGAGCAACGCGTAGGTCCAGTTGTAAGCGCTCGAGAGATAACCGAACATCACTCCGGAAACGCCAAACGAGGCTTGCAGCGCGTCTCGCGAAACGGAAAGATTGACCCGATCGAAATAATTGACCAGAACTCCGAAGCCCAGCAAAAGTGCAATCGTCCATCGTCTCCCAGCCACTTTTGGGCTGTCCGGGCCCGTCTGAGGCACTCTCGTCACCATTTGCGGCGGCCATCATAGCGTATCCCATCAAGCATCCACGGAATTAATCGTCTTCGGGCAACGAAAGCGGGTGGCATTCCGCGGGCCAGTACAGGAGATGCTTCTTTTAGCTCAGAACAGATCATAACTAGCGCGATGCCGCGTACCGGTCCGGCCGGTGTGTCGTGGTGGGATCGGGCTCGTTAAGATTTTTTTGTGCCGCTTCGCGTCCGTGGAGCATCGAAGAGCTGAAAGGTGAGGTGCAAAACGCGCCACTTTCGGCCGTCCGGTGCACGATCCGGAGGGTCAAGAGCGCCGGGAGCTTGTGTGCGTGAACTGCAGCACTTTCCTGCTGTACCGAGTCAGCCATTCGGCTCGATACACCTTTATACGAGCTTCTGCGACAACCTTCCCCCAACAGGGCATCATACGAAGTTTTGAATAGTTCGTGGAATGCAAGGAGGGGCCAAGAAGGTCGATGTCACAACCCACACTCATTTCATTGTCACCGCAGAGGACCGCGGAAATTCCCTTTCAAGCGTACAAGCGGTGCCAGGCGGCCTTTGCTCGCTATCGCCTCTACCCGCTGACCGTCTTCTACACTTTGTACGCGATTGTCGTGCTGATTATCTCATTTACGACGACGCATCCCTGGACCACCGTAGCCTTCTTCTCGGCGGGTTGTTTCACCTGGACCCTTGTCGAGTATCTGTTTCATCGGTATGTTCTACACGGCCGTTTTCCTCCCGGCAAAGGTGTGATTCGCCGGTTTCTCCACGACCGGCTGGACCCGCTCCACTGGGATCATCACATGCGGCCATTCGATGGAAAGCATATTAGCGGCGAGTTGAAGGACATCCTGCCGCTCTTTTTCGTTGCCGCCCCCATGAGCTTTCTGTTTCCCGTGTACACCGCACCCGTTCTGCTCGCCGGCGTCGTACAAAGCTACGTCGCGGAAGAGTGGCTGCACTACGCGCTGCACTTTTCGAGTTCCAGGTTCCCGCCGTTTCGGCGGATGAAGAAATATCACCTGTACCACCACAGTCCCCGCGGGATCGACAAAGGCTACGGCATCACCACAAGTCTCTGGGACGGCGTGTTTGATACGCGATTCCCGAAATTTGTTCGCCGCTCCCTGAGCAAGAACTGAAATGAAGAACGATGGCTTTGCTCTCATAACCGGTGCTTCCCGCGGACTCGGAATGTCGTTCGCTCGCGCGCTCGCGGAGCGCCATTGCAATCTGGTTCTCGCCGCTCGCTCAG
>Ga0307479_10002913_pt1 | contig 15542 bp, 7 predicted proteins | sample atmos_gasesECM4C_FD_203743 | JGI IMG/M metagenome (GOLD analysis project Ga0307479, IMG submission 203743) | Hardwood forest soil microbial communities from Morgan-Monroe State Forest, Indiana, United States - atmos_gasesECM4C_515 | ecosystem: Environmental > Terrestrial > Soil > Temperate... | reverse complement strand
GAGCGGGCACAAAGCGACCTGGCGAGTCGGCTCGACCGGCGTATCCGGGATACCACTGAGAAGCTGGTGCAACTCCATGGATTGTACGGCCGAGCGACAGACGAGGTCCTGAAGCGCTTGGGGAGTGAATTTGCCATCGATCGACCGGCTGACGCTGACAAGGCGAGTGTTCTCGGAGGTCTCGTGTCGGGAGCCCTGGGCGGGCTCGCGGCAGACTTGGGAGCGGGCGGTCTGACCTTCGGCGCGGGCGCGTTGATTGGCGGTGTGTTGGGTGCTTTTGGCGCGCGCGGCCTGGCAAAAGCCTACAACCTTGCCCGCGGTGCGAACACGGGAACAGTGCGCTGGTCAAAGGAGTTCCTGTTCGCTCGCGTCGCGGCGGCTCTCATGAGATACCTTGCGATTGCGCATTTCGGCCGCGGGCGGGGTGAGTTCGTGTCGGGGTCAGCGCCGGCGCACTGGCAGGAGGCCGTGAGCCAGGCGCTCGTGCGCCGGCGAGCCAGCCTGGAGGCCCTCTGGGCGGGGGGTGCATCGGCCGGCCAGGCGGCAACGGCTGCCGGCCTTCTGCCCCTCGTCACGGCGAGTGCACAGGAAGTGTTGATTCAGCTGTACCCGGACGTGGCCTTCTTCAAATAACCCCCTAACTTTTTCGTGCTCCGGCGCCGGAATTGGGAGGGTATTTCCCGGGCCGCCGTAAACCCATCCATGGGGGCTTCGAGAAAAACGTCCATGTTTTTCACGCCCCGGGAAATACCCTCCCAATCCCGGCTCCTCGTGATTGGTCTCGTGGATCAACGCGTCCGTGGATCGCGGGCCTCGAAGCGGTATCGGCCGGAGCCGACGGTGAGCGTCACTTGGCCTGAATGTGCTTGAGCAGCGATGATGCCGCGCGCATGCGCTATCGGCTCGCCGCTCTCGAGGATCTCTTCCGGAGCAGGCGCCTGCAGAACGACTTGCGCTTTCGCGCCGACGGGAATCTCCACGTGGAGGAGCAAGCGACCGCTTCGCCTCCGCCAGGCGCTGCCCACATCGCCGAAAACGCAGCGGTAGCGCGCCGATGCTGCCTCGACCTGGGCAACCGGTTGGGGCGCGATGCGAATGCGGCTCTCGGCCTCACGATCCATGTCGACCCGGATGCCCGCGAGTCCGCCGTAGAGCCACGTTTCCGCGTGACCCAGCATGAAGTGATTCTGTGATTTATCGGGATTGGCATCCCACGCTTCGGTGAGTGCCGTCGCTCCCTGAGCAATCTGATAGCCATAGCTCGGCGAGTCCGTACGCGAGAGGATGTCATAGAGAACGTCGCCGCGTCCGTTCTCCATCAGTGCCAACACTACATAGTGAAAGCCAACGTCGCCAGCGGTAACGTGATCTCCGTGGGCTCGGACGTCGGCGATGAGATTCTGCAGAACCGCCTCGCGGCGCTCGTCGGGCACCAGCCCGATCGAAAGCGGCATTGCGTTAGCTGTCATGCTGCCGCGGTCGTACTGATTCGTAGCCGGATCGAACAGCTTTGCGTTGAACGCCGTTTTGACAGTCTCGGCATCCTTCTGATATCGCACGCTGTCGGCATCATATCCAAGGATTCGTGCGATCCGAGCCAGTGCGAGCAACATCTGACAGTAAATCGCAGTCGCAGTCAGTGTTTTGCTCGTGAGCTGCGAGACGCCGGGCGGCTTTGGACCAAAGTCGTACCAGTCACCCAGGCCGAAGTCGAGAAGTCCGCCCTGGGCCTTGGTTGCAAGGTACTGAGCGTATCGGGTCATCGCGGGGTAGCCTTCCGCGAGGATGCGCAAATCACCGGTATATCGGTAGGCCGCCCAAGGACTCAGCACGATGGCGGCGCCCCATTCCGGCGAGTCCCGGAAAACGGAATTGCCTCCGTCAGCGTTCAGAAACGCCACATACTCGGGCGCGATTTCCGGCACCAGGCCGTTCGGAAGCTGGCTATCGCGCATGTCGCGCGACATCTTCTCATATAGCGTCAGCGCGTCTTCGTTATAGAAGACCGTGTCCGCATTCAGGTGTGTCTGTTCGAGCCAACCGAGCTTTTCGCGCTGCGGGCAATCCGTCAGAACGCTGACAGTGTTGCTGAGAAGTGCTTGAGTGATGAGCTTGTGGATACCGGCCAGCAGCGCGTCGCTGCATTGGAAGTCTCCTGTCCGCGGCAGGTCCGTGTGCAAAAACTCTCCTTCGAGGCCGATCAACACGGTCCGACCGGCGGCTGCGTCCTCCGACGGTGAGGCTCCTTCAACCTGGACGTAACGGAAACCGTAATAGCTGAAACGGGGATGCCATGTCTCTTCGCCAACTCCCTTCAGCGTGTAGGCGAAGGAAACTTCGTTGCCCGGCCGGGCGTTCGCGCTGCGCTGGGTCACGAGCCCGGCAGCGTCCAACAGCTCGCCCGGCAACAGCCTTACCGTGCTCCCTGCGGCCCCGCGCACAGTGATTTTCGGCCAGCCGGAGAAATTCTCGCCCAGGTCGTATACATACACGCCCGGCTTCGGCTGCTTCACAGATACGGGCTCGAGCGTGCCGGCGACGACGACCGGGGGCAAGTTGAGGGTTCGCAGGGCACCGCCCGGGCCGCTGACTTCGAGCACGGGCTCCCAACCGTGGCCGCCGCCCGGGCGATCCCAGCCCTCGGGCTCGAGCCGCGCGTCGAAGTCCTCGCCGCCGTAGGCGGAGGACAGCACGATAGGTCCGGAGTGGCAGTGCCATGACGAGTCACTGACGATAATCTGCTCGCTGCCGTCCGTGAACGTCAGTTTCAGTTGCAGGATCAGCTTTGGCTGCCCGAATGTGCCGACGCGCTTCGTATAGCGACCCGCGTATTTCTCGACGTTGTACATCCCATTGCCGAGCATCACGCCCAGCGTGTTAGCCCCTGGACGTAAGAGCCTCGTGACCTCGAGCGTGTCATAGAGCACTGTCTTGCGATAATCCGTCCAGCCCGAGTTCAGAGCGCCCGTACCTGCAGGCGTACCGTTCAGGCGCAGTTCGTATTGCCCAAGACCACTGACGCAAATGACGGCGTGTTGGATCGCCTTGCCGATCTCGACGTCGCGGCGAAACAACGGCATGGCGCGCGGCTCGCGGGGCGGGTCGGTAATGATCGCGGAAGGCGGTCCTGGCGGCAGCGGCTGATCCGCCGTGACGGCAATCCATTTGCCGCGCCAGTCGGCGGGGTCCGCAAGTCCGGTCGTGAATTGCTCAGGCTCGCTCCACCCGGATGAGCGGCCGTTCCGGTCCCAAACCGACAATGACCAGTAGACGGAAGTCTGAGGCGCCCATGACAGGTCATGATCGGGCGTCAAAGACATCGACGCGCTGATGTGTCTGCCGCTGTCCCAGATATCGCCGCAGCCTGACCGCGCCTTGGACGCCGATGTGGCGACTACGACATGGCAGCCATGCTGTTCGAGGTTTCGTGTGTTGTTGCCGGCCGCCGCCAGCCTCCAGGAAAACCGGGGTTTCCGTGCGTCAACCCCCAGCGGCGCGGTGCGCCATTCAACACGTAGAGCGCGCGGCTCGATGGCGGCTGTGCCGCCAGCGGGTTGGCGCGCGGCGCCGCTGCGACTCAACGCGGGACCCACGGTTACTCCGAGGGCCATGAGTTTCAGGATGGTGCGTCGGCTCGGCACGGCGGCCGATTCTAACTGCGCGGCGGACCCCCGCGCAGCAGCGTCGAGAATGTGAACTGAAATACCACAATATGAAATTAGGCTTGCATGGGCGCGAGGTCGGTGTTATTTGTATGCGAACACGCTGTTTGCATACAAAACGTTGCTCAAGTGCTACAGACAGGCGGTCCGAGGCTGCACTGGGAGTTTTCCAAATCGCGTAGTCATCAGCCGGTCGTCGGAACCGGTCATCAAGGGAGTGGGTGGCGAGCATGAAGTTCAACGTGAAACTGTGGTCGGGTGCCGTTGCGATTGCCGTCGGCGGAGTGGGGTCTGTCATGGCGCAGACGGCGAGCACGCCGGGGGCCCAACGGCAGTCCGGCGGGCCGGATGCAGGCCCGGTGGAAGAGATCGTAGTCACCGGCATCCGGGCGAGCTTGCAGAGCGCCCAAGAGCTCAAGAGAAACGCCGACACGGTCGTCGATTCGATCGTCGCGGAAGACATCGGCAAACTGCCCGACGTCACGGCTACCGAAGCGCTACAGCGCATAACGGGCATTCAAATTGGACGTGATCTCGGCGAAGGCGGCGGCACGGTCAGTATCGGCGGAGCGGCCGTCAACAGCGGTATCGAGATCCGCGGCCTGCCGCAAGTCGAGACGACTTTGAATGGTCGTGAGGTATTCACCGCGACCGGCAGCCGCGTGCTCAATTTCGAGGACATTCCCGCCACGCTGCTGGCGGGAATCGACGTTTACAAGGATCCGACAGCCGACCTCCTCGAGGGTGGCATCGGCGGAAGCGTCGACCTGCGAACTCGCAAGCCATTCGATTTCGACGGGCTCGAGCTCGAAGCGAGCGCCGCAGGGCGCTATGACGATCTGTCCGGACACACCAAGCCGGAATTCACGACTCTCGCGAGCAATCGCTGGCAGACCGGTGCCGGTGACATCGGCGCATTGTTCTCGTTCTCCTATCAGGATCGCGCCTATCGGGAGTACGGCTCCGCTCAGAACGGCCCTGTGCCGGCGACGGTGAGCGCTGGAGGGGGAGCGCTGCCCGGCGGAGTTTTCAGTAACTCGGTTTATCTGCCCGGCGGAACTTTCAACACCTTGTTCAACGGCGAGCGTCGGCGGACAGGCTTCGACGGGGTGTTGCAGTGGCAACCGCGCGAGGATCTGCAGCTCTATGCGGAAGCGGCCAGCCAGGAGCTGAGCTCGAAGCAATCCCAGTACTCGTTCTCCAGCAGCCCAACCGCCGCGCAGCTCGTGCCGGGATCCGTGAACACCTTTCCCGGGACCGCGGATGCCGATCAGGCAAGCTTCACCAACACGAGCATCGCCTTGTACGACGCGTTCCGAAGCGTCACTGATGTGAACCGGCAGTTCGCGCTGAATGGGAAATGGACGCCGGGCCGGCTGACGGTCAGCAGCGATGTCAGCTACACGACGTCGACAGAAGTTCTGCTCAACCCCACCCTAGTCCCGCTCACGACCGCTCCGTCGCTGTCGCAGAACCTGACACTGGGCGGTATCCCGCAGACCACGGTCAGCGGCGTCGATCTGACGAACATCAACAGCTTCACGAGCGGCTACTTCTACGACAACGAGAATCGCTACAAAGGTGATGAGAAGGCCGCCCGGCTCGATGTAAGCTACGCGCTGCACAGCGGCTTCCTCAAATCGCTCTCGGCCGGTGTCCGCTTTGGCGACCGCAAGCTGGATTTCGTAGCCATCCGTTACTTCCAGACCGTCAAGGGCGCGGCCTTGCAGGCGAATCCCCAGCTGTTCGGGCTCCTGCCTTTCGGCCGGTTCTATTCGCCGACGCAATCCGCCACCCTCCAGCCGCCGACACTGGCCGCGGATATCAACCAGCTGCAATACAACTTCAACACCGTGCGGCAGGACCTGGGGGTCACGGCGACGCCTGCGGTCGCTCCGGGCGCGGATTACGACGTGAACGAGAAGAACTATTCCGCCTATCTGCGCGCCGACTTCAATGCCAATATCGGCATTCCGCTGGACGGCAATATCGGCGTACGCGTGGTGAGGGTTCAGGAATTCCTGACCGGGTTCACGCCCGTGACCGTCGGCAGTGCCGTTACGGGCTTTGCGCCGCTCAACTTCTCCAGCAGCGAGACGGATCCGCTGCCGAGCCTGAACCTGCGATTCAAGTTGACCGATGCCCTGCAGGCGAGGCTTGCGGCTTCCAAGGTGGTTACCCATCCGGATTTCAGCCAACTGGCGCCCTCCTATAACCTGCAGGCGGCGAGCCTGCTCGCGACCGGCGGAAACCCTTTCCTGAAGCCGACCAAGGCGGATCAGGTGGACGGCACGCTCGAGTGGTATTTCGCGTCGGCCTCGTCCGTCTACGGATCTGTGTTCTACAAGAAGGTGAAGGACTTCATCTTCCAGCAGACCATCCCCAACGTCCTGATCAATGGCCTCCTCTACAACGTCACTGGGCCGCAGAACGGCCCCAGTGGGACGATCAAGGGCACTGAGATCGGCTATCAGCAGTTCTTCGACTTCCTGCCAGGTCTGTGGAGCGGCTTGGGAATGCAGGCCAACTACACGTATGTCGATGCGATCGCACCCACCTCGGTGCAAGGTGTCACGACGACGCTACCGGGGCTGTCCAAGAACAGCTACAACGTGATTGGCATCTATGAGAAGGGGCCGGTGTCGCTCCGGATCGCGTACAACTGGCGCAGCAAGTTCTACCAGACGGTCTACTCGGGTAATACCGCTGCGCTGTCCAACAACCCGATCTTCGTCCAGCAGTACGGCTGGCTCGACAGCTCGGTCACGTACGACGTGAGCCATCAGTGGTCGGTGTATGCCGAGGGTTCCAACCTGTTACGGACGCGAATCCACACGTTCTACGGCGTGGAGACCCGGCCGGATGCCTACACGATCGACGATCGCGAATACCTGGTGGGGTTCCGCTTCAAGTTCTGAGCGCAACGATGTTCGACCCTGCGCGCCGCGCCTTCCTGGGCGGGCTCGTGTCAGCGGCGGCTGGAGGCGGTGCTGCGGGTGAGGCTCTGGCCGGGAAGCCGGCCGGAGCCGCCACCCGGCTCGCCGTGTTCCGCACGCCGTACAAGTACGGCAAGCGGGTGCTCGAGAAGTCCGGCGTGGCCGGCAGCTTCGATGAGAAGTCCGTGGATTGCCCGTTCGTCTTCTCGGCGAACGGGCATTTCCACATGACGTACATCGGATATGACGGGGTGGGCTACCAGACCGGGCTTGCGACATCCGCTGATCTCGTGCACTGGCAGCGGGCCGGGCTGATCCTGCCGCGCGATCCCAGCGATCCGATCACCCGATACAACATGGCGTTGATGTGTATTCTGCGCGATGACACGTTGAGATCTTCCGCGCCGTTGAAGAAGGTGAACGGGCGCTATCTCGGCGCGTGGCATGCGTATCCCAATCAGGGGTACGAGGCAGGGCCTGCGGTGATCGGACTGGCTTTCAGTCACGATCTGCATCGATGGGAGCGTACCGATCCCATTTTGCTACCGGGGGACGGCGCGGACTGGGAGCGGGGCGGACTTTACAAGCCCTACCTCGTGAAGTCAGGTGACACGTACTACTTGTTCTACAACGCCAAGAACAACGTCCAGCGTGGCTGGATCGAACAGACGGGGCTTGCGACCTCGAAGGATCTGAAGACGTGGACTCGTTACGCGGGTAATCCGATCCTGCCGGCCGGGACGGGGAATGACTGGGATACGCGGTTCGCGAGCGATCCGGCAGTCGTGCGCTACAAGAACCAGTGGGCCCTGTATTACTACGGGTTGGCCGCGGATGGACGGGCGCGGGAGTTGCTCGCGCTGGGCGAGGATCTCTTCCACTTCACCAAGGTCCCGGAGATTCTCATCGACGTGGGTCCGCCGGGCTCCATCGATGAAGACTATGCGCACAAGCCTGCGGTGATCTGCCAAAAGGGCGATCTCTATCACTTCTACTGCGCCGTCGGCGGAAAATGGCCCAACGACGTGCGGGGAATCTCTGTGGCCCGTTCCCGTCCGTGGGCGTGAACAGGCCGCTTCAGGCGAGCTATATCATTTGCGCGCTTCGATCTTCAGCGCATAGGGCAAGTCATCGTGTACCGAAGGTAGTTGGACTTTGAGCCCCACCGCAGTCTGCTCCCAGTGTACTGACGCTGCGGACCCGAGCAGTGTCACTCTTTCGATTGCGCTTGGAAGATATACGGTGCCCGAATACAGGGTTTTTATCAGGGCCTGACCATCCTGGGGCCACGCGAGGCCGAGTGCGTAGAGGGCATCGCCCTTCGATGTGAACCGCAGATCGGCGGGCGTGTACGAGCGGTTGACTTCTTCGCGGCCCGTGGGCGCATTCGTGGGCCCTTCGCCGTACATGACCCATGGCCGAGTACCGTAGATGGCCTCGCCATTGGTTTGAAGCCAAGCGCCCATCCGCAGCAATACGCTCTGTATCTCCGGCGCTATGGTGCCATCAGACTGCGGGCCGACGTTGAGCAGCAGGTTGCCGTTCTTGCTCACCACGTCGATCAGATCCGCGAGCAGTGAGCCAGCGGTGCGGTATTCATCATCCTTGACGTATCCCCACGATTTTATGCTGACGGAGGTGTCGCTCTGCCAGGGTTGCAGCCGCTGCGCATCGAGCTTCCCGCGCTCGATATCAAGTACCGCGGCATCGGGAGGAAAAGCTTCCTGCTTGTATGTCAAAACCGGCCCCTGTTTGCGCGCGGCAGACTCGTCATAGTAGTAGGCCGCCACCTTCCGCAGGTAGGGTGCGAACGCGGGCTGATTGATCCACCAGTCGAAGTAGATGAAGTCCGGATGGTACTTGTCGACGAGCTCCGTGCTGCGCGCGAGCCAGTCCTCGAGGAAGGCTTTCGAGGGAGGCAGCCACCTTTCAAGATGACTCGGGTTGGGCTCGGTCGCGATGGGGTCCGCGGGAAGTGTCATGGGCGCTGCCGGCCCATAGAGCCCTGCATTGCGCGCATCGTTGACGTCGGAGTCGTATTGCGTACCTTCGTGATACCACCACCAGTGCTCGGCGCGATGCGAAGAAACTCCAAAATGCAACCCGCGCGCGCGGGTCGCCTTTTCCAACTCGCCGACCACGTCCCGCCTCGGTCCCATCTGCGCCGCGTCCCAGCTCGTGAATTCCGAGTCATACATCGCGAATCCGTCGCAATGCTCGGCTACTGGAACGACATAGCGCGCGCCGGCACGAACGAACAGGTCGATCCAGGCGTTCGGGTCGAACCTCGCGGCGGTAAACAGCGGCACGAAGTCCTTGTAGCCGAATTTCGCCTGCGGCCCGTAGACGGCGCGGTGATACTCATAGGCCGCCGAGCCCTTCACGTACATGTTCCGTGAATACCATTCGTTCGCGAAGGCCGGGACCGAGTACACGCCCCAATGGAGGAAGATGCCGAATTTGGCGTCACTGAACCAATCCGGTGAGCGGTAAGCTGACAGCGAGCTCCAGTCTGCATGGAAGGGGCCGCGACGGATTTTCGTGTCGACCGCGAGCAGTTGCGCGCGTACTTTGCGTTGATAGTCCGGCTGTGAAAATGCGCTTTGCAGGGTAGCCTGCGCCGCTGGCTCGGCAGACGCCACGCGAGCGCAAATGAGCGTGAGCGCCAGAGGCGGAGCGAGAACGAGAGCAACCGCTGCGAGGGCAGCGCCGGATAGCGGGCAAGTCGACCTGGGCGAGCGAGCGGCGCGAGACAGGCAGCGGGCTGTGCCGGTCTTTCCAAGTTGTGGAATCATAGCCCACAATATGGAACAGATTGGAATCCAAAGCGAGAGTCAGTCACGTGCCGTTTTCGAGCCAGGATGGGCGCAGCAGCGGGCGAGCTGCGGACGGCGAGAAGGCGGATGGTGGTATCGATTCGGGCATCGATCGGCGCCTGTTTCTCAAATATCTCGCGGCGGTGGGTGTCGCACGAACATTCCTCGGCCGGTCGGGCGACGCGGTGTGGGCGCGCACTTCCGTTGCCAGTGCTGAACCGGACGCACTGGCGCGCGCCTTTGCGAATCCGCCCGATATCGCGGGGCCGGGCGCCTACTGGTACTGGCTGGGCGGAAATATCACTCGGGAGGGCATCACCGCCGATCTCGAGGCCATGCGTGATGCGGGAATTTCCACGCCCATGCTTTTCGCGATCGGCAAGAGCAATCAGGACACTCTCGTCCAGCCGCCGGCGGATGCGCTTACGCCCCTATGGTGGGAATTGCTCGAGCATGCAGCCTTGGAAGCTGAGCGCCTTGGCCTCGTATTGTCGATGAATTGCTGTGACGGCTGGGCCACCGCAAGCGGACCGTGGATTACGCCCGAGTTGTCCATGCAGCATGTTGTGTGGACGCGGCGCTCTGTCGAAGGCGGCAAGCGCGTTGACGACACGCTCGCGATGCCGCCGATCAGAAGCGGTTACTACCGTGAAATTGCCACGATCGCCGTGCCGTATCTTCGAGAATGGGAGGAGACGAGTTTTTCGCGACGGGCGGGCATCGAGACCAACCTACCCCTCGAGGTGGCCGACGCCCGGATGCTCTCGGACCCGGAGAATGTCCGCGAGATCGCGAATACCGGGCAACCAGGTTGGATCGGCTACACCTTTGACACACCGTTCACGCTTCGTTCCGTCACGGTCCGAACGCCCCCCGCGCCTGGTTTCTCGCCCGGCGTCTACCGGGCTGCAAACAGCCTCGAGGTGCAGGCGAGCGATGACGGCAAAACGTTCCGGCGCATTGGTGCGCTGGAATATCCCAGGCACGGGTGGCAAACCGATTTGACGACACTCACGCACACGGTGCCTGAGACCACCGCGTGCTATTTCCGTCTGGCTCACGAGACGATTGCGCCGCAGCCGTACGAAGAGGAATACGACTTCGGGCAGGAAACGAAGCTGCGGTTCTTCAGCATCGTGTTGTCGAGCGAGCCCGCAATTCATCACTGGCAGGGGAAGTCGGCAGCGCAATGGGCGATCAGCCGGCGCACGACCTCGGCCGAGGCTCCCGACAATGTCTGCGTGGCGCCGCAGAACATCATCGACCTGAGCTCGAAGCTGGACTCCACCGGGCGCCTCATTTGGGACGCGCCGCACGGCTACTGGCGAGTGCTCCGGATCGGATACACGAGCACCGGCTCACAGAACTCCGCCGCGGGGGGTGCACAGGGATTGGAGTGCGACAAGCTCTCACCGGCGGCCGCGAAGTTGCAATTCGACCACTGGTTCGGGCTGGCGCTGCAGAAAGTGGGGCCACGGTTGGCCGGGAAGATCCTCCACGTTCTGCACGTGGATAGCTGGGAGGCGGGCACACAGAACTGGTCGCCTGCATTTGCGCAACAGTTTCGCGCGCTGCGCAGATATGATCTGCTGCCCTACATCGCGACGCTGACTGGCATTCCACTGGCGAGCGCGGATGTTTCCGAGCGCGTGCTCCTCGATGTCCGGCGCACGATCAACGATCTCATGCAGACAGGATTCTTTCAGACGCTGGCCGGTCTCGCTCATCAACACGGCTGTATCCTAAGCGCGGAGCCGCCAAACCCCACGTTTCCCTCCGACGGCATGGAGCATCTGGCCTGGGTCGACTGGCCGATGGGCGAGTTCTGGCTCAACACGCCGCGCAACGATAAGCCGACCGACATAAAGGACGCCGTGTGCGGCTCGCGTCTGTATGGAAAACGCATTGCGGCTTCGGAGTCCTTCACGCAGGGACTGATGAATTGGGACGAGCATCCCTTCACCTTCAAAGCGCTCGGCGATCACATGTACTGCGAAGGGATCAACCGCTTCATGCTCCATGTCTACGCGCAGCAGCCGTGGCTCGATCGGGCGCCAGGCATGACCCTGAACGGCATCGGCACCTTCTTCAGCCGCACACAGACCTGGTGGAAGCCGGGGAAGGCCTGGTTCGACTATTTGCGCCGGTGTCAGGCCTTGCTGCAAGAGGGGCTGGCGGTCGCCGACGTTTGTTATTTCACCGGTGAAAACCTGCCGGCGCGCGCGCTTTTGCCACGCCAGCTGAGTGTGAAGTTACCTGACGGCTTCGCCTACGACTGCATCAACCGCGACGCTCTGCTGCATCAGACGGCTGTCCATGCCGGGCAGCTGGTGTTGAAAAGCGGTGGACGCTATCGGGTGCTGGTCCTTCCGAACGATGTACTCATGACTGCCGAGGTCGCGCTACGCATTCGCGATCTGGTGCGCGCTGGCGCCGTGATCATGGGGCCGCGACCGGAAATTTCGCCAAGCCTGACAGACTTTCCGTCGCAAGACGCCACAGTGCGCGCGGTTGCGAAGGAATTGTGGGGGGATCTCGACGGTGCGCAACGCACGACGCACGAGGTTGGAATGGGGAGGGTCGTCTGGGGAAAGTCTCTTGCCAGCACGTTGGGCGAGCTGGCGGTTCTTCCCGACTTCGAGTTGTCTGAAGCCGCCTCGCCCGTGCAATGGATTCACCGCCGGAGCGAGGGATGGGACCTGTACTTTCTGTCGAATCAATCCGCTGCCCAGGTGAGGGTCGAAGCGACGTTCCGTGTTGCTGGCCGCAGGCCTGAGCTGTGGCACGCGGACTGCGGGCGGATCGAGAAGCTCGCGCTCTGGCGCGAGGCGGCGGGTAGGACGGTAGTGCCTCTCTCGCTCGATCCGGCGGGATCTGTGTTTGTCGTGTTTGCGCAGCCGACAGAGCAAGGGCGATTCTTTACACGTTTGGCGGGCGAACGCACCGAGCTCGTCCGCCTGTGCGAGCGCGCCACCCAGGTGGAGGCGATCGTGTCGGGTACGGGCCGGTGGCTACTGCAAGACCACGTCGGCAGCACTCGCGAGCTTGCAGTCCGTAAGCTGCCGCACGCGCTCCCGCTCGGCGGGCCGTGGCGCGTTCGTTTCGCCGAACGACTCGAGCAGCCCGTTGAGTTGACTTTGCAGGAGCTCACATCCTGGACGCGCAGCTCGACTGAGGCCGTCAAATATTATTCCGGTACGGCGATCTATACGACGGCCTTTACTCTGTCCAAGTCCATGCTCGGGGCCGGATACCGACTCTTCCTGGATTTGGGTGCCGTCCATAACCTCGCCGAAGTACGGCTCAATCGCGAGCACGTCACTGTCCTGTGGAAGCCGCCGTTCACGGTTGACATCACGGCTGCGGCGCGTGCCGGCAGCAACAGCCTCGAGCTGTCAGTCACCAACACATGGCGCAATCGCCTGATTGGCGACAACGGGAAGGGACCGAAAGAGCGAAAGTCGTTCGTGGCGCCGATGCTGCGCAAAGGGCAGCCGTGGCTGCCCGGCGGTCCGGGCGTGGAATTGTCACTTGCCGGCCTGCTGGGGCCGGTGAGCGTACGGTTCGCGTCGGTCGTCAGATTCTGATTCGCGCCAATTAACTAGCGGGATCGGGTTCGGCTGGTCTTGCGGCGGCGCTGCCGCGGTTTGCGCGGAGTGGGTCGCGGTGCCGGGGGCGCGGGGGCCACACCTCCCGAGCTTCCGGTCCAACCCAGGTCTTCGCTCATGCGACGCGCGGTCTCCACGACATCCTTCGTGAGCGCCTGCATCCGCTGATCGTTCATGTACTGTGCGGCACTCGAGACACTGATGGCGGCGGTGATGCGTCCGGCGACGTCCCGCACAGGCGCGGCGACGCACCTGATCTGATCTTCGTTTTCTTCCAGGTCGAGCGCATAACCCAACTTCGCGTAGGTCCGCATTCGCGACAGCCACTCCTGTAGTGGAATTGGCGTACGTTGCTGGCTTTTGTCGGCGCGGTAGAAGCCTGCCCAAGCCTCTTCGTCGTGATCGAGAATCAGCGCCTTGCCGAGGCCGGTGGAGGCGATGGGCTGCAGCTCGCCGATCCGCGAGCTGATAGTGATCCGCCGCTTGCCGGGAATCTTGTCGAGAAACAGCACCTTCCCGCGGTCGAGCACGCCCAGGTGCACGGTGTCTTCCGTCAAGAGAGCGAGCCGCTCGAGCTGCGGCGAAGCGATGCGGGGCAGATCGAGCCCGTCGCGCACTCTGAAGCCCAGCTCCAGCAGCTTGGGTCCGAGGGTGTATCCGGACCGTGGAACAAAGATCAGATAACGGCGGTCCGCGAGGGCGGAAGCCAGCCGGTGCGTCGTGCTCCGTGTCAACCCGAGTCGGTCGGCCAGATCACCGAGCGTGATCGGACCCTGCGCGACCACCTCAATTACGTCCAGTCCGCGGAACAGCGTCTGGCTGCCCAGACGCGCCGGCTCGGTCACGTCCGCCTCTGCGCGGCCGCGCTTTACCTGGAATGGCGGTGTTCTTCCCATTATATGGTACCCATATTACTATGTGGGACGCGCAATGAGCCCCGCAACGACTTGCCACTGAATTCCATCTCATGGTTTTTCCTCTGATTCGACAGGTACGCGCCAAGGTACCGCGGCGGCGGCGCCGACTATCATGACCAGCAAGGCGCGCATTGGATCGACGCTCACATCGGCGGACATCTTGCGCGCTTCGTGGAGGATAACAGCCCGTTCGCGGAATTTCTGAAGATGGCGTCCGCCACCGACAAGGTGGTGCCCATGTTCCACGCGCAGCTCATCGGCGAGTCCGTGCCGCACAGGGCCGCCTGAAGCTCGCCGACGCTTGCGGGCTTCGGCGTGGAGCTCAATCAGAATGTTGCATTGCACCGGCCCTAAAGCCATGGACATCGATCTCAACGGAACGAACGGCTTTGAAAACTCGCTTGTCGCGCACGGCTGAGCCTCGCCCTGCGGCAAAGGTGGTCGCGATGGCCCTCGCGCTATCGCTGTCGATTGACGCATCGGCGGCTGCGCGCCATGAGGACGCCGCTCAGGCGCGTACGTGGGTCGAGGCATGGTATTCGCCGCCTTTTCCTCCGATTGCCGTTCTTGCTTTCAACGACGTTCGTGCTTTCGGGTATCAAACAGTCCGCCAGGTCGTTCGCCTCGAAGTCGGTGGTGAGCGCCTGCGTGTGCGGCTGACCAACGAGCTGGGACTCGTCCCCGTGAAGATTGGATCGGTCCACCTGGCGCTTTCGTCACCCAACGCTGTCACCGAGCCGGAGACGGACCATGCTCTGACATTCAGTGGCCGATCCGATACCGTCATTCCCGTGGGGCAGGCTGTTTTAAGCGATCCCGTGGAGATGAAGGTCGATGCATTCGTCAATCTCGGCATCTCGATCTACTACCTCGATCGTGTTGCGCCCGCAGGGCATCTGTCCCGGGTAGTCATATCCACCAAAGGGGATCATGGCGCTGAGTCGTCGTGGCCCGGTGGAACGCTGGCCCGGGCTCCGGCTCTCGCGAGCGGCGTCGAAGTCGAGACGACCCCGCCGCATCGTGTGCTGGTCGCGTTCGGCGATTCGATCACCGAAGGAACGGGCGCCACCCCGGGAATCAACATGGATTACCCCGAGCAGCTGGCCTTGCGCCTCGACAGGACCGCCGCGGGTAAGGGCTGGGTGGTGATCAATTCGGGGATCGGCGGCAACCGGCTGCTGCACGATGGGACGGGCCCCAGGGCCCTCGACCGGTTCGATCGGGATGTGTTGGATATACCGGGTGTCAGCGCGATACTGGTCATGGAGGGGGTTAACGACATCGGAGTGGCCTTCGACCCGGAAGGTGATTCAGGGCCCTTGAGTGCCGACGGCATCATTGGCGCTTACCAGCAGATGATCGAGCGCGCGCACGCCCGTGGCCTGAGGATTTTCGGCGGCACCATCACGCCGTACGAGGGCGCGGCCTACTTTCGTCCGGAAGGCAACACTGTACGCGAGGCGGTAAATGCCTGGATCCGTACCAGCCATGCGTTCGACGGCGTGGTTGATTTCGACCAGGCCGTGCGCGACCCGCAACATCCCGCGCGCTACCGGGGCGCATATCAGTCGGGCGACAGCCTGCATCCGAACGATGCCGGCTA
>Ga0307479_10002911_pt1 | contig 15551 bp, 11 predicted proteins | sample atmos_gasesECM4C_FD_203743 | JGI IMG/M metagenome (GOLD analysis project Ga0307479, IMG submission 203743) | Hardwood forest soil microbial communities from Morgan-Monroe State Forest, Indiana, United States - atmos_gasesECM4C_515 | ecosystem: Environmental > Terrestrial > Soil > Temperate... | reverse complement strand
GCAAGCCCGATTCGAGCGGACTCGGCGAAGCGATCTTCATCTTCCGGCGTCATAGCGCCGTTTATGAGCTCAGAGAGACTTTCCAGATTGCCGATATCACCCTCACTGAACCCGAAAGGCAGCTCCGAAAATGTCTCGAGCAGCCCAATCACGCGGTGGCGGCTAAACAGGGGCAGCGCGACCATAGAACGTACCCCCAAGCTCCGGCACGCCTCCAGGCTGACGCACTCGTCTCTCTCCGTATCTTCACAGCTCACAATCTGCGCCGTGCGAAGGCAGGCCAGGGAGAAAAGCGAATTGCAGCCAATGGGTGTGCCGATCCCGGGTCGCATGTCGCCTGCCGCTGCTCGTAAGACAATTTCGTTGTTCTCGGCGAGGGCGATGGCCGCGCCATTCGCACCGGTGATCGCCACTGCCCGGTCCGCGATCAGCCGCAGCACCTCGTCAAGTGGGAACTGCGGCACTTCTTCCGAATGCACGGCCCGAGGTCCACTATCGGGGTCCGCCTGCCGCGCCCAAGTCTTTCCTTTGTTAAACTGCTCGCGCAGAGCGACATAGGACAACAATGTCTGCAAGGAACTAGGTTGAGATTGTTTGCACGCGGAAGAAATTTGCCGAGAACGATCTAGTCGCGCGCTGTCGGTAAGAACCAAGGGAGCCGGATCTCGGCCCTGCTCCCGAACTGTGGAACCAACGTCAGCCAACGGGGCGTCGCCTTCCAGGCTCCACTCTCTTTTTCTGAGCGCCATTCAATGCCCCAAGTGCGTTTCACGCGATTCGAGTCTGGTATCGTACGTACCCCGAGCGGCACTGTCAATTAGCCAGTTAGCCTAATCCGTCTGGTGAAATGCCTTATTTGGAAATACAGTGCCGATTTTGTGCCGCGCATAATGTCTGCATTCGTGCGCACTACACGCTGTGCGGGTCAGGTAATTTTATAAACCAACTGACTAGTCCTTTCAGAGGCTTGTCATGAAACGGCACACGAGCATATAACCCATTCACTAACGGTTAATCGATTAGATTTGTGCCATGGAACCGCAGGGAAATAATCCGGGAACCACGGAAGATCTGTGGATCGCCAAGTACAGAGCTGCGATGGACAAGATTCCCGTCCAGCAATCGCGTCTTGAGAAAGTGCGCGCGATTGTTGAGAGCGCATGGCAGGCTGTGGCATCGCAGGCCGGCAAACGGGTAGGTGCCAAAGCAAAGCGCCGGAATCCGAATGCCAATGTTTTCGTGATTCCGAATCCAAAGGTTGGCGAACAGAAACCAAGACAAGGGCACTTCAAGAAACAGGCCGCACCCAAAGCAAGCTGATCGGTCGAACCCGAAGACGGAGGGCTACGCCTTTCGGATTAACACCAACGGAGTAATTACAAAGAAGTACGACAATTGAAATAAAAGTTTGGTATGCTTGCTGAGTCGTTCATGCGACAATTCTCCGCACTTCCTCCCCCCTTGGTACGTGGAACGATTTCCTTCTCCCGGGCGTACTTACCTGCTTTAGGAAAAGAACACTAATAGTTTGCTAGAGGCTGCAATCGCAGAACTTTTGATTGCCATCTCCAGTGAACGCATCCCTTGCTTGTCGGCCACGGGGGCCGAACCAAATTCGTCAGAGGTGACTGAGACTTGCAGTCTCCCAAAAGGGAACCAATGCAGACTGCTCCTGCCCGCCCGGGACTCATTGTGGTTGATGATTCACTGAGTGTCTTCGCCTGCAATGGCGAAGCCCTAAACATACTTACCTTTCCAGAGCCGCCAGAAAAGATTCGCGACCTGGATAGTTGGCTGACCAACAAGATTCGTTCCGGTCTTTTGGAAAGGCGAATTTCATTCGGATTTCTAAGTGAGTTCCGCTCTGCCAATCGAAAATACATTTGTCGCTCGTTTCCCTTGGACAGCGGCGCCATTCACGGCGACGGCCCAGGGTCTGCAAAGAAATTAATGATTGTCATGCTCGAGAGGCAGGGCAACGAGGCCGTCACCATCGCGGAGATCGGCAAGCGCTTTGGACTGACCGCCCGAGAACAAGAGACCGTCCAGTTATTACTGGAGGGCCTGACCAGCAAGGAGATTGCACAGCGCATGAAGATCAGTCCGAACACGGTGAAGGCATTTGTCAGGCTGGTCATGGTGAAAATGAACGTTTCAAGCCGATCGGGCATCATCGGAAGGATTGTTAGCAAGGTCTGACCCAAGACGCTACGCGTCGCAGGTTCGTATTTTAGTGCGATTCCGCAGCAAAATCCGCGTGGCAGAATGGCCCCTCTGTAGTCGCCCGGAGTAGCTATTCCGGCCTAGGCCACTTGGAGGATTGTAAAACCAAAAGCCGTATGTACAGTGTACGGGCGCGATAAACCGCCGAGTCTCCTCCCCCACCGGCAGCGCAACTAAGGAGAAAACTAAAATGTTTCGAACACGTACGCTTATGGCGTTCTTGCTGGTGGCCATGGTCGCGGGCCTAGTGCTGACTGGCTCAGGGACCGCATGGGCACAAAATCAAACGGATGTATTCTGGGTTGCCTACTACAGCGGCGGTGTTACATCTGCTGACGCGTCCCCTGGAACTGACGTTCGCATCATCAACACGGGGGCATCGGGCGGCAACTTGTGCGCAGATATTTACGTTTTTGACTCATTCGAGGAGCTTAAAGAGTGTTGCAGGTGCACGACCACTCCCGACGGCTTGCTCACCCTCACGATGGCTCAATTGACGAATAATCCAGCCAACGGAACTTTCGCCACCACCGGAGTGATCAAGATTGTGTCCGATGCCGGATCGAACTGCAACGAAGCGAACCCGGTGCCCACTTCTGAACTTCGTTCCTGGATTGTCAACCCGAACGCTGGCGCGATCACCGAGAGCGAGTTTGAAGCAACTCCTCTTTCTGCTCAGGAACTCAGCAACCTGAAAGTGCTCTGCGGAAGCATCAAGAACCAGAGCGGACCAGGAGTTTGCGGCAAAACCAACTCGGCCTGCGACTGAGAACCTGATGCAGTAAGGATTTGCATAACCCCAGTGGGGAGATAACGCCAATCAGGCGACAAAAAGGAGATTTTCGAATGTCCCGAACATTGATTTTCAGCCTAGCGGTTCTTGCAATCGCGACCGTTCTTTGTGCCGGCTCAGCCATGGCGCAGATTCCGGACGACACCTACTTCGTCACCTATTTCAGCAACGCGCAAGGCACCCCCGACGCTACCGTTCGCATCGACAACCCCGGGGTGGACAGCGCCAAGAACCTGTGCGCCGACATTTATGTATTTGATGCCGTCGAAGAACAGGTAGAATGCTGCGGCTGCTTGCTCACTCCGAACGACTTGAGGTCGCTCTCGGTGAACAAAGCACTCACCGCTCAGCCATCGAATGGCATCAAGCCGACGAACGGCGTAATCAAGATCGTATCGGCAGTTCCGAACAGCGGTACCAATGGCTGCGATCCGACCGGAGGCGCGAGTCTTAGTGGCGGGTTCCCCAATAACATCGTTCCTACACCCGACCTCCGGGCCTGGGCCACTCATATTCAAGTCTCGCCGAATGGTGTTACCGAGGAAGAGTTCGCTGACTCGACCTTGACACAAACGGAGCTGAACAACCTGCAGGAGACGTGCTTCGGGCTTCGACAGCTGGGCAGCGGTAAGGGCGTGTGCAGGTGCGGATTCGGTTCCTAACGTTAACTCGCCTGAGGGGGACGCTCTTCCCCCACCCCTTGGGTTCTTTTTGCGCCTGACGCTGGTTATGTGACCAGTGTCGGACGTCTCTTGAAGTACATCTCGCTTAAACCTTGCAGGGAGGACTCTATGCGTATCACCTTGTTTATTTTGGCGGCTGGATTGTGCACTACCACCGTTTTCGCTCAAAACTCCACGCTCGCGGACCGGGACAATGCAGTCGTAGCGGAAGTGAACGGAGACAAACTGACAGCTGCTGACTTGGAGCAGCAAGAAGGAAGCAAGCTGCTGCAGTCTCGCTATGCATATTATGAAGTTCAACGCAAAGCTCTTGATGATCTGATCGATCAGCATCTTCTCGAGATCCAAGCCCGGAAACAAAACCTGACTGTCGATCAACTTCTTGACCACGAGGTAAACGGCAAACTACCTGCTGAACCTACAGACGATCAAGTACACGTGTATTACGAAGGCGTGGAGACAGACAAGCCGTTCGACCAGGACATGAAGGAAAAAATTAGGCAACATATTCACGAGGCTCGTGTCACCAAGGCGAAGGCCGCTTACCTCAAGACTCTGCGCAGCCAGGCCAAGATTATGGTCGAGCTTGCTCCGCCTTCCGCCGCCGTTGATCTAGCTGGATCACCCATCCTTGGACCGAAGAACGCCCCCGTGGTCCTGGTTGAATTCGCCGACTACCAATGCCCGTACTGCCAGAAAGTTCACGGCGAGCTGGAGCAGTTGCATAAAGAGTTCGGTGACAAACTGGCAATTGCCTATAAGGATTTGCCTTTACCCATGCACCCATTCGCAGAGAAGGCCGCCGAAGCCGCGCGTTGCGCGGGAGTGCAAGGTAAATTCTGGGAGTTCCACGACAAGCTTTTTGTAGACAAGAAACTGGAGCCCGCAGATCTCAAGCAAGAGGCAAGCGCGCTTCAACTGAACACCACGCAATTCGATGCGTGCCTGGACTCGGGCTCCCAGGCGTCCGCTGTCCAAAAGGATGCCGCAGAAGGACGGCGCCTCGGACTTAGCGGAACACCCAGTTTTTTCGCCAATGGTCATTTCTTCAGCGGGGCGGTCACTTACGAAGCCCTTCGAGATATGGTAGCGCAGCAGCTAAAGGCATCGCGGCCGTCGAATAAGGACGTCTCAATGGAGTCCTCCCTGAGATGATTCCGGGCGACGACTGTGTATGGATGCGGGCGTGACCCGCCCGCATCCAATTTTTCCTACCTCATAAGGCCCCTTATAAGAAGTGAGCATCGATCCGGCGCATTGGGAAATCCCTACCCCCATTTGGGCTAGCCGCTATGGACGATTGCAGAAGGCTTGACGGCCTTCGCTCCTTGCATCACAATGCATGCTCGTTTCTGCGGGCTTCTTGATCGTTTCCTCTAAGAGCCCTCGGCTCCGCCCTCCCTTAACAATTAGGAGCAGCAATATGCGTAGGCATAGTCTCACTGTGTCGCCGGTCCTGTGTCTTGCGATCATACTCATCGGCTTACGCCCCTGTTCGGGGCAAGCAGTCGAGGCCACGTTCCGGATAGGAGCAGAACCGTGCGCGGTTGCAGTCAACGTTTTCACCAATCAGGTGATTGAAGCAAACTGCCTCGGCAACACGGTCGGAGTGCTCTCGGGTTTCGACAACTCTGTGAAGGCGATCTCCGTCGGAGGCAGACCTGTTGCGCTCGCCATAAACCTCGTTACGAATGAGATATACGTTGCCAACAGTGTAAGTAATAGTGTCTCTGTTATTGACGGCAGAACCTTCGCAACCACCACACTGGCTGTAGGCGCGAACCCCCGCGCGATCGCGGTAAACGAAATTACCAATCAGATCTATGTTGCAAATAGTAACGACAATACGGTCACGATAATCGATGGCGTCACGAAGAACACGACAACCGTGGCCACTGGCGCAAATCCGATTGCGATAGCAATCAATTCGGTAACCAATCAGATTTACGTCGCGAACCTGGGCGGTACGGCAACCATCATCGATGGACGCACGAATCAAACGGCTTCTGTTGCTGTAGGAGTCTTTCCCCAATCGCTGGCTGTGAATCCGATTACCAATCTGATTTACGTTGCGAACAGCGACAGCAATACGGTGACAGTTATCAACGGTGTGAATCAGCAACCCACGACGCTGAATGTCGGACTCTTTCCTGTGGCAATCGCCATAAATCCTGCCACCAATCAGATCTATGTCGCCGATAATCACAGCCTTGACGTTGTAGTAATCGATGGGCTCACCGATACCATAGCGACCGTTGGTTTGGCTGACAATCCGACGGCTCTGGCGGTCAATGTATCGAGCAACCAGATCTACGTGGCAACCGCCGGGGGCGGTGTTACCGTACTCAACGGTATAACAAACCAGTCCACCGCGACGGTTTCGGTGGGAGCAAACCCTCTCGCAGTCGCTGTAAATCCTCTGACGAACAGAGTGTATACCGTGGATTTCAACAGCGGAACTCTAACTGCAATTGACGCCGCAAGTAATCGAACTACTACAGTTGGACTGGGAGGGTATCCTCTCGCGGTAGGTACGAATCCGTCCACAAACCTGATCTATGCGTCCAACGCCAACGACAACACCGTGTCGGTGATCGATGGAGCGACCAATCAGACGACGACCATAAGTGTCGGCCTAAAGCCTACTGCTTTGGCGGTGAATCCAGCCAGTAATCAGATTTATATCGCCAATAGCCTGAGCAACACGGCAACGGTGATCAACGGGCTCACTAATGAAGTCACTACAGTGAATGTGGGAGTAAACCCTACGGCGGTGGCGGTGAATCCCGTGACCAATTGGGCATATGTCGCGAACACAGGAGACGGGACGGTAACGGCGATCAATGGCGCTACAACCCAGGCCATGACCTTGAGCGTTGGGGCGAGTCCTAGTGCAATAGCAGTGAACTCAGCTACCGATACCATCTACGTGGCCAATAGCGCCGACAATACCGTAAGTGTCCTCGATGGAGTAACAGGGCAGTCGGCTACCGTGAATGTAGGCGTAAAGCCGGTCGCGATTGCAATTGATACTGCTACCAATCAAATCTATGTAGCCAATTCCGGCAGTAACAGTGTCACCGTGATCAACGGCGCGACCAATCAGGTAGCCAACGTAGCAGTTGGCACAGCGCCGATCGCTGTTGCAGTGAATCCTCTAACGAACAGGGTTTATATCGCGAATTCAGCTAGCGGAACAGTCACTGTGATCGTTGGAAGTACGAACCAAACCAGTACAATACCCGTCGGCTCGACGCCCACAGCGTTGGCTGTCAATTTCGTAAGCAATCACATCTATGTGTGTAACGTTGGAAGCAGCACGGTAACGGCAATCGACGGTGCCGGCAACCAGACGACGAGTGTGCCGACAGGATCGAGTCCGGCTGCGATCTCCATAAACTCGATCACCGGCCAGATCTACGTCACCAACTCTGGCAGCGATGACCTTTCTGTGATTGCGGAGCAGAGAATCGGCACTCTCCCGCTGGCAACTGTCATTTCCGCCCTTCCGGGCAATGAAACGGTCGAGCGCTCGCCCACAATTGTCCTGTCCGCCACCAGTTCTTATTCGCCTGTCAACCCACCCGTGCAGGGTATTCGCTTCCAGGTCGATACCTGGGAAGGTCGATGGCAAGCCGCGAAGGCTACAGGCACCACCTTCAACGCCAAGCCGTCTCAGCTTCAAATGGGACCGCATGTGCTCTACGCTTTTGCGGACAATGGGCTCGCGGGCTCGACCGCAGGTTTGAACCAAAACGTAGTCGGTAGCATAGCCGGATACTTTTTTACGGTGGTGCAGGGGCAGACCACGACTGAGGTGACCTCTAGTCCGAATCCATCATCCGATGCGCAATCCGTAACTTTAACAGCGTCGATACAAGTTGCTTCACCAGCGACGGGGTTGCCGACTGGTACGGTGACTTTTTTCGATGGCACCACCATTCTGGCGAGTGGAGTAGGGTTGAACGAAAAGGGCGAAGCAAGTTTTACTACTTCTTCCATGGTTCCGGGTACGCATTCAATCACGGCTAGTTACAGCGGCGACGTTAATTTTGTGGGCAGCGCTTCCACCACGATTAGCCAGATCGTAGATAAAGGGCAAACGGTCTCGAGTCTGACATCCAGCCTGAACTCTTCGGTTTTCGGTCAGGGAGTGACGTTGAGCGTAACGGTGCAAGCGGTTGCGCCGGCGACGGGAATTCCAACCGGGACGGTGACCTTCCTCGACGGCACCACGATTCTGGCAAATGGAGTAGCCCTGGGCGGCAGCGGCCAAGCGAGTTTTAGCACTTCTTCCCTGGCTCCCGGCACACATTCGCTGACGGCCGCTTATTCAGGTGACGTAAACTTTGCGAGCAGCACCTCAACTTCGATGAGTCAGATTGTGGCTAAGGGGCAAACGGTCGCGACTTTGGCATCCAGTTTGAGTGCCTCAGTTTTCGGTCAGGGAGTGACATTGAGCGTAACGGTGCTCGCAATTGCTCCATCAGCGGGAATTCCAACCGGGACGATGACCTTTCTCGACGACACCACGATTCTGGCAAGCGGAGTAGCCCTGAATGGCAGCGGCCAAGCAAGTTTCACCACTTTTTCCCTGGCTCCCGGCGCGCACTCGCTGACGGCCAACTATACCGGCGACGTCAACTTTGTGAGCAGCACCTCGACTTCAATAGGTCAGATCGTCGCCAAGGGGCAGACGGTCGCGACTCTGGTATCCAGCTTGAATTCCTCAGTTTTCGGCCAGGGAGTGACGGTGACCGTTACGCTACAGGCGGTCGCACCGGCGGCGGGAATTCCAACGGGCACTGTGACCATTTTCGACGGCACCACGATTCTGGCAAGCGCAGCCGGTTTGAACGGGAGCGGTCAGGCGAGTTTTACCACTGGTTCCCTGGTTCCGGGCACGCACTCGCTGTCGGCTACGTATACTGGCGATTTGAACTTTACGAGCAGCACCTCCACTTTTGTAAGCCAGGTTGTGAGTAAGGCGCAGACCGTTGCGGCTCTGACATCCAACCTAAATTCCTCCGCTTTCGGTCAGGGAGTAACGTTGACTGTAACAGTGCAGGCGGTTGCACCGGCGCTAGGAATTCCCACGGGGACCATAACCTTTCTCGACGGCACCGCGGTTCTAACAAGCGGAGTGGCCTTGAGTGGGAGCGGCCAGGCGAGCTTTACCACGCCCTCCCTGGCTATTGGCGCGCATTTGCTTGAGGCAAGCTATAGCGGCGACTTGAACTTTGCCGGCAGCACTTCTGCCGGAGTCTACGACACTGTGAATTCCGCCCAGATGGCACTCACTCTTTCCGAGACTTCTTTGACGGTGCCGGAGGGAGGTGCCGGTAGTTTCAACCTTAGCCTCAGCTCGAATGTCCCGCTGCAGTCAGCAATCAACTTCGCCTGCACGGGGTTGCCGGTGAACGCCACCTGCCTGTTCAGCCCCTCTTCGCTCAGTCCCAGTGCTCTTCCGGCTCAAGTGACTGTCACGATCAGCACGACTAGTGTCGCCAAGTCGTTTGGACCGCGTGGCGGCCTGGGCAGTTTCTGGTACGGCTTGGCCGTCATGGGACTAGTCTTCGCAGGCGCACCGCGACGTTCACGTAGCCCAAGGACCTTCCTGGGAGCCGCAACATTACTCTTGCTAGTCGTGGCATTGGGTTGCGGTACCCCCACTAAGACGCCGTCTACAAACAATACTGCGGTGTCACCGACTGGCGTTTCCTTGGTGACCGTAACGGCCAACTCGGGTAGCTTACAGGCCGCAAACACTATCACTCTGACTGTGGTTCAATGAGAGCGGAACGGCGGGCTATCTATTCCACATTGGGGAATCCTGCGCCCAGCGGTCCGCTAACCATATGCAATTTCGTGCATCTTGACAGCTCTCTCCGCCTTCAAGCACAATTGCCGCCATTGTATTCGGAAGCTTGGCACAGGATTTGCACAAGATTTCCGAATTCAAGCCCCTCCCCCGCTGTCGTCCCCGGTCCGCACATCCAGTCAGGAGTCTGAGTGCCAAACGGGCATATTTCATTACCTGGAATACTGCTAGTGGATGCCACTTCATTAAAGCCGTGTGCGTTCAACGCTGAAGTGTTGAAAATCCTCGCTTACCCAGCGGATCCCAGTGACCTGAAGCAAGTCAATTCATTTCTCGCCGAAGTGATTAAAACACGTCTCGTTCGCAGAAATAAGAAAGTACTGGGCTTTGCCTCAGAGTTTCCCTCGGGTAACCGGAAGTATCAGTGCCGCTTCTTTCAACTAGAAAAACAGTTGAATGGGTGGTCCTCCCCAGTCGCGCTAGTCTTCGAACGACATCCTTCGAGTGATGGTGCTCTGCTTCAGGTCGCTCGAGAGTTCAACCTCACGCCCCGCGAGCAACGGACGGTTCAGTTATTACTGGGCGGATTAACCAGCAAGGAGATAGCCGTCCAAATGAATGTGAGTCCTAACACCGTAAAGACATTTCTGCACCTGGTGATGGTCAAGATGGGCACTTCGACTCGTTCTGGTGTCCTGAGCAAACTGTTTGACCATGGGATCCCGGCAGCTCCGACCAGTCGGTGAGTAGAGGTTCGAGCTTGCCAGCGACAATCAGGCAGCAGGAAGAACTGTCTTGGCACTAACTATAAATTCTGCGCCTCCGCTGGCGATCGGTGGGTAGTGTGGGTTTTTTCCTTTTGATCTTTCTGCTCTGGGCTGCGCCCCTGCTGGCGCCCCCTGGAGGTCAGCTTGTTCGCGTCGCGTCAATGACTTCTGCGCGAGCGAAGCATTCCGCGACGCTGCTTTATGACGGCACAGTCCTCATCGCAGGCGGAGTCGGGAGCAACGGGAACTTCCTCTCAAGCGCGGAACTCTACGATCCCTCGACACGCAAATTCACTCCAACCGGCAGTATGATCCGGGCTCGCGCTGGGCACAGCGCTGTTCGACTGATCAACGGTTCGGTCCTGATCATCGGAGGGTTAGGCTCAAATGGCGCTCTTGACACGTGCGAAATCTATGATCCAGCGAGTGGGAAGTTCCTGCCGGCAGCGAGCTTGCATACTAGTAGAGCCGGCGCAACTGCAACTCGGCTACAGGACAATCGGGTGCTTGTTGTTGGTGGCTTCGGCTCGGATGGCCAGAGTATTGCGAGTGCTGAGCTTTATGACCGAAATGCGAAATTCAGCCTCGCAGCAACTATGGCAACTCCCCGCTCCTCTCACACTGCTACGCTGCTTCCCCACGAATGCGTGTTGATCACCGGTGGTATCGGAGCGAGGGGAGCGCTCAACAGCGCTGAACTCTACACCGCAGAACTGAATCGCTTCCTCACCCTTCCTGCGATGAGTGTCGCCCGTGACAGGCACGCTGCGGTTTTCCTTTCTGGAAGAAATGTTCTGTTAGTTGGCGGTACGAATGGCGACAGGCAACAAGGAATCGCGGCAACCGAGATATTCGATCTTGAGAATAGAAAGTTCCTGGCAGGTGGATCGATGCTTCAACCACATTTTGATTTGCCCGATCCGGTCGTGCTCTCGAGCGGCAAGGTGTTAGTCGTGGGCGGAGCTCGAATCAGCGAAGTCTACGACCCTGCGAACAGGACCTTCGCAGCGGCCACCAAGACGTCGGAGCGATTTCCGGAGTATCAAACCGCGACCTTGCTTTCGGACGGGAAAATTTTGGTCACAGGCGGAGCCGACCCAAAGGGACAACACACCGCCCAAGCCTATATTTACGTACCGTAGGGAAAGCATATGCTTGCGCAAGGGGTTCGAAGGGCCAGTCCAAACACGGCTTACGCCCGCTCCAGGATGCCCACCAGGCGTTCGAACATACTCGTATCAAAATCAGGATGCACCTCGAGCTCAAAGCTGAGCGGATTATGGAGGGTGCCTCAAAAGCCGCTCAGTCGCTCTACCAAAAAGCGACGCTCTCGATGGAATTCTTCGTGCCGACGCAGCTTCTGAAAGGAACTTGGGGGGTGATCGACGACTCGAACGCCTGCAGCGGCGCCGTCAAGAGCGGTTCCTCCTCCGGTCTTGAGCCAACGAAGGGCGAGGGAATCACAGTTTTTGCAAAACGAAGCCAATATTTCGTGTGCTGTCAATGACTTGTAAAAAAGAGTTTGCATGTTGAGGGTTTCCTCTGACCTTGTTCCATCGAGACGACTGTGTAGATTCCGGCGCGCCTCAATGTGCGCTCCGCCATCTGGGACGGATCGCGCATGGCCGGCGCCGGGCAACCCAGGTTCAGCCAGCGTTATCTAACCAACCGTTAAGCTCTGGCTACCACATTCACATTCTCCTCTTGCTTGTTGCTGGCAATTTCATGTGGTAAAACAATCAGAGTTACAAACAGCACCCGAGATGTTCCGTCGAATACATTTCGAAGTAAAACGGCAGAAGTTCTGGTGTGTGGCGATCGTGTTGCTGGCTGTCTGTTCACTAATCCTCAGCCTCGCGACGCGGTATGGCTCCCCATTGGATGTTTCGGCGCGCGGGATTAAGACTGTCCAGACGCACACGTCGGCTGAGGCAAAGAGACAGCGCCTCACCAAGAACACGAACTGGATACCTCCTGTGTTCACCTTCGCCGTCTTAGATACTCCCGATTTTTATCCTCGAATCGCGCCTGCAGGCCCTCCGGCGCCTAGTCTTCCCTTGGAAGAAAACCTCTTCACTCGGCCTCCTCCTACTGTCTGATTTCGTCGTTGCACTGGCAGCTGAGTCCGGCGTAATCGCTTTGTTCGAATCGGATCGTCGGCGACCTGCGCCGAGTTCTGGCATTCGAACATGGCGGTGCTGATGAGAGATCGACGAACTTTGTCAACAAAGTCTGTGCCCTAATACTGCATCCCGATTGAGGGGAAATATGAGCAAAGGCAGGCGAATTCTCGATCTCGGGTACGAGACGGAGATTCGCGGTGAAATCAAGGCCGTTTAGCACTATTCTTACCGGCAGGCAGAAACGGCTCCTACAAGAAACATAAGTCTCAGGGCAAAGTTGGGTGAAAGTGATGAACCAGCAAGACTTCCTTGCGTCGACGCGGTGACTCAGCTTTTCGCTGCGCTGGAACTTGGTCTGAAGGATTACCTAGTAATGACTGCATGCTCACTTCGACGAAAGGATTACGAACGTGGCCGCTGAGTCTTTGCTAACCGAAAAGGAGCTCGACGCTCTTCGACAGTTTGACACTTGCATGATCTCGAATGCAATCGAAACGTTTGATGCCCGGCTTCGCAACACCGGCTTTGCCGATGCCAGCATTCGCTCCGTGTTCGAGAACTTTCCTCCTTTGGTGGGGTACGCGGTGACCGCCCGTTTGAGAAGCGGGGAGCCGCCTATGGTAGGTGGGACCTTTCGCGACCAGGCGGCGATTTGGAACAGCATCCGACAGATTCCCTCCCCGCGCATTCTGGTGCTGGAAGACATGGATAGACCGCCTGGACGCGGGGCCTTCGTTGGCGATATGCACGCCGCGATCCTGCAGGCTCTGGGATGCATGGGATACGTGACAAATGGTGCAGTCCGCGAATTGCCGGCGGTACAGGCAATGGGTTTTCAATTGTTTGCGGGAAGTGTGGCCGTCTCCCATGCCTACGCCCACATATTCGAAATTGGGACTACGATCGCCGTGGGCGGAATGGAAGTGCGGCCCGGAGACTTGTTACATGGCGACCGCCACGGAATTCTCACGGTTCCCAGGAAGATCGCGGCCAAAGTTCCCAACGTTGCGCGCGAATTACAGCAGGCCGAGAAAACGGTTATCGATTTTTGCCGGTCGAGCGAGTTCTCGGTGGAGAAGCTGAGCGAGATCATGAAAGAAAGGCGTTAGCGACAGGAAACGATCATTTGCGTTCCTGACAGCTTTCTGGTCGAAGAAGCCAGAGAAAGCCGGTACCGAACTTGATAAATGAGAATTGCTATCGATCTCGCGAAACGTGGATACGAGGAACGAGACTCGAAAAGCTGAGGTCCTGCTCGCTGGCAGGGCTTGCAGTATTCATGGCAGTCCAGTTGATTGCCTGCTCTGGAAAAGGGGATCGGGCTGTTCAAGCGAGTGGTCCCGCTCTGACGGTGGCAGTAACTAAGGTGGTAAAAAAATCCCTTGGGCGGCAGATCACCTTGTCCTCCGAACTTGTGCCCTTTCAAGAGATCGATGTGTACGCGAAGGAATCCGGTTACGTTAAGAAATTGTTGGTCGACTACGGCAGCCACGTAAAGGCCGGCCAGGTGATGGCCGTCCTGGAGATTCCCGAGTTGGAGGCGCAACTTCAGGAAGACCGAGCCGAAATCAAGAACGCCACCAACCAGGTGAGCCGGGCTCAAAACGAGTTGTACCGCTATCAGGCACAATACAAGGCGCTTCATCTTCAGTACACGCGGCTGAACGGGGTCTTTCAGAGCCAGCCGGGAATTGTCGCTCAGCAGGAAGTGGACGACGCACAAGGAAAAGATATGGCGGCATCCTCCCAGGTCGATGCCGGCCAGGCGGCCCTGGAGGCGGCTCAGAGCCAGCTCTCCATGGCTCGAGCGAAACTGTCTCACGATCAGAGTCTCTTTGACTATTCGAGAATTGTGGCTCCCTTTGCCGGGGTGGTTACGGAACGCTACGCGAACCTCGGCACACTGGTGCAAGCCGGCACCACTTCCAGTACGCAGGCCATACCTATCGTCAAGCTCTCGGAGGACAATCTCTTCCGGCTGGTGATTCCGGTTCCGGAATCTTACGTTCGATACATACGGATCGGCGATCCAGTCGATGTCCGTGTGCCTTCGCTGAACCGGACCTTTCCGGGAAAGGTGGCGCGGTTTTCCGAGGGTCTAAGGGAAGATACGAGGACCATGCACACCGAAGTGGACGTTCAGAACAGGAATCATGTGCTGGTTCCCGGCATGTACGCCGACGCAGATCTCACGCTCGAGCACAAGGAAGATATTCCGTGCGTGCCCTTGCAAGCGGTGAACCACGAGGGGGATAAGACGACGGTTTTCGTTGCGGACACTAAAAATCAAATCGAGGATCGCCCGGTGTCTCTGGGACTGCAATCAGCCACCGATGCGGAAGTTGTTTCCGGTCTGAGTGCAGGGGAATTGGTGGTGGTGAGTGACCGCAGCGGGTTGAAACCGGGAGACAAAGTCTCACCCAAAGTGGTGCAGGTCATGCAGTATCAGGAGACCAACCAGCAATAAGCCGGATCCTGTTTATACGGTGAATATGAATGTCGCGTTTCTCCATCCGTAATCCGTACTTCATTATCGTGATCTGTCTGGTAGTGACGGTGCTTGGCATCACCAGTATCGCGCGCATGCCCGTGGACTTGTTTCCCCCCATTAACCTGCCCGAAGTGGTCGTAGCAACTTTTTATTCAGGAATGCCGCCGGAGGATGTTGAAGTCGACATCACCGATCCGCTGGAGCGCTTCTTCACTCTAGCCAGCGGCATCGATCACATGGAATCGCGTTCGTTGCTGGGCGTCAGCATGATCAAGATCTATTTTCAGCCGGGAACGAATGCGGACGCTGATGTGACGGAGATCTCAAACCTCGCCCTCGCCGATCTGAAGCGCCTGCCTCCCGGCACCTTACCCCCGGTCGTTTTGAAGTTCGATGCTTCGAGTCTTCCCGTCTGTCTTGTGACTCTCCAAGGTGAGGGGTTGAATCAAACTCAGCTTCACGACGTGGGGCAGTTTTCCATTCGTAATCAGATTGCGGTGGTGAAAGGCGCGGAAATTCCACCTCCATTCGGCGGCAAGTACCGGCAGATCATGGTTTACGTCGATCCGTTCAAGCTGGCATCCCGCCAGTTGAGCCCCATGGACATCGTAAAGGCCGTGAACAGTTCAAACCTCATCACCCCAGCCGGG
>Ga0307479_10002910_pt1 | contig 15556 bp, 14 predicted proteins | sample atmos_gasesECM4C_FD_203743 | JGI IMG/M metagenome (GOLD analysis project Ga0307479, IMG submission 203743) | Hardwood forest soil microbial communities from Morgan-Monroe State Forest, Indiana, United States - atmos_gasesECM4C_515 | ecosystem: Environmental > Terrestrial > Soil > Temperate... | reverse complement strand
CAAGAGCAGGGATGCCGCCGCAGCAGAAACGAGATTGCCGTTGAGAGCGACGGCCTGTCGCAGCAACCGTTCTTTTTCATCCCCTGGCTCGACGACATTCGCCAGACTGAGCAGCAAGCGCGTCTCCACGTCCTGCTCGCCTGCGCAGGAGAGGCCCTTCAGAAAGGCCGCCTTCGCTTCAGCGCGCTTGCCAATGGCCAACAGGTTCTCGCCTAGAAGAAGGTGCGGGAGGGCTAGCTTGCCTGTATCGTTCAAAGCCTCTCTCGCCAGGGACACCTTTTCCTCGTGGGAGGATGATCCATCTTCCAGTTCGCGGAGCAGCAGGAAGGACGCGTGGCTCACTTGGCCGGTCGCGAGTTGCTTTGCCAGCCAGAGTTCCGAGCGGCAGTGGAACCATCCCGGTGCAAGGCGTTCGGTCTGCTCGTAACTCTCCGCCGCAGCTTTGTAGCGCTGGAGGTGAACAAGGGTCATCCCAGCCTGATAATGTGGGTCAGGATCATGAGGGTCAACCCTCGCCGCCTTTTGAAAAATGTCGAGCGCCTCTTCGAGTTGTCCTGCAGCCCCCAATTTTCTACCCTCTTGAACACGTGCCTCCACCGAACCGAGCGATTGCCGATTGCGTTCGAAAACAAATTTTGCCTCTTCGATTCCGGCCGGTATCCGGGTCAGATCGTCCAGTTCGTATCGCTCACCCGCCACTTCAATCACTACACGGCAGAGCGGCTCTCCGCGGCGCGCTCTTTGGGCCTGGCGGCGCCAGCGTTCACCTTCCTGCGGGGTCGCATATTGGTCGAACAGCGACGCAAGGCGCGCGGCACAATCCGCGGCTGCCTCGGAATTCTCGAAGAATCTGTGAATCTCGTAGAGACTCTTCAGGTTACTTGCAATCCCTGCAATGTCTCCACCCTCTTCGCAAAGAGATAGCGCTTTTTCTATTGCTGCCCTCGCGAGTTCAGTCTCACCGAGATGGAACTGACAGGATCCTAACCGCTCAACCGCCGTGGCCAGTATCCCGCCGACTGTTGGTCCCCGAAGAGTCTCCAATTGGGGTAACAGTGCTCGCAGAAGGCCGGCTGCATCACGATAGCGCCGTTCATCCATCATCTTGTCCGCTTCTGCGATTGTGTCTTGCCACTTGGTGATCGGATTGATCTCAGGCGTTCCTACCAGCAGATCCAGCAGCTCGCGGCGTCCGAGTGATTCGGCAAAATAGTCTGCCACGCTGATAAGGGTCTCACTGTAGCGCTGCATTGCTACCGGATCGCTCTGTACGACTGCGGGAACGACATGCCACGCCTCAAACGCCTCCACGATTTGATCTACATTCTTCCGGCAAAGTTTCTCGAACGCACGCTGATCGCCTGCTGCGACTGCATGGAACAGCTGTTCTCGCAGCAGCTCGGAGTCGAAGCTGCGCGGCATTTTACGGCCGAGCAATTTGTGAAGAAGGCTCATCAAGTCCATCCTCCTTCTGAACCTACGGTTCGGGTAGTGGAAATTGGGGACCAGCGACAAGTTCTGGATCAATGACCAGCAAAGTACAGATTCGTTGCACAGTTCAACGCACCACGAAACTGGATGTCCGGGAAATTGTTCGTCGAACTGTTCCACATCCTGCCTACCAGCAGGAGGCGCTTCCCCGAGAACAATTTGCGGCACACCGGGCCGCCAATCGGCGTTCCGCAAGCGCTGCTTCGCGCAAGCCGGTGACTCAAGTCGCACAAGGTTCTAAACACAGGGCGACACGTAGCATGACAATTGTACGTGACTTGGCAAAAAATGATGGCCCAGGCTACTCCCATCCCGTGGGACGAGAAAGGAAGGCAACCAAGTGACTTCAGCGCTGTGCGGATGTTGCGGTCAAAACTTGTGGGATTTTGGGGGACTCAGGATTACTGAGAGTGACTTTGCGTTACTGAGGTACGACTGTGCTCCGCAGAAAGTCGATGCGACCTCACGCTGCAATTTCTTCGAGCCAATATTCATGGTGCAGCCCGCCGAGAACATCTCGCGCTCTTATCCGGCAATCGCCTGGCAACTCCTGGCGATGGATGCTTGGGCACGGCCGCGGCCTGCTGCCGGAATCCGGAATGCCTGGTCCCAAGCTCGCATGGGGTCGTCCCTGATTGTAGTGGGTAACCCACTCCCTCAAGATCCTCCGCAGATGCTTCTCACTCAACGGGATCAGGTAATCCAGGCATTCACGGCGGATCGTTCCTATCAGCCGTTCACAGTAAGCATTGGCCTTCGGCGCCTGCACGGGTGTTCGTAGAACTTTCAGTCCGAAAGCCCCCAACTCATCGTCAACTTCGGCCGAAAAGATCGAATCCCGATCATGAATCAGGAATCGGTAGGTGTGATCGCTAGGGATGGCTTCTCGAAACTGCTGCAAGGTCCAAGTTGCAGTCGGATGGCTCGTGACTTTGCAGTGTAAGATGCGGCGACTGCCCACTTCCATCAGCACGAACACGTACAGCACCCGAAAACCAGCCGTGATCGCCACCAAGAAATCAGCAGCTACAATGGCCTTGGCGTGATTGCGGACAAACGTCCGCCAGTGTTGCGAGGAGGTTCTCCTCCAGCCTCGAGGATCCCTATCTTGCGGCCAGTACGCCCGCACCGTTCGTGGCGAAACCAGGATCCCGAACTTCACCGACAGTTCGGCTGCGATGCGCTCCTCGCCCCAGGTCGGATTCTCCAGCACCATGCGCACAATCAGCTGGCGAAGATTTTCCGGAATCCGCGGTCTTCCCAACCCCGACTTCCACCGCCAAAACAGCTTGAACCCATTGCGATGCCAGCCGATTAGGGTCTCCGGTTTAACAATCATCAATGCCGCTCTCCAGTTGCATAGTTGAGACCATAGCACCAAGGAGAACCGCGCGGCGTCGGTGAGCCTGCGGGGCTGAACCTGGTGTTCCTGGTAGAACGCCAACTGTTTGCGCAGGAACAGCACTTCGGCACTCAATTCCGCGCGTGACGAGACCGCCAACCACAGAAACTGAATGCCCTGGCCGGCTGTAATAAGATGGATAGAATGCATTGATCGGAGGAGCTGTGCGGTCCTGCGCATAAACAGTTGGCGACGAAACTTTCAAGTTGCGGCTGGAAGGTGACAGTTTACGTCAGCGTCACTCGCGAAAGTTGCACCTTTTTATGTGCGTATGGACTTCTTGCGGAGCACAGCAGGTTCCCGGTGTGCACACGGCCCGAAGACATGAAAGAGCTAACCGACCAAAGAAAGGTGATGAATGGTCGAAAAGCTGATCCTATCAAACAACAGAAACTTGATTTCTTGCGCACACAAACAGGTTCTTTGCAGGAAAAAGCCGATGCATTGAATGCAAAGTTTAAGAGCACCCACAACAGAGAGACCGTGCGTAGATGGTCGCAGGAAGGTGAATTTCGAGGTCAGGCAGAGAGCACGGTGACGTAATGATATCCCCATCATTAGCTAACAAACAGGTGTTATTGAGAGAGCGGCAAGCAAAACACAAGGCGCGAGAAAAGGAAAAACACATGGGAAAGAACAACCGCAAGGAAGTGGCAAAAAGGCTGACGGAGGAAATCTTAAAAACCGAAGACCCGGCAATGGTCGTCGAATTATCACGTCAGCTTGCAAAGGTGCTGCCGAAGAAAAGCACCCCGCGTAAACCTGTTGATAAGCCAAAGAAAATTCACTCTTCTATCCTTGATGTACGCACAGGTTCGGCAGTGGATGATCTGGCGGATTGGGAGAAAGTGCGCCATCACCTAGTGGTGCAGATTGAAAAGAGACAGAGGGACATAGGAAGGGAGTTGACCCACGCTGAGCTTGTCGTTTTTGGTGAAGAGGTAACGAAAAATTTTTCTGAGAGAGAAGCGGCTGCGCTTGAAGCTTGGAATGTGGCGCTGGCGCAGGAGAAGAACAAATGATTGAGTATGTGGTTTGTTCCCCATCGTTGGAACAGCACGGCGACGAATGAGCACCGATGGTGGATCAAGGAACATTCTGCTGGCCGTGGAGAACAGCGGGTCTTTGGGCATCAATCCCCCGGAGACTCGCTGCCCGGTCTCTTAGTGGTGGTCTTTTGTTTGTCACTGTCTTAACCTAGTCTCACAGTAGCTTAGAATTGCTGTATGGACGTTCTGAAAATCATTCTTGGAACAGTAGCGACGGTTCTAGCTTTCTATGCAACGTCGTCCATGCTCTTGGCACAGAAGCAACTAGTTGCTGCAACTCGCCTGAATGGTTATCTCACGTACTGGCAAAATTGGATAATCGAGCACAACATCTCGAAAGTCTATGCTTTGGGCCTTGTTTGGAATCAAGAAAACGCAGAGGTCAAGAAGCGCGGCGGGAGCGTCAAGGAACTAATGAAGCTGGAGGAACAACGGAAGGCACAACTGGATTCAATCAAGGAACAGCTTGAAAAGGGTATGGATATTGGCTTTGAGAAGGGTCAAGTAATGCGTACCCTTCAGCATCATTCGAAAGAGTCGGTCGAGGACTTTGCGCGGCTCACTCGCCAGAGCCTAGTTGACGGAAAAACTTATATTTCCGATGAGGAAGCAACCACTCTGGGTGTTGCGTTCACGATCAAATGCATAGAACTAAAAATGGGAATTATCGACCTTGTTGACGGGGCAACAAGCCTTCTTGTTGTCCTCATGGACGACCCTGACAATTTTGAAATCAAAGAGTACTCGGCAGAAATAGCCAACTTGATCTGGAAGGGCATCTCTGTATCGAGAGGCATTGACGTTGTTTCTCGTGCGGCAAGGGTGATTAGCTCAAAATCGGTTCTTTCGCTCACATGGAAGAACATAATTACTGGAAGGCGGCTCAGTAAACGCTGAGAAACAATTTAACCCGCACTGACCTGTGCAGTGCGGCGAGCAACGGACTTCCCAAGTCCGATCTCATGCAAGGTATCCTCTCTCCAATCTTCGAGAGGCCCCCAAGAGCAAGTCACATTCCGAACTCTTGGGAGAGGCCCCATGCAATCTTCAGAACTTCATGGCATAATTGCGCCCGCGATTCCAGACCGGAAACGGAGATGCATGTCTCGCAGGTCTGGTCAGAATGGACGTATAGAGAAAAAAGGAAAAGCGTTCTATGCCCGGTTTTGGTTGGACGTTCCGGGGGAAGCGAAGCGGGTTTACAAATCCGTTCGCATTTGTCCGGTGAGCGGGCCGGGTTCATTCAACAAGTTCGAACTCAAGCGACGGTTGAAGGAAATCATAGCTGAGTTCGGCGCAAACTCTGAGGTCACGTATCGTGAGGCTGAGGCTGTCAATCTCGGCACCACGTTCAAGGAACAAGCGGAGAGATGGTTGCAAAACGTGCAAACGCGGAAGCGGAATCCAATCAAGCCGCGCACTGCGGATGCATGGGAAGGCTATCTCAAGTACATCAACCTGCAAATCGGAGAGATGCCGTTGTCTGAGGTGAACAATCTCGCGGTGAAGCAGTTCATTGCGAAGATGGCTGCGGAAGAAAAGAAAGGCAAGCCTCGCTTTGCTCCAAAGTCCATTGCCAACTACTTGCAGTTGATTCAAATGGTGGTTGGCTCTGCTCTGAACGACAAAGGCGAAGCGATTTACCCGGTGAAGTGGAATCACGACTTCATGGACCTGCCTGTAATCGGTGAGCAAAGGAAGCCCACATTCACGGAGGCTGAGGTGACATCCATCATCACCAAAGCCGATGGGGGGCTTCGTGTTCTCTATGCTCTGTTGGCAGGATCAGGACTTCGCATCGAGGAAGCAATCGCGCTTCAGGTCGAAGACTTGAGAGGCAACGTCCTGAGTGTTCGGCACAGTCATTGGAATGGGGATTTGTACGCGCCAAAGACTGAGGCCGGGGTCCGTGAAGTTGATCTTCACACATCGTTGGCCGCAATGCTTCGTGAGCACATAGGCACTCGCACAGTGGGATACCTCTTTGAGAGTTCCAAAGGCACCCCATTGGCGCGTTCCAATGTCTTACGGAGAAGCCTGCACAAAATCTTGCAAGAGATGGGGAAGGAAAAGTGCGGGTTTCATGCCTTTCGGCGTTTCCGCATCACTCACTTGAGGAAGCAGCGTGTGATGGAGGTGTTGCTTAGAATTTGGGTGGGCCACTCCACCGAAGGCATCACCGACAAGTACACGGTTGAATCACTCAAAAGGGATGTTGTTTATCGGAAGACCACGGCAGAACAGGCGGGCTTAGGTTTCCACATGCCTCTGGCATCAAGATTGCCAGTTGCACCCAATCACGTTGGTAACATTGGGGTGGTTGCGCCTATTGCACGAAAAATGTACGTGCCAGAATTCCCGGCAACAGCTTGATTTGAAATGGTCGGGGAGAGAGGATTTGAACCTCCGACCCCCTGGTCCCGAACTATGAAACTACAAACTCCAAGTGCTTTATCTGGTGTCGCTTAGGGAGCAGCGTACCGTTTTTCTCTCGCTCAGTTGTACCGAAGTTGTACCGAAGAAGAAGAAGACGGCGCTCGGTCTGATCGACAAACCCAGTCGAATTTTGCGATGCTAGATCAGGCTGAGTTGTGTTCCCCGGCTTGCGTACATGTCTCCTTGCCCATTGAATTTGCAAGGTGTCCTTGTTGCAACAATCTGAGATCGATGGGCAGGTTGTCGCTCATCTATTCCCGCATGATTGCGGTCCCCGACGGATTTGAACCCGTGTTACCGCCGTGAAAGCAATGTGTCCTGACGTAAGTTACTGAAATTATGCAACACGGATGGCTACCGAAAGCGGTTTCAGTAAGGGTTGGAAGGGCTTCGTGGATCATAAATGGAGCAAGAAACGTCTTGGCGATTCATTCCCCGTTGTATTGTGACGGACCTAATTATCAAGAATTCCGATTCGCGAGCAGTTGTTCCCACGAGCTTCTAAATGATATCGCCGTTTGGCGGAATGATCTATTGCCTTAGTCTTGTGTCCTACCTCCGGCAACAGATATCGTTCGTTGTAGTGTACCTTAAGAAACGATTTGCACTACCGAATCCCATTCCGCGTTCAACCGATGCTCGCTACGCTGGTGGGCAAGGCATTTGACGAACCTGGTTGGGTTTTCGAGGAAAAGTACGACGGCATCCGCGTCCTTGCATATAAGGAAGGCAAACGTGTCTCTTTGCTTTCACGAAACGACATCGATCGAACCGACAACTTCCCAACAATCGTCGCGACTATCGCCAACTTAAAGCCGACTACTCTTCTCTTAGACGGTGAGATTGTCGTCTTTGATCGCAGCCGCGTCTCCCGATTTCAGCTTCTCCAACAAGGCAAGGGACATCCTTTTTACGCGATCTTCGATTGCCTGTACGCAAACGGTTCTGATCTGCGGCAGAAACTCTTATCGGAACGACGTAAGATGCTTGAAAAAGTCGTGCCGACCGACAAGGCTCTGCTACTGTCCCGCCGTTTATCCGCCAATGGTTTCGATGCCTACAACCTGGCGAAACAGAGGGGTTATGAAGGTCTGGTTGCGAAAGACAACGCTTCACCCTACGTCGAGCGGCGTTCCAAATACTGGCTTAAGGTGAAGGTCCATCACGAGGACGAGTTTGTCATCGTGGGCTTCACGGCACCGCAAGGTTCCCGCCAATATTTCGGAGCGCTGCTCCTGGGAGTTTACGAAGACGACAAAATTCGGTACGTTGGCAAGGTCGGCACCGGGTTCGACAAAAACAAGCTGGCAGCTCTCTTTAAAACATTCGGGCCTTTGATCGTGGATAGGCTCGCGCTACTCGACTCTCCCCGCGAGAAAAATGTTACGTTCCTGAAGCCAAAGCTCGTCGCGCAAATTTCGTACCAGGAACTGACTGCCGACAAGAAGTTGCGGCAACCTGTCTTCTTAGGACTTCGCGATGACAAGCTACCGACAGAAGTCGTTTTGCCCGAAGTCATGGCTTGAAAACTGGTCCGTGTAGATGCCGGGAACATTAATTCCCGCAACTGCCATTCAGCTGATGTAGATACCACAGGTGATGATGAGGCTGGCTGACGCTCGTCGCGAATAGTATTTCGCTTTAATATCCATACGAACACCCGTCTGTGCTCCGCGCGCGTCATAGGAGACGTCGCGATGCGATTGGGCAGAGACATCGCGCCTAGCTGAAGTGGTATCAGTATGGTTTTGACATCGGGAGTGGATTCATTTTCCTGCTGTTGCTCTAATTTCATGCTCATTGCGCCAAGCTTTCTGCGATTCACAAATCACATGTAGATTTCCCAAGGCTTGATGGAATGTTCACATAGCTCCATGTCCACGCATTTTCCCTTGAACTTAACTCCCTCCAATTTCAAGCGCGCTCTTTGCTCCTGCGCGGCGGCGCCGCGCAGCTTTATCTGTCCGCCAGCGCCTACCACACGATGCCAAGGCAATTGATCTACAGGATCGGTGCGCAACAGACGCGCTACGGCGCGATGGTAGCGTGGATAACCTGCTGCAGCAGCAACGCGTCCATAGGTGCTTACTTTTCCCGGTGGGATGGAAAGGACGATGAGCCGAAAAGCTAGGTCTCGCTCCTCGTTCGGCCTTAGAGCATTGCGTAAAACGCGTTGTCTGGATCGCTGAACGAACAGTTGATCGAAGCTAAAAGCCTTCCGGAATGCCTTTGCTTTCGATTTGGATTCAGTGCCCATTACCTCCATCGACACAAAATGCGAGTGCAAATAGGCAATGCCGGAGAGGAGCTATCGTTCCGTCAACAGCGACGACTTATCAGCTGCATCCGTCTGCTTCGCATGACGACTTGCTACTCTGCTCGCACTAGCTCCACCATTCGATTTGTTTATTTAAGGATCGCTCTCTGGGTTGCCTCTTTGAGGGCGGTCATCATCAGGATGTAAGGGGCAGCACCGAAGCTCACCCTAGCAACGCCTCGCGTCGCGAGCTCATGGATGTTCGCTCCCTCGTTGACCATAATATTGACCGGCAAACGCGACTTTTTCGCCAAGTCACCGATCAGAGTCAGATTTGCCAAGCCAGGAACGAACAAACCATCTGCGCCGGCTTCTGCGTAACCTTGTGCCCGCTCGAGTACCTGATCAACGAGAGACGCGTCATGCTGATCTTGCGGCACCTGAATGAAGATATCGGTTCTTGCATTTATGAAGAAATCAACCTCTGCCTCGTTGGCCTTTTGGCGAGCATGCCGTATACGATCGACCTGCTGCTCAATTTCTCGGAGAGTACCGTTCTCCGGAAAGCTGTCTTCCATGTTGCAGCCGATCGCTCCAGCCTTGATGGCGAAGGCGATCGTTTCTCCAACCTTCTTAGGTGTGTTCCCGTAACCGCTCTCCAGATCCACCGTGACTGGTAGTTTCGTTGCTTCGGCGATCCGCCGAAGATTGTCCATGACAACGGTGAGCGGCGTGTGTTCGCCATCCGAATAACCACTAGATTCGGAAACTGCCCAACTGCTGGTAGCGAGAGCGAGTGCTCCTGCCTCTGTCACAACCTTGGCGCTTCCTGGGTCCCAGACGTTGAATAGTATGAGCGGCTTTCCGGGGATGTGCATATCGCGAAATGCTTTTGCTTTCTGAGCCTGAGTTGCCATCTACTCTCCTGAACAATCGTGACGAGCCTTAGGTCCGATCAAATCAAACGCGTGTTAGTTTGGTCTTCAGTGGGATGTTTCCGACGGTGCAATCGCTTTTCGTCAGCGTTCTGCTTCTTGCCAGAACTCTCGCAATTCACGGTTAAAGTCTTCCGGGCGCTCTTCGGGAAAAAAGATTCTCGCACCCTGAAATTCGGTGCGACGCTTGGTTCCCGGAATTGTAGAGGCCAGCCAGCGGGACCACTTTACATCGAAGTAGACATCGTCAGTTCCCCACACGATTAGGGTGGGAGCGTGCAGGGCCTTCAGCTTCGGTTCAATCGTGACCGTGTGTTTGTTGTCGAAGGCATTGACAAAACGCTCGAGGTCGCGGGTACGCTGTTCGCTGGCCACAAACGGACGCAGGTACTTTTCGATCGTTTCATCCGTTACTTTTTCAGGATGCTCGTACGCCGGTCCTAATGCTTTGGGAGAACGGTAGACCGACTTGTCCGCGAGCATAGCTTCTAGCGTGCGCCGCAAACCTCCAGCTTTCACCATTTCAACAAAGGGCAGAAAGGCTTCGGGCGGCCAGTTATCATGCGTGTCGCAATTTGTTAAGGCAAGGCTTCGCACACGCCCCGGGTAAAGAGCAGAGAATATTTGGACAATGCCTCCACCGCTGTCATTTCCCACGACATCTACTTTATCGATGTTCAAGGCATCAAGAAATTCGTTGAGCATCTTTGCATTCGCTGTGACCGAGACATCCTGGTCAGCCACGATTTCAGTCTCTCCATGTGCGAGCAGATCGACCGCAATCGTTTGTCGAATGTCAGACAACCCCGACTGTTGGTGACGCCAGAGATAGTGGTTCAGCAATACACCGTGCACGAATAGAGCCGCTGGCCCTGAGCCTTGCTCGGTGTAGCTGATACGTCCTGATGGCGTTGGAACATTGCGTTTCGTGGGTGAATTACTCGTTGCCATAAACAACCTTTCCTATGTTTGGTCGGTGCCATCGGAGAAATCCCATGCGTGTACGCGAACCGCTTTGAGCGTCACCGTCCTTCGCGCAAATTGCCACACCTGTTGCTCTGAGAAAATCTACCTGGATGGTACGAATACACACGGATCTACCATCAGAGGTTTGCAGGGAGTTCATACGGAGCGACTGGTGAAATCGGCATCGCGCCGAACATCGTTGAAGAACCCCTCGTTTGGAAGTTTCGGACGTCTCCGTTTGGCAGAACTGCCATATTTAGCGCAAAATCTGCCATACTATCCGGACCTATGACTCCCGGCTCTTCCATCATCGCTTTTCTGGTCGCGTCCCCCTTCGAGTTGCTTGACCTGACAGGTCCGGCTGCTGTTTTCGCGTACCCTACCGTCAAGAACAAACCCTACTATTCGTTTCGAATTCTGTCGGCCGAATCGGGGGAAAGGGTGAAAAGCATGGGAGGGCTTTCGCTTGCCGACACCACGAGATTCTCTGACTACTCAGGTCCGATCGACACGTTGATCGTTGTGGGAGGCCTCGGTTCAATCCAACATCAGTCACCAGAACTGCTTAAGTGGCTTAGAAAGCGTGCGACTGGCATTCGCCGCATTGCATCGGTCTGCACGGGGGCATTTCTTCTCGCCGCTTCGGGTTTACTCGATGGCCGACGGGTGGCAACTCACTGGCGGTACTGTGATTTATTCGCAAGCCGCTTCAAGCAGCTCAAGGTAGAACGAGACCCCATCTTCATTAAGGATGGAAAGTTCTACACCACGGCGGGAGTGAGCGCAGGTCTTGATCTGGCGTTGGCGCTTGTGGAGGAAGATCTGGGGCACTCAGTGGCCGCTACGGTCGCACGGGATCTCGTCCTTTTCCTGAGGCGTCCAGGCAACCAAGCGCAATTCAGCGAACTGCTGGCCCAACAAGAGGAGATAGAAGATAAACGCATGCGCGATCTTCCTGCATGGGTGAGGTCGCATCTGGCTCGCAAGCTGGATGTGGGTACACTGGCGAAGGTCGTTGCGATGAGTCCACGCACTTTCGCCCGGCAATTTCAATCTCAGTTCGGCACGACACCGGCCAAGTGGATTCAGTCACTGCGGGTGGAGGCGGCACGGCAACACCTAGAGACCGTCAACACTCCGCTCAAGCGGATCGCCCCTCTCACCGGATTTCGAGACGAGCAGGCTCTGCGCAGAGCCTTTATCCAGCAGATGGCCGTGACGCCGAAACAATATCGGGAGCGCTTTGGCATTGTCCAATCGAACAATGGCCGGATGCAACAAGACTCCACTTCGATTTGATTCTGATTCGCTGAGCCTCGGCCTATGCGAGCGCATTGGGAATTGCGACAAGAGCCCCGCCTAGAACTCTGTGATCGACGACCTTAGTCACTGACCAGTTTTTCGGTTTCATCGCAAAGTTGCTGGTAATGTTCACGGCCGCGCTGGTACCCAGCCAGAAAGGGCTCTTCGACGTTCACACCGGGGTATTGGGCCTTGACGTCCTCTAATGCAGCGTTCATTTCTCCCAATATTTGATCGAATTCCATGCAGCGAGTTCTGGCATGCATCGAAGCCTCAAAGCCAAGACGAAAAAACTGTTCATCTGCGGCGAACTTATGGGGCACTGCGTATCGGCCTTCCTCTGCACTCCGCAGGCCGATCCACCATTGTTCGCGAGCGGCATCGATTGATTCAGCTCGGTTCCGTGAAAGAATTTCACGAATCTTTGCTGTCGACTTCGAATCATCGGTGAGTGCGATGACGACACTGCGGCCTTTCCGCAATGCGTCTTCGTAGACGAAGATTTCGTCTTCGGGGATACCATCGGACATGGCGCGCTCCACTTTGTTACCTGCGGTCAGACCTAAGGTTGCGCCCGCGGCGGCGAGGATGGAGGCGCCCAGTAATCCAACGGCAGTGACTGGGCCGAGCCCCGGCACTAGGGCCAACAGAACCGAGCCACCGGCGAAACCGACACTGCCGCCAAGCAATGCGCCCATTGCGCCACCCATTCCGGGCTGTTCCGATGAATCCTGGGGAACGTCCTGCATCTCCGCGGCGATTTTTGCGTTGCTGCCGGGCGTCAGCAGGGTCGTTCGGTCAACATGTAACCCAGAATCCCGAAGATCCCTTAGAGTTTTTTCAGCTTCTGCCTGCGTATTGAAAACACCTGTGATTGCTTCCAATGTGCTTCTCCTTCGCTTCCAATCAGCGCTGTAGCGGCTGCGAAACCGTCCTGACGCCTCGTGTAAATGAGGCCGGTTGGGATTGTCCTCCCTGACAATCTGTTTGCTGTTTCAAAAGTTACCTTTGCTTCAACTGTCAACAAGCTACTGGCTGCTCGATCGCTTACACACGTGCGGTCACAAGATCTCCCGCGTCGACCGCACTGTTGTAGAACGGATAATCGATGTAACCCTTCGCCTCGAAGGTATAAAACGTCTCGCGGTCGTAGGCCGCTAACGGAAGTCCTTCTCGTATCCTTCCCGGAAGATCAGGATTTGAAACAAAGTAACGACCGAACGATATTCCGTCGGCATCGCCCTGTTCGATAGCTGCCGCGGCAGAATCTGGCTCAAATCCACCGTTTGCAATGATATTTCCCTTGAAGACCTGTCGCGCACGTCGCGTGGCCAGCGGAGGCTGGTCTTCCTTAATCAAGAGGTATCCGCTCATGCGGGGTTCAATGATGTGTAGGTATGCGAGTCCAAATCGATTCAGCCCTTCCGCAACAAGGGCATGTAACGCTTCTGGGTCGGAATCAGACATTGCGTTGAATGTACCGCTCGGTGTGATCCGCACACCCACGCGATCATTTGCCCAAGCTGAAACCATAGCCTCGACAATTTCAAAGAGGAGACGGGCTCGGTTTGCGATCGCCCCCCCCATATTCGTCGGTGCGCTTGTTGCTACCGTCCTGTAGGAACTGGTCAATAAGATATCCATTCCCTGCGTGAACCTCGACACCATCAAAACCGGCTGATTTCACACGTTTGACGGCCTCGCCATACTCTTCCAAAACGCCAGGAATTTCAGATCTCTCAAGAGCACGGTGTGGGGAGGGCTGCATCCAACCATTGGGCGTAGAGATTAAGCGAGATGGATTTTGCCAGTATTCAGGGTCGACAGAAGCTGAAACCGGTATCGCTCCGCCAGTGAGTGAGACATGAGAAAAGCGCCCAGGGTGCCACAATTGAGCGAAGATGTGTCCACCCTTTGCATGAACGGCATCAACAATTGTTTTCCATCCATCAATCTGCGCCTCGGAATACATGCCAGGCGCACCCTGCCATCCGCTAGTAGCGAGACTAAGCTGTGCAGCCTCGCTAATGATGAGCCCGCCGTCCGATGTGCGTTGCGTGTAGTACTCGAGCATCAGGTCGCCGGGGATGTTGCCGGGCTGGAGGGATCGTGAGCGAGTCAGAGGCGCCATTACGACCCGATGTTTCAGGCCAGTTGCACCGAACTGAATTGGGCTGAACAATACATTGTTTTTCGCCGTATTCATCATCAAATACTCCTTTGCATCTTTCAGCGCAGTCACCGTCCGTTTGCTCCTTGTGGGCTAGGCAACCTTCAACCTTGCGAGATCGCCGAGGCCCAGGCTGTCGATCGTGCCACGCTGGATTGGATTGACTGCGTTATTGACAGCGTCAGACCCAAATGGCAAACCGACCACAACGCGATCTGGACGTTTACCCACAGGTGTGGAAACAATTTTGTCGATCGCCTCTGCAACGTCTCGCGGATTCGGAGCATTTTCACCCTGAAAGAGAGTGACGAAAGTCTTAAGAATCTTGCCGGGAACTTCCGCGACCGTTCCATACGCCTTTGCAATTTCTCCATCGGCCGGCTGTTGCGCCGCTACATACATGTTCGTCGGGTAAGCGCTGGGCTGAACCAGGACCACGTCGATTCCGAGTTGGGACAGTTCGTAGCGATAGCTATCAGTCATCGCCTCCACTGCGTACTTCGAGGCTCCATAGAGCCCGAAGAACGGTATCGTGACCCGACCAAGGATCGATCCGATATTTATTACGAGACCGGACCGTTTCGCCCGTAGTGCAGGCAAAGTTGCACGGATGACACGCTGAACACCGAATACGTTCACGTCGAACATTTCGCGAACTTGTTCAGCAGTAAATGACTCCGAGATCCCCGCCGATGCCATCCCTGCATTGTTCACCACCACATCGAGTTGGTTATTCGTCGTCTCAAGGAGTTGTTTGACGGCGCTATCGATGCTCGCTTGATCAGTCACATCAAGTTTGAGAATCTCGATCTTCTTGCCTCTGAGTTCGTCAGCCACTGGCTTCTTGGCACCGTCAGTTGATCGAAAACCTGCGAATACTCTGTGCCCAGAGTTTGCAAGTTTTTCAGCGGTCAGAAGGCCGAAACCGCTCGATGCGCCGGTAATCAAAATTGTTTTTGCCATGTCCTTCTTGAACCTCCATGAATTTTGCTGATGAAGTGGTCAGGTAGAAATATGGACCGCGGCAGTGCCTAGAAAATGCCAAATTTGGCGCAAATTCTGCCATCCGCTGTGAGTTTTGCGGTCATACAGGAATCGCAGTCTTGGTTTCGTGTTATAGCTGAATACAGCGAAATAGGATTTCGCAGTTCATACCGGGAATGCACACATGAACAATCAAGACGAACGCAAGTCGGAGAACGCTACATTCGGCGATACGCTTCTCAAAGAGCTTGGACCAGATTTCCGTTGGGAACTCGCCTTTGCGGAACTAACTGAAGATATGGTCGAAAGACTTCGAGCGTATGGAAGTCTGGAACCGCTCCCAGCGGGCGTGATGCTTTATACCCATGGTGACCGCGGGATTGATATGTTCGTTGTTATTGAAGGCGAAGTCGACATTTTTCTCCCTTCGGCCGACAACAGCCTAAAGGTCTATGCTCGCCATCGCAGACATAATTTCACAGGAGAATTCAACCTCCTGACCTCTCAGGGGGCAGTGGTCGAAGCACGAACTGTGGTTCCGAGCACTTTGTTGCGCATATCACG
>Ga0307479_10002909_pt1 | contig 15557 bp, 16 predicted proteins | sample atmos_gasesECM4C_FD_203743 | JGI IMG/M metagenome (GOLD analysis project Ga0307479, IMG submission 203743) | Hardwood forest soil microbial communities from Morgan-Monroe State Forest, Indiana, United States - atmos_gasesECM4C_515 | ecosystem: Environmental > Terrestrial > Soil > Temperate... | reverse complement strand
ACTCTCGTCCAATCTTCGTTTACAAGCGATTCGTGAGTCATCCCATGCTGGAATCACGAACGATTCCAACACGCAAGACTAAACTTAACGCCTATGCGCCTTCGCGGGGGATGACGGCCGGTGTGTGGTGCGAAAGTCGCTACTGCAGCGCCGCCGTCGCCTCATCGAGCCAGCGTTTTGTCGCCTCATCCAAAGACGAACGCACCTCGTCCCTGACGCGGGCGTGGTAGGCGTTGAGCCAGGCGAACTCGCCCTCGCTCAGCATCTTCACCTCGATCAGCCGCCGGTCGATCGGCGCCAGCGTCAGCGTCTCGAACGCGTTCATCGGCTTCTCGGCGCCGGGAATGTCGATGGCAACCACCAGTTCCAGGTTCTCGATCCGGATGCCGTAGCCGTCGGTCTTGTAGTAGCCGGGCTCGTTGGAAAGGATCATGCCGCGCTTCAAGGGCGTGGTACCGAGCTTGGAGATCCGCGCCGGTCCTTCATGCACCGAGAGATAGCTGCCAACGCCATGGCCGGTGCCGTGCTCGAAGTCGATGCCGGCCTGCCACAGAAATTGCCGCGCCAAGGTGTCGAGCTGGGCGCCTGTGCTGCCGTCGGGAAACACCGCGCGGGCGATCCCGATATGGCCGCGCAGCACGCGAGTGAAGCGATCGCGCATTTCGGCCGACGGCCCGCCGATTGCCATGGTCCGCGTGACGTCGGTGGTGCCGTCCTCATATTGCGCACCGGAATCGATCAAGAGCAGATCGCCAGGCGCGATCCGCCGGTTGCTCTTGCGGGTGACGTGATAGTGCACGATGGCGCCGTTCGGCCCGGTGCCGGCGATGGTCGGGAAGGAGACATCCTTCAGCGCGCCGGTCTCGCGGCGGAACGTCTCCAGCGCCTCCACGGTGTCGATCTCGGTCAATATGCCCTTCGGCGCCTCGCGGTCGATCCAGGCGAGAAACCGCGCCAGCGCCACGGCGTCGCGCCGATGCGCATGGCGCGTGCCCGCGATTTCGGTGCTGTTCTTCACCGCCTTCAGCAGGCTGACCGGATCGTTGCCGCGCACGACCTTGCCGCCGGCGTTGCCGATCAGGCGGCCGAGCGCGTCCGCAGCGGTCGCGCTATCCAGTGCGACCAAGGCGCCGGCTCCTGCGAGTGTGGTGAGTTCGCCCGTCAGCGCGTCCGGCTCCCTGACATCGGCCGATTGTTCGAGATGGTCCCGCGTTGCGTTCGACAGCTTGCGATGATCGATGAAGACGGTCGGCCGGCCGTCCTTCGGTACCAGCGCATAGGACAACGGCAGCGGGGTATGGGCGACGTCGGCGCCGCGGATGTTGAAGGTCCAGGCCACCGCGTGTGAATCCGACAGCACCAGCGCGTCGACGCCGAGCTTGCCGATCTCTTGGCGGATGCGCCCGAGCTTGTCGGCCTCGGCCTCCCCGGCAAAGCGCGCGCCGTGCACCGCGACCGGCGCCAGCGGCGGGGGCGGGCGCTCGGTCCAGATCGCGTCCACCGGGTTGGTCTCGACCGCAACCAGCTCGGCGCCGGCCTTGGCGCAGGCGCCAGCCAGCCGCTCGGCGGCGGCCGAGGTATGCAGCCAAGGGTCGAACCCGAGGCGGTCGCCGACCTTCAGGTGCTTTGCCAGCCAGGCTTCCGGCGGCGGATCGACCAGGGATTCGACCGCCCAGGCCTTGCCGTCGACCTGCTTGGCCGCCTGCAGCGTGTAGCGGCCATCGACGAAAATCGCGGCCTCGCCGGTCAGCACGACCGCCATTCCGGCCGAACCGGTAAACCCGGTCAGCCAAGCCAGCCGTTCCTCGGACGGGGGGACATACTCGTTCTGCTGCTGGTCGGCGCGGGGAACCACGAAACCGGTCAGCCTGCGCCGTGCCAGCTCCTCGCGGACGGCGGACAGCCGCGCGGTCAGCGCGACGCCGCTTTCGGGTTCGTCGAATGTCTGGAAATGGGCTTCGAACATCGTAGGCGCCAGTCTAGAGCATGATCCGGAAAAGTGGATACCGGTTTTTCGAAAGATCATGCTCAATCAAAAGCCTAGAGCGCGATTGGATTCGTCCCCTCGCGCTCTGGGATTGTGGAGAGAAGTCTGCAATCCGAACGCCGTTTGGCATAACTAAGCCTCAATTCCCCGTCTCATTGACGGAAGGATTGCTGTCACATAGGCTTCAATAAAATAGCGCGGGGAAGATCCAAGGAGTGTTCCAGCTCAACGACGAGGGGAAACACATGCCGTCCTTTACGTTTGAGAAGATTTCTCCGCCCGTGCGCCGGGGCCCTCTGCCGCCGATCGAAAAGAAACAGCGCGGCTTGATTGTCCAGATTCTGGGCCGTTTCACTGAGGCTCGCATCAAACGCTCGGTGCGCCGGGAAAAGGGCGCGATCACCCGCCATCGGCCGAAATCGGCGGAATAGCCGGCCCTACAGTTTGTTCTCGATATCTTCTGCTTTCACGACCGTCGCATTGACGACGCGCGTTCCCTCCAGCTCCCGCACAATCCGTTGGTCGGGGCCGACAACACCCAGGTCAAATTCCCGCTCCGGCGTGACCAGTATCAATTTCTGGCCTGACACGACGACCACCGTCATATCGAGAGGCTCACCCGACACGGCCCATTGACGTATTTCGCTGCGAAACGGCTCCTTGCGCCAGGCGTCGGGAAAGCCGGGGTCGCATCTGATTTCGATTCCATCTTCCGACGTGGTTAAGACAAGCTTGGATTTGTTCGGCTTCCAACGCTGGTCCAACCGGTCGTCGACAAGCCAGCGGCAACTGAAGCTCTGGCACTCGGCCGGCCGGTTGGCATAGATCAGACACCCGCGCCCCGGCTTGCAATGCGAGCACCACAAGTCAGCGGGTTTTGCCAGCTCTTCGATGGCCATGACCTTGCAGCAAAGCGTGCAGTCGCCACACTCCCTGCCGCCAGCGCTCATCTCGCGGAATGCAGCAACAGGCTGCTCCAGCCCTCGATCTTGAGGTGCCGCACCGGCACCAATCCGCGCGCGCGGTAGGCGGCGATGACGCTGGCCGCCTGATGCGTCAACAGCCCAGAAAGAATGACAAAGGCCGAGGGCGCCAGGTGCCGCGACATCGGCCCCGCCAATTGCCGCAGCGGATTGGCCAAAATGTTCGCCAGGACCAGGTCGAACGGGCCGCAGCTCGCAAAGTCCGGCGCCGCGAAGCCGGTGGCGCGGATCGCCTTCACCCGATTTCCGGTTCCGTTTGCCTGCGCATTTTCGTGCGCGACCCGGACCGACGACGGGTCGATGTCGCTTGCGAGCACCTCGCCGTGCAGCGCCTTGGCGGCGGCGATCGCCAGCACGCCGGTGCCGGTTCCGAGATCGAGCACGCGCCGCGGCTGGCGCGCCTTCAAGACATGATCGAGCAGCAACAGGCAGCCGCGCGTGGTACCGTGATGGCCGGTGCCGAATGCCAGCGCCGCCTCGATCTCGATGCCGAGCTTGTTGTGTGGCACCCGCGCGCGGTCGTGGGCGCCGTGCACGACGAAACGCCCGGCTGGGACCGGTGCCAGGTCTTCCAGGCTGGCCTTGACCCAGTCCTTGGCTTCCACCGTGTCGAACGCGATGGTCTTGGCGATATCGCGGCCCGCGGCGCTGGAAACCTGTTCCCGCACCAGCGCTTGGTCCGGCGCTTCCACGAAGTGCAAGACGACATCCCAGCGCCCATCCGGCCGCTCGAACGCCGTGATCGCGGCCTGGCCCTCGAAGAAGACCTCGGTGAGGACGTCAACCACGCGTTTGGCGGCTTTTTCGTCGCCAATGGCGAAGCTGGCGCGATGGGTGGCGGAAGTGATGGTGGAGTGCATTTGGGGTAGCCGCCGCTCTTTCGATAAAATTTAACGAATGATTGTTTCGCAAAATCCCTAAAACTCGCACAGCGGGGATTCAAACAACCTTAGGTTATGTCCCGTATATTTACGGCCGTTGAGTTGGCACACTCAATCCGAACGGAGGCCATAGTGAAGCATAAGTTATTGAAATTTCTGTCTAATGATTCAGGCGCGACCGCGATCGAATACGGCTTGATCGCGGCCGGCATTGCGCTCGCAATTATCGCTGTGGTGAACGGTCTGGGCACCAACCTCAACGGCATGTTCGCGTCGGTCAACAACTCCCTGAAGTAGTTTCTGGCGAAGTCGTCCTCGGATTCTCCCTTTCTCAGGGGGAGAGTTCCGCCTCCACTCAATCCTTGATCTGGCAACGGGTCCCGCGCGGTCAGCCGATCGGTCGCGCGGGCACGTGGTTTCACCCCGTCCGTTGCGCCGGGATATGCCCTGGCGTGTCGGCTCGTGTTTTTCAACCCGATCCCCTCATCGCCGTCGCATTTCCGCCGCCACGCGTATATGCTTCCGCTCAAGCGCGGAGCAAAGGCGATGGCGATTTTGAGGCGACAATTCAGCTCCTCCGATCTCGGGATGGGTGTCGAGAACTGGTACTATCTGGCACGCGATACCGAGACCGGACGCATCTTCGTCTATCACGAATGGTCGCGCCGCAGGGGCGAGACCTATGAGGGCGGCAGCGAGGACATCGAGCTCGACTCCTTCCTGCATCACGCCGGCACCGCGCAGGACGACTTGCGCGAACTGATCGGTGGCTGGATATCGCCGATTCCGGGAGAGGACCCGACGCGGGTCCAGCACGCTTAGAGCATCACCGGGAAAAGGTGGTTACCGGTTTTCCAAAAAGATCATGCTCAGACAGCAAGTGAGAAGCGCGACGATCGCGCTCTAGACTTGGAATCCGAAGACTTGGAATCCGAGGCGCAAGGGTCCGGCTTCAGCGTCCCCAGAGGTCTTTCATATGAGATTGCATGGCGTGAAAGAGTGCATCGACGTGCATGATACCGACATTTCCGGATCGTCGTTTGACGACGTGAACATGTCGGGATCGACGATTCGTGACGCCAATCTTGCCGGCTGCTCGCTGAGGCAGGTGAATATGTCCGGCGCGTCGTTCGAGGACTCCAATCTGTCCGGATGGAAGATCCACGACGCCAACCTCTCCGGCCTCAGATTGACGAACTGCAATCTGCAGGGGGCTGCGGTCACGGAAAGCCGGATCGACGGCATGACGATCAATGGCGTTCTCGTGACGGATTTGTTCGCAGCCTATCAAGCGCAGAGAACGCGACGGTAAATTCGGCGTGAGCGACTGGTAGCGCCTCGGTTCGATCTTTGAGAGGGTCTTGAAGGACAGACACCGGGCGGCCAACTCCATGATGTATCTGGTGCAAGGCAGTATTGGAGCGTGCATCATGGACGCGATCGCATTGCTGATTGTCGTTGGTTCGATCTATCTTGCCGGCCGGATTGCCGAGCGTCGGGGACGGAGTTTCAAAATCTGGGCATGGATTGCCGCATTTGTCGGGCCGTTCGCGCTTCCGCTGCTGTTCTTGTTCCCGAACTTGCACCGCGAGAACGGCGGTCACGCATAACGGCCCCAGAAGGCGTAAAGCGTTGTGGCGCTTACCGGGCAACGACCTGTCCACAGCCTATCGACAATCAATGCAGGGCTTGCTCCGGGCGCCGTCCACAGGGATATGCACAGGATCATCCCTTCCTAATCCACAGACTTATGCCTGTGGATTAGGAAAGCGCCGCGTTCTTCACAAGCAATTCACCGGGTTTTCCCCGAAGCTATCCACAGGCTGGATACGGTCTCTGACTAATCGAGCCATTCTCCTCGAATCGGGATGCCCCAATCCTCAGCGATGCGCCCATCCTTGAAGCGGTAAATGGCCATCGATGCGAGCGAGAGCGGCTCGCCCCGGTGGGTCGCAGACAACTGCCAGCGGACGGCGACGCGGTCAGCTTCCTCGATCATGTCGAGTGCGACGAATTGCACCGGAGGGGTGAGCGTCCTGAACAGCTCGAGCAGCTTGCTGGCGCCCTCATGTCCCCGCGGCCAGTTCGGCTTGGTCGGCTCAACGAGCCTGAAATCCTCCGTGAACCACTCCGCGATCCGAAAAGGACCGTTGCCAGAGATCACCCGCGCGATCTCGCGCAAAACTTCCTTTTGCTGCGACATCGCATCTCGCTCCGTGTTGCCGCAACTGAGATACTAACAGCGCATACATGAATATCCACAGGGTCATCCCCTCGCAGTCCACAGAGCAGTTCCTGCGGACTACACGAAAAAAACGGTGGTGTCTCCGCTCTGGATCGTGTCGGCGGGGCGCCTTTCGCCTTTGGGTCCTCTGGGCATTCTGGTGTGGTAATGCTTAGCGATAAGCTTCTCAAGCATGGAGAGCGACTATGAGCAAACAGCATCAGGGGCTCGAAGGCCGCATTGTGCAGGTCATCGATGGTCCGTTTACTGGGTTTCGGGGCGAAGTGAAGGAAGTAGGCGAACAGACCGTCAAAGTGGACGTTCACGCATATGGCCGCGCTACCCCAGTGGACATGGCACTTAGGCAGATCGAATTGGTGCCTGAAAATTCAAACTGAGACACCACCCGTTTTCCACATGTTGTTCACCGGGATGCCGACAGATATTTCCAGCGGTTGTGCACAGAGGCGCCCCATTGACTAGTCCAACGGGTGCGTTCTGTTCACGTCCAGCGGATGATCGGTCAACGCCTGCACCTTCTCGATGAAGCTGATGGTGTGGGGCAACTTGGCGTGAAGATCGAACGCCGCTTCGTCCCTCCAGCGCGAGTGGATGAAGAACAGCCGGGAATCACGGATCGAACGATAGGCCTTCTGGAACAGGCAGCCTTCCTCCGCTTGCGTCGGGCCGCTGACCTCGCGCAGTGCCTCGGCGATGGCCGCCTCCTGGCCTTCGCGGGCGTGGAAGCGGGCAAAAATAAACAGTTCCATGGCGTCGAGCTCGCTTATTTCGAGCACGTCAATGATATCGGTGCCTGCATTTACCCAAACAACGCTCGGTGATCTCTTAAAATCACCTGCGCGGCGTTGTGGCCGGGGGCGCCGGTGACGCCGCCGCCGGGATGGGCGCCGCTTCCGCAATGATAGAGGCCGCTGACGGGCCCGCGGTAGTCGGCGTGGCCCAGCATCGGGCGCGCCGAAAACAGCTGGTTCAATGTCAGCGCGCCGTGAAAGATATCGCCACCGAGCAGGCCGAATTGCCGTTCCAGATCGAGCGGCGAGAGAATCTGCCGGCCGATCACGCTGGCCGAAAAGCCCGGCGCATATTTGTCCACCGTCGCGACCATCAGGTCGGCGACCTCCTCGCGATGCTCGTCCCAGGATTTGCCGTCCGGCAATTGCGGGGCGACATGCTGGCAGAACAGGCTCGCGACATGCTGGCCGCGGGGCGCCAGCTGGTCGTCGAGCGTCGAGGGAATCAGCACCTCGACCACGGGCTCGCGGCTCCAGCCGTGGGCACGCGCGTCCTGCCAGGCGCGGTCCATGTAGGCGAGGCTCGGGCCCAGGATGATCCCGGCCGTGAGATGATCGCCGTCCCCGGGCAGCGCGGTGAACGAGGGCAGGGCGCTCAACGCGACGTTCATGCGAAAGGTGCCGGAGCCGTTGCGCCAGTTTTGGATGCGCGCCAGAAATTCCGGCGGCAGCGCTTGCGCCGGCACGAGGCGCGTATACAGCAGTTTCGGATTGACGCTTGAGGCGACATATTTGGCGCGGACGGTTGTGCCATTATCGAGGATGACGCCGATCGCGCGGTCGCGCTCGACGATCACCTCGCGCGCGCCGGCCTCAGTCTCGATCTCGGCGCCATGCGCGCGCGCGGCGCGCGCCATCGCTTGCGTGATCGCGCCCATGCCGCCGATGGCATGGCCCCAGACGCCCTTCTTGCCGTTCACCTCGCCGAAGGCATGGTGCAGCATCACATAGGCCGAGCCTGCGGCATAGGGGCTCGCATAGTTGCCGACGATCGCGTCGAAGCCGAACAGCGCCTTGACCAGGTCGTTCTCGAAACGCTCGTCCAGCATTTCGCCGGCCGATCGCGTGAACAAATCGAGCAGGTCGCGCTTCCGCTCCAGCGACAGTTTCCGAAGAATGCTGGCGGTGCCGAGCGCGTTGAAGCTTTCGCGGATCGCGCCGGCGCCAAAACCTTCGACCAGGTTCGGCGGCGCGCGCAGCACGAACTCGCGCAGCACATCGGCGATCGCCTCGAGCTCGCGGGAAAAACCTTCGATGGCGGCCGCATCATGCGCACTAAGTTTTGCAAGCGACGGCAAGGTGCGGCCTTCGCCGGTGAGCAGGTAGCGGCCATCGGGCGCGGGCAGAAAATTCTGCGCGCGGCGCTCGACGATTTTTAGGCCGTGCTCGGCGAGCTTGAGGTCACGTATGACCTTCGGATTGAGCAGGCTGACGGTATAGGCCGCGACCGAATTGCGGAATCCGGGACAAAACTCCTCGGTTACCGCGGCGCCGCCGACTACCTTGCGCCGCTCGACCACTTTCACGCGCAAGCCGGCCATCGCGAGGTAAGCCGCGCAGGTGAGGCCGTTATGGCCCGCGCCGATGATGACGACGTCGGTCTCGTTCATGTTTGTTTCAAGAAACTATTGATCGCACTGTTATTCCGGGATGGTCGGAACGACCGGACCCGGAATCTCGAGATTCCGGGTTCGCGCGCTTTCAGCGCGCCCCGGAACGACATCCCCTTAGAGCACAGCACCATATGAAGAAATAGACATCTTCCCGCACATTGCCCGCGCTATTGCCTTGTGCTCCATTGCGCCGTCCGGCGGCCCCGCCGGCAGCTTTTTGTCCGATGCGTTGCGTAAGACGCCTTACCGGAGCCTTCATGTCTTCTCCCGAGTTGTCAGCCGCCGCGGACCAGCCGTCCGCTTCGCGAAACCGGCTGGTGCTGGTGGTCTATACCGCGGCGATCTTCCTCAGCGCACTTCTGTTGTTCTCGGTGCAACCGCTGTTCACCAAGATGGTGCTGCCGCGGCTCGGCGGCTCGCCGGCGGTGTGGTCGGTGGCGATGGTGTTCTTCCAGTCGCTCCTGCTCGCCGGCTACGCCTACGCGCATTTCCTGATGCAGATCAAGAATCGCGTCATTCCGGTCGCGGTGCATGTCGTCCTCCTCGTGGTCGCGATATCGACGCTGCCATTGTCGATCGCAAGCTCCTGGGGCGATCCGCCGACGTCGGGTTATGCGTTCTGGCTGCTCGGCCTGTTCCTGGTGTCGATCGGGCTGCCGTTCTTCGCGCTCGCCGCCAACAACCCGCTGCTGCAGGCCTGGTTCGTCCGCACCGGTCACCCGGCAGGACCCGACCCCTACTTCCTCTATGCCTCCTCGAATATCGGCAGTTTCCTGGCGCTATTGTCCTATCCGGTGCTGCTGGAGCCGATGTTCACCCTGCGCACGCAGAACCTGATGTGGACCGGCGGCTATGGCGTCCTGATCCTCCTGATCGCCGGTTGCGGCGTGCTGTTGTTGCGTTCGAAGGCGCTGGCCGCGGCCGATCTCAGGACCGAGGAAACGCTGGCGCCCGCACCGTCCTGGAGCTTGCGCGCGCGCTGGATCTTTCTGGCGGCGGTGCCGTCCGGGCTCCTGATCGCGGTGACCGCGCATATTTCCACCGACGTCGCGGCCGCGCCGCTGCTCTGGGTGCTGCCGCTGTCGCTGTATCTCTTGACCTGGGTCCTGGTGTTCCAATCGCGCCCGCTATTGCCGCACAAATGGATGTTGTTGGTGCAGCCGCTGGCGATCACAGGCGTGATCGTGCTGCTCGCGGTCGGTGGCGAGCAGAACCTGCTGCTCACGCTCGGCGGGCATCAATTATGCTTCTTCGTCATCGCCATGGCCTGCCACGGTGAACTGGCGCGCACTCGCCCGGCGGCGAAATATCTCACCGGCTTTTATGTCGCGCTGTCGTTCGGTGGCATGCTCGGCGGCTTGTTCGCAGGCCTGATCGCGCCCTTCACCTTTTCCTGGGTCGCCGAATACCCGATCCTGCTGGCGCTCGCGGCGCTGTGCCGGCCAAGCGGCGACGAACGTTTGCCGCGCTGGAGCCGTTGGTACTGGCCGTTTCTCGCCGTGCTCGCGGTCGCGCTGATCGCGCCGACCTGGTCGACCGGCAAGGTCGAGTCCTGGCTCATGGACCGCCGGGTCTGGGTAGCAGGCAGCATCGGCGTGCTCTCGGCTCTGCTGGCGCTCGGCCTCAACGCCAACCGCTGGAAGATCTTTGCCACCGTCGTGCTCGCGCTGGTCCTGATCCGCGTCTATCCGTCCGACGAGGGGCGGACCGAGACGGTCCGCAGTTTCTTTGGGGTCCACAAGATCGTGTTCACGCCGCACGGGCAGTACCACGTGCTGATGCACGGCACCACGATTCATGGCGCGGAGAAACTCAACGACGACGACGGCGCGCCGATCACCGGGCGGCCCGAGCCGATCACCTACTACCACAAGGACGGCGGCATCGGTCAGGCGATCGCGGCGATCCGCGAGCGCAAGGGCGCGCCGCTGCGCGTGGCCGTGATCGGCGTTGGTGCCGGCACGCTGACCTGCGCCTCGGAGCCCGGCGAATCCTGGAAGTTTTTCGACATCGACCAGACCATGGTCGATACCGCGCGCGATCCGAAATACTTCACCTACATCCAGAGCTGCCAATCGGACCTGAAGCCCGTGATCGGCGACGCGCGGCTGACGTTCGCGAAGGAGCCCGACGGCGTCTACGACCTCATCATCGTCGATGCGTACTCGTCGGACGCGATCCCGATCCATCTTGCCACGCAACAGGCGATGAAAATCTACAAGGACAAGCTGGCGCCGCAGGGCGCGGTGGTGATGCACGTCTCCAACCGGCATCTTGAACTCGAGAGCGTCGTGGTCGGCATCGCGGACGCCAATGAGCTCAAGAGCTGGGTCTTTGACGAGGATTCCGGGCGCGACGACGAATATATCTTCGCAACCGACGTGGTAATCTGTGCCCGCGAGGAGGCGGACGTCGGCAAGTTGGCGTCGTCGGATAAATGGACCGAGACCGAGCCCACCGAAAACCAGCGGGTGTGGACCGACGATTATTCCAACATTCTAGGCGCCGTGTACCGCCGGCTGCGGTTCGGGGAGCCGTAGTATATTTTGCAGATGAAGGGCGGCGCTACGGCGAGCAGTAGAGTTTCGCGACGTTTGCGGGCACTAGCCCTAAGCCGGATGCGCTTCGGACAGCCGTGCCCGGATAAATGCCTTCGCCGCGTCACGCGCGCCGTTGCTTGCAAAGCACCGACTGGGAATCGCGACCGCCGTTGATTGCCCGATCCAGATCAGGAGCAGCTCCCTTTCGCTGGTGAATCGGCTGACAGCGGCCCATCGCCACATCGCCTGTGATAACTGGCCGGACACCGTGATCCCGGTGGAATCGATGACGGCGGTCTTCGATTCGAGCGCGTTGAGCGCTCCGGTCAGATGCCTGCGGATCGCCCTGCGACGCAGGAAATGGCCCGCGACGACGATCGCGACGGTGCCGAGCAGGAACGCCGCCAGGCTGAACTTACCGATCAAATCGGCCGCCGCGGCGTTACCGGACACACGCGCGCCGATGGAACGGAATAGAAGCGCAACGGGGATTGCACCGAACAATGCTGCGGCATAGGCGCTAACGTTCGCCCACCCCGAGCCACGCCGGTTTAGCGCCGCGAAGTAGCGCGCGTAGTCGTCTGCGGTCAAACTGAAGGTCACCGCAATCCGTTCGGGGATCGAGTCGTTCATTTCCGGCTTCAGTTCTTGCCCGGCGCGGCGGGAGCCGCAGCGGGGTTCGGAGCCGCCGCGGTCAAGAGCTGCAAGGGCGAGGTCACGCCCTCGTCTTTATCGAGGAAGTCCTCGACCTTGGCCTGAATGGAGGCCTTGACGTTGTCGGGACCACGATCGCTGAGGTCGGTGTGCTGAAACTCGGTTTTCACCACGGTGATGCCGGCCTTGGCGCAAACCTCGTCATCGGGAACGACGCCGGGATCCGCCTTGAACACGGGATCCTTGGATCGGAATGACAGGATCTTGACCTTGCCGTCGGTCACGAACGGCACACGCAGATTGTCGAGCGTCACGACTTTCTTGACCATATCCGGATGCAGCTTGGCGAAATACATCGAGATGTCGCCGCCGTTGGAATGCCCGATCAGGGTCAGGTGACGATAATCGGCGTTCGGGTATTGCTTTTTCAGTTCGTCGATGGCGAACATGATATTTCCGATGCCGCGGTTGTACTGCATGCGGCGGCCGACATATTCTTCGCCGACTCTCGTCACCATCGGATCATCGGTTTCGAGATCGTGCTGAATGCTCACGACCATGTAGCCGCGCGCGGCAAACAGATTGGCGAGGAACGAATACTCGGTAAACTTGACGGTGTTGCCGTGGCTCAAGATCGCAACCGGAAGATCGATCATTTCGGCGACCGATTCCATTTCGCGATCGCGGCGAATGGCGACGTCGACTGTGACCGGACGATCGCTGCGCTGGACGTCGCTGAATGTCAGGGTCTTGTGATGAATGGCCCATTTGCTCGCGGTGAAATAGGCAACCACGACAACGGTGCAAACCGAAAGAACGGCTATGCCTCGCTTCATATCGATCCCCCCTGATCAACTCCCTCGCGCTTATGTTGTGTAGCTATCTGGGCGAAGAGGTTGCCTCCAAATCCGCATGTCATGAAAATTTCATAAAACGACAGCTCCAGAAAGAAAATCTATCGCGGGTCTGGTAAGCCGGTTTGAAAATCGTTTGTTGCTTGCAATCAACTTTTCGACAGTCGAAAGGCTCTTGTCTATCCACCCAAGCCGACGAGAAGCGACCGTTTAACCGCCGACTGGATCGCCGGCGGCTGGCTTGGGGGTCGAGTTCCAGCCCGTTGTCCTCGGCGGACAATATTTCGTGGATCATGCGACCGCGGAGGTCGTCGGCACGACAGCGCAAGCGACGCCGTTCTGATGGTCGCCCACGAGGCCGGAAATCGCCGGGCCGGCGGCGCGGCCTTGCCAAAACGGCCCGGAACATCGTGCGGCACGAACAACACACCTTACAATTAGTTCTCGGCCGAACCTGTGGTCGCAGCTTGGATTGCCACCGTCCGGCGGTCTATGGTGTGATATGCCGAATTCCCGGCATATGAGAGAGATATCGCGGCCCAAGACAAACCCAACAGCATAATGCGTGACGATTCGGGGTTTATCTTCATCCGGCTGCTCGCGGCCTTGGGCGTTACCTGGGATGTCAAGACACCGAGCGAACAGAAGATCGCGCGTCGCTTGGCGCATCAGGCATCGCAAAAGGCGCTTGACCTCGAACTCGGATAGTCATCGCGCCTTCCGGGCGGCATGACGCCCGAGGGTGCAAGATTGTGGTTCGATGCTTTTCAACGATTATCCCTTCCTGCTGGTGTTTTTGCCGGCAGCGATCCTGATCTACCGCTTTGCCGATCCCTATCCGCAGTTGCGGATCGGCGTGCTGGTGCTGCTGTCGTTTGCGTTCTACGCCTACGGCAATCCGCCGTTCATCGCGCTGTTGGCCTTCTCCATCTTGATCAACTGGCTCGCCGCGCTGGCCCACAGTCGGACGAAAATGGCGGCGATCCTGACGGCAGCGATCGTTGCCGATCTCGCCATCCTCGCAGTGTTCAAATACGCCAACTTTATTGCCTACAATCTTGATCTCGTGCTCGGCACGCGGATTCCGTCACTCGATCTCACCCTGCCGCTCGGCATCTCGTTCTTCACGTTCCATCACATCATGTATCTGGTCGATCTCAGGCGCGGCAAGGCGCCGCTCTATCAGCTCGACCGCTACGCGCTCTACATCTCGTTTTTTCCGCAGGCGCTCGCCGGACCGCTGGTGCGCTGGTCGGAGGTGATGCACCAGTTCGGCCGGCAGGTTTATTCGCCGGGTTGGCAGCGCGAGTTCTGCGTCGGGCTCACCTTCATCGCGACAGGCCTGTTCGAAAAGATCTTCCTCGGCGACCGGGTCGCGGCGATCATCGATCCGGTCTATGCGCAGGCTGCGGCCGGCCCGGTGACCAACGGCGATGCCTGGCAGGCGCTCAGCTTCGGCATCCAGATTCTCTACGACTTCGGTGGCTATTCCGACATCGCGATCGGGCTCGGTCTCTTGTTCGGCATCACCTTGCCGTTCAATTTCAATGCGCCGTTTCGTTCGACCAACATTCAGGATTTCTGGCAGCGCTGGCACATCACCTTGATGATGTTCCTGCGCGAATACGTGTTCCACCCGATCGTCAACAAGCGCATGGTGCCGCGGCGATGGCTTCCGGTGCAATATTTCGGCGCCATGCTGTTCACCATGGCGCTGTGCGGCCTGTGGCATGGCGCGAGCTGGACCTTCGTGCTTTGGGGAACCATTCACGGGATCGCGCTGGTGATTTGCTCATTGTGGCGTCGCTATGGTCCAAGGCTGCCGTCCTTGCTCGGCTGGGCGATGACCGTGAGCTTCGTGCTCCTGACCGGCGTGATTTTCCGCGCCGGCACACTGGACGCCGCCTTCAACATCTTCCGGGGCCTTGCCGTTCCGCCCAATCTGGAGCGGGGATGGCATCTGTTGCCGCTCGCGATCAGCCCGCTGGCGGCGTTCCTGCTGCCCGCGAGCCAGGATGTCATCGCGTCATGGATGCGCCGGCCCAGGCCCTGGCTCAACGCCTTGATCGGCTTCGGCCTGTTGGCCATCCTGGTCGCGCTTGGAGATCGCAACGCCAATGAGTTTGCCTATTTCAAGTTCTGATGCTTCGCCCGAGTGGAGCCGCTGTTTGGCGGCCTGTGTCGGTACGCTCGGATTCGGCGCCCTGCTGTTGCTCGCCTTCATGATCGTGGTCGACCCCTATGACAGCGGCAAGTTCGGCTTGCTCGGTATTGATGGCGTCAACGACCGCGATTCCCACACCGCGACCGCAAGCCGTGCGAGGGATGCCAATTTCGATTCGGCCATCATTGGCAATTCGACGGCACTGCTGCTCGATCCGGTCGCGCTGTCGAAAGCGACCGGCCTGCGCTTCGTGCAGCTTTCTCTGGTCGGCGCCGGTCCTCGCGAGGAGTTCGCCGCGCTTGATTTCTTCTTGCGACATCATCCTCGTGTGGGCGCGCTGGTGGTTGTTACCGATCCCTCCTGGTGCGCTCACGATCGCGCGGCGCCATGGGAGGCCTTCCCATACTGGCTCTACGGGACAAGTTCGCTTCGTTACGCCGCCCGGCTGATGACCTGGGCAGCGATCGAACGCGCCTTCCGAAGACTCTCGATCGGTCTCGGCTTGAGTCAACGCATGAATCCAACGGGCGCCTTCAACTCTGACGACGTATGGCCGCCCGGCGAGTTCCACGAGGCCAACAGGCCCAAAGATCCATCGCCGGCGGCGACGGTTGCCGGCCGCGGTATCTTTCCCGAAGTGTCGCTGCTCGATGACATGATCAAAAAGCTTCCGGTCGGTGTCGCCGTTGCTCTCGTCGTGCCCCCGACATTGTCCACGACGGTCGCGCAACCCGGCACGGTCGCGGCGGCGGAACGGGATGCGTGCAACGCGGCGTTGCGGCAAATCGTGACCGGCCGTCCCCATAGCAACTTCATCAATTACCGCGTCGACAACGCCATGACCC
>Ga0307479_10002908_pt1 | contig 15558 bp, 16 predicted proteins | sample atmos_gasesECM4C_FD_203743 | JGI IMG/M metagenome (GOLD analysis project Ga0307479, IMG submission 203743) | Hardwood forest soil microbial communities from Morgan-Monroe State Forest, Indiana, United States - atmos_gasesECM4C_515 | ecosystem: Environmental > Terrestrial > Soil > Temperate... | reverse complement strand
AGCGATTGAGGTATTTCCCTGATTGATGGCCCACTCCGGCATGGGAACCTATTTCACGCGACGTAGCGATTCCTTTCCCCCGCGAGTGGCCAGTAATGAACCATCCTGTCCGTGGTAGACCCGACCAAAGGCTTCCCCGGATTGAGAAGCGACTGTCTATTCTGATCCCCGCGAGCGATCGAATCGCGTTATGAGCACTGCCTTAGAAAGGGAATCGTTTTGGCTAAACTTGAAAGAGAAGAATATCTCTCTGAATCCTCGTCAGAAGAAAGTTCTGAATAAACTGTTCAGCGGCTTCGAAGGGAAGCTAACCCGCGAAAAGTGGATGAAGCTGACGAAAGCATCCTCGCGAACAGCGCTTCGCGACATCGAAGAGCTGATCGGGCTGGGCGTGGTGGAACAAGAAGAGGCTGGAGGAAGAAGCACCTCTTATCGCCTGAAGGAAATTGTCAAATAAAAAGCCGCGAACCAAAGTGCACAATTCCCGATTGTGTTGTCGCGAAAGGGTATTCTCTGAAGCCAGCTAGGTCGATTGCAGTGCAGCTACGCTCGCCAGGCCCCAATATGGACCCGTGCTCAGGAGCAATTCATACGGAAGGTCAACGGGCTGGTGCTGGTGGTATCCCCGCTCAGGCCGAGATCGTGTTCTGAAAGTCTTCCTCACCTGCCACTTCGTCCGGTATGGCCTATGTACCCCGCCTACGGCGTCGCGCGAGAGGCCAGCCGCTTCGCGAGTAGCCCGTGAAACTCAAAGCGTGCTCTAATTACTTAACCGTTGTCGAGCGAACCAGCCCGAACCCCTACTCCACTTAAGATATAGTTAGGGCACTTTTTGCATCTCCTCTTTCTTGCCCCATCTTTGTGGGGCGCCCAAAAGCGAGGGCTTCTACTCCCAAAACGAGCGGCTGCATTCTAATAGGGACCCAATCGAATTTGAGGGAGAAACCGGGAAAGCAGAAGACGCGAAGCTGCCGGATGCAGGAGTTAGCCCGAAGCAGTGCCCAGGAAAATGACTGTCGGAGAAAGGCAAGAGTGCCGACCTTAGTTGAATCGGCGAGAGGTGCAGAGATCGAGCAAGGGTTGCTTTAGTGTGGACTTTTGGCAATGCGCCGGCCTCCTGGAAGCGCTTTTCTGGAGTTGTCTGGCATAGGAGAGTAAGGGGCTTGGATCAAGAAGCGGCAAGAATCAGAGGCAGGAGGAACTCTTGCAGCCGAACGCTTTCTTTGGGCTCGAGGTTTTCGAACTGAATGCCCATGCAATCTGTCCCGACGATTCGAATCACTCGCGCGGATAAACGCATGAGCGACTTGTCGTCGCCAAGTTCCAGATTGACTGTGAAAAGGGTACCTATTGGAAACGCGCGGCGCGATTGAACCAGCGCGCCGCCAAGGCTCAGGTCGAGTGTCGTCCCCTCAAGCCCGTCATTTCCCGCTTCCATCGAGACTCTGCAGCGCAACCGAACACGGAAGAAACGCCGCCTTTCGCGCTCGATTGGACCTTCCGTAACACGGATCAACTTTAGTAGCTTATTGCGTTCAACCGGCTTGAAGAGAAAGAACTCAACGCCTGCTTCAAACGCCCGCCTCATAACCGTCCGATCTTCTTCTCCGGTAATCATCACGATGACTGCGGAGGCGTTAACTCGGGAGGCCCGAATCTGCCGGGCGAGCTCGGCGCCATCCGGAGCCGGCATCCGCATATCGAGAAAGATGGCATGATATTTCTCTCGCTTCAGACGCTCGGCGGCTTCGGCACTGCCGGCTAAAAAGGTGGCGTCCATGCCAGCCGAGCACAGGATTTCAGAGATCAGTTCGCCGGTGAGTGGATCGTCGTCGACAACAAGAATCCGTGCAGGCAAGGAATCGCTCCTCTAGCGTACGCGGTACCGGCAGATCTGCGCCCGGTTCGCAACCTAAGAATCTATCGGCGCCGTTTTCGAGTCTTGCAGCCGGCGTTTTAGTTCTACTCCAAGGAGTTGAAAGTCGATTGGCTTCGAGAGGCACGTTGTGCAGCCCGCATTCAGGATCCGTTGCTGCTCCGCCACTAGAGCGTGTGCCGTGACGGCGATCACAGGAATTTCCCGGGTCTCCGGTCTTTGGAGCATCCAGGCGAGGAGGTCGAGGCCATTCTCGGCACCGAGATTGATATCGAGTAACACGGCATCCGGAATCCGTTTGGCAAATACATCGTAACTGGTCTGCAGGTCTGCCGAGGACCAGACTTCGTAGCCCTCCACTTCGAGCCAGTCACGGAGCAGCTCGCGGTTGAGCTGATTGTCTTCGACGACGAGAATGCAAGGTTTCAAGTGTTCTCCAAAGACGGCGAAGTTACCACGCGCTCCAGTTGCTTGAGCAAGGGCTCCCGCCAGGAATTCTGCTTCCGGAAAAGCGACTCGGCATGCGCCTGGATGTACTTTTCCTCCTCTTTCGTTAAATCCTTGCTGGTCAGGACAAATACGGAAAGGTCGGCTGTGCGAGGGTTGGAACGCCATTCGGCGAGCAATTCAAAACCGCTCATCTTGGGGAGCACGAGATCAAGGATGACAAGTTCGGGCAAAAATTGAGCCACACTGGCGCGGGCCTGGGCACCATCCGCCGCGGTACTCACGGCGTAGCCGTGCCCTTTGAGCACCTCGACAATCATTTCACGTGTCGATACGTCGTCTTCCACCACCAGAATAGTCCGTGCTGGGGCTGCACCCCCGCGAGACCGGAGGCAACGCTCTACGGCAGCCAGCAACGTCGCCTTGTCCACTGGCTTAATCAAATACTCGTCGGCGCCGAGGGCAGTTCCAAGGCCAGGTTGATCCACGATGGTTACGACAATGACCGGAATTTTTGAAGTGCGCGGGTCATTTTTCAATTCCAGCAGAACCTCCAGCCCGTGGACCGGCTGCATGAGCAGATCCAACGTGATGGCATCCGGCTGATGTTCCGCCGCCATTTCCACAGCGCGTTGCGGCTGGTCGCATCTGACGGTCTCATAACCCGAAGAGGCGAGTTGCGATTGGATGAGCTGCCCCGTCGCCGCATTATCCTCAATGACCAGAATCCATGGAGCTTTGCAAGCCCTTGGCATGGGTATAGACGTTTGAGCGGGTTGATCCATAGCCATGGCAACGAGCGGAAGAGAAAAATTGAAGCACGCACCCTCGCCGGGCTGGCTTCCGATCTCAAGTTTGCTGCCATGCAACTCGACGAGGCGCGCAGTGATGGCTAGTCCCAAGCCTGTGCCCTCGATGGCGCTACCCGTTTCTCTTAGGCGGAAGAATGCTTCAAAGATGCGCTGTTGTTGTTCGGGTGGAATACCCGGGCCATTGTCGCGCACTTCGATCCTGACCTGGTCACCCAATTGGCGGGCTGCCAGTTCGATCCGGCCACCTTCCGGCGTGAACTTAATCGCATTGCCGGCAAGATTCATGAGCACCTGCTTAATTCGCATGGCGTCTGCATGAACATGTAGATTAGGATCGACCTGTTGGAGTAATGCTTGCGATTTCTTTTCCGCCAGCGGGTAAAGAGCGCTGATCACCTCCCCAAAGGCAGACGCGATAGTCACATCCTCGCGCGTAAGCTCCATTTTGCCCGCTTCGATTTTGGAGAGGTCTAGAATATCGCTGATTAGTTTGAGAAGGTGTTTCCCGCCGGTATGTATGTGGCTGACGTAGCGTTGCTGGCGATCGTTCAAGGAGCCGTAACGCTCATCGGCGAGCAGGTCGGAAAAACCCAAAACCGCGTTCAACGGCGTGCGCAGCTCGTGGCTCATTGTCGAGAGGAATTGGTCTTTGAATTTGCTTGCGCGTTCAACCTCCTCCTTTGCTCGAACTACCGAATAAGAAAACTCTTCCACTTCCTTCTTCGCGGTCTCCAACTCCGCGGTGCGCTCCTTGACGCGTCGCTCGAGCTGGTCGCGAGCATGGCGCAATGCTCCCTCGCTTTGCTGAATCTGCCCCAACATCTCGTTAAAGGCGTCAATCAATATGGACAATTCGCCGCTTCCGCCGCGAGTCGGAGTCGCACGGAGGGAATAGTTCCTGTCGCGTGAAACAATATTTGCAATCTCTGCCAACCGCACGATGGGGTCAGCAACAGCTCTGCGAAAGATCGATGAGATCAATAAGGCCGCCAACAGACATGCCGAGAGGACGATGGCAGCGATTGCCGCGTATCGCTGGAAACGGCTATGCAACTCCTGCAAATCAGACCGGATGTAGACGGCCCCAATCGGCTTCCCATCCAACACGATCGAGCGTACTAATGCGATCTGATCATTTTCGATCCAGCGAGTCTCAGTTTGACCCGAGGGAATTGGGGGAAGCACAGGGTTGTGACGACCATGATCGCTCGAGTATGAGGCAAAGGGCCGGCCATCCGGCAGGTAGACCTGAGCAGACAAGATATTGGGCGCAGCCTTGAGCGCCAGCAGAGTATTTTCCGCGGACTGCGGGTCGTTGAAGAGCAATGCGGAAACCGAATTGGAACCGATGATCTGGGCTTGCGTGGAAAGATTCCGAAACATGGACTGCCGGAAAGTGATCATGTCAAAAGCAATAAACGCGGCACATGCCAACAGCAGTGCCACTCCGCTGACCAACATGTTCATCCATGTGAGTTTCCGGGAGATGGAATGTTTTTGAGCATTGAACATGTAGGTCAATCTCCAGAACGAGCGTTTCTTCTTACGGCTGCCGCTACTTTGAGCAACTCGGAACTCAAGACGAGCTTGGCACTTTCGGCGGTGGCCAAGTTGATCTCGAAGCGAATCCTGTCACCTTCCACGACGAATTGGATCATGCCGCCTCGCCGCGAGAAGCCGGGCATATCGCTAACCGTCAGGACGCCCGCTTGATCAACCGCCGCCAGGATCTCTTTCAAATGGTTTTCCTCTGTCGAACTAACGAACAGGATTCGGCAATCCGCCGCGTCTTGCGGCTTGCCGATCCGTCGAATCACCACAGGCTTTCCCTCCAGCGCTTCCCCTGCAAGAGTTGAATCGAGAATCGAGCCGAAAGGATCCCGGCCAAGCACACAAACGGGGAAGGAGTCGCCCTTGCCTGCCGCAAGTCCAGGCGGCCATTTGACGAACCTGCCAAAGTTGTAGAGATAGGCGGCCTTGACCTGATATTCAGTCGGTTTCGACAGTTGGGCATCTATGCCTGAGGAGCCAACTAGCACCCAGGCGACCACCAGAGCCATGAATTTCGACAAGCAGCATGAATGGCCACCGGGCACGGACTCTGGCCCGGTGCACGGGAACACATCAGTTCCATAGATCCGCTTCCCTCTTATCTTTGCCATGATTGCCACGTTAGTTTGATGTAGCCACTTCGCTCGATCCCGACATGAGGACCGGGGTCACCCCCGAACTCTGCGTGATGAGGTTGAAACAAGTTCTGCCCCACGACTGACACATCTAGAGAACGAGTGGCATGCCAACTGAATCGCACATCGGCCGTGGTGTAAGCTCCGACGAGTTGGGCCGGCAGGGAGCTCACGTAACGAAAAGTCTGATCAAATTCCAACTTCTTGGGTAAATCCAGGGAAGATTGGATCGCGACCTGGTGTTGGGGGCTTGACCCCTGGATTGAATTTGCGCTGGAAGTGTCCAGGCTACTCGCCTTTTTGTCTAAATCGATATGGAGGTATGAATACGACCCCCTCAGCCGCCAAATGCGCGTCGGCGTCCAATCGGGAGCGATCTCGAATCCAGCCGTGCGGCCTTGCAACCCATTGCGGAAGAAAAGCGGGATAACAGTGTGCGGCGGGGGTGGTGAGCTTTCAGAGAACGGCGCACCGGGCTCGACACTTAGGAGGTGGTCATAGTTGTTGTAGAAGGCGGCAATGTCCAAGTGGAACTTGGGCCCCACCAGACTTCGGTAACCGGCTTCGTAGCCAATCAAGCTTTCCGAGGAAAACTTTCTGTCGCCAATAATCCGGAAAAACGTCAATGGAGTCGGCGCCGCCAATCCGGTGAGCTGGAGGTCTTCTTCAACGCGAGATGGAGTGCGCACGGCGCGAGTGACGGCTCCCCACACGGTTTGCCGTGAACTCGGGGTCCACAAGAGCCGTGCCGTCGGCTCGATCTCGAAGCCGCTGTAGCCGTTGTGTAGGAATTTAGACCCGATGGTTAGTGAAAGCTGGTCTCCAACGATAGGAATTTCGTCCTGGACGAATGCGTTGTAGAGCTTGTCCGTATAGTGATTCGGCGTGAACACGACGGTGGGCACGACCTGAGAAGCATTGCCCGAACTCAGGCGCGCTCCGAGGCCCCACAGGAAGTCCTGCCGTCCCGGCAGAATCAGATGATGGATGAAATCGATGTCAAACGTATCTCGAGACTCGGCAAAGTTGGCCTGTTTCCGATTCGTACGGTCGTAATAAGTCTGCAACTGAACGTTAGACCCTGAACCTAAGTCGCGCTCCCAGCGACCGAGCAAATTGCCTCCCGAAAGCTCGGCGTTCTGTTGTACATCGGTCATATACGGCGGAGAGTACCTCGCGATCTGCACACGTTGTCCGGCGTCGCCATACTAGAGGTCGCCTTGAAGCGTTAGCCGGTCGCGATTGTGTACATCCCAATCCGTCCTGAAGCCGGTTTGACCCATCCGCCAGTCATCGAATTGTTGGTGATCGGGATGAAACTCCGGGCCTCGGGTGAAACTCTTCCCGTATATACGGTAGTTAAAACCCTTGCCGTTGCCAGCGCCGTACCGGATATTTACGAAGCCTTGATCGATATTTCCGCCGCCCGTGGATACGAGTGTTCCATGGGTCTCCTGAGCTCTCTTGGTGATGATATTGATTACCGCGTTGACGGCATTCGCTCCCCAGATGGTACCACCGGGGCCTCGGATTACTTCGATCCGTTCGATATCTTCAAGTAGGGTGTCTTGGACCTGCCAATAAACGCCAGCGAACAGAGGCGTGTACACGCTCCGGCCATCGATAAGCACGAGTACTGATCGGGAGAGTGCACTCTCGAATCCGCGCACGCCGAGCGACCAGGTGTTGGAGTCGACCCGTGCGACTTCAACTCCAGGCGCCATTCGGAGGGCCTCCGGGATGCTTGTGGCCCCGGACCGCCTGATATCCTCTTGGGTAATGACGTAGATCGCTGCCGGAGTTCGAGTGGCTTTCACAGGCACTTTGGATGCTGTTGTAACCTCGATTTGTCCGAGTTCTTCCAGGCTCACATGTTTTAAATTCACCGGAGGATTTTGATTGCTTTGCGTGTCCTGGGCCCGAGTCATCTGACCTGTCACCGTGAGCAAAAGCAGAAAGGCGAAAGTGTTTACGGTCGCAATCCGACAAATAGATGATCGGTGTGGGCGGTGAAAACCGCTTGCCCAATTCTGAAAGCAGCTAGCGCTCATTCTTGGCCCCTACATCTGCCAACTGAGGTGCTGATTCGCGCACAAGCAGCTCAAGTTGATCGATCAAGGAACCGTCCCACCAGCCGCGCTTTACTTCATCGCGCATGATCGAAAAGGCTTGATCCAGCGGAAGCGCCTTGCGGTAGGGGCGGTCCGTAGTAAGCGCGTCGTAGATGTCGGTGACTTGAAGGATGCGCGCGGTGAGTGGAATGTGTTCGCCTTTGAGCCCATCCGGGTACCCGGAGCCGTCCTGTTTTTCGTGGTGGTGGCGAATGATCGGCAAGACGTTACGGAAGGACCTCAGCGGCGCGCAAATCCGCTCGCCCTCCACGGTGTGCTGTTCCATGATTTTTCGTTCCTCCGGAGTCAGGGGTCCAGGTTTCAGCAGGATGTGTTCCGGCACGGCCAGCTTGCCGATATCGTGTATCAGACCGCCTCGGCGCAGAGCGACGCGCAGTTGGTCGGGCAAACCCAGCTTTTCCGCCAGCGCGGCCGAATATTTCGAAAGGCGATCGCAATGCCCTTCGGTATAGGGGTCCTTCGCCTCGATCGCCAGCGCAAGACTGAACAGCACGGTCTCGGCGTTATCCAATTCGTCGGTGAATTGCTTTAAGCGCAGGAGGGATTGCACGCGGGCAAGCAGCTCGTGTTTATTCACGGGCTTGTTGAGGAATTCATCGGCTCCACACATGATCCCGTGGATCCGGTCCGAGTCGCTGTTCAGGCTGGTAAGCAATACGACTGGGATCAGTCGGGTTTCCGGCTTGGACTTGATCGCCTGACAAACTTCAAAGCCTGTCGGGCGGGGCATCACCACATCCAGCAGCGCGAGATCGATGGAGTCGCTATCCACCTGCTTTAGCGCCTGCTGGCCGTCTGCCGCGCATATGACCTGATAGCCCTCGGCGCTCAGTAGAGCGGAGAGCAGGTCGCGGTTCGCTTCGTTGTCGTCGGCAACGAGGACGGTTTGATGATGAGCTTCTGGAGCGGACACATCTCCTCCTCAACGATTCTCTCGACGGGAGCGGGAGGGTTAAGAGCGTCGACTCTTGTCAATCGAGAAGAGAATCCGTCCAGCCCCGGGCAACGAAAACCCGCGCACGAGGCCTCTTCGCAAGTATCCCAAACCAGTACGGTTTTGCTTCGTCAATTTTACGGTAAGCAACCAAGCAGTAAACAGGACAGACAGACGGGCCATGGTCCCCTAACATGCAAATTTGGAAGGGGCAACTGCCGTCCTTTCTGGCGTCCAGGAACTATATAGACGGCTAAGGACTTATCGTACTGTCGGCAACTCTGTTGAGGTAATTCCTGTTTCCCTGTGCGGCTTGGGGACGCGAGCGGCCCAGGAAGCCCCGGTCGGCGCTGTCCTTGCCATCCATGCAGAAAGTTACGATTCCGCCGAAGCCAAAAAAAGCCGCTCAAGCCGGCTGATTTCTTTCAGGTCTGCGCCCTCGTTCCCGGCACGGGCAAAAACGCCACGCCGCAGCGGAACATTTTCAATTCCGGGAGTTCCGTGATATTCATGACCTGCGCCGCCACGTAAATCGCTGGCTCGTTCGGCGAATCCGGCGAAAACGGCACCGCAACCTTCACTTGCGTCGAAATCAAATATGCGTTCTTCGTCCGGAACGCCAACCCTCCGCGCGACATATCAGTGCACTTCACCACATCTTCCCCAAACCCTTCGCTGCGCACGCATGCAAAATAGCTCACCTTCGCTCTCACCCGTTGTCGCCGCTCCTGCAGCGCTGTCGCGGCGGTCCGCATCTCACTCGCCGCCGGCTTCTCCGTCTGCTCCGCCAATTCCTCCTCGCCAAACTCCACCGGCGCGTCTCTTGCTGCCTCAGACTTCACCTCCCTCTTCGGTCTTGTCGGCACGGCTCGGAATACTCCGCCGCCGTCTCGCCGCTTCCAAACCGTCGAGAATTCGCATTTCGGGCAGTAGCGAACCAGTCCTCCGTGAATCGCGCACACATCAAACTCATAGTCACCGTTCAGCAGTGTGACCGTCGCACTGCAACCATTGCATTCGAGCACCAATTCCAGTGGCCGCTCCTTCGGCGAAGGCGGCATGGGAAAATCCATCTGCCAGAAATCCAAATCCTCATCGAGAAACGCGACCCCGTAGGTATACCGACCGTCTTGCGACCCAATCTCGCCGACTATCCGGATCTCCGCTTCCCGGTTGGATTCGATCGAACGAAGGACGAGCTCCTGTTCGGCAATCAGTTTGTAGGAGGAGACGACGCCCGCTCCGTGCAGGCTCAGCACCACCGCGCGTGTCGCTTCCGAAAACACACGGCCTTCGCAATCGCTGCCGATCAGCAGGATTGGGACGGATTTTATTAAGCGCCCGCTTCGGCGCATCTTTTTGAACGTCATAGTAACAGCCAGGGGAAGTGCCCCAGAGTGTATCTTTCTCAGGATACCGGAAATATTAAGTAGCAGTAGGGATATTACTCCGCAGTTGCAACGGGGAAACTAGGGGCGCGGCCCGAGCCGCGCACCAGGAGCAAATGGCCTTCCTAGCGATTCCCGGCGACTAGCCGCCCGCGCTGTCAAGGGCGCGGGTTGGGCGTTCATCGGAGCGAAGCGGAGACCCTTGATCAGAAGAAGCGGGCGGTCTAGGCGCAGTCTTTGGCTAGGAAGGGCAGGGAGAGAAACGGAAGCTCTATAGATCCGAAGTTTCGCAGCCTTGGAATTCCGACGGCGAATTCAGGGAGAGGAAAGACGGGCAAGCTGGCCGCACGCCCGCAGGGAACGGAAAAGTCGATCAACTCACACGGGCAGGTGTTTTCGGCTCAAGCCGAATTGCGAACGCTACGAGTTGACTTAACCCGGAGGGTAATTGGTTCAGGGCGATCCGAGTTGTTTTTGCCCTTCGCGAAAGAGGCTCGTTTAGTATTTGCCAAGTCAGCCAATAGAGCCCGGGCACTATTGATTTTCCTCAACAGTTGATTCGAAGGCGGCGTTGTGGCTTCGCGGTATTCATCGGCCATGAGGCGGTCACACCGGCGGAGCCGGTCGCCCAGTAGGGAGGAGCAATTGCGGCACAGACCGTTGCTGTAGTATGGCCGATTCTTAATCTGACATCGGATGCAACCATAGAGCTGAAAGTACTTGTGGAAACGCTGGTGATAAATGTGAGGAAGCAGCTGCTCGACCTTTCGATGAGTCTGCCTCGACAAGAACCAAGGCAGAATCAATGATCCGTTTGGTTTGTTCGGCGCACGGCCGGTTGTCATAGCTCAGCGTCGCCTTTCTCGTGCCTAGTTATCCGCGTGACTGTTTCTGCTGCGCGGGTGACAGCGGACAAAAGTGTCCGTTAAGGCTGCCTTGCTCACGTGCGTGTACACCTGAGTGCTGCTCAACCGACCGTGTCCCAACAATTCCTGTATGACCCTGATGTCGGCTCCGTGATCGAGCATGTGAGTGGCATAACTATGCCGTAGAAAATAGGGCGTGGCGCGCAATCCGATCCTGGCTGCTATGTTGCGAACGGCACGGCTAATCGAATCCGAACGGAGCGGCAGACGGCCGCTAGGCCGAAGCAAGTTAGAGGATTTTGCAAGTCGCTGGAATTTGGCCAATGCCGCGGCTTTTGTCAGATGTTTCTTATAGCCGATGAACGCGCACCGGATTCGTTTTATGCGCCCGCTGTCGTCATATTCTTTCCAACGACAGCGCCAGCCTCCGGAAGCTGCTGAGTATACGCAGATGCGTTGCCGGGGCCGACCTTCCGTAAACAGAAAGCCGCGTGTCCTGCCGGAAAGGTAGCGACGGATCGCTTTTGAAGCAGGTTTTCCGAACAGGATGAAACGCGTACCTCCTTTCCCGGTGACCCGAATCCGACCGGCATCAAAATCAATCTCCTCGATCCGCATGGTCGAAATCTCACCCGGCCGAGCCCCGGTTCCGTAAAGGACTTCGACGAGCGCGCGCTCTCTTGGGTTGTTTGCCGCTCCGAGGAGGCTGCGAACCTGAGCCTCGGACAATACATGAGGCATCCGAGGTCGTGGGCTCCGAATCTTTACAAAACGTGGGGCGACCCAGGGCACGAGTCCACCCATATTGAGAAAATCAAAGAATATTCTGAGGGCGTGGAGCTCGTGCTTTAGGGTGTATGTCGCGTGCCCCTTCCGGGAAGCCATGACCAAAAATTCCCGAACATCAAAATGATTGGCATTCGTGACCGGCCTGCGATTCATAAATTGGGAGAAATCTTTAACGGTGCGAGTGTAGACTCGTCGTGTCTCGGAGGAGTAGCGTTGTACCGTGAGCCAGCGCTCGTAGCGGCATACGAGTTCCCCGTTTAGTTTAATGGACGAAAGCATATACGTATTCCGGAGAGTAGATACTGACGTTGAAAGAGTGTCAATCCCACCCGCTGTGCAAATCGAAGCAAAATGGTATACAGAACAGGTACGATATGCTATCGTTACGGATAATCGGAAAGGTCCGTAACCGACATGGCTACATTTCAGGAGGGACGCGCATGCATGTATGTGAGCGTATTCGGCAACTAAGGGAAAGCAAAAACCTATCCCAAGGAGACATTGAAGAGCGCACAGGGTTGCTGCGCTGTTACGTGTCTCGAGTCGAAAACGGGCACACGATACCCTCGTTGGAGACCCTGGAAAAGTTGGCACGAGCTTTGGAAGTGCAGCTATACCAGATGTTCTATGAAGGACACGAGCTTCCGCCAGCTACGAAGGTATTCGAGAATGGGACAAGAGATTGGGCATCCCGGGGGAGCGGCCTTCGGGCCTTTGAGCGGATGCGTCAGGCTGTCAGTCAAATGACGGACACGGACAGAAATCTTTTGCTCGAGATGACCAAAACGGTGGCGAGGCGGAAAAGAATCAAAAAGTCATAGCCTAATCCACTCGGCAAGCCTGTTTTAGATCCCTTAGCAATTCCTGTGCACTTAATCGGCGTTTCAGGAAACGAGTTGAGATAGGATCCGGGTGTACTCCATACTGTCGTTTCATTGCCCTGTCGGATCGCTCCAGACGATGATTTATGAAGCCCTGGCAGGCAACGCAAAGCCCGCTGCAACTGTAAGGGACGTCCTTCCTTCCGCAACGCACGCATCCGTAGGCGTCGAAATAGAATCGGAATCGTTTGTGGTAGTAATAAGGAAGCAACGCCTCAATTTTCTTCATGGTTGCTTTCGTCAGGAACCATGGCGGAAAGAATCGCAATTTTCTAGGTTTGCTTGCGTTTGCTTTGGGCATTCGGCACCTTCCAAAAGAAGGGGAAACCATCATTTGCGGGGATGGCATTGATCAAAAGTGCGTTGAAGCTGTTTCTTACTCACGTGAGTGTAAACTTGGGTGCTTCTAATCGAGTTATGGCCTAGCAGTTCCTGAATAACGCGCAAGTCGGCTCCGTTGTCGAGGAGGTGTGTGGCAAATGTATGCCGAAAAGAGTACGGATTTATTCTAATTCCCACGCGCAATCCAATCCTGTGTACAGCGAGTTGGATCGCTGAATGACTCAGCGGGCGCAAGCCGAGGGGGCGCAGCAAGCGATCATGTTTGGCCAGTTTTGAAAAATAGGTCACGGCATCGCGGTAGCTGAGGTTCTCTCTGGCCGCTATGAAGCCACTCTTGGTTAGCACGTGACGGCCTTTCTCATCATAAGTCTTCCAGTGGCAGTGCCACTGGCCATTGGGAGATCGCTGGGGCCGAATTCTCTGTAGCGGCTTTTGATCGACGAATACAAATCCTATCTCTCTGCCACCCAGGTAGGTTTGAAGAGCCTTGGCGGCAGTCGCAGTGAACAGAAGAACGCGAATCCCACACTTCCCGATCACTCGAATTCTTCTTTCGTCGAAATCTATATTTTCGATGCGCATCGATTGCAGTTCACCCGTCCGACAACCGGTGCCATACAGCAGCTCAACCAACGCTCGCTCACGTTTCGTATTGGCTGCCACGAAAACTTTACGAAGTTGGGCTTCCGTTAACACCTTCGGGATGTGCCGCTGAAGCGGCCGCATTTTGACCATGCGAGGCGGCACCCACTTGATCAACCCACCAAGGTTTAGAAAATCAAAGAAAACCCTTAAAGCGTAAAGTTCGCCTCGAATTAACTTTGCCGTCTTGCCCTGGGCGGCTGATTTGGCCAAGAATTCCTGAATGTCGAAATGCGTCACCTTCAGGATATTTGTTTGGCGCATGAATTTCGTAAACTGACGCACAGTCCGCGGATATCTGTAGAGGACACAGCTCGAGTAGCCTTGCACGCCAAGCCATCGCGAGAACCGGTTTGTCAGTTCTTCATTTAGCGCCCGCTTGGATTCAAGAGTCACAAGGCGAGGAGTAGACAACGATCCGCTGGGACTGTCAAGTTTAGGATTCTAGACGGCGGGGCAGCGGCCTGTCCCTCTGGAGGCTGAACCCAGCCGAACGAGGAGAAAAGAACGCCAAGGGGCGGTCCGTTGTTGCCGTGGCGTGGAAGTTGGCAGTAGTAATTCCTAAGTGTGACCGGGCCGCTATAAAGTCAGATCCGAAGAGCCGCGCTCGAACGCTGAGTGGGGGTGGCCTCAAGTTGTGCCTGGCGTGGATTCCATCAAAGAAAGAGAAGCCAAGGTTAATTTTCCGGCAGAGCCTACTGAACGGGAATCTGAAACCGGCCCCGGGCGAGAATCGCTCAACAAAGAAGTGCAGACTGCAGGATGGCGTCAAAGGTGGCTGGGCGCGAACTCGAGGAATCCAGGGGATGGAAGAGCAAAAAAACGGGTCTGACACTCACCGGCCTTTTGATGGGAGGAGTAATCCGCCTCGCCGGGATAGGTCTCTGGATGCGACAGTTTTGGGAGCAAGAGCCTACGGAAGCAGGTGCACAGCCGAAATACGCAGGCCCCCGATGAGGAACAGTGTGGAAGACCTATCGGATATGAGCGGACTCAAGACCCTTGCGCGTAAGTGGCCTCCACACGTTGTCGCCGCGCAGGTACTGCCATAGGCCTTGCAGCCGCCAGATCATGTGCAGTTGGCGGTAGGGAAAATGTTCCAGAAAGCAGTAACTCACGAGGCGGGCTACATCCTGCCAGTCGTTGTATCGTTTGTAAGTGATTTCCTCTTGCAAGACCGAGCCGATTGAAATCATTGTGGCAAACGCATATCCGAAAAGCAGGAATTGCACGAAGAATTCTTGGCTCAGCACGCCGAAGCACGCCGCGAGAGCGATGGTTACGATCCCTCCGATCTCGATTACAGGCGCTAATAGCTCAAACAGCCACAGGTAAGGTAGCGCAAGATAACCGATCCTGCCGTAACGCCTGTTGAAGAGCATGTCCCGGTTGGGCCAAAGCACATCCAACAATCCTTTCTGCCAACGCGCCCTCTGCCGCCCCAGCGATTTCAGGTCGGAGGGGACTTCCGTCCAGCACATCGGATCCGGAACGAACTGGATATGATAGTCTGTCCCTTGCTGCCGCAGATGGCGGTGCAAACGTGCCACCAGATCGAAATCCTCCCCAATTGCCCGTGGTCGATAGCCCCCCACGGCACGTACCAAGTCCGTGCGAAACACGCCGAACGCGCCTGAAATAATCATCAGCATGTTTCCTTGGCCCCAAGCCTCTCTCCCAATCAAGAACGCGCGCAGATACTCAACAACTTGGATCACTTCAATGCTCTTGCTCGGCAGGCGGGCCCGCCGCAACTGTCCTCCCGCGATCTCTGACCCGTTCAACACGCGGATGATTCCACCCACCGCCACTACGCGCTTTGGATCCTCCAGGATAGGCATCATGATTCGCAGGAGCGCGTCGCGCTCGAGGATGGAGTCGGCATCAACCACACAGACATAAGGCGAGGTTGCTGCATTCAAACCCGCATTTACGGCATCCGCCTTGCTCCCTCCCGGCTCCTTGTCAACGACCAGCAGGCTGGCGTTCACCTCGCTCCGGTACAGACCTCGCACGGGCGCACTCTTCGCTTCCGCGACATAGACAGCCCGGACGAGTCTCAAGCGAAACTCCTCTCGCATTTCATCGAGAGTTCGGTCATCTGATCCGTCGTTGACCACGATCACCTCAAGTTGCGGATAATCGAGCTGCAGCAGGTTTCGCACTGCCACACGGATGGAACCTTCTTCGTTATGCGCAGGCGCAATGATTGTGATCGGCGGGGCGAGCGGCGTTTCCTTGATCCAATTCAGCCGATGACTTT
>Ga0307479_10002907_pt1 | contig 15575 bp, 25 predicted proteins | sample atmos_gasesECM4C_FD_203743 | JGI IMG/M metagenome (GOLD analysis project Ga0307479, IMG submission 203743) | Hardwood forest soil microbial communities from Morgan-Monroe State Forest, Indiana, United States - atmos_gasesECM4C_515 | ecosystem: Environmental > Terrestrial > Soil > Temperate... | reverse complement strand
CGGATCCGGAACAGGTCACGTGGGCACTGGCCAAGGCCCAGGTGCACGCGACGCTCGCACTCGCCGCCGCCACCGCGCTCGGCCCACACGAATACCCGACCTATAGCCGATCGGACACGTCCGGCTGGCTCGAGGCGGCATCCTGATGTGGAGCCCGCTGTCGCGGCGGTTCCCGCGCGACGCCAAGGCCGCCGGCGCCGAGTTCGGCATCGTACCCGAACCGGCCGAGCTCGAGTCCGCGCCGACAGACCCCGCACTGTCGCCGATCATCAGCCTGAACGCGCCAAGCGGCCTCGAACTCGCCGTGCATGAAGCGCTGGCTGCCGCGCCGCGGATGCCCGGGTACGACGACATCGTCCTGGGCGACGCCGCCGACGCCGCCCCACAGAAGCCTGCGGGCGCGCACCAGCTGGCCGGCCGCTGGCAGCCGGACGCCGAGCCGGACGCGCCCGACGAGGCGCCCCCCGGACGCATAGCGGCGTGCATCGCCGACCGGCACCTGATCCACGCCATCGCCGCCGACCGCCGACGGCTCGAGCACGTCAACGACCGGCTGCGCGCGAGGATCGCCGAGCTCGAGAAGCGCGTGGCCGAACGGGGCGAGCACGAGCTGACCGCCGAGATCCTGCGCGCGCACCTGCAAGATGCGCACCAGCGCATCGGGGAGCTGGAGCTGGTGCGCGACAGCCTCGCCACCATCGCCGCCGGAAACGTGCCGCCGACCCGGCCGCGGTCCGCGCAGAGGGCAGGCGCCTGATGGGCGCCCGACTTCTCCACGCACCCACCGCCGAGCGGCTCGCCGCCCTCGCCGGCCTCGCGCGGGCCGAACGCGCACGCCGCGGCGTCTCCCAGCGGCAGGCCGCCGAACAGATGGGACTGCCGGCCAGCACGCTGTGCCGCTTCGAAAGGGGCCAGCTGCCGGATGTGGCGAACTTCCTGGCGATCCTCGCGTGGATGGACGTCCCCCTGGCGCCGCTGCTCGGCAAAGGCCAGGGCGCGACGCTCGACGCCTACCGGCGCGGCTGGGAGGACTGCGCCGCCTCGGTGCGCTTCGCCCTGGACCCAAAGGGGGCGCCCGGTGTCTAGACGTCCGCTGCAACCCTGTGGCACCCCGGCCGCGTACAAGCGCCACCGCGTCCGCGGCGAGCAGGCCTGCGATGCGTGCAAGGCGGCCGAAAACCGGGCGCAGCAGCAAAGGCGCGGTTACGTCGCCAAGCACGTCCCAAGGGCCCCCTTGCAGCCCTGCGGGACACGGGCGGCATATGAGCGGCACCGCACACACGGCGAGAAGCCGTGCGAGGCGTGTAAGGCCGCGAACAGCGAACGCTCACGGCAGCGGCGGATTACACAGGACGTGAACGGCTGATGCCCGGGCGCGGCCCGAACAAGGTCTACCGCAGTGACTTGTGCCGTGAGTCCGCGTGGGAAGCACTCGACGCGCTTCCCGCCGGAGTCGAGTTCACCGTCAGGGACGTGTGGCTCGGCCGGTTCGGGCTGCGCGCCCGCTGCTCCTTCCCCATGCTCTACGCGGTCGTGCGCCAGGCGCTGGGCCTCGGGTTCCTGGCCACGCCGGGTCGCGACCACACACAGCAGGGCTGCCCGCGGCTGTACCGCAGAACCAGCTGACCCACCGGACGACGAACGGGAGACGGCGTTGGCCAGGATCCGCACCATCAAGCCCGAGGGGTTCACCTCGGAGAGCCTCGCCGAGGTCAGCATCGAAGCCGAGCGCACGTTTTGGGGCATGCTCACCCAGGTCGACGACGAGGGCCGTCACCGGGACAACGCGGCGATCCTGCACGGCGCGCTGTGGGCGCTGCGTCCCCGGCACACGGTGGCGGACGTCGAAGACGATCTATGTCAGCTCGCCGGGCAGGAGCACATCTGCCGCTATTCGGCGCCGGATGGGCGCAGGTTCCTGCACATCGTCAAATTCGCCGTGCATCAGAAGGTCAGTCATCCGACACCGAGCAAACTACCGCCGTGTCCCCGCCATGACTGCAGATCACAGCCACTTCCGGAATCCTCCGGAGTTTCCTCGTCGCCTTCACTGAACTCTCACGGACCACTCCCTGAGCCCTCTGGCCCTCGCGCGCGCGCACCGGAAGTGGAAGTGGAAGTGGAAGTGGAAGTGGAAGTGGAAGTTAAAGACTCTTCGTCAACGGCTGGCGCCGCGGACGGACACAAAGCCAAGCGACGACGGCGAGGCGCCCCACCACCCGGCTTCGATGCATTCTGGGACGCCTATCCCCGCAAGGTCGCCAAAGCCGCCGCCGAGAAAGCCTGGACCCGCGCCATCGCCGCCGGAGCCGAACCGGCACTGGTCACCGAAGCCGCCCGCTTCTACGCCATGGAGCGAAAACTCCAAGATCCCCAGTTCACGAAACACCCCGCGACCTGGCTCAACGCAGGCTGCTGGGCCGACGAACCCGACCCGACGTACACCCCGCCGGCCGTCACCGGCCCCTCCGAAGCCGCCCGCCACCCGGCCCACCGCCCCGTCGCCGAAGTACTCGCCGAACAAGCCGCCTACGGCAACAGCCACCCCGCCGAATGGCCCGACCTCCAACTCGGGCTGATGCCCGATGGCTGACACATGGTTCGCCGACCAGTACCGCGCCGAACGCAAACGCAAAATCGACGAATGCACCCAGAACCGGGCCCTGGTCCTGCGCTACCCCGACATCGCCAAACGCCTGTGCGAACCCCCGTACAGCGCGGGCGACCCCGCGAACTGGACCGGATACATACCCGGGCCGCTGGGTGCCGAGAACTCCCGGGGCGTGGTGTCGATGAACAACTCGCCGGTGCGCGCGCAGCTGCTCGCGATCCTCCACGACGCCGCCCAAGCCGCAGACAACGAACGGAGACCCACGTGACAACCTTCGAACATCCCCCCCTCGACGAGGAATCCATCAACACGGTGCGCATCCCCGACGAGCCCCTCTCGGCCACCGACTCGTGGCGCAACGCCATGAAGCGCGCCCAATCCCAATGCGAGGACGTGCGACCGCGGGCCGGCCGGTGCTCGCGCACCCACGCCGGACACCACCGGCTCCACCTGTGGACCGACGGGCACGTGTACTGCAAGCAGCACTACGACGACCGCAAGCTCGGACGGCGATGACGTGACGCACCCCCCGGCCGAACTGGGCCCCCTACTCGACAACGCGGCCACCCGCCACATCCTCGACGCCAAAGACTGGGGCCCGACCGACGGCGACTGCTACGCCGCCGTCCACCTCTACCAGCTCATCCCCGTCCAGCAGCACCCGCGCCCCTGGGTCGTGCGCGTCGAATGCATCGACGGATACGAGGACCCGGTCCGCGCCTTCGACAGCCTGCGCTCGGCGCAGGCCACGTTCGAAGACGCGGCCACGCTCCTGGCAGCCTGGTACTGCGACTACGACGAGGACTGACATGACCGACCACATCCCGGCCGAACACCCGCTCGACCCCGGCGTCACCATCCGACTCCGCAACTGGCTCGACTCCGGCTACGCCGAGCCCTACGCCATCGAGACATTCCGGGACGACCTTCGCACCCTGCTCGCCGGGCATGAACGCTCCAACCACACCACCACCCGGCTCGAACACCGCGCACGCACAGCCGAGACATGCCTCGACAACTACGCCGCCGCGCTCAACGCCATCGCCGAACTCATCGACGACAGCGGCCCGAACTGCGTGGCACGCGGCCCCCTCGACGCAATCCTCACGGCCATCCCATCCGACCCGGACCCAGCCGCCAGGGCGGCAATACCGCAGGACGGCCCACAGCGCGGCCCCGGCAGCGGCGAACCCTTCGGCATCCGCATCGGACCCGAAGGCGCGATCGCCACCGGACGCTCCGAACCGACAGCCCCCGACCTCGGCGTGCGCCACAATCCCGAAGCCTGTGCCGACACCTTCCCCGACAACGAAACAGAGCAGCAGTGACCCCCGAGACCCACGCCGCACACGACAGAATCACCGCCTACCTCAACGCACGCGACACCTGCACAACCGAACGCTGCCACGACGACATCATCGCCATGCACGCCGCCAAAGACAGCACACTGCCCGCACCTGCACTCCACACCACCGACATCCGCACCCTCCTAACCGCACTCGACCCGGCCGAACCACCCATCACACACGTCCCCACCCGCAAAGCCCTCAACTACCTCGCACTACGCCGCCAACAACACCCACGTGACCCCGATCAACCCGAACCGTAGAATCGATCAAACGTCCGAACACACACTGACCTGTCGCCTTGCCACTCGCGCGGGAACGGAGTCGCCGATGGCCGCATCGCCTCTCGATTCCGAGCGCATCGCCGAAATCGTGCGGCTGGCCGGCCAAGGCCTAAGTCGTGACGAGATCGCGCGCCGTGTGGGTGTCGGGCGGGCGACAGTCACCAAGTACGCCCCGCCGGGCAGCTTCGACCGGACACACACGGCGGTCGCCGTGAAGGCGCGTCAGACGGATATGGCCGCCCGCCGCGTGCAGCTCGCGGCCGACCTGCTCTCGGACGCCGCGCGGCTGCGCGAGCAGATCTGGCAGCCCACCAAGATCTACAACTTCGGTGGCAAAGACAACACCTACAACGAGCACCAGGTAGACGAGCCGCCGTTCGACGCCAAACGCACCCTGATGCAGGCCGCAACAACCGCGATGACCGCGCACCTGCGCCTGGTCGACCACGACTCGGACGGCGGTGTGGACGCCGCGCACTCCCTGGTGCACGGGTTCATCGACGCGGTCGCCCAGGCCGCGGTCGAGCTCGGCATCCCCGAGCAGCCATAGCCGTGGCGCTGCACCTCTCCCGCAAACAGATCGAATCCATCCACCAGTCCCACGCCAGGATCAACCTGTGGCACGGCGCGGTGCGCTCCAGCAAAACCGTGGCCAGCCTGTTGCGCTGGTTCGCGTTCATCGCGGACGCGCCCCTCGGCGGAGAACTGATCATGATGGGGCGCACCCGGGAAACCATCGGCCGCAACGCCCTCGCCGTCATGCAGAACCCCCAGCTCATGGGGCGCCTCGCATCCTCGGTCAGCTACACCTTCGGCGCGCCCACAGCCACCATCATGGGGCGCCTCGTCCACGTCCTGGGCGCCAACGACACCGCCTCCGAAACGAAAATCCGCGGCCTGACCGTCGTCGGCGCCTACGTCGACGAGATCACCACCATCCCGCAGGTCACCTTCCAGCAGCTCGTCGCCCGCATGAGTGTCCTGGGCGCGAAACTGTTCGGCACCACCAATCCCGACAGCCCGGCCCACTGGCTCAAAACCGACTGGCTCGACCGCTCAGATCCCGACATCCGCTCCTGGCACTTCACTCTCGACGACAACCCCTCCCTCGACCCCGCATACGTCGCCTACCTCAAACGCCAGTACACCGGCCTGTGGTACCGCAGATTCATCCTCGGCCAATGGGTCATGGCCGAAGGCGCGATCTACGACATGTTCGACCACCAACGCCACGTCATCCCACCCGACCAGATCCCACCGATCACACGATGGCTCGTCGCCGGCGTCGACTACGGCACCACCAACCCGTTCCACGCCGTCCTGATCGGCCTGGGCACCGACAAACGCCTACACGTCACCGGCGAATGGCGCTGGGACTCCCGCCAGCAGCACCGGCAGATGACCGACGCCCAATACTCCGCCGGCATGCGCGGCTGGCTGCAGACCGCACCCATCCCGCACACCCAGCTGTTCGGCGTCCACCCCGAATACGTCGTCGTCGACCCTTCCGCCACCTCGTTCCGGGTGCAGCTGCACCAGGACGGCATGAGCAGCTGGCCGGCCGACAACGCGGTGCTCGACGGCATCCGCACCGTCGCGTCGCTGATCTCCAACGACCAGCTGCGCATCAGTGCCGCGTGCCCGCATCTGTCGGGGGAGATGACCGGCTACTCGTGGGACTCCGCCGCACAGTTGAAGGGCGAGGACAAGCCGCTGAAGGTGAACGACCACGGTCCAGACGGGCTGCGGTACGCGCTGCACACGACGGCCGCTGTGTGGCGCAACCTACTGGGGCTCGCGGCGTAACCTATTCGCATGCAGCCCATAGCACACACATTCGAAGTCCACTTGGACGGCGAACCCGCCTTCACCTTCGAAGCCGCAGCCGTCGAAGAACAGCATCCGTGGCTCGTGTTCAACGACGCCACCGGCAACATGGTCGGCATGGTCCCGATCGGCCGCGTCGTCTCCGTGCGCCGTTTCGGTGCGGTCGCCATACTCGCTCCGGCCGAGGAAGTGGCCGCGTGAGTGAATCGAACCGGCCGCAGAAGATCGCGCAGTTCAAGCCGCGCCCCCAACCGGGGGGCCTGTTGTGCTTCCTGTGCATCAACGACGCCCGCACCGCCGAAGTCCTCCACCAGGTGCCGCTGCCGATCCTGCCCGCGACGACGATCACGAACGGCATGGCGATCTGCGACGCCGAAGGCAGACACCGCATCACGGTCAAACCCCAGAGCGGGCTGATCACGCCGGACCAGAACGGCCAGCTCAACGGCTTCGGCGGCTGACATGACTCACACGCGGACCCACGTCTTCATCGGATTGGCGAATCCGCACCTGATCTGCGAGCGCTGCAGGCAACCCGTCCCTCAGTGGCACGCCGGTGAGCAATGCGGATGTGCTGATAGTGCCTGGAACGAGCCGTGTGGCTGCACGAATGGCGGCGTGACCAGCATTTGCCCTTCCTGGTCGCCAGTGGACGGATGCATGTGTATCCCGCGTCACGGAGCCTGACGTGGACGAGGTCAGGCTCTGCGGCGATGTGATCGGCGAACCCTGCGCATTCGAGGTGGAATGCCAGCTCCCTGCCGGGCACGAAGGCGACCACTACGCCGAAGTCCGCTGGCCACGCTACGAACCTCAGCCGCCCGGACCGCCAACGGCCATGAGCCAGTTACTCGCGAAGACCTTTACACCCCTGATTGAACACCAGCTCAAGACAGGACTTGTCTTCGGCGCCAGCTCAATGCTGCCTGCGGCCGACTGACGTTCGCACATCCGCGATGCCCGCGTATCAACCTCATGCCTCCGGCAACGGGACTCGGACGCCTACCGGACCGCCTAGCGCCGAAACCCAGGCTAGCTGACGTTCGCACATCCGTGCGAGTAACCTGATCGTCGTCGGGATATGCCAGGCGGTACCCGCACCAGCGATAGGCCGAGCAGCCGCGCAAGCGGTGGACGACGCGGGTTCGAATCCCGCTCCCGACACGCATCACCCCGGGCCACAGCCGACACGGCCGACGCAACCGGCAGCCGACACGGCAACCATCCCCAGCCATCGAACCTGGAGACCCGCCGTGGCCGTCACCGACCCCAATGCCGCAATCGAATTCCAGACCCGCACCTTCTCCGACACCGCCGGCTACCGCTGGGTATGCACCAACGACGGCACCATGCAGTACGCCCCCGCCAGCGGCGCACTCGACGCCTACGTCACCCGCTTCGGCGCTCCCGCAGGATCCGTCATCGTCGGCCCCAACGGCTGCGTCCCCCAGAACCTCCTCGTCGGCGGCACCACCGCCCTCGGCGACGGCGGCGTCGGCGAAATCGCCCTCGCCAACGCCGCCACCGTCCCCGCGGGCAACCCGACCGGCGGCATCGTCCTGTACTCCCTCGGCGGCGTGCTGACCTACAAGAACCCCCAGGGCCTGCTGCAGACCCTCACCGGTTCGCAGGGCGGCCTGACCACCACGACGACCATCGCGAACACCGCCGCCGAGACCCAACTGCAGGGCTTCAGCATGCCGGCCTCGGACGCCATCGCCAGCGCGGTCTACCGGGTGATGGGCTGGGGCACCTACTCCACGACCGGCACCCCGACGATCGCGTTCAACGTGCGCCTGGGCGGCGTGGCCGGGACGATCCTGGCGCAGATCCCCGCGATCACCACGCCGACCGGCGCGGCGTCGCTGCCGTTCAAGTACGAGATCATGCTCAACTTCCTGACCGCGACCACCGTGCAGCCGGTCATCGATCTCGACTTCGCCACCGCCACTGCGGACTCCGGCACCGTCTACGTCGCCACCCCTTCGGCCGCAGTCACCGTGTCGCTCTCCACCGCGAAGACCCTCTCGACCACCGTCACGTGGGGCACCGCCTCGGCATCGAACACGATCTCGCTGCTCGGCGGCTACTCCGAGCGCGTCGCGTAGCTCGATGACACTGCCCACGACCAACATCCCCTGGCCGCCCTCCGCGTATGATCCGGTCGGCCACCAGCTGAAACTGTGGTCCGCCTGGTTCTCCGGCGACCACGACCAGCTCTCGTGGGCATACTTCAACCTGGGCGCGAACTCGCCGCTCGGCCGGTCGTTCTTCCGGTCGACCGGCGAGGCCCAGATCCCACAGCCGCGCCCCGGCCAGTTCCGCGGCGGCCTGCTCGGCGCGATCACACGGATGTTCTGGGGGCAGCCGATCCCGCCGGGCGAGAAACGCACGAAGATCCATGTGCCGATCGCCGGCGACCTGTCCTCCATGTCGGCGGATCTGCTGTTCGCGAAACGCCCCACCTTCACCGACCCGGGCGACCCCGACGGCACCGGCGCCAACCAGCTCTGGTTCGACGACCGCTTCGACGACGACCTGCACGCCACGCTCCTGGAGTCCGCCGAGGTGTGCTCCGCGCTGGGCGGGGTGTATCTGCGCGTCGCCTACGACACGTCCATCAGCGACTGCGCGTGGCTCGAACCCGTCCACCCCGACGCCGCGGTACCCGAATTCAGCCACGGCAAGCTCACCTCGGTCACGTTCTGGCGGGTGATCGCCGACAACGGCACCGACGTCGTGCGCCAGCTGGAGAAGCACGTGCCCGCCGACAACTCGATCTTCCACGGCGTGTACGTCGGCACCCAGACCGATCTCGGTATGCCCGCGCCGCTGACCGACTTCCCCGAGACGGCGCCGCTCGCCCCGCTGCTCGTCGACGGGCAGGCCATCGTCTTCCCCGACCTGCCCGGCGACGCGAGCACGGTCTCGTACATCCCGAACATGCGGCCGAACCGGATCTGGCGCGACATCCCCGTCGCCACGTCACTGGGCCGCTCGGACTACTGCGGCGTCGAATCCCTCATGGACGCCCTCGACGAAACCTACTCGTCCTGGATGCGCGACATCCGCCTCGCCAAGAGCCGGCTCATCGTCCCCCCGTCCTACCTGGACAACATCGGCCCCGGCCGCGGCGCCGTCATGGAACCCGACCGTGAAGTGTTCGTCCCGCTCAACATGCTCGCCGGCGGCCAGGCCGAGCAGATCACCGCCAACCAGTTCGCGATCCGCTTCCAGGAACACCAGGCGACCTGCCAGGAACTGATCACGCAGATCATCGAACGGGCCGGGTTCGCCCAGGCCAGTTTCGGCGAGGCGGCCACCACGGCGATGACCGCAACCGAAGTCGAGAATCGCGAACGGCGCACCCTGCTTCTGCGTGCGAAGAAGCTCAACTACTGGCGCCCCGGCCTGGCGGGTGCGATCTATGGGCAGATGGCTGTGGAAGAGCAGGTCTTCGGCCGCGGCCTCACGCCTGTCAGACCTGATGTGACCTTCCCGGACGCGATCCTGCCCAGCCTGCAGGAGCTCGCGACCACCGCTGTCGCCCTGGAGAACGCCCACGCCGCCAGCATCGAGACCCTCGTCACCCTCGTGCACCCGGACTGGACTGTCGACCAAGTCGACGAAGAAGTCGCGGCGATTAAGGGAGAGCTGGGCATCAACGTGCTCGAGCGCGCCCGCGTCACCCTCGCCCCGCCACAGGGCTCGACCGCGACCGTCGCGCAGGACGTCGAGCAGATCATCACGGACGTGTCCACCCCCACCGACTCGAATCTGATCGGAGTAGCTGGTGGCAGCGAAATCTACTAAGCCCGGCGTCGGGCGCAAGCCGCCCAACGGGCGCCATGTTCCCTCGTCGGTACCGGGCGCGAAGATCGAGGATGCGTCCGGTGCGGTCGGCTCCAACGTCACCCCGCTGCCCGGCCCGGTGCGCTCCTCCCCGGTCGGACCCGGGATCGGCGCAGTGCCGCGGCAGGCCACGAACATGACCGCCACCGGCGCGACGCTCGGTATCAGTCGCTGGACGCCGACGGCCCGGCAGGGACCGTCCACGACGAACTGATCCATCCTCGAACATCCGTTCTATACTCTGAGCGAGCCGACACGGCACGAAGGAGACCCCAGTGACCGAAACCGCGCTGACGGGAGCCGCCACGGCGCCCGGCGCGCCCCCGGCCACATCCCCAGCAGCAGCCGCACCGGTACCGACGCCGCCTCCCGCAGCGGCCCCGGCCGCGCAGTCGACCGACACGACCGACTGGAAGGCCGAGACCGAGAAGTGGAAGGCCCTCGCGCGCAAGCACGAGGCCCAGGCCAAGGCGAACGTCGCCGCGGCCAGCACCGCCGAGGAGCAGAAGGCGAACCTCGCCAAGGTCGCCGCCGCCCTGGGGCTGAACATCGAGACGACCGACCCGGCCGCGATCACCGCACAGTTGCAGGCGGCGCAGGCGGCCGAGCGGGCACGGTCAACCGAGCTGGCCGTGCTGCGCGCCGCATCCCGCCTGGACGCCGACGGCGACGCGCTGCTCGACTCCCGTGCGTTCCTGGCGGGTATCGCAGACCTCGACCCCAACGATCCGGCCGCGATCACCGACGCCATCAAGGCGGCCGTCGCGGCGAATCCGAAGTTCGCCCGCGCCGCAACCGGCGCGGCCCCGGCCGCCGCGCCGCCGCAGCGGCAGACCTCCGGCGGCCAGTACGACGGCGCGCCCGGCGGCAACCGCCAATGGACCGCCGACGACATCGCCAGAGCCACGCCCGCACAGATGAGCGAAGCCATGAGCAAGGGACTACTCCAGCAGTACATGGCCAGCTGACCGGCACCACCCGCAGCACCCAGCAGCACCCCGCACGGCGCACCGACACGGAGCACCCCGGGCCAGCCGACACGGCACCCCGACCGTCCCCGTGACGAAAGGCACGCGCCGTGTCCATCCTGCACTTCAAGCCGGAGATCTGGTCCAAGATCCTCCTTGCGGCCCTCCAGAAGAGTCTCGTGTTCGGCGGCCCGATGGTCGTCAACCGCGACTACGAGGGCGAGATCGCCGGACCCGGCGACACCGTCCACATCACCTCCATCGGCGACCCCACCATCTCCAACTACTCGCCGAACGCCACCATCACCTACCAGCAGCTCACCGACGCCGGCCAGTCCCTGATCGTCGACCAGGCCAAGTACTTCGCATTCCAGGTCGACGACGTCGACAAGCGCCAGGCCGCCGGCGACATGCAGACCTTCATCGAGTCCCGCGCCGCCTACCGCGTGGCTGATACCGCCGACCAGTTCCTCGCCGGCCTCTACACCGGCCTCGCGGCAGGCAACAGCCTCGGCTCGACCGGATCGCCGATCACCCCGGCCCTGTACAACCCGACCACCTCCCCGGCGGACTTCTACCTCAAGGTCGTCATCCCGCTGCAGGTGCAGCTCGACCAGCAGAACGTGCCCGACGACGGCGACCGCTACCTCATCGTCCCGCCGTGGGGCCGCGGCCTGATCACCCAGACCCAGGCGTTCATCGCGTTCCCCGGCAACAACGGCACCGCGGGCGACGTCATGCAGCGAGGCTTCATCGGCAAGCTCGACGGATTCAACGTCATGTGGAGCAACAACACCGTGCAGGCCGTCCCCGGCGGCGCGGGCACTCGCGTCGACTTCATCCAGGCCGGCCACGCCATGGCCCTGTCCTACGCCGAGCAGATCGTGCAGACCGAGGCGCTGCGCCTGCAGTCCACCTTCGCCGACGCCGTCCGCGGCCTGCACGTGTACGGCGCGAAGGTGATCCGCCCCGAGGCCATCGCCGGCGCGTACGTGCTGCGCCCGGTCGGAATCTAAGGAGCCACGAACATGGCCATCACCGCTGCCGCGTTCGCGGTCCTCTCCAACAACTCGGCGACCGCGTATCCGGCGACGCCGTACACGATCGTGTCCGCGGATGTCACCAACGGCATCAGCATTCCGCCGTCGTTCTTCACCAACGCACTGAACTACGGGCAGCCCGGTTTCGTCCTGGAGAAGATGACGCTGATCTTCAACACGACGGTGTCCGGCACGAACTTCAGCGTCGTGGTGAAGGCGACGAAGGCCACCACCGATGTCCCGAACAGCGCGCCGCCGTTCCCGTCGGCGAACCAGGGCGATGCCACGTTCAACATCAACACGGTCGGCCAGTACGTCATCGCCGGCCTGACCTCGGCGCGGTTCCTGCAGCCCGACGGGTCGCTGCTGCTGAACTTCGCCAACACGCTGGGCACCACCACCATCACCGGGCTGCTCGGCGTCCAGGCCCCGGCGGGTCCGCGCGGCTAACCCTGAGAGAAGGCACCCATGTCAGCCACGATCCTCTGGTACCAGCACGCCGAGGGCGGCGCGAAGCACGGCTTCGCGTGGCCGTTCCCCGCGGTCATCGCCGAGCAGGTTGCCACCGCGGTGATGATGCCGTGCCAGCCCCCGGACAAGGAGCCGGTCGACGGTGTGGAACTGGGCCGCGAGCCGGGTGTCGTAGGTGTGCGGGTGCGCAAGTTCGTGCGCCGGGTGCCGGACAAGGACGGGGTCGAGCAGGAGGTCACTTCGTTCGAACTGCTCGACGAGATCCCCGAGCCGCCGAAGCCGGAGTCGCCGCAGGAGCGGCGCGCCCGGTTGATGGCGGAGCTCGCCGAACTGGACGCCGCCGAGCCGCCGGTGGTCGTCCCTGATGCTTCGCCGGACGCGACGCAGCGGGCTGACCTGCCCGCGTCCGGCGAAGGCCCCAAGCCCGCACGCACGGGCGCACGGCGCCGGGAGGAGTAGCCGGTGACGGTCCGCGTGTACGCCACGGTCGCCGACTACCAGACATGGTCCGGCGATGTGATCACGCCCGCGCCGCGGGTGAGCTTCCTGCTCGCCCGCGCGTCAGAGCACATCGACCGTGCACTGGTCGGCGCGGTGTACACGATCGACCCGAACGGCTATCCCACGGACGCGATGCTGCTGGACGTCGTCAACCGGGCCGTGTGCGCACAGGTGGCGTTCCTGATCGACTACGACGACGACCACGGGGCGAAGCAGCGCTTCCAGTCGGTCATGGTCGGCAACGTCTCGTTCCAGCGCGCCGCGGGCACCGCCGGGAACGCGCAGATCCCGATCGGGCCGAACGCGCTGGACATCCTGCGCAACTCCGGCGCGCTCCCCACCGCACCGATGATCAACTGGTGAGCGCGTCATGCCCATGGGAATGCCGCCGACCACCCGCGTGACGATCAGCCGCGCGGTGCAGAACGACGCCTACGGCGACCCGCAGGACATCAACGTCCCGCCCCTGTATGTCGGCGTACCGGCGATCATCGCCTACGACGGGCGCGTCATGCAGGACCCGGCCACCGGCACGCCCCGGCAGGTGACATCGAGCTCGATCATCCTGCCCAAGGGCACCGACGTGCGCGACGACGACCGGATCACCGACCAGCAGACCGGACAGGTCTACCAGGTCACCGGCGTCACCCTGCACCCCTCCTATGGGATTCCGGGCGACGTGTGGTGCGCGATCACGGCGGTCGGCGGATGAGCCAGCCCACCGTGCAGCAGCAGGCACAGCCGCCGGCCGACCTCGAAGCGCTGCTCCTGGTCCAGGCGGCGACGCTGCTCGCGCTGGAGGCCGGATCGGCGTATGCCTCGACGTCCGCTCTGCGCGCGGCGCTGGCGGCGTTCGCCCGGTCGGCCAACGGCCGCTGGCTCCTGGCCGGCGCACATCCCACCACGAGCGCGCCGCTGCCGGCTGCGGTACGGGATCAGGTCGCGGCGCGACTGCGCGCCGAACTGCGCCAGGCGTCCGCTGCCACGCAGCGGATCGGGCCGCTCCTGCAGCGCGAAGCCGAACATGCACTCGAGGTCGGCGTCCAGCACGCCGGGCAGCAGATCGGCCTCATGGTCGACCCAGCCAGCCTCGTCCTGGACGACATCGCCCGTGCACTGATCGACGCCACACCGAGGGCGGCCGCCGCACACATCGCCCGGGCCGGGGCGATGCTCGCACAGGCCGGCAACGGCACCGACCTGCAGACCGCGATCACCGAAGCCCGGCGCGCCGTCACCGCGGCCGACACCGGCGCCCGTTACCTGACCAACCACGTCGCGAACGACGCTGTGCGCCAGGTCGCCGTCAGGCGTGGCGAGCAGTTGCTGTGGATCGCCGAACGCGACGCCTGCGTCGTCTGTCTCGCACTGGCCGGGCATCTCGCCGATCCGAACGAGGGTGTGGGCTTCGACGAGACCGCCACCTACGGCCCCTACCACGCACCCGAGATCTGGCCGCCCGGGATGCCGCTGATGCGGCCGCCGCGGCACCCGCACTGCCGCTGCCAGGTCTGCATCTGGCTCGGCTCGGCGCCCGGCCGGCCGTCGTTCCCGGAGCGCCTCAGGCACGAGGCCGCGCGCTCGATCCTCAAGGGCTGGTCCCGGCCCTCGGAATCGAACCGCGTCCGGCTCAAGGCCGCGCAGAAGCTTCTCGCCGCCGGCGGCCGAGGTCTGCCCAAGTCTGTCCGGGAGGAAGCCGCGCATGCAGTCGCGCGCGGCAGCTTCCGTTCCCGTTCGATCCCGCACTATCAGCCGACAAGGGAGCACCACCATGTCTGAACCCGTCATCGCCGCCGTCGAAGCGGCGGCCGGACCGCTACTCCAGGAAGCCGAGAAGGCCCTGGCGCCCGAGGCCGCGATCGCACTGACCGACCTGCACAACTTCGTGACCGGGGAGATGGACGCGCTGCGCACGCAGCTGCCGACCCTGGTCGGTCTAGGGGTCGAGCACCTGCACAACCTGGGCGCGGAGTTGCTGAATCGGTACCACGCGGTGATCGCGCGGGTCGAAGCGCACCTGAGCGGCCTCACGCCGGAGCCCATGCCCGAACCGGCCGTGCCCGCTGCGGTGCCCGCACCAGTTATGGCCAACCCTCCGGCGCCGGTGACCCCGGTCGAGGCCGTTCCGACTCCGGTAGCCGCACCCATCGAGACCCCGGCTCCGGCCGCTCCGGTGGCGGTGGACCCTACCGTGCCCCCGACGTCGGCCCCATCCGCGCCGCCCGCAACCGACTCCTCGACGACCTCCGCGGCGCCGAACACCGTCTCGCCCACCCCTTCGGTGGCTGACGCCCCGGCGGCCACGGCGTGAAGCCATCCGTCGGCCGAACCGTCCATTACGTCTCGTACGGGACGCCGGGTGGCGAATACGGCAAGGAGTGTAGGGCCGCGATCATTACCGAGGTCGATGACGATCCCCCTGCGGGCGCGCAAGAGGAAATCGGGCTGTGCGTGCTCAATCCCACCGGCCAGTTCTTCAACCGCGGCATCAAACACGACGAGGGCACTCTCCAACGCCTTTCGATCAACGGTGAACCGCCCACACTGCCTTACCCGGGCGGCACATGGCACTGGCCCGAGAGGGTCGAGTAGCCGCATAGACCGGCCGCCTCCGTCCTCCTGCAGCTGCGGAGGCGGCCGCCCCACCCCGAGGAGGCGACCATGGCCCTACCCGG
>Ga0307479_10002906_pt1 | contig 15575 bp, 12 predicted proteins | sample atmos_gasesECM4C_FD_203743 | JGI IMG/M metagenome (GOLD analysis project Ga0307479, IMG submission 203743) | Hardwood forest soil microbial communities from Morgan-Monroe State Forest, Indiana, United States - atmos_gasesECM4C_515 | ecosystem: Environmental > Terrestrial > Soil > Temperate... | reverse complement strand
GGCCCGGTGACGGTCGAGAAGAACGAGGTGGCCGAGGAGGTGTTCACCATCGGCGGCAGCGTGCACGTCGACGGCGAGGTCAATCGCGACGTGTCGGCGGTCGGCGGCTCGGTGCGCGTCAACGGCAGGGTCGGCGGCAACGTCTTCGCGATCGGCGGTAGCGTCCACCTGGGGCCCCACGCCGAGGTCATGGGCGACGTGTCGGCGGTCGGCGGCACGGTCATCCGCGACCCCGGGGCGGTGATCCACGGCAACCTGTCCGACGTCAGCAAGGTGACGCCCTGGGGAGGGGGCGACAACGATTGGGAGAACGGCTGGCAGCTGCTGGTGCCGTTCGGCCGCTCTCTCCACCTGTTCTGGTCGCTGGCCACGCTGGTGCTGTTGCTGCTGGCGGTGATGCTGGTGGTGCTGCTGGCGCCGCGCGCCCTCGAGCAGGTGCGGGAGCGGATCGCCGGCGAGCCCTGGACGGTGCTCGCGGCGGGCGTCCTCGGCGAGATCCTGGCGGCACCGGCGCTGGTGACCCTGACGGTAGTGCTGGTGCTCTCGATCGTCGGCTGCCTGCTGCTGATCTTCGTGCCGGTCCTGATCCTCGCGCTGATGATCGCGGCGCTGGTGGGCTTTGCCGGCGTCGGCTACCAGGTGGGGCGGATGCTCGAGGGCCGATTCAGCGGCCGGTTCGGCGGACCCTACCTGACGACCCTGGTGGGCGTCGTCGCGATCGAGGCGCCGATGATCCTCTCGCACCTCTTCCCGACCGGCATCGGCTTCCTGCATCTCTTCGCGGCGATGTTCTGGCTCTTCGGCCTGCTCCTGCGCTACCTCGCCTGGACGGTGGGCTTCGGCGCCGCGATCCTGACCGCCTTCGCCAACCGGCCGCAACGCTTCCGCCGCCAGGCGCCGCCGGGTCCGGTGGCGCCGGTCGGGCCGCCGCACCCGGCCGCCGCCCTGGGAGCGCCGCCGCCGGCGGCTCCCTGAGGCGCCGCCGCGCAGCCCGCATCCGCTCGAGCGGCACCGCCGGTGGCGCCCCTGCGAGACGCCCCCTTCCTGCTGTGCGGGAAGGGGGTTTTCTTTCTCAGCTGCGAGCGGCGTCCTGCGATAGCCGCTCGGCGAGGCGGCTGAAGCGGCGGAGGACGCGCCGATTGGCCACCGCGGTGGCCAGCGCCCTGGTCTCGCCGACCAGCACCGCCAGGCGCTTGGCGCGGGTGATGCCGGTGTAGAGAAGGTTGCGCTGCAGCATCACGTAGTGCTGGGTGTGCAGCGGGATGACGACGCAGGGATACTCGCTGCCCTGGGCCTTGTGGATGGAGCAGGCGTAGGCCAGCGCCAGCTCCTCGATCGCCGCCAGCTCATAGGCGACCTCGCGGCCGTCGAACTCCACGAGCAACCGCTGCTCCTCGTCCTCGACGGCGGTGACGCGCCCGATGTCGCCGTTCCAGACCTCCAGATCGTAGTTGTTGCGCACCTGCATGACCTTGTCGCCCAGGCGCAGGGTGTGCCCGCCGCGAGTGAGGCTCGGGCCGCGCGGGTTGAGCGTTTCGCGCAGCACGGCGTTGAGGTTGGCGGAGCCGAGCAGGCCGCGCTTCATCGGCGTCAGCACCTGGATCTGCTCTAACGGGTCGAGCCCGAAGCGCGCCGGGATGCGCTGCGCCACGAGCTGCACCAGGGTGCGCAGGGCCTCCTCTGGATTGCGGCGCTCGACGAAGAAGAAATCGCCCTCCTTGTCGAGCGATTCCAGGACCGGCATCTGGCCGCTCTGCACCCGGTGCGCGTTGACTACGATGAGACTGCGCTCGGCCTGGCGGAAGATCTCGGTCAGCCGCACCACCTCCACCGCGCCGGAGCGGATCAGGTCGGCGAGCACCTGCCCGGGCCCCACCGACGGCAGCTGATCGACGTCGCCCACCAGCACCAGGCGGCTGTCGTCGGGTATCGCCCGCAGCAGGTGATAGGCGAGCACCGCGTCGAGCATCGACGCCTCGTCCACGATCAGCAGGTCGCAGGCCAGCGGCCGCTCGCGGTTGCGGTCGAAGGCCCGGCTCTTGGGGTTCCACTCGAGCAGCCGATGGATGGTCGAGGCGCCGCCGCCGGTCGCCTCGGCCAGGCGCTTGGCCGCGCGGCCGGTGGGCGCGGCGAGCAGCACCCGCCGCGCCTTGCGCGTGAGGATCTTGACCAGCCCGCGCACCAGCGTCGTCTTGCCGGTGCCCGGACCGCCGGTGATCACCAGCAGCTTCGCGGTGAGGCCGGCGCGGATCGCCTGACGCTGCGCGCGCGCCAGCACCACGTGCTCGCCCTTCTCGAACCAGGCGAGGGCCCGCTCGAGGTCGATGGCCAGCGGCCGCGGCGGCTGCGCCAGCAGCGCGCGCACCCGCGCCGCCGCCCCGGCCTCGGCCGCGTGCAGCGCCTTGAGGTAGACGGCCTGATCGCGCTCGCCCTCCCCCTCGCCTCCGCTTTCGCCCGCGGCGCCGAGCGGCTCGACCACCGCCAGGCCGGCCGCGGCGAGCGCCGCCACCGCCTCCTCGACCAGCCGGGGACCTGCCGCCAGCAGGCGGTCCGCCTCCTCGACCAGGCGGGTGCGCGGCAGGTAGAGGTGGCCGCGGTCGGCGGCGTCGCCCAGCACGTGCAGCGCTCCGGCCTGCAGGCGTTGCGGGGCCAGGCGCGAGATGCCCAGCGAGGCGGCGATGCGGTCGGCGCTCGCGAAGCCGATGCCCTGGACATCGGCGGCGAGCCGGTACGGGTTGTCGCGCACCCAGCGCACCGCCGCGCCGCCGTAGGCCTTGTAGATCCTGATCGCGTAGCTCGTCGAGACGCCGTGCGACTGCAGGAAGACCATCACCTCCTTGACGTCGCGCTGCTCCTCCCAGGCCCGGCGGATGTCGGCGCTGCGCTTCGGGCCGATCCCGCCTACCTCCTCCAGCCGCTGCGGCTGGTTCTCGATGACCTCCAGGGTCTCGGCGCCGAAGGCCGCCACCAGGCGCGCCGCCATCACCCTGCCGATGCCGCGGATCAGGCCGGACCCCAGGTAGCGCTCGATGCCCTTGGCGGTGGCCGGCACCACGGTGGCGTAGGAGGCGACCCGGAACTGGCGGCCGTGGCGGGGGTCGTCGATCCAGCTGCCGGTCAGGCGGAGGATCTCGCCGGGCCGCACGCCGAGCAGGTTGCCGACCGCGGTGATCGGCTCGCGAGCTCCGGCGAGCGCCAGGCGCACCACGCTCCAGGCGTTCTCCTCGTTGGCGTAGACCACCCGCTCGAGCGTGCCCTCGAGGGTCTCCGGACGGTCGCCGGCGGATGCTCCGGTCGGTTGCATGCCTCTCCATCCTATCGGGACTTGCCCGGAATGTGCCAAAATGACGCCGATGGCTGCGATAGACCGCCCCCTGGTACTGGTGATCGACGACGAGACCGGCTCCCGCGAGTCGATGGCCATTGCCATCGAGAAGGCCGGCTTCGCCGTGCGCACCTTCGACGACGCCCGCAACGCGCTCGACTTCCTCGAAGAGAATGACGGCGTTCGCCTGGCCGTTTGCGATCTGCGCATGCCCGGCACGGATGGCATCGCCTTCTTGAACGAGGTGCGCGAGCGGCGCTACGACCTGCGGGTGGTGCTGGTGACCGGTTACGGCTCCATCGAATCGGCGGTCGAGGCGATGCGGGTGGGCGCCGACGACTACCTCACCAAGCCGGTCGACCTCTACGAGCTGCGCCAGCGCGTCAACAACCTGATCGAGAAGGAGCAGCTCAAGGAGGAGGTCTCGAACCTCCGCGAGATGCTCGACAAGCGCTACGGCTTCGAGAGCATCATCGGCCGCTCGACACAGATGGAGAAGCTGTTCGAGCAGATGAAGCTGGTGGCCCCGACGCGCTCGAGCGTGCTCGTCGTCGGCGAGAGCGGCACGGGCAAGGAGCTGGTGGCCAACGCGCTGCACCGCGCCAGTCCGCGGCGCAACGAGCGCTTCCTGGCTATCAATTGCGGCGCCATCCCGAGCGACATCTTGGAGAGCGAGCTGTTCGGGCACGAGCGCGGCGCCTTCACCGGCGCGGTGTCGCGCAAGATCGGCAAGTTCGAGCTCGCCCACCGGGGGTCGCTGTTCCTGGACGAGATCAGCGAGCTCTACCCCGAGCTGCAGGTCAAGTTGCTGCGCGTCCTCGAGGAGCGCCAGGTGATGAGGGTCGGCGGCAGCGAGCTGATCGACGTCGACTTCCGGCTCATCGCCGCCACCAACCGCGACCTCGAGAAGGTGGTCGCCGAGGGGCGCTTCCGCGAGGACCTCTATTACCGCCTGAAGGTGGTGACCCTGCGCATTCCGCCCCTGCGCGAGCATCCGATCGACATCCCGCCGCTGCTCGAGCACTTCCTGGTCCAGTTCTGCCAGGAGCACGGCAAGCCGCCGCTGGCGCTGTCGGCGGAAGCGCTCGAGGTGCTGACCCGCTACTCCTGGCCCGGCAACGTGCGCGAGCTCAAGAACATGATGGAGTCGGTCGTGGTCTTCCATCAGGACGGCGAGGTCACCATGAACGACCTGCCGCCCGAGATGAGGGACTCCTCGACCCTCTCCACCACCGGCGCGCCGGTGCAATCGGTGGTGGGCGAGCCGCGCACCATGGCCGAGATCGAGCGCCAGGCGATCCTCGAGACTCTCGGGCGCACCGGCGGCCACCGCGCGCGCGCCGCCGACATCCTCGGCATCGGCCTGCGCACGCTGCAGCGCAAGCTCAAAGAGTACAAGGACGAGGGCTTCGTCCAGGATTGACGGGTCGTCGGCGCCCGGCAGACCGATCCCGGACCCGCGCGCCACGAGGAGAGCGGATGGAACTACCGGCCGAGGTGCTGATCCACAACGAGATCCTCAACGTCAAGGGGGCGCAGGGCACCCTGATCACCATCAGCCCCGACGGCTACTACGAGATCAACTGCCTGTTCGGAGACCGGGCGCACCGCACCTTGTTCCCGATCCAGGCCACGGTGCTGATCGCCCGCGAGCCCGAGGAGGTGCTGCGCTCCGACCTGGAGGTGGAACGTTGAGACGAGGCCGCCTGGCCGGCGCCGGCGGCTTGAACTGGAAAGGACCGCGGCCTTGCCCCGAGTGAAGCTCTCGGTCAACGTCGATCACGTCGCGACCCTGCGCCAGGCGCGCCGGGCCCCCTACCCGGACCCGGTCGAGGCCGCCCGCCTGGCCGAAGCGGCCGGCGCCTCGGGAATCACCGCCCACCTGCGCGTCGACCGCCGCCACATCCAGGACCTGGATGTCGAGCGGCTGCGCGCCGCCGTGCGCGGCAAGCTCAACCTCGAGATGTCCACCGCCCCCGAGATGCTGTCGGTGGCGGGCGCCGTGCGGCCGGACCAGGTGACCCTGGTGCCGGAGCGCCCGCAGGAGGTCACCACCGAGGGCGGCCTCGACCTGGTGCACCAGCGCGCCCAGGTGGAGATGGCCGCCGAGCGCCTGGCGGCGGCCGGCATCGCGGTCTCCGCCTTCGTCGACGCCGACGAGCGCCAGATCGAGCTCCTCGCCCGTATCGCCTCGGGCGAGCATCCGCGTCCCGCGGCAACGCCCGGACCGCCTCGGCTCATCGCCGGCCTCGAGCTCAACACCGACGCCTACACCCGGGCGACCCTCTCCGGCATGCCCGACCTGGTGGACCGGGAGCTGGAAAAGCTCCGCGCCGCGGCGCGGCTCGCGGTCGAGCGCGGCTTCCACCTCTATGCCGGCCACGGCCTCACCGCCGCCAACGTCGGCCCGGTCGCCGCCCTCCCGCACATGGAGGAGCTCAACATCGGCCACGCCCTGATCTCGCGCGCGGTCCTCGTCGGCATCGATGCCGCGGTAAAGGAGTTCCTGGGCGCGATGGGCGCCTGAGTAAATTCAAAGACTATTGATTAGTTCGGATCGGCCGGGCCGGGCAACGCTGGCTCGTCTGGTTCTTGCAATCCAGCGAAGGAGCGGTCACATTTCCATGACGCCGGCAAGGTCTTGACTGCGATTTTTAGGACTGCGGCCAGATGCCCCACCACCTCTTGAAACTCGCCTGGCGTCATGATCGTCTTCATGTCGTTTACCAAACGCGTTTCCAGTACCAATTCGGCAGTGCCGGGATCTTTGGAGTGATCGACCGATGGCCAGTTCCAATCAGTCGGCTTTCGCGGGGGTGCAAGGGACAGAGGAAGTCTCGAGTAGCAGCCTCTGCCCCCGGAGTTTTCGACCGCCGCGATGATGGCGTTCATCCACTCCGCTCGGGTAGGAAGCGCCACTGGCTTAGCTTGCTTAGCGCTCCATTTCACGGCACGGGTCATGCAGCTCTTGGTTTTCGCTCTAATCCAGTCCTGCCATTTGCTGGTGCCGCCTTGCGCATGTGTCCACTGCGGAAGCTCGATCATTACGGCGGAGCGACGCAGCGGCGCTCTAGATTCACGCTGTCGCGGTCGCTCACCGGGAGACCAGCCTGCGGCTAGACGCTGAAAGGCTGCTTGTTTTTTGGGCCAATCATGCAGGATGGCAGGATCGAAGTCGGCGCCGTTCGGCCAGACGATCGTGTGGACTTCGGGGTCAACCGTGACTTTGGCGAAAACGGAAGGGTCGCGCAGGGGGCCGTAGAGCTCTCCCTCGAGCACCGCCTCCAGGTCCAGGTCTCTCGTGATGCCGTCGTCAAAGCTGACGCGGAGCCTAAAGTCGCCGAGATGGTCTACAGAGGTTATGCGATGAATCGGGTGTTCCATGCTGCCTACCTCAAGGGCTCAATTTTAACCGGAGCGCGACCTTGCTGCAAACGCTCCCAGTTTGCCAGTAACTCCTCGCGGTGCAGCTCGGCCCAGGCTTCTACCAGGCGCTGCTGTTGCCTGGGTAGAGACCCTGCAAGCAAATCGAGCGAGTCGACCGCATAGATGGCGACCTCTTCCTGGTAGTAGGCGTGCATGTGTGGGCGGCTATGAGGTCCGCCCGCTTCCGAGTACATCCGGATGATGATCCCGAAGAATCTGGCGATCTCGGGCACTTTGGTCCAATCTCTTGGTTCGGGTGAGGACGCGGTTGTGGAACGGGCGGCAGAGGGCGTGAACGGTATCCGGAGGCGAGCCGCTATCCCGCGGGCTGGCCGAGCTCGTCGGCGAGGACGGCGGCGAGCTGGCCGGCCAGGGTCTCGATCGTCTCCTGGTCGGGACCCTCGATCATCACCCGGGCCAGCGGCTCGGTGCCGCTGTAGCGCAGCACCAGGCGGCCGTCGGCGCCGAGCTCGTCCTCGACGGCCCTTGCGGCGGCGGCCACCCGCGGTAGGGTGGCGAGGTCGGGCTTGCGCGCCACGCGCACGTTGACCAGCGTCTGCGGGTAGCGGCGGAAGCCGGCGAGCAGCTCGGAGAGCGGGCGGCCGGCGCCGTGCACCAGGGCGGCCATCTGCACCGCGGTGAGCAGGCCGTCGCCGGTGGCGGCGAGGTCGAGGCGGACGATGTGCCCCGACTGCTCGCCGCCGAGCAGGATGCCGTCGCGACGCATGGTCTCGGCCACCAGGCGGTCGCCGACGCCGCAGCGCACCACGGCGATGCCGTGCCGGGCAAGCGCCCGCTCGAGCCCCAGGTTGGTCATCGAGGTGGCGACGATGGCGGGCGGCACCAGCCGTCCCTCCTCGCGCAGGCGCGTGGCCCAGAGGTAGAGGATCGCGTCGCCGTCGCGCACCTCGCCCCGCTCGTCGGCGAGGATGCAACGGTCGGCGTCGCCGTCGAAGGCCGCCCCGAGCCGCGCGCCCGCGGCGACCACCGCCGCCGCCACGCTCTCGGGAGACGTCGAGCCGCACCCAAGGTTGACGTTGCGCCCGTCCGGCGCCGCGCAGAGCACGGTGACCTCGGCCCCCAGGCGAGCGAAGAGCTCGCCGGCGTACCCCGAAGCGGCGCCGTGGCCGGTGTCGAGGACCACGCGCATGCCGGCGAGCGGCAGGCCCGCCGCCGGTCGTGCCGGCGCGGCTTCCGCCGTTGCCGCCGTTGCCGCCGTCGCGGGCGCCCCGGCGCCGCCTTCGACCGTGGCCGCGAGATGGCGGAGGTAGCGCTCCCGCAGGTCGGGCTCCGGCGCGGGTGGGGCGCTCGGCGCCAGGCGGGCCACGGCCGCCCATGCTGCCGGCGGCGTGCCGGCGGCGGCGCCGCCGCTGCCGCTGCCACCGCTGGCGCCGCTGCCACTGCCACTGCCGCTGCCGCCGCTACCGGCGGCCGCCCGCAGGCGCTCCTCGAGCTCCATCTCGTCCGCCTCGCTCCACTTGAAGCCCCGGCCGTCGAGCAGCTTGATGCCGTTGTCCGGGTAGGGGTTGTGGCTCGCCGACACCACCACGCCGGCGGCGGCGCCGAGGTCGCCGGCGAGGAACGAGACTCCGGGAGTGGGGATGACGCCGGCGTAGCGCACGGCGACGCCGCCGGCACTGAGCCCGGCGGCCAGCCAGGCGCAGATCTCGGCGGTGCTCTCGCGCGTGTCGCCGCCCAGGACCACCTGCGGTTGCAGCCCCTCGCCCGGCCCCCCGGGCGCGGGCGCGGCCGGCGCGGGCGCGTCCCCCGCCCCTCTCCCCGGCTCGCTGGCGGCGCGGCCCGCCTGGCGCTCGACGAGCAGCGCGGCCAGCTGCCGCGCCAGCGCCGTCACCGTGCCGCGGTCGAGCGGCGCCTCACCGAAGCGGGCGCGAATGCCGTCGGTCCCGAACAGCCGCTGCCGGCCGGCCGCGCCGCTCAGCCGCGCCTCCCGCGGCCCTTGCGCGCCGGCCGCTCCGGCGGCGTCTCCACCTGCGGCGGCGTCAGCCCCACCCTCACCTGCACCTTGGACGGCTGCACGATCAGGATCAGCGGGTCGGGCGAGACCACCGGCACGGTCACCTCGAACGGCAGGCCGTGCCCGTCCAGGCTGATCGGTTGCGTGGACAGGGTGCCCGCCTTGGCGATCCGCGACACCGGACCGGTGACCAGCACCTGGTTCGGCAGCACCTCGGGCTCTTCGAGAGTGGCGCCGGCGGCGGGCTCGCCGGTCAGCTTGGGCACCACGGGCATGCGCTGGGTCACCTCCTTCTCGAGCTCCACCCTGATCACCGGGGGCTCGATCGAGAGCAGGTCCAGGTTCTCCGGCATCAGCACGTTCTCGGCTCCCAGGTTGACCGTCCAGGCCCCCTCCTGGTAGCGCGACAGGTCCACCTGCACCGCGACCTGGAAGGGGCTCAGGCGGCGGATGGCCTTGCTGCTGCCGCGCAGCCGGACGTTGACGCTCGGCACCGGGTCGAGGACGATGTAGCCGCGCGGCCGGTTGTAGCTCACCCCGGCCTCGATCAGGCGCTCCGACGGCGCCTCGCGCGCCTCGAACGAGAAGTTGAACCACAGGCCGACGGCGACGCCGAGCGCCAGCACGCGCAGGCCCCAGGTCTGCATGCCGGCGGTCATCCGGCGAGGCCCCGCGGGTAGAGGTCGGTGATCAGGTACTTGTAGAGCGAGTTGCGCAGGGTCTTGCCATCCAGGTCGCGCACGATCTCGCCGTCGCAGGCGACCGAGATGGTGCCGCTCTCCTCCGAGATGACCACCGCCACCGCGTCCGTCTCCTCGGTGATGCCGAGGGCTGCCCGGTGGCGGGTGCCGAGCTCCTTCGACAAGCTGGGGTTGGTGGTCAGCGGCAGGAAGCAGGCCGCGGCGGCGATGCGGTCCTCCTGCACGATCACCGCGCCGTCGTGCAGCGGCGTGTCCGGGGTGAAGATGTTGATCAGCAGGTCGAAGGAGAGCACGGCGTCCAGGGCGATGCCGTTCTCGACGTAGGTGCGCAGTCCCTGCAGGCGCTCGATCACGATCAGCGCGCCGATGCTCCGCGACGACAGCGTGGTGGCGGCGAGCACGATGTCGCCGAAGCCCGCCGCCGCCTGCTGCTGCTTGGCGAGCCCCCACAGCGGGTTGCGCCCGAAGCTGGCGAGGGCGCGCCGCATCTCCTGCTGGAACAGCACGATGATGGCGAAGGGCAGGGCGATGAGCAGGCTCTCGAGGATGGTCTGCAGGGTCACCAGCTCGGCCCAGCGGGCGACGTAGTAGACCAGGCCGACGAAGACGATCCCCAGCAGCACCTGGACCGCGCGCGTGCCGCGGATCAGCAGCAGCAGGTTGTACACCACCAGCGCCACCGCCAGGACGTCGACGGCGTCGCGCCAGGTGAGCAGCTCGAAGAACTGCGTCCAGCTCGCCCAGCTCAACCGCGTGCCTCGGCGATCGCCCGCCATGCGGCGAGGAAGCGGACCGACTCGGGGACGTCGTGGACCCGCACGATGGCGGCCCCACCGGCAACCGCCCAGGCGAGCGCGGCGAGGCTGCCTGGGAGGCGCTCCGCCGCGGGTGGCGCGGGCGCCGGCCCGGGCGTAGCGCCCGCGTTCGCTGACCCTGAGACCGGCGGGAGTCCGGATCCGTCTGGTGAGCCGAAGCACTCGGCGGCGGCGATGAAGCTCTTGCGGCTCGCCCCCACGAGCAGCGGCCGGCCCAGGGCGGCGAGCTCCGGCAGCCGGCGCAGCAGCTCGAGGTTCTGCCAGACGGCCTTGCCGAAGCCCAGGCCCGGATCGACGATCAGCTGCTCCTCGTCGATGCCGGCGGCCACCGCACGTTGCACCGCGAGAGCGAGCTCGTCGCGGACCTCTCCAAGGAGGTCGTGAAACGAGATGTCGCGCTGCATCGTGGCCAGCTCGCCGCGGCTGTGCATCAACACCAGCGGGCAGCCCGCGGCGGCCACGGCGGCACCCAGCTCCGGGTCGCCCAGGGCGCTGACGTCGTTGATCAGGTCGGCCCCTGCTGCCAGGGCCTGCCGGGCGACCTCGCCCTTGCGCGTATCGACCGAGAGCGGGGCGTCGGTCGCGCCGCGCAGCGGCTCGAGCACCGGCAGCAGGCGGTCGAGCTCCTCGCCGGCAGGGACCGGGCGGGCGCCGGCGCCGTAGACGCCGCCCCCCGGGCGGGTCGACTCGGCGCCCAGGTCCACGAGGTCGGCGCCGCCCGCGAGCATCGCCAGGGCGTGGTCGACCGCGCTCGCCGGGTCGGTCCACAGCCCGCCGTCGCTGAACGAGTCGGGAGTGAGGTTGAGGACGCCCATCACCAGCGGCCGCCCCCCGAGGGGCAGCCGGCGGTCCCCGGGGAGCCGCAGGGTCCATCGCGCCGGGGCCTGGTGGGTCGAGAGCGTGGCGGTGGGTCCGTGCAGTCGGGCGGTCTCCATGGCGGCCGGCGCCCAGCTAGTGTATCGCGCGGCGCCGCGAGGGCGCAGCGCCGGCTGCGTGGAACGGCTTCGCCGGCAGGCGACGTCGACTAGCGGCGCGCCCGGAGTGGGCGGCCGGCGGCAAGAAGGCGGGGGGAAAGGGACGCGTGGCCGCTGGGCCCGCGATTTCGCCCTAGGACGACTTCTCCGGCCCGGGGACGGGCGCCGGCGGTTGCGCGGCGCGGCGCTGGGCGCCGGCGACCTCCATCTCTTCCCGCTCTTCGCGCGGCTGAGCAGCGGCCGGGGCCGCGGCATGCGCGGCGGCCGATTGCGGCGCGGGCGGGGCCTCGCCGCGGTCGATGATCTCCGGCAGCTCGCCGATCTCCGGCAGCGCGGCGCTGGCGGCCGGGCGCGGCGCCAGCACCGGCTCGGGCACGTCGTGGCCGCCGATCACCAGCCCCTCGCCCGGCGCCACCTGGCGCGGCGTGGCGGGCTCGCGGCCGGTCATCGCGCGGATGATGCGATAGACGTCCTCGCCGTCCAGCGACTCGCGCTCGAGCAGCTCGCTCGCCAGCCGCTCGAGGACGTTGCGGTGCTCGGTGAGCACGGCCGTCGCCTGCTCGTAGGCGTGCTGCACGATGCGCGACACCTCGCGGTCGATGCGCAGGGCGGTGTCCTCGCTGTAATCGGCGCGCTGTGCGAAGTCGCGCCCCAGGAAGACCGGCTCCTCCTTGCTGCCGTAGGAGAGCGGCCCGAGGTCGGACATGCCCCACTCGCAGACCATGCGCCGGGCGATGTCGGTGGCGCGCTCGATGTCGTTGCCGGCGCCGGTGGTGATGTCCTCCTGCGTCAGCTCCTCGGCGACCCGGCCGCCCATCAGGATGGAGATCTGCGCCTCCACGTACTGCTTGCGGTAGGTGTACTTGTCCTCGGTGGGCAGCTGCATGGTCAGCCCGAGCGCGCGCCCGCGCGGGATGATGGTCACCTTGTGCAGCGGGTCGGCGCCCGGCGTGAAGGCCGCGACCAGGGCATGTCCCGCCTCGTGGTAGGCGGTGACGCGCTTCTCCTCGTCGGTGAGCATCAGCGTCTTGCGCTCGACGCCCATCAGCACCTTGTCCTTGGCGAACTCGAAGTCGGTCATCTGGACCTTCTTCTTGTTCAGCCGGGCGGCGATGAGCGCGGCCTCGTTGACCAGGTTGGAGAGGTCGGCGCCGGCGAAGCCCGGGGTGCCGCGCGCGATCACCGACAGCTGCACGTCGTCGTCGAGCGGGATGGTGCGGGTGTGCACCTTGAGGATGCCCAGGCGGCCGTTGATGTCCGGGCGGTCCACGATGACCCGCCGGTCGAAGCGACCGGGGCGCAGCAGGGCGGGATCGAGCACGTCGGGCCGGTTGGTGGCGGCGATCAGGATGACCCCTTCGTTGGACTCGAAGCCGTCCATCTCGACCAGCAGCTGGTTCAGGGTCTGCTCGCGCTCGTCGTGACCGCCGCCGAGGCCGGCGCCGCGGTGGCGCCCGACCGCGTCGATCTCGTCGATGAAGACGATGCAGGGGGCGTTCTTCTTGCCCTGTTCGAACAGGTCCCGCACGCGGGAGGCGCCGACGCCCACGAACATCTCGACGAAGTCGGAGCCGGAGATGGAGAAGAACGGGACGTTGGCCTCGCCGGCGATGGCGCGGGCGAGCAGGGTCTTGCCGGTGCCGGGCGGACCCATCAGCAGCACGCCCTTGGGGATGCGGCCGCCCAGCTTCTGGAACTTCTGTGGCTCCTTGAGGAACTCGACGATCTCGGAGAGCTCCTCTTTCGCCTCCTCGACGCCGGCCACGTCCTTGAAGGTCACCTTCTTGCCGGAGGTGCTGAGCAGCTTCGCCTTGCTCTTGCCGAAGGAGAGCGCCTTGTTGCCGCCGGTCTGCATCTGGCGCATGAAGAACACCCAGAGCGCGACGATCACCAGCACCGGCGCCCAGGTGAAGAGCACGGCGAGCAGCGGGTTTTCCTTGGGCTCCTCGACGGTGATGTCGACGTGGGCGGCGCGCAGCTTGGGGATCAGCACCGACGAGAAGTCGGTGGGCACCTGGGTGTGGAACTCGTCACCGTCGGCGAACTCCCCGCCGGCCTTGAACTTGCCGGTCACCTGCTGGCCATGGAGCGTGACCTCGCTGATGCGGCCGCGCTCGACCGCCTGGTCGAAGTCGGAGAACTTGAGCTCGTGGCGTGCGGGCTTGCCGGTCTGGAAGGTGTTCCAGAGCAGGATCACCACCACGAAGATCGCCATCCAGAGAAACAGGGTCTTGAGAGTAGAGTTCAACGCTCGGCCACCTCGGATGGGGACAGGGGTCCCCTACAGAATCGCTAACCGCGTGCCTCCCGGCCGGATTCCCGGCCGCTCTCCCGTCCGGGCCGCGATAGCAGGATATCCTGCGGGCGGCTCCTCGGGCAGCGACCAGCGAGGAGTGCCGCGACAGGCGACAAATCGGAGCCGCGGCCGCTCCGCGCTGCAACCTCGCTCGCCGTCCTCGGATATCCTCTCTCGCGGCCCTACTGCAAGGTGCAGGGGGCGGGTGCCGGGCCGTGGGGCGCGCCGACGATCTCCACGATCTCCGCCAGGACGGCGAACGGCTGGCCGGTCAGGCGGAAGCGGTGGGCGATGGTGACTCCTGGCACCCATGCGATCTCCCCGGCCCAGCAGAGCAGCGGCAGCCGGTCTCGCTGCCGCTGAGGAACTCCCCGGTCGATCAGGACCTCCTTTAGCTTGCGGCTCCCGGGCGAGCCGAGCGGGCGCAGGCGGTCGCCGGGCCGGCGGTTGCGCACGATCAACGTCGCGCCCTCCGGCGCCCCCTGCGGCGGCAGCGCCAGCCCGGCCCGGAGCGGCGCGCCGCGCAACATCCAGGCCTCGACCGGCTGCCGGCTCACCCTGATCGTCACCGCGATCTCCGCGATGGTGAGCTCGCCCGGGACCTCCAGAGTATATGTGAAGGGCGCGGTCGCCTCGCCGGCCGGTGCCCGGCGCAGATGCAGCCGGTCGCCGGCGCGGTGCCAGCGCCACCCGCCGCCGCAGTCGCAGGTCACCCGCCCCGGGTAGGCGCCGGCCGGCGCCGCCGTGGCTCGCAACTGGCGCCGCAGCTCCGCGGCGGCGGCGCGGCTCGGCGGCAAGGGCCTGCCGGCGCGGTGATGCAGCAGCGCCAGGGCGTGCGGCAGGATCTCCGGCGGCAGCGCGGACAGGCGGTGGGCATCGGCGGTGGCGGCGCCGGGGGCGTCTGCAGCGTCCCCGCCGGCGATATCGGCGGTGGCGGCGGCCCGGGTCGAGGCGTGGCCGCCTGCGCTCGCCTTCCCGGGAACCTCCGGCAGCTCCCCGGCAAGGTCCGGTAGCGCCGCGGCAAGGCCTCGCGGTGCCGCGGGGAGGTCCCGCAGGCCGATCTCTGCCGCCAGCCGGCGGTCGAGGGCGGGCAGCGCCCGTTGCGCCCGCGCGGCCAGCCTGGCCAGGCCCGCCACCAGCCCGGCCCGGCGCTCGTCGTCCCCGGCGAACGGTGCCTCGGCGCGCGTCAGGGCAGGCAGCACCCGGTGCCGCATGCGGCTGCGAGGCTGCCGCGGGTCGGCGTTGCCCGGGTCCTCGCAGGGTGTCAGGCCGGCCGCCGCGACCGCCAGCCGGAGGACGCGGCGCGGCACCTCGAGCACCGGCCGCACCAGGGTGCCGGCCACCGGCTGGATTCCCGCCATGCCGCGCAGGCCGCTGCCGAAGCGCAGCCGCAGCAGCAGCGTCTCGGCCTGGTCGTCGCGGTGATGAGCGGTGGCGACGTAACGCGCCTGGCAGGCGTGCCGGACCTCCTCGAGGAACTCGTAGCGGATGCGGCGGGCGGCGGCCTCCAGGCTCTCCGCGGCGCGGCGGCGCGCGGCGACCTCGCGGCGCGCCACCACCATCGGCACCGCCAGCCGCGCCGCCAGGGCCGCGGCGGACGCCGCCCGCCCGCGCGAGCCGGCATCCATGTCATGGTCCAGGTGAGCGGCCACCAGGCGGACCGCCCAGGCGGGCGCCAGCTGCGCCAGGCCCCACAGCAAGGCCGTGGAGTCGCCGCCGCCGGAGAACGCGACGACCAGCCGGTCACCCCGGCTCAGGGGAAGCCGTCGAAAGAAGGCCTCGAGGCCCTCCAGGAGGTCCATGGCAGGGGAAAGCGGGGTCACGGCGGCAGCGACGGCGGAAGCTCGGGAGAGAGGCGATGGTGGCGGTGAAGGGACTTGAACCCCTGACACAGCGGATATGAGCCGCTTGCTCTAACCAACTGAGCTACACCGCCTGACTATGGGGGAAGGGGCCCCCATTCAGAATCATACAGCGGGGAAGGGGCCCCCTACCAAGGCAACCGCCCAGCGAAGGGGAGGAGGGCGGGCGAGCCGGGGAGGTCGAGGGCGGCGACTCTACAG
>Ga0307479_10002905_pt1 | contig 15576 bp, 12 predicted proteins | sample atmos_gasesECM4C_FD_203743 | JGI IMG/M metagenome (GOLD analysis project Ga0307479, IMG submission 203743) | Hardwood forest soil microbial communities from Morgan-Monroe State Forest, Indiana, United States - atmos_gasesECM4C_515 | ecosystem: Environmental > Terrestrial > Soil > Temperate... | reverse complement strand
TCCCAAGCACTCACAAACACCAGAAAAAATATCGCAAAGCTGACCTTCTGGCCGCTAGTGGCCGCGACGTTCTTCATGGTGTCTGGCGGCACCTACGGCACCGAACAGATTATTTCCGGCGCCGGATACGGCCATGGAATTTTGATTTTGCTGTTTTTGCCAGTGCTGTGGTGCTTGCCGACGGCTTACATGATCGGTGAGCTGTCGAGCTCTCTGCCTTGCGAAGGCGGCTACTACGCGTGGGTGCGCCGCGGTCTAGGTAATTTCTGGGGATTTCAGGAAGCGTGGTTGTCTCTGGCCGCCAGCATTTTCGACATGGCCATTTATCCGACGCTTTTCGTTTTTTACCTGAAGCAGTGCTCGCCCTGGTTCGCGACGCCCAGCCACGGAATTTTGGCGGGGCTTTTCGTGGTGGTCAGCTGCGCGGCTCTGAATTTGGCGGGCATTCGCGTCGTGGGCATCACCTCGCTTTGGTTGTTCTTTTGCCTTTCAGCGCCATTTGCGATGGTGGTCGTCCTTTCGCCGCTCAAAGCGGGCGCGCTGGCCGACGCGCACACCGCGCCTGCCGCCGCCGGACTCGGATTGGTGGGCGGTGTTCTGGTAGCCATGTGGAACTACATGGGCTGGGACAACGCCTCGACAATCGCGCAGGAAGTGGAGCGCCCGCAGCGGACCTATCCAAGAGCCATGATCGCCGCAGTCGTGCTGGTTTCGCTGACTTACGTGCTGCCGTTCCTCGCCGTTTATTTCACTGGCATCCCCGCTTCCACATTCGCCGGCGATGGCTCCTGGGCCACAGTCGCCGCCCTCGTCGGCGGCAAGATCATGGGATTTGAATGGTTGCGCTTTGCCATCGTGCTGGGCGGTATGATGAGCGCCTTCGGCATGTTCAACGCGCTGGTCATGAGCTATTCGCGGTTGCCGCTCGCCATGGCCCGCGACGGGATGCTGCCGAAGGTCTTCGCCAAGACCAGCGGGAAGACCAACGCACCCTGGGTGGCGATCCTGGTGTGCGCCACCTGCTGGGGATTGTGTCTGGGTCTCGGATTCCGCCGGCTCATCACCTTGGACATCATGCTGTATGGCGCCAGCTTGATGCTGGAGTTTGTCACGCTAGTGGCATTGCGCATCCGTGAGCCGGAATTGAAGCGCGAATTCAAAGTCCCCGGCGGCCTGGCGGGCGCAATTATGGTCGGCGTATTCCCCTTCGCCCTGCTGTGCCTGGCGTTGGTAGAGAGCGAGCACGAGACGATCCTTGGAATGAACGGCCTGGCCTTCGGCACAATGATCATGGCCGCAGGCTTCGTTGGCTACCTAGCCACTAAAAAGCTCCGCGGCTCAGAAATCCGCCCTGTGGTCCTAGAGAGCGTCCCCGGCGATTAGCCGCATTCCGCAATCGCGCCCGGCGATTAGCGGCAATCCGCTATCGTCGATGCAAACTGTAGAAAACCCATCTATAGACACCTGTCATTCTGAAGGCATCCGACAAGGATGCCCGAAGAACCTCAACCACAGCCCGTTTAACAACTGACCCTTGGAGTCTTGCGAGCGACTTGCGGCGACATCGAGCCATGCTGTTGCCTGGGTGCGTGTCCGGCACGTACACTCTTAAGGTACTGAATCTAGAACCACCTACCAAGGACATCGCCAGACGTGGGACGCACCCTCGGGAGTTGCGACATTACGCGCCGACCCGGGTTTCATATAGGTAAGGAAGTCGAGGGGGACTCTAGTCCCAAGGAGGCAGTTGCAATGAATACGAAAACACTTCGGAATGGCGTGTTGCTTGTCGCTGGCGTGCTGGTAGCTTACGGATCGCCGGCCCTGGCTCTCGCAGCCGGCGCCGCCCGGGAAGCGACGCAAGCCCAAGCGGCCCCAGCGCAACAGGACAAGTCGGACAGGCCAGACCTGAACCTGACCGACGACCAGAAGGCCCAGATGAAGAAGATTCATCAGGACGCGAAAGCTCAAATCGAGGCCGTCAACAACGACTCATCTATAAGCGCCGAGCAGAAACACGCAAAAATCCAAGCGATCCATCGCGACACTCACAAGCAAGTGGAAGCGATGCTCACACCCGAGCAACGCGAGAAGATGCGAGCCTGGCACCAGTCCCACCATGGTGAGAAGTCCCAACACGAAGCACCTCCTTCGAACTAAGCAGTCCGGAGGTACCTCGATTGACGTACCGCGATCGAGGTTCGGCGATCAAGCAGGACGCACCAGCTCGCCGTTGCATACCCGGGGGGACGTCTTAAGACGGTCTGCGGGAAAAGCCCTTTTCTTTAGGAGGTCGGGCTTCAGCCCCGACGTAAATGGGCTTGCTCGCAGTGGGCTTAAGCCTCTGAAGGAAGCTTATTCTCGGCATTGTTCCGCAAGCCGTTAGCGGCCGTCCCTCTTTCGCGTCGTACCCGTCATTCGCAACGAACCACCACCCGAGCGGTTTTGATATGCTGCTCAACGTGGGGAAAATCGTTCCAGCATCGCTTCCAAAACACATGGCAACGCTCGCGCGACTAACTCTGGGCGCCTCCGCGCTGGCATGCGCAATCCCGTTGCTTCTGACGCTGCACCCTCTTTCTAGAGCCGCCCAGCCGCAACAAGCCGCGCCTCCCACGACGTCTTCCAGCCAAAATCCGACGCCGCTGCCGCCACAAGCACCCGCATCTCCCGCGCAAGCCCCCGGCACGTCGCCGCAATCCCCATCAACAGCGCAACGCCAAGCCCCAAGCATCGTCGTGCTAGACCCCGCCCACGGCGGAACCGACTTCGGCGCGCGAGGCGCAGGCGGCGTTCGCGAGAGCGAGATCCTCTTATTCTTCGCAGCCCAGGTGCGCACAGCACTCGAATCGATGAGCTTCCAAGTCATGCAGACGCGCCAAGGCAACGAGAATCCCTCGTTCGATGACCGCTCGGCAATCGTCAATTCACAACGCGGCGCCGTCTTCGTCTCGCTCCACGTAGGCTCCACAGGATTGCCAGGCACGGTACGCGTGTACGTGATGAGCGATCTGTCCGCGTCGAACGACGCCACCGGCTTGATTCCCTGGGATCGCGCCCAAGCCCCGTTTCTTCCCCTAAGCCGCCGATTCGGCGACATCGTGCAAGGATTCCTCGCGCCGCGCTTCAAAGGCTCACCCAGCACCGCGCAAGCGGCCGCCGTGCGCCAGCTGCGTACGACCGCAGCCCCCGCCATCGCCGTGGAAATTTCCAGCGTGTCGATGGAAGATCGCGACGCCCTGGACCGCATGGCCCCTGGCGTCGCCGACGCGATTGCGCGCGGCGCATCGGCCTTCCGACCCTTGTACGTCGTTGCAGCAACGAATCCGGGAGAGCGGCCGTGAACCGCAAGTGGCTGCCCTGGCTGATTTGCGCGCTGGCGCTCGCCGTGATCGTCGCCGGCATTTATTTTCCAATTTTAAGAAAGCGTCTGCGCCAAGCCACTCAGCTTCCGCCGCAAAGCGAAGAGCAAGCCCGGCGGGAATTAACGCAGACGACCCCGGCAAGTACCAGCGGGCCGCTGACGAAAACGCGCCTCTTCTGGTCCTCCGGAGCAGGCGATGGCTCGCTGATGCCCGTTACCGTCGATCTGCCGCTAGCAAATGATCCGACGTTGCGCGCCAAGCAAGTCTTGAACACCTTGCTGGCAGGCCCGGTGAACCCCGAGTTGCGCACTTTGCCGCCCGATGCCGTCCTGCTTGCCTTTTATATGCTCCGGGACGGCACCGCCATCGCCGACTTCTCCGAAGCGCTGGCCACCAACATTCCTTCCGGCATAGAGAGCGAGCAGATGGCCGTGGACTCCATCTCAAAGACTCTGGAAGCCAATGTCCCGCAGGTACGCTGGCTGAAGATTTTGATCCACGGGCAAGAAGTCGATACGCTGGCGGGCCATTTGGACTTGACTCGAACGTTTCTGGTGAACGCGAAAGCCGCGCCCATAACCGCGGCTTCGGCGCACGCTGCCGCACAGGCTACCGACGCTGCGAAACAACCCGCTTCCAAGGCCGCCAGCGGAAAGACGGCCACTGCGCAATCAAAATCCGTTACGCAGCAATCGTTGACACCTGCGACTCCACCCGGCAAACTGACTCCACCCGTGAAAAAACCATGAGTGTTGCGAGCGGACGCAGCGGAGCAATGGGAGGAACAGTGCGAATCGACGGTCGCAACGCGGACCAGATGCGGGCTCTGAAGATTGTCCCGGATTTTATCTCCACCGCCGAAGGGAGCGTCCTGATCGAGCTCGGAAATACCCGCGTGATCTGCACCGCTTCCGTGGAAGACGGCGTCCCCGGATTTTTGAAAGGCACCGGCAAAGGCTGGATTACCGGCGAATACGGAATGCTCCCCCGCGCCACCGAAGAACGCACCCCGCGCGAAGCCACTCGCGGAAAGCAAACCGGACGCACTCAGGAAATCCAGCGCCTGATTGGACGATCGCTTCGCGCGGTCACCGATCAGGAAGCCCTCGGAGAGAAAACCGTCTGGATCGATTGCGATGTGATCCAGGCCGATGGCGGAACGCGCACGGCTTCGATCACTGGAGCATTCGTCGCGCTGGCGCTGGCCTTCGAGCGCATGGTGGCCGCCGGAATTTGGCGCAGTTCGCCGCTCATTGATACTGTCGCGGCCACCAGCGTCGGGATCGTGGACGACCAAGCCTTGCTGGACCTGGCTTACGAAGAAGATTCGCGCGCGGAAGTGGACATGAATGTCGTGATGACCGGCAGTGGCCACTTCGTGGAAATTCAAGCGACCGCCGAAGGCCGGCCGTTCACTGGCAGCGAGATGCAGGATCTTCTGGCTCTTGCCGCGGCGGGCATTCGGCGTCTGACCGATGAGCAGCGCGCCATCCTCCCCGTGAAATTCAGTGCGCGCGCCCGTTAGATTGTTTCTAGCGTCCTCCAATCTAGGAAAACTTGCCGAGTTTCGCGACCTCGCGCGTGACGCGGGCCCCGGCGCCCCCACCACTCCGCAACTTGCGCCGGACCGTGCGACAAACGTGGTGCCAACTTCCGCCGCCCCGCAGGTGGAACTCGACCTCGCGCCGTGGTTCGATGAGCTGCCCCCCTTTGAGGAAGATGCCCCGACCTTTGCTGAAAACGCGCTAGGCAAGGCCCTGCATTATTCTCGATCGCACGATGGATTCGTCTTCGCCGACGATTCAGGCCTGGTGGTGCCTGCGCTCGGCGGCGCCCCGGGAGTCCGATCAGCCCGTTATGCCGGACCTGCGGCCACCAGCGCCCAGCGAAACGCCAAACTCCTCGAGGAGTTGCAGGGCAAGCGCGACACCGAACGCGCCGCCTACTTTGTTTGCGCGATCGCGCTCGTCCAACGCGGTAGAGCGGTGGCGATTGTCAGTGATCGCGTCGACGGCCTGATCCTGGACGCTCCTGGCGGCACCCAAGGCTTCGGCTACGACCCCGTCTTCTACGTTCCCGCCCTAAACAAAACCTTCGCCGAACTCTCCCCCCAAGAAAAGAACCACCACAGCCACCGCGGCAAAGCCTTCCGCCGCCTGCGATCCCTAATAACGCAAATCACTTCACCTGCTCCCAGCACGTAGCGCCTAAACTTCCCCTTGACAGGGAGATTCTTCCTTGCCTTCTCAACCTCCCCAAAACCAAAAACAAGATCCAACCTCTGCCGTTTCATGCTCAAAAAAATCTTTCCCGCAAGTCCTTTCTGCTCAAATTCATACAAGAAATGGGGGGGTACGGGGGTGTAAAACCGCAATCCCAAAATGGAACTCGGTCCGGCACCCACCTCCCGCTAGCGACACGAAAAAGGTCCGCCCTGGCGCTGTGATACTCTTCGGGTCCATGACTCCAAAGAAACCAAAAGCTAAGAAGCGACCAGCGTCGAAGCCGTCGAAAGCCGTCAACGGCGCCACCGCCAAGAAACCTGCCAAGGCTGCGAAAGTCGCCAAAGCAGCTGGCGCGGGGACGGACCCGAAGCGCGTCGCCGCGATTCTCGCGAAACTAGACGAGGCCTACCCCACCGCAACCTGCGAGCTCATCCATGAAAGCCCATTTCAACTGCTGATCTCGACGATTCTGTCGGCGCAAACCACCGATGTGCGGGTGAATGAAGTGACCCGCACACTCTATAAGAAGTATCCCAGCCCGGAAGCGCTTGCGTACGCCAACCCCAGGGAACTGGAACAGGACATCCGTCCGACGGGATTTTTTCGCAACAAGACGAAATCCATCATGGGCGCCAGCAAAGGCATCATAGAAAACTTCAGCGGGCAAGTGCCGCGCACGATGGAAGAGATCCTGACGTTGCCAGGCGTCGCTCGGAAGACCGGGAACGTGGTGCTGGGAACGGCCTACGGAATCGCGAGCGGCGTGGTGGTGGACACCCACGTGATGCGCTTGTCGCGACGCCTGGATTTAACGAAACATGAAGAGCCGAAGAAAATCGAAGAAGATTTGATGCGCGTGATTCCGAAAGACAGCTGGATCAAGTTCTCGCATCAGCTGATCTGGCACGGGCGGCGCGTCTGCATCGCGCGAAAGCCGCGCTGTGTGGAATGCAATTTAGAATCGATCTGCTACTCGAAAGATAAAACGGTCTAGCGCACACTTCCCGAAACTCCTCGCATACCCAGTTTACTTTCCGAAATCGGACAGATATCCTCACGCATGCCAAAAACAACAATTTGGGCACTGCTATCCGGTTTTGTAGCCTGCTTTACGATTGCGCTTTCGTCCAGCGGGCAAGTCGCTGTGACCACCAACCCTTCTCCGAATGTTCCGACGCCGGAATCCGTACTTGGCCACAGGCCGGGCGACGATTTTTATCTTGCGAACTATGACGAGTCGCGCGAGTACTTCCACAAACTCGCCGCCAGCTCGAATCGCGTCAAGCTGATCAACGTCGGGAAGACGACGCGAGGGCTCGACTGGGAGATCGCGATTATTTCCTCGCCAGAAAATCTCGCGAACCTCGACAAATACAAGGACATTTCACGCAAGCTGGCCGATGGACGCGGCCTGTCCGCCGCGGATGCGCACGAACTCGCGCGCCAAGGCAAAGCGATCGTTCACATCGACGGAGGGCTGCATTCCAGCGAGGTCGCCGGCGCGCAGCAGTCGATCACCTTGGCATACAAACTGGTTTCGTCGCAGAACGGCCCCGAAGTGGACGCGATTCTTAACAACGTGATCCTGATGCTCTGGCCGACCCTGAATCCAGACGGCCAGAACGAGATCGTGGGCTGGTACCGAAAAAACTTGGGCACGTCGTTTGAAGTGAGCCCGCTGCCAGACTTGTACCAGGAATATGTCGGTCACGATAACAATCGCGACGGATACATGAACAACATGCTCGAATCTCAGGACGTGACACGCACGGAAATCGAGTGGGACCCGGTAATTTTTTATTGCCACCACCAAACGGCGCCGTTTCCGACGCGCATTTTCGTTCCCCCGTTTGTGGAACCGATCTCCGGAAACATTCATCCCCTGATGGGGCGATGGCTGAACGTGCTGGGAACGGACATCGCCGCGTACCTCGATGAACACGGCATGCCCGGAGCGGTGAATCGAGTCGGCTTTGACAATTGGTATCCGGGATTTCTGGACTTCACGCACATCTTTCGGAACAGCATTTCGTTTTTCACCGAGACGGCGCTGTTTCGCTACGCGACGCCGCGATTCTATCCCGTCGATGAGTTTCCCAAGGACCAGCTCGGCTTGCGGACGGAAGTTTTTTACAGCAGCCCCTGGAGGGGCGGATGGTGGCGGCTGCGCGATGCCGTCAATTACATGGAAGGCGCCTCCATGGCGGTACTCGATACGGCAGCGAAATATCACGAGGAATTGTTGTACAACCGTTACCAAGCCGCAGCGGACAATGTCAGCCGCTTCACGAAAGAGCCGCCGTATGCATACGTGGTGCCGTTAGAGCAGCGGGATTTGCCTGAGGCCGCTACGCTGGTGCAGAAATTGATGATCAACGGCATCGAGGTGCAGCAGGCGGCTAAACCTTTTCACGCGAATGGACGAGACTACGCACCGGGCACTTGGGTCGTTCTGATGGATCAGCCGTTTTCTCCGCTGGTGAAAGAACTTTTTGAGTCGCAGCACTATCCGGACCTGCGCGAAACGCCGAATAGCCCTCCGAGGCTACCGTACGATGTCACCGGATGGACGCTGCCGATGCAAATGGGGGTGCAAGTGGCGCCGGTGCTGGAACCGGTAACCACGGCGGAGCGCACAAATCTAAAGAAAATGGAACAGTTCGCGGCGCCCGTTGGAACCATTGAGGGAAATGGCGGCGTCTTCGTGCTCAGCCGCAAGTCGAATGCCAGCTTCAAAGCGTTGAACGCGATTCTCGACGTCGGGGGGCACGTGAGTTTCGCTTCCGCCGACAGTGAAACAGCTGACGGGACGGAAACCGGCGCGATGATCGTGAGCGGTTTCGATCGCGACAAAATCAAGAAGCTGGCGGGTGACAATTCGCTGAAAATGCGAGCGGTTGCTTCGGCTCCGAAAGAGGTCGTGACCGTGAAGAAGGCCCGCGTTGGGCTCTATCGTTCGTGGGTAGCAAATATCGATGAAGGCTGGACGCGCTGGATTCTGGAAAATTATGGTTTCGCGCCGGTGACTCTGCGCAATGGCGAAATTCAGGCCGGCAGTCTTCGCGAACGTTTCGATGCCATCATCCTTCCCGATGCGAAGCCGGAAACGATTCGGACGGGGTTCGGCCCGGGCAGCGTTCCCGGTGTTTACACAGGCGGGATCGGCGAAGTGGGGACATCCGCGCTGCGCGAATTTGTGCAATCAGGCGGCACGCTGATTACCTTCAACAATGCGTCGCTTTTTGCCATCGATGACCTGGGTTTGCCGGTGAAAAATATCCTGGCCGGTGTGAAGGACGAAGACTTTTTCTGCTCGGGCTGCCTCCTGCGAGTGGAAGTGCAAGATTCGGGCGCTTCCGCGGTCTGGGGTCTGCCTCACGATCCCATCATAATGTTTGAGCGCGGTCCGGCGTTTGACACGAAGGACGGGTTCCGCGGTCGCATACTGGCCGCTTATCCAAAAGAGCAAAGCCCTCTGATGAGCGGCTACCTGTTGCATCCCGAGCGAATTCAGGGGAAGGCCGCCGCGGTGGAAGTGCAGTACGGCAAGGGCCGCGTTTATTTATTGGGCTTCCGGCCACAATGGCGCGGGCAGTCGCATGGCACGTACAAGTTTTTCTTCAACGCGATTTATGAGTCGCAGGGCCTCTCGGAACCTGGACCTGCTAAACCAGAAGCTCCAGCCGCGCACGCCGAGGCTGCGGCACCCAAATCGCCGAGCGCGACACCTTAGATCGCAAGCCGCGTCATTCCTTGTCGCCGCCTTCTTTCGGCAGCAACTCGTAGCTCACGAAGGCCAGCTCCTTGCTGTCCGGCGACCACGAAGGCACGTTGATCGTGCCTTGCCCGCCAAAAAGTTTTGCCAGAACTTTGACTTTTTTATCTTGCAGAGACATCAGCCGCAGCATCACGTTCTGGTTCGGCGGATGGCCCTTCACATCTTTCTCGAAGGAAAGGAACTCCATCCATTTTCCATCCGGTGAAATATGCGGGAACCAGTCGTTCGTGTCGTCCGTAAGCACTTGCTCCTGATCGGAGCCGTCGGGACGCATCCGCCAGATTTGCATGATGCCGGTGCGCTCGGAATTGAAGTAGATATATTTGCCGTCGGGTGAATATTCCGGGCCGTCATCCAGGCCAGGCGCGGTGGTCAGACGTTTCTCCTCGCCGCCCGCGGCCAGGATCGAATAGATATCAAATTCTCCGTTGCGCTCGCCGACGAAGGCGAGCGTCTGCCCATCGGGCGACCACCCGTGCCAATACGAAGGCGATTTCAGGGTGATGCGCCGCGGCGTGCCGCCACTGGATGGAACGATGTACACCAGCGACTTGTGGTCTTCCTTCGACTGGTCGCTGATGGCCAACAGCGCGCCGTCGGGCGAGAATCCGTGGTCGTTGTTGCAGCGCACCGCGAAACCCGTGTCGATAATCTGGATGGGCCCGCCCGCAACCGCCATGTGCACGATGCGGCCGTCGCGATTGAAAACCAAAGCGCTGCTGTCCCGCGTCCAGTTTGGCGCTTCAAATCTTTCCGGCGCGACGTAAAGCACGTGGCGATCCGTCGAGCTGATCGCAATGGTTTCCAGCGTGCTATACAGAGTCGGCGGCGGGTCCCCGGCAATCGGGGTTGGCTCGGTTAGCTCCACATTCGAGAACACCGCCGTTTCCACAACATTTTTGTCGTGGGCGCAAACGCCGATCCCCACATAGAACGGGCCCTTGATCGGGATGCGAATCGACGCGCCCGCCGGATGCAATTCCTCGCTTCCTCCCGACAAGAACAAGTAGAAGAAGTCACCGCGTTTTTCCAGCCGCATGCGCTGAGTCGAAAAAATATTCGACTCGATGTCGTGCGTAACCGCGCCCTTTTCGTCGCGAAATTGCAGCGCCGTCAAGCCATTGCCGTGCAGCGCGGCATCGACGTAAACCGAATCCGCATCCAGGCTCTGCCGGATCATCAATACGGCTTTGCGATGCGGCACTCCGCCTAAACCAACGAACGAGATATTCGCCGACAGGGCCACGTCGCCGGACATTTTCTTCCACGCAAACTGGAAGTCGTCCTCGGTCGACCACATATTGTTGCCGCTACCCGTGATCGTGTACGTTTTGGTGGAAGCGTCGTAGTCGCTAGAGCCCGGATGCAGAACGGTGCCCACATCCGCGTGCCCTTCAAAGATCCCGATGGCGCCAGCGGACGTTTGCGCGCGCATCCCGTGCGGCAAAGTCAACAGAAGAACAAAAACTGCAGTCCCGATAGTTCTCACCCCAATTCGAGTCCCCGTTGTTTTCAAGGCGCCACCTTGATCATCACTACTCCGTGCGAAGGCACTTTCGCTCCATAGGTGCCCGCGAATTTTCCTAAATCCTTCTTCATCCACAGATCGCGAACACCTGCGGAAAGGTGCGCCGGGTAACCGAGTTCTTCCCACGAAACCGAGATTTGTGTCTCGTCCACGCCGCGATTGAACAGAATCACGGCGCGGCTGCCGTCTTTCAACTGCCTTGCCCACACTTCGGCATCGCCATCCCTGCGTACGCGCCGCCCCTGCATTCCCAACCCATCCTGGTCGACGGCGATCACTTCCCTGTTGGTCAAGATTTCCTTGATTTCGGCGGGCATATTCTTCAGGTCGTTGCCGGCGATCAGCGGCGCCGCCAACAGGCACCACAAACTGAAATGCGATCGATACTCCGTGGTGGTCATTCCCCCATTGCCTACCTCCAGCATGTCCGGGTCATTCCAGTGGCCGGGACCCGCATAGCTTTCCAGCCCATCCTGCAGGTCCACGATTTTGACGAAGCTGAGCGCATCCTTCTTCTTGCAGTCCCAGCAGTCGCTGATGTCGCCGGTGGTGCGCCACAGATTCCCGACGTCTTTCGCCCACAGCCAGGGCTTTGCGGTGCCCCATTCGCACAAGCTGAACACGATCGGGCGGCCCGAAGCCTTCAACGCATCGCGCATAGTGCCGTAGGCCCATTCGGCGTCGGCTTTGCCGGTGTGGCACCAGTCGTATTTGAGATAGTCGACTCCCCACGCCGCGTATTGCAGTGCGTCCTGATATTCGTGGCCGGCGCTGCCGGGGCGGCCCGCGCAGGTTTTCACGCCGGCGTCGGAATAGATCCCAAACTTCAAACCTTTTGCGTGTACGTAATCAGCGAGCGCTTTGATGCCCGCGGGAAATCTCTGCGCGTCCGCCACTATATTTCCGCTGGCGTCGCGGCTTACTTGCCAGCAGTCGTCGATCACCACGTATTCGTATCCGGCTTCTTTCATTCCGCTGGCGACCATGGCGTCGGCCGCGCTTTTGATCAAATCTTCACTGACGTTGCAGCCGAATTTATTCCAACTGTTCCAACCCATCGGCGGCGTCAGAGCCAGGCCATTGTCGGAAGCATGCGAAGGGAGCGCACTCAAAAGGATGAAGCAGGTTGCGGCAAGAAAGCAGCTCCCAAGCCGGTACCACCCAAGTCGATTCACCAACCTCTGCACGGCGATCACCTCATCTTCTGTATCGACTGCGGTACAACTTTGTGATCAAGCCTCAACCCGACACAGCGTCAAGGCGCGGTCATTCTATTGAGCAACGTCAGCAAGTGCTACTACTTTCCGTAAAGCCGCGTCGTTCAGGGCGGCTGGGCAGTTCATGCTAGACTAAGCTCAATTGCGTATTGGACAGTTTGGCATTTTTGCCCAATCGTGTACGCTAACGTCCAGGGGTGCGCCATACGACCTTGACGGTTTCCAGGTAGACTTCAGAGGAATTTTGTGCCCACAAACCCGATCAAGAAGAAATCCGGTTTCGTAGCCGGCCAAAGGGTCACGCTCAAAACGGTTGCCAATCATCTAGGTCTGACTCCGGGCACCGTTTCCGCCGCACTGAACGATTCGGCCGCGGCCCGGTCGATTCCGGAACACACAAAAAAGCGCATCCTGCAAGCCGCCAAAGATCTTAATTATCGACCTAACTATTTCGCGCGTTCCCTTCGCATTCAACGTACGTACACCATCGGCGTCATCGCCGAGGAGATTGGCGACGCCTATGGATCGATGGTCATCAGCGGGATCGAGGAATATCTACGTAAGCACGATTTCTTCTTCCTGACCGTCATTCACCGTCACGACCCGAAGCTGCTGCACACCTACGCGCAAATGCTGGTGGCGCGCGGCGTCGAGGGATTCATTACCACGGATACCTCGATTACCGAAAAGCTTGAGCTCCCGACCATCGCTATCGCCGGGCATCGCCACGTGGAAGGTGTAACTAACGTTGTTCTGGATCACAAGCTCGCCGCACGCCTGGCACTCACGCACCTCGCAGATTTGGGTCATAAGGACATCGCCTTCTTGAAGGGGCATCCTTCTAGCTCAGACTCCGCTGTCCGATGGGCTGCCGTTTGTGAAACCGCGGATGAACTGGGTCTTTGCGTACGCCCCGAGCTCACCGTGCAAATCGAGAGCACCGTGTCCACGCCGCAGGTCGGTTATCCGCCTGCCAAGGAACTCCTTGCGCGTAACCAGCACTTTACGGCGCTCTTCGCATACAACGATATCTCGGCGATCGGCGCCATCTGGGCGCTGAACGAAGCGGGCTTACGCGTTCCGGAAGATGTGTCCGTTTTGGGCTTCGACGACGTGCCCGCCGCGGCCTTTAACAACCCGGGCCTGACCACGGTTCGTCAGCCGTTGGAGCGCATGGGACAAATCGCCGCCAAGACGCTGCTCGACCTCATCGAAGGCAAAGCTGAATATGTTCCGGAAATCGCGATCGAGCCAGAATTTGTCGTCCGTGCTTCAACCGGCCGAGCTCCCGCGCAATTTGCACGCCCGGCCATCGCTGCTGCTGCAGTCCGTTCGCCAACGTCACATCGGTTTTAGACAATCCTCGTACAAAAATCGGTCTATAAACAGCCACTGAAGACAACGTTGCCGCCTTCAACTTCCGGCGATCATTTTCACCCGTGCGAATCGTCCCCCACTCGCGTACAATCCGCAGGTCCATTGGGCGACCAAACATGAACTCTCTAACGAATTCCCTGACTCGACGCAGCTTTATCGAAAAACTCTCGGCGGTCACCGCGGGCAGCATTGTCGCGGCGAACTCGCCGAGCGCGCTGGCGGAGGCCCAATCCGCTCCGCACATCGCATTTCCCACGGCGCCGCGCGACCGCATCGCCGTCGCGTCTTACCCCTTTCGCGCTTACATCGATGCTCCCCACAATCGCGATCGCAATTCCCAGCAGCCTGGCATGGATCTGACTCAGTTCCCCTCCGAGGTCGTAGCCAAATTCGGCGTGCACAAGATCGAGCCGCTCGCGCAGCATTTCACGTCCACCGACTCCGCGTATCTCGATAAGTTCCGCGAGGCGCTGCAGAAAGAAAACGTGCATATCGTCGACATTCCCACGCACGTTGAACCAAGCTTCTACGACGCGGATACCGCTACTCGCAAGAAAGCGGTCGAGGTCGCGAAGAAATGGATCGACGTGGCGGTCGAGGTTGGCTCACCCAGCATCCGACCGCACATCAACAGCGCGCCGAACTCCAAGCCGAATGTGGAACGCGCGGCGGAGGCGCTTCGCGAGGTAGCCGATTACGGCAGCCGAAAAAATATAGTCGTCACCTTGGAGAACGACGACCCTGTCAGCGAAGACGCGTTCTTCATCGTCAAAGTTATCGACGCCGTGCACCACCCGTACTTGCGCGCGTTGCCGGACTTCGCGAATTCAGCCCTAAACGGTGATCCGGATTTCAACTACCGGGCAGTGCGAGAGATGTTCCAGCGCGCTTACTGCATCAGCCACGTCAAAGACGGCGAAATTGACGATCATGGGAAACAATTCACCATCGACCTGCAGAAGACGTTCGACATCGCCAAGGCGGCTCACTACCGCGGGTATTTCTCCATGGAGTATGACGCACCTGGGGATCCGTACGCGCCTACCAAAAAGCTTGTCGAGCAGACGCTTCATTTCCTCGCTTAGTTGCCGTTCAGCGTCGCATCGCAGCCGATCCCGAGAGAAAAGCAGATCCCTCGCGGGAGCTCGGGATGACAGAGAACAGACCGATCTGAAGATCGGCCACTACAGGCTCGGTCATCTTGCGATGGGGATCGCTGATTACTCTTGGCGGCTGGAGCAAGCCCCGCCCCCACAGCGCATCGGGACCAGTACAAATGACCCGGGGTAATTGGGGGAAGGCAGGAAGTGTGGTCTAGTTTGCGAAGCGCTCGGCGGCGCGGGCTTTGGCTTTGGCCGCTTCCTCTTCGCGATTTTTGGGTGGGGCGCAGGTTTCGAGGGAGCGGAGGAGGCGGGTAGAAATGGCGGCGATCTCGTCGATGGCCGACTGGAAGGCTTCTTCGTTCGCCTTGGAGGGCTTGTTGAAGCCGGTGATTTTTCTGACGAATTGGAGCGAAGCCGCGCGGACTTCGTCATCGGTGACCGGCGGATCGAAATTGAAGAGCGTTTTTATATTTCGGCACATTGGATTAACTCGCCTCTGAAGTTAAGGAGATCTTAGCTTACAAGATTACCCAGGCAGGGCGCAGGAATCCTGCGCCCGTACATAGGACACGCGTCGATTACACATTGTGCGGTTCAGTTGGGCGACCCGGCGTGTCGATTCAGCGTTGCATGATTCGGGCACGCGCTACATGCTCGCTGTCGAGGCCGCTTGCTCGCAATTGACCATCCACGGCATGCCGAACTGATCGGTGAGCATGCCGAAGCGGACGGACCAGAAGGTCTGCGCAATGGGCATCTGGATGGTGCCATTTTCGGCAAGGGCGTGGAAAACGCGCTCAGCTTCGGCAGGATCCTTGACACTGACGGAAAGGCTAAAACCTTGCGGCGGTGCATGATGCTCTGGACTAGCATCCGAGGCCATCAGAACCGAATTGCCTACATCCATCCGGGCGTGGATGATTTTTTCCTTTAGAGCGGGTGGAAAGTCCTTGGCGGCTGGGGAATTGCCGTAGGTCATCAAC
>Ga0307479_10002904_pt1 | contig 15576 bp, 11 predicted proteins | sample atmos_gasesECM4C_FD_203743 | JGI IMG/M metagenome (GOLD analysis project Ga0307479, IMG submission 203743) | Hardwood forest soil microbial communities from Morgan-Monroe State Forest, Indiana, United States - atmos_gasesECM4C_515 | ecosystem: Environmental > Terrestrial > Soil > Temperate... | reverse complement strand
CCTTCGGCGGTGGACGGATCCACTGTGGGTCTGACTTCCGCCTTAGACGGTGATGGATCGTCAGGCAGCGTGACATCCGGTGGAGCGACAGCGGAACCGGGAGAACTTGGGGTCTGTGGCAACGCCGAAGGTGCACAACTCACCACCGAGATGGCGATGACAACCCAGGAAAGAAGAGAACGGCGATTTTGCATGATTCGTGGGTTAGATGCACTTGCTTCGTCCCGAGATCCTAATTGTGCGCAACAAATTGCGCACTTCGCTCGATGAAGTCGGCGCGACGAATTACTGGACGGTTCGTGGCTCAATGCGAAGGGAGGTTAGCGAACTGGTTGCGAGTCCCTCGACAGGTTCCCTACGTTGGTCGCATCGGGATCCCTCCATCTCGGTTGCGCGCTCGAGAACACCGAAGACTTTCATGCCGTCCGGTGAGACCGCGTACTCGTCATGGGTAAAGCCGATGTGGCGAAACCCGAGAGTCTCGACCAAAGTTTGCACGATTTCGTGATGCGGGATCGGCCCGTGTGCTTCCGTTGCCGCTGGTGTCAGCAGAGCGTTAGTTCTTTGCGGACAATCGTGCGGCCGCCATAGCCAATGAGCGGACGGACCTAGTTTCTGACATACTGCTTTCGTCCTTAGTTGTTTTGCCCAGCTGGAGATCTCGTAAAATCAATGCAAACCAAGACTGAGCCAGTCGCGGAGAAGGATAAAGTCGTCTGAAGAACAACATGGAAAGCGCTTCATCGGCAAGACCCTACACGGATCCGACTATCGATGAATATCTGCGTAAAAGGCTGATGCCCGTGGAAGGGGCGATTCCACATCTGCCAGGAATCGAGATGTACGGAAACTCTATTCCCGCGGGTACGGTAGGCGGCGACCTGTTTGAATACATAAACTTTCAGCAGAGGTATGACATCGATGCACGCATTCAGCATGCCCTAAAGCGATCGAAGGAGTTTCTCGATCCGCACCCGCCCGGTGCACCTCCGCGCAATTCAGTGGACGACCATGTGGAATGGTTGAAGTCAAGGCCGGATTACAGGCCCGAAATGGAAACCGAGTATCGCGGCGCGCGAAGCTCGGAGCAGGTGCGGGTCGCCGAAGACCTGCACGAGCTCTACAGTACGGCGGGCGTCCTGCTGGTGGACGCTGAAGGACATGGAATTATTTCAGCGAAGATTGCGTCCACGGTCCACGACACATTTCATGCCTTCATGCTCTCCGAACTCGATCACCGCGGGAAAACGACACCCGAGCTGTTTGAGAGGATCAACTTGCGATTGGCGCAATCGGTCACCGCTCGCAATGCGCTAGGGAGAAGTGAGAATGACAACGCGCGCGAAATTGCGACCATGCTTTATGGCGAAGTGCATCCTTACGGCTATTTTCGCTTCGTAAATTTCGGACATCCACCGCCACTGGTGTTCTCCGCGGAATATCGCAAGTTCATGAAGATTGACAAAGGCCGGATGGTGCAATTCCTAGCGCTCGGTCTGCAGATTCCCGCAGATCATCCGGATCGAAACCGATATGTCTCCCTGCGAGTCCGGCAGCGGGCGAACTCCTCCGATGTCGCCGAAATCACGCTGATGAGTCCGGGAGACATTCTTTTTCTTTACACCGACGGGGTTTATGACGGCAGCGATGATGAACAACGCCAGCAATTGGAAGCAGTGATGCGCGAGCAGTGTCGGCTACCAGCAAAAGACATCTGTAATGCATTGCTGCAATACGCTCTAGGAGAGGATGACCATCTGCGACAGATCGGTGAGCAAGACCGGATTGACGATAAGACCGTGTTCATTGTCAAGCGGAACTGAAGAAGGACATCTGGCCTATTGGTGGCTGGCAGGTGACCCGCATGCACTTGGGCTTGCCATTCCTCTTTCGTATAAGAACGGAAAGACTTGATTCAGGCTTCGTTGGGAGCAGACCCGGTTCTTCGATCACTAAGATGTGAATAACTGGATTTGAGTATCCGTTATCCACAGGTGCCTGGTTTTTCTTAAGGAAGGTCGCACATGCGCTCCAACGTCAAATTGGGAACGATCTCCGGCATAGAGATCGGGCTTCATTACAGCTGGTTCATTATCGCTGCCCTGATCGCGTTCTCCCTCGCCGAACACTTTCGTCAGGTAAACCCGAGTTGGGGTCCGGGCCAGATCTGGATCGCTGCGCTGGTCACAGCAGCCCTGTTCTTCGCCACTCTGCTGTTGCATGAACTCGCCCATTCTCTGGTGGCCCAAGCTCGCGGCTTGAAAGTCAGGGCGATCACCCTGTTCGCGCTCGGCGGTGTTTCCCAAATCCAGGACGACGCGACCGACGCGAAAACAGAATTCTGGGTTGCGATCGCCGGGCCCATCGCTAGCCTGATTATCAGTGTTGGTTGCCTCGCGATCGCGCTCGGCCTGGGCTGGCAACGTTCCACCGAGCCGCAGACTGCGACAACTGGGGTCCTGGTGTGGTTGGGGTATATCAACTTTGCTCTCGCGGTCTTTAACATGATTCCCGGCTTTCCGCTCGATGGCGGTCGGGTGTTGCGCGCGATCGTATGGGCGATTACCAAAAGCTCTGATCGCTCCGCCCGCATCGCCGCACGCGTCGGGCAATTCGTAGCTTTTCTGTTCATTCTCGACGGGATATGGCAATTCTTTTCCGGCGCCGGTTTTGGCGGCCTATGGATCGCATTCATTGGCTGGTTCCTGATGGACGCGGCCAAAGCTAGCTACGCCGACGTGGAGATTACGACTGCGCTTCGTGGCATTCGAGTGTCCGAGGTGATGTCGCGTGATTGCGCCATCGTAAGCCCCAGAATGAGTTTACAGGAGTTTGTTAATGCCTACCTTCTGAGGGCCGGCGAGCGATGTTTTGCTGTGGAGGAGCAGGGTCGCTTCGTGGGCCTCGTTACTCCCCGCGATGTGAGCAGCATACCGCGCGACCGTTGGGACACGGCCACTGTGCGTGAAGCCATGCGCCCGCCGCAGGAGTTGCATATCATCACGCCCGAGACACCAGTTCTCGATGCGCTAAAACTCCTGACCAGCAAGGATGTCAACCAGTTGCCGGTGGTCGCGAATGGTAGTTTGAAAGGGGTCGTCTCCCGTGCTCAGCTGCTGCAGTTGCTGCAGGTTAGTTCGGAACTGCAACTCCCGGCTGCCTATCATCCGCGGCTAGATCGCGAGAACGAAAGCGAGAAACCGTCAGCTCCTCTGGCATAAGCTTCCTGCGAATGGCGCCCATGATGTTTTCATCATTGTGTGTATTGAAAACTATGTTCAAGGATTGCCTTCTTACCCATCGCTGCGTACAGTGCCTCGGAGAAACCAGACAAACGTCCGTGATGAGACACGACAACGAAATCGATGTCCTTTACCGAGAACTTGAGATTCTCATTTTTCTTTAGCAGAGCATCCCATCCAGCGGTTTCCATTTCCCCGCCAAACAAATGACCCTCGATCGCCTGCTCATAGACCCTCTCGTGCATCGCTCTTCTTGGGTCGGCACAAGACAACGATCGATCTCGGAGCCACTGTACATTTAGTCTGCTCCAGAGGCACTCCACGATCCGAGAAATCGTTTGGGCTCGGCAAAGCAGTGTCCACGATTCTCCACCACTCCGACGCTGTTCCCTCCTGCACATGGAACTGCAACTCCTCCCAGTACGCATTGATCATCACGTAGATGTCATCGTCGTCTTGAGAAGCACCATGCAGACAGAACGCTAAGCTATGAGAATCGTAAGACAAATCTACCGTGGGACCGACACCGTACCAGGAGATGTCCTCCCGCCAGAACCTGCTGCGGCTCAGCGAGGGATGATTTTTCCGGAACGCAATCATATTCTTGAAAAACCGGAAAATGTCCTCATTCGACCGGAGTCGGTTCCAATCAAGCCACCCAATTTCGTTGTCTTGGTTGTAGGGATTGTTGTTGCCAAATTGGGTGTTCAGGAACTCGTCCCCGGCCCGGAGCATCGGTGTGCCGTTGGACAGCAAGAGCAGGCAGCAGAAATTCTTTACCTGCTTCCGGCGCAGTGCGCGGACCGCCGTGGGCACGCCTTCATCCCCCTCCTGCCCACAATTCCAACTATAGTTTTCGTCCGTGCCGTCCTGATTGTTATTGCCGTTTTGCCAGTTGCGCTTGCGGTCATAGGAGACGAGATCGTACAGCGTGAAGCCGTCGTGGGAAGTTACGTAATTCACACTCTGGAACGCGTGATAAGCGTCGGCGCGGCTGTCCGGAAACAAGTCATCGCTGCCGTAGAGACGGCGCATCACCTCAGGAACCATCCCTGCGTCACCCTTTACAAAACGGCGAATGTCGTCGCGAAATCGTCCGTTCCACTGGAGCCAAGCCATGCCGGGGAATCCGCGTCCGAGCTGATAAGCAGCTGTGTCCCAGGGTTCTGCGATCAAACGGACCCGTCCCAATTCCGGATCACCGGCAATTTCACTGAAGATGGGAGCGTCCCCCCAATTGAGAGATCCATCCGCGTTGCGGCTGAATACCGACGCCAGATCAAAGCGGAAGCCGTCGATATGCATCCGTCGCTTCCAATAACGCAAACTGTCCATCACCATCTTGCGCACGTGCGCTTGGCCGAAATTCAGGGTATTACCCGTACCGGAGTAGTTGGCGTAGGGGTTTGCCGGGTCGGAGGACAGCATGTAATAGCCGGTGCTATCGAGACCCTTGAAGCTGTAGATTGGCCCCCTGTGGTCGCCCTCGCAAGTGTGGTTGTACACGACGTCGAGCGCTACATCGATACCAGCCTCATGAAAAGCCTTCACCATATTTCTAAATTCAATATGCTGCTCGTCAGCACGGCGGGTGCTCGCGTACTGCGCATGCGGTGCGAAGAAGTTCAGAGGCATGTAGCCCCAGTAGTCGGCTTCCTGGGGATCGCGCTGAAAAATCGGCATCAGTTCGACAACCGTTATCCCGAGCTCCTTCAAATATGGGATCTTCTCCACCAGACCGGCGTACGTGCCGGCACGTGATGGATCTACGCCTGAGTTCGGGTTCTTCGTGAAACCCTTCACGTGAAGTTCGTAGACGATCGCATCAGACTCATGATGCGGTGACCGATCCTCTGCCCATTCAAATGTCGGGCGGTGACCGGTCAGCACTCCCAAAGGCGCCCGGCCTGCGTTTGGTCCTTCTCGCATAGCCAAGTTGCGATCGAAACCGGGCGGGAAGAAAATGCATTTCGCGTACGGGTCGAGGAGAACCTTCTGCGGGTCAAAGCTATGAAGTTGAGGAATGGTCTGCCCCGATACCGAGTATGCGTAATAGCGCGCCTCACCAATCTTTGTGATTGGGATCCGGCAGTGCCAGATCCGTCCTGACTTGTTATGCAGAAAATCGAAGCGAAACGTTAGAAGGGGATTCACCAGATCGGCGGAGGAATACAGTAATAGAGTGACGCTCTCCGCATGTTCAGCGTGAACGGCAAAGTTGAACGCCTGCTCCTGTTCGATCCACTCGACGCCAAGCGGTAATGGCCTGCCCTCAGCCTGCTCCCATGTCGGACGTTTCGTAAGTGCCTCCGCCTCGGGGTGGGCAGTGTCAGCCGGAAAGTCCACGTTGGCGAACACGTCAAGGCTTGAATTGTTCACTCTACCTCCTTTTATCCGCTGTGGCCTGTCAGTATCCGGCAGGCCGACCAGCACGTCGATTTTCTGACTACCGGTCACGAGCCAAGGTACACGGCCAGTCCGATGACCGGATGGGTCAATGTCATTTGCCGCCTTCTTTTATCGACAACAGACAACGGTCACAGCCACATCGACGTCGGTGACGTTAAGTACCGGGTCTCCAGGCACCAAAGAGGCAGTGTGTCCGTCTGGCCCAAGGCCGAGGTGGACCAGGGTCCGGCTCGGCGGCGAACCAGCGATCCCACCATCGGAAACAGCGCGCTCACGACCAGGAGAATACTCTTGACTGCTTGAATCACGGGCCGACCCTCCCTGCCCGTTTCTAGATCTGGGAGCGTGTCGCCCGTTCAGGGGGCAGATGCACCCTAACGGATATGGCAGGGCCGACTAAGCGCTTTGAGCTCTCCGTCAAATCCTGCAGCCATTGAAAAGCCTGAGAGGACAGAATGTCTTCTCGGACGCGCCAACGCCAGTTCCCATCGGCACGACCCGGCACGTTCATACGGGCTTCGCTGTCCAAGTTGAGCAGATCCTGCAATGGAGCAATCGCGAGCGCCGCTGGTGACGACCAAGCCAGACGCATCAGCGCCGCAGCAGCTTCCGCACTCTGGCCCGGCGCACGCTTGAGGTACCTCCACAAATTCTGCCGCTGGTAGTCGGGCAATTCTTCATACCATTGTCGAGTCGTGGCATTGTCATGCGTACCGGTATAGACGACCGTGTTAGAGACAAAGTTGTGCGGAAGATACGGGTTGTCTGGATGGCCGTCGAAGGCGAATTGCAGAACCCGGGTTCCCGGCATTTGGAATTGGTCGCGCAATGCCTGCACGTCGGGCGTAATCAGACCCAAATCTTCCGCAATAAACCGTAGGTGCCCCAGCTCTGTTTGCACTGCTTGAAAAAAGCTGGCGCCTGGACCCGGCACCCATTCCCCGGACTGAGCGGTTGGCGCTCCGGCTGGAACGTACCACGCGGCTGCGAATCCCCGGAAGTGATCCAGGCGAATGACATCTACGTGAGCCATCAGAGCACGCAGCCGATCAATGCACCACCGATAACCAGTCGAACGAATAGCATCCCAGTTGTAGACGGGGTTGCCCCACAACTGCCCCTGCTCGCTGAAATAGTCGGGAGGAACCCCGGCGACGAAGCGTGGTCGACGCCGCTCATCGAGCAGGAATAGTTCAGGATTCGCCCATACATCACTGGAATCAGGTGAAACAAAAAAGGGCAGGTCGCCGATTAAGTTCACGCCCTTCGCATGCGCATGCTCCTTGAGTTGATCAGCTTGGCGGAACAGCAGGAATTGCGCAAAACGAACCTGATCGACTTGACTTGCTAACTCTTGTCGCGCCTCGGCGAGAGCACCCGGGCTGCGCTGAACCAACTCGGCTGGCCACTCGAGATAATAAGCACCGTGATACTTGGCTTTCAGCGCCCGGAATAGAGCATAGTCTTCCAGCCAATTTGCCTGCCGGGCACAGAACTCGCCGTAGCCAGACCGCAGGTGTTTGTCTTTGTGCTCCCCGGCTTGGAAGTTTGCCCACGCCGTTTCGAGCAGCCGCTGTTTGAAAGGAATAACGGCGTCGTAGTCGACCACGTCCCCCGGGAAGTGAGACTGACCGTCGCTTTCCTGTAGCAGCCCGTCCGAAATGAGGGAACCGGGACTGATCAGCAGCGCATTGCCGGCAAACGACGAGAGGGATTGATACGGCGAGTTTCCGTAACCAGTCGGGCCGAGCGGTAGCGCCTGCCACCACCCTTGCCCGGCATCGTGGAGACGATCAATCCATGAGAACGCGGACGATCCCAGATCGCCGATGCCATACGGTGAGGGCAAAGACGTCACATGCAGCAGCAGGCCAGAAGCGCGATATTCGGGCGGAAACGGCGGAACCTTCGTGAGCACACCGACGTCTTTCATGGCCGGCCTCTGCCCCGAGGGGCGACAACGGAGGAACTCAGCGCATTGTTCACCATCTCCTGGGCTTCGCTTAAAATGGCGGTCAGATGGGTCTGGCTCTTAAAGCTCTCGGCGTAGATCTTATAGATGTTCTCGGTGCCGGAGGGTCGGGCCGCAAACCAGCCGCTCTTTGCTACAACTTTCAGGCCACCGATGGGAGCATCATTGCCCGGAGCCTTCGTCAGCTTGGCGGTGATTGGCTCGCCCGCCAGATCCGATTCCTTTACCGCTTCTGGTGAGAGTTTTTCCAACTTTGCTTTCTGCTCGGGCGTGGCGGGGGCGTCGATGCGCGTGTAGTACGGGCTGCCGAACTCCGCCGCCAGCTCGCGGTAGTGCTCTCCGGGATTCTTGCCGGTGCGTGCTGTGATCTCAGCCGCCAGCAGGTCCATGATTGGCCCGTCCTTGTCGGTCGTCCACACAGTGCCGTCAAAACGAAGAAAACTCGCTCCTGCGCTCTCTTCCCCGCCGAAACAGCAGGAGGCGTCAACCAGGCCTGGCACAAACCACTTGAAACCCACCGGCACTTCGAGAAGCTCGCGGCCGAGCTTCTTGACGACCCTGTCAATCATGCTGCTGCTCACCAGCGTCTTTCCCACTGCGACTTCCTGACGCCACTGGGGACGGTGTGTGAGCAAGTATTGAATGGCCACGGCAAGGTAATGGTTCGGGTTCATCAGCCCCGCAACCGGAGTTACGATCCCATGCCGGTCCGAGTCGGGATCGTTGGCGAAAGCCACCTGGTACTGATCTTTCAGCCCGACCAGCCTCGCCATCGCATACGGGCTCGAACAGTCCATGCGAATTTTGCCGTCATGATCAACGGTCATAAACGAAAATGTCGGGTCAATCGTCGGGTTGACCACGACGATATCCAGCCCGTAAATGGAGTTGATCGGTTCCCAATACGGCCGCGCGGCCCCACCCAGAGGGTCCACGCCGAGTTTGAGGTGAGCACGGCGAATCGCATCCATGTCAACGACGTTCTCGAGATCGCGAACGTACGGTAGGACGAAGTCTTCCTGGTGCGTAGTCGCGGCCTGGATAGCCCGGCTAAACGAAACTCGCCTGACCCCAACATTTCCCGCTCGCAACAGTTCGTTCGCGCGATCCTCTATCCAGTGCGTCACGTCGGTATCGGCTGGGCCGCCGTTGGGCGGGTTGTACTTGAAGCCTCCGTCCTCCGGCGGATTGTGCGACGGCGTGATCACGATGCCGTCGGCGAGGTGCTCCTTGCGGCCGCGGTTGTAAACGAGAATGGCTCGCGAGATCACCGGGGTCGGAGTTACACCGTCGCCTTGCTGAATGATCGTCTCCACGTTGTTCGCCGCCAGCACCTCGAGGGCGGTGCGCTGTGCAGGCCCGGAGATCGCGTGCGTGTCTTTCCCCATGTAGAGCGGGCCGTCGGTTCCCTGCTCCCGCCGGTAGTCGCAGATCGCCTGGGTGATAGCCAAGATGTGCGCTTCGGTGAAGGTGCGGTGCAGGGGCGAACCGCGGTGCCCGCTGGTGCCGAAGAGAACTAGCTGGTTGGGATCATGCACGTCGGGACGATGCTCAAAATAATCGCTCTCCAGGCGGACCACGTTCACCAGCATCTCCTTCGGGGCCGGTTTGCCTGCCAGCGGGGAGATGTTAGGTTCGCCTGTCCGGGAGCGTGGTTCTAGAGTACTGGGCATGGTTCCACCTCCCAAATCTCGGCTGCGTATTCAGCAATCGTGCGGTCGCTCGAGAACTTTCCGGAGCTAGCCACATTCAGAATTGCTTTGTGTGCCCATCGGCCAGGGTCGGCATACAATGCGCCGAGTCGTTCGTGCGCTTGGCAGTACGCGGTCAGGTCCGCCAGGTGCATGTAGTGATCGCCTTGGGTCAGAAGGACGTCGCGCAAAGGAGCGAACACTCCCGGTTCGTTACGACTAAAGTAGTCAGAGAAAATGAGGTCCAGAGCGGCTCGAGTCTCTGGCTCATTTTCATAGTGCCAGTGTGGGTTATACCAGGCGCGACTGCTCTCGACCTGTTCGACGGTGAGGCCAAACAGGAAAAAATTATCTTCCCCTGCTTCCTCCGCCATTTCGATGGTCGCGCCGTCGCGCGTCCCGACCGTTAGGGCGCCGTTCATCATGAATTTCATGTTGCTCGTTCCGCTGGCCTCGTAGCCGGCGGTCGAGATCTGGTTGGAGGCATCGCTGGCTGGAATCAGGCGTTCTGCCAGGGAAACGTTGTACTCAGGGAGGAACACAATTTTGAGTCGACCGCGCACGGCCGGGTCTCCGTCGATCGTGCCCGCCAGGTTGTTGATGAACTTTATTATGAGCTTGGCCAACTTGTAAGCTGGTGCCGCTTTCCCTGCGAAAAAGAATGTGCGCGGCACCATCTTCATGCCGGGATTTGCCCGCAGCCGGTTATAAACGACGATGATCCGCAGCGCGTTGAGCAGTTGCCTTTTGTATTCGTGGATACGCTTGATCTGGCAGTCGAAGATGGTATCTGGGTCCACGATATGCCCTGACGTCGACTTGAGCCAATTGGCAAACTGCGCTTTGGCCTCTCGCTTTGACTTGAGGAACACTTCACGAAAGCTAGGATCCCCGGCAAATGGCTTGAGTTTGTTGAGCTGGCTCAGCTCGGTAGTCCATCGCTCGCCGATGACTTGCGTGATTGCACGGGCCAGCGCGGGATTGGCTTCGAGCAACCAGCGTCGCGGTGTCACTCCGTTGGTTTTGTTGTTAAAGCGCTCGGGGAACATTTCGGCGAGATCCTTGACCGTCGTTGTCCGCAACAGCTTCGAGTGGACAGCAGCCACTCCATTGGTGCTGTGCGTGCCGACGATCGCTAGGTTAGCCATGCGGATCTTGCGCTGGCTGCCTTCTTCCACCAGGCTCACGTGCTCGACGCGGCCCTCGTCGCCCGGGAAGCGATGCCGAACTTCGTCGAGCAGCCGCCGGTTGATCTCGTAGATGATCTCCAGATGCCGGGGAAGAAGTATCTCAAACCACGCGACCGGCCACTTCTCGAGAGCTTCAGGCAGCAACGTGTGATTCGTGTAGGCAAGTGTCTTCTTCGTCAGTTCCCAGGCTTGGTCCCATCCCAAGCGCACATCGTCTAGCAAGATTCGCATTAGTTCAGCGACCGACATGGAAGGATGCGTGTCATTGAGTTGAATTGCAGCCTTCTCCGACAGCTTGCCCCAATCCGCATTGTGGCGCTGGAAACGGCGCACCAGGTCGGCCATGGAACACGCGACCAGGAAATATTCCTGCAGGAATCGAAGTCCTTGCCCCTTCGTTGTGGAATCGTCCGGATACAGCACGCGGGTAAGCGACTCCGCTTCGAGAGTCTGGCCCAGAGCGCCCACGAAGTCGCCGGTGCCAAACTCCTGAAAATCGAAGTATTCGGGTGCCGCCGCGGCCCAGAGCCGGAGCGTGTTGATCGTCCTTCCGCCATAGCCCACCACGGGACGATCAAACGGAATACCGATCAGGCTCGACGGCCGGTCCGGGATGACATGAAAATTACCTTCCCGCAACTGGAATGAGACGTTCAGCTTGACTTCCACATTCTCGTGAGGCCGGGCAATCTCCCAGGGATCGCTGTCGCGAAGCCAGTTGTCGGGATTCTCTTGTTGCCAGCCATCAACGATGGATTGCTTGAACATGCCGTACTCATAGCGCAGACCATAGCCCGTGGCTGGGAGCTGCATGGTGGCCATCGAGTCGAGGAAGCACGCCGCGAGGCGGCCCAAGCCTCCGTTCCCCAGGCCCGCGTCTGGTTCCTGCTCGACCAGTTCAAGCCAGTCGATACCATTTTCTTGAGCCGCATCTCGTAAAAGGGGATCGAGCAAGAGGTTGGTGACGTTGTTGGCCAACGAACGCCCTAGGAGAAACTCCATGGAAAGATAATAGATGCGCTTCGCGTTCTCGCCTTCATAGGTTTTCTTGGTCAGCACCCAACGCCGCGCGAGAACGTCTCTTACCGAACGGGCGAACGCCTCAAAGCGCTCCCGCGCTCCCGCTACTTTCGGGTCGATTGCTCGATCAAAAACCAGATGCCGTTCGTAAAATGCGTTTTCCATCCCAATAAACGGAATCGATCCACACCCGTAATGTTGGAGAAGGTTTGAAACATTGGCTGCGCTGGTCGTCATCGGAACGACTTTCGCGGAGCTTGGGCGCGCCACGCTCTCTGTGTTCATTTGATGATCCTCGTCTTCTGAGTTATCTGAAATCGTTAGTGTTCAACATTTACGGCCCACATCTCCTCGCCTAACAACCGGGCTGCTTCACGCAGCCACGTGATGATCGTCGTTCCAAAGTCGGATCACCGGCTGGGAAAGATTGTGCTCATAACTTAGCCCGCTCAGGCTCGCCGGGCTCAATAGAAAATACCTGCCCGCGGATCCCGGACTGAGCGCCAGCCAGCGGGCCGCCAGAACCCGAATGAAATGCCCGCTGGAAAAGAGTAGGAGGTTGCCCAGAACCACGCGAACACGCTCGACCACACGGTCTGCCCGCTCGCCAATTTGTGCGGGCGATTCGCCTCCCGGGCAACCGTCCCGGAACAGTTGCCAGTCCGGGCGCTCGTGAAGGATTTCGGCCAGGCGCAACCCCTCGTATTGACCATAGTCCCATTCCACCAGGTCAGGATCGGTTTCGGCTTCGGCTCCAAATCCGGCCAGTTCGCAAGTTCGGGCGGCGCGCTGCAACGGGCTGGTAAACACCTTGGCAAATGTCATGCCCTTCAGCCGTTCTCCAAGCCGCCGGGCGTTGCGCTCGCCATTTGGGGTCAGAGGTAAGTCGGTGAGGCCGCTGTGCTGGCCCGTGAGAGTCCAAGCCGTGTTACCGTGCCGCGCCAGATATATCTTTGGAAGTATTTCGCTCATCCAGCTTCTCTCTTCTAGATGTTCAACTCACTAGCCGTTTTCTCGGGGCGTGTTTCCTCTGCGAGCATTCACGGCTCCATCCTGCCCCCGTTCGATCAATAGCCAAGCGGAGCAGGACTCGATCAAGCGGCTGTTTATCGGAAGGTTCTGCTTCTTCCAGCTATAGAAGGTCTGCTCCGAGATCCCCGTCCAGCGGATCAAATCCGCCACCGGAAGCGATGCCTCGGCTGGCTTCAGGATGGCTACAGTCTGCTCCAGGCGAAGATCGCTTCCATTTTGCAGCATATCCCGTTCCTCTTCTGCGCGATTTTGGCGGAAACTCGCTTTCAAAATCACACGGGCGCTCACTTCGAGTCTATTTCGTCAGCCATACAGGTCTTCGTCTGGCCCGAGTTCAATTCCTGAAGCCAGCAGGTACGCGCGCACGGCCCTTTCGGCCGCAAACCAATCAATTTCAGGCGAACCCAGCGGACGGCCTCTTTTCTCCCAGTGCTGGTAAGCGAGCTCTTGCACAAGTTCATGACGATCTTCTCCGTAAAAGTCGGTCAGTGGCGTGGGCCGCTGCACCCCATCTTCGTTCTTGAGCTGTCCAGTCATGAAACACCTGTTTGCTCTTCGGCGCCAAAGCTGTATCGGAACCACCCACGGCCTTACGCGGAGCCGAGTTGCATAGAAATCAGAAGTCCCAAACCGCCGCCATCGATCACATCAACTTGCAAGATTAAGCGTTACAACCTCCTTGTAGTGTCGGCACATCACAGCATTGCACAGGGTGTCTGCCTCTTCGCCGCGCACGATTCGGCCGGTGCGGTGACGAATTGCAGCTTTCTCTGAATCCCGGATGGTCACTCTCAACGTCATTCTCTCGCATCGGCGCATTCGTTTTACTCAGGTACGCGGTATTAGGATCACAAATTCCGGTTCGATCCGATTCTTGAACAATCATGCCCCGTGACCGTAAGCAGCTCGTGCTCCTAAAGATGACACTCAAACGATTCGCGACGCAATTGTTGCAGGCGGGCGGCCTCCTAGTGTAGCGAATTGACCTCTGATGTGACGGTCCAGTGCAATGACATCTCCGTCGAGCAGCAAAGTGGGTGTCCGAAGTCCGCCGACCGCGCTGCGCAACCGCTGGGAAGCTTTCGGTGCGATTCCTGTCATTCCGGCTGAGCAACGTGACGTGGGATCCTCTTTGTATGGAAGAATCCGGACACCGTCGTATCTCTCTTCGTAACCGAACCACGGCTCAAGAAATGGCTCACCCACAAGCGTGGCGAACATCGGCCGCACATGAAACGGAATCTTGTCTTTCACTGCAATTGAGATGCCCAGTGTAGCTGCTTCGCTCCGGATATAATCACCAGCAGATCACTTTGAGAGAGCCAAGAAGGATGGCGCCGATAACACTGGTCTCCAATGGCCTTCCGCCGGAGTCCGATCCGTCCGATTACACTCGCCCCAGCGCATCCGACGGCCGGGCGCTACGCTCGGGGAGCTCTTCAGCTTCATCAGCAGCCTATATTTTCGCGGCAAGCTCGCCTATGCGGACGCCTTTTCGCGATCGCCGACTGGCCTTCCTTCGACGCTCGTTATGACGGCGTCGCGCGGTCTTCTGACTCCCGAGACCGCGATAGGTGTTCATCAGATTGATTGGAGGGAAGTTGGCTTATCGGCCGCAAGTCAGACAGGCACAGTGACGCAGCAAAAGATCCACGGCAATCTGGCACAATATTCGCACACAGACCTGCAGTAAGAAGGCGGGGGCGCTCGGGGTTATCGCGCGGAGGCAGAATGCGTGCCGCGACTTCTTTTTTCTTGCTGGTGATTGTCGGCTTGAGCCAATTTGCAGAAGCGCAGAATCGTGTTGTCATCTGCGTTAGCACCGCCCTAGACGGCAAAGGGAGAGTCCTGCACGATACACGCATCGTCGTTTCTGGCTCAAAGATCGTCGCCATCGATCGTGACGCTTCGCCAATCGACTACGACCTGCGTGGTTTGACGGTGATGCCAGGTTGGATCGATGCGCATGTGCACATAACGTCGAGCTTCGGACCGGACGGCAAGAACGCCGGCATGGGCGTCGCCACGCCCGAAGCCGCATATCGCACTGTCGCAAATGCTTACGCGACGCTGCTCGGCGGCTTCACCACGATCCAGAGCATGGACGGCGTGGTAGCACTTCGCAAGGCGTCTGCTCGCGGCGGGCTGCCGGCGCCACGGATCGTGTCTATCGTTGAGCCGCTCGTGGGCCGCGGCGAGCAGACCGGAACGCTTGAGGAAACCCGGGCCTTCGTCGGTAAACAAAAAGAAGCAGGGGCCGACTTCTTGAAGATTTATGCCTCGGGTGGCATGCGCCAAACCGCGCAGACGATTCCGCAAGCCCTCCTGGACGTGGCCTGTGACGAAGCGCGCAAGGTCGGCCTGCGTGCGATCGTCCACGCGAATTACGAAGCTGTGCATGGCGCCATCGCCGCCGGTTGTACACAGGTTGAGCACGGCCTCGGCGCCACGGATGCCGACCTGCACGCGATGGCCGAGAAAGGTATTTACTTCGACCCGCAAGCTGGGCAGCTCATCCAAAATTACCTGGATAACCGTGCGCGTTATGCCGGTACGCCCTTTTTTCCCAAGACGCCACAAGAGTTCGAGCCGATGAAGGAGCTGCTGCCCCTCGCCTACGAAGTCATCCAACGCGCGCGCAGGATTTCCGGTCTCAAGATCGTCTTCGGTACGGATGCGCTTGCCGGCATGCACGGTCACAATGCCGAAGACCTGATTAACCGAGTAGTCGAGGGTGGCATCGCCCCAATGGATGCTCTAGTGTCCGCAAACTCACTTGCCGCCGAGGCGATGAGAATGTCTGAGCAGATCGGCACGCTCGCGCCTGGACTCGAGGCCGACATCATTGCGCTTGATGGTGATCCACTGAAGGACATCACAGCCGTGCGCCGCGTCGTTTTCGTGATGAAGGGTGGAGTGGTCTACGAGAACGAGGCCCGCCCGATGCCGCACAGCAGCACGGATTTCAGAGCTGTCAGATGAGTGCCTTGAGTTTGGTACACCTGGTCGCGAACGACGGC